>Ga0307374_10004393_pt1 | contig 23499 bp, 24 predicted proteins | sample OX3MG_FD_202532 | JGI IMG/M metagenome (GOLD analysis project Ga0307374, IMG submission 202532) | Soil microbial communities from Risofladan, Vaasa, Finland - OX-3 | ecosystem: Environmental > Terrestrial > Soil > Coastal area > Acid sulfate soil | place: Finland: Risofladan, Vaasa | collected... | reverse complement strand
GAAGCGCGAATGAAAATCACAGCCTATAATAAACATCGCTCGGCTCCTTTCCTCCCGAGCCTTGGTCAATTACCGCAACCAAGTTTACTCGGCCGGGGAGGGAGCCGACGACGTTATCTAATCAAGTGCCAAGAGTAAATTCGCGAAAAGTGGAGGTGCGGCAATGGCAGTGTATATGGTGGATCGCGACCTTCCCGGCGTCACAATGGACCAGTTAGCCGCGGCACAGAAGTCGGCAATCAAGACGAGCGAGGATTTTACGGCGAAAGGCAAGCCCGTTCGCTACATCCGCAGCATGTTCCTTCCCGAAGAGGCTCGATGCATGTGCATGTTCGAGGCGCAATCACCGCAGCACGTCAAGGAAGTGAATGAAACGGCCAAAATTCCCTTCACGCGCATCGTGAAAGCCGAAGATTTGACGCCCTGATCGAAGCGCCGTCGGGGCGCAATCGCGGCGCAGTACGAAACTTCTGTCGGTGAATCGGCCGATGCGCGAACCGCATCGCCCCGCGCGTTCACGCCGCGCTGGCCTTGTCGTCGCGAACCGCCGCGCGCACCATCGCGGAAATCTCCGGCGTGATTCGCCGTATGTTGTGCTCGAGGCGCGCGTGCTCCGCGGCCTGGCGCAAGACTTCCTCTTCCGTCGCGCCACTGGCCACGTACTTACATCCGGGAATAACATCGTTGCAATGCAGGGTCTTCGCCATCGGGGGGACTCCTTCCGGCGCAGTGTGATGCAACTGCCCTGGTGCTGACTGCAATTCTACGCCGTGCGCGCCGCCAGCGCAACGTCGCCGCGCATCTGCCGCTCGCCGGGAAAATTGACGCAGCGGCGCGCGTAACAAGACCGCATGGAGCCGAAGCGTTTTGCCGGATCGCCTCCAGGAACGCGGAAAACCCCAAAAGCAAAAAATCCTAGAAGTGCAGGACCAGGCCGACGGAAACGCGCGGCTGCGTTTGCGTGTTCCCGTGGAACCGCGTCAGCAAATAATCAAACTGAATCGCGCGAATGGAGACGAAGCGCGTCAAGTCGAAATCCAGTCCGCTGCCGAGCGCCGCGGCGAAGGAGGTGTTCGCGGCGGGGCTGATGGTGTACAGCCCGATCAAACCCGAGCCCGTCGATTCATGCGCGACGCCAAAAAGCAGATGCGCGAACGGAGAGATTCTTCCCGGCGCGGACACCTGCGTCCCGAACAGGTACGTTTGCAGATGCGTCGTGACGCCCTGCGCCGAACCGGAGACGCCGCTGAAATCCGCTTCCAGCCCGAGCCCGTGATTCGTTTTATACACCCCGGAAATTTCCAAGCCGCTCAAATTGCCCCTGGGAGCGAATGTGCTCGAGGGGCACACGGGCCCGGGGCACAGGATCGTCCCGGACAAATTCACCGGCACATGGCCAAACGAGTAGCCGGCGAAGAGTTCGATTTTGTCCTGCGCGTGCACGCTCGCGGGAACAACAAACACCAGCGCCGCGAGCACGGCCAGCGAAGAGAGCTTGCGCATCGACATCACAGATTGAAACGCTATCGTAAGGCAGCCCCTCGACCAAGCGCAATCATCGCGATGATTTCCTGGACGCAGCGCGGCGAGAATCGGGCTAGAATGGCGCGACGCGGTGCCGGCGCGTGGGAGGCTTGCGGGAAAGATGGCGGCGGGAACGATGATCGCGTGGGTGGCGGGGCTGGCGGTGGTCGCGGTGATTCTGTGGGACGTGTTCGAGACGATTATTCTGCCTCGGCGCGTGACGCGGCTCTTCCGGCTGGTGCGTTTGTTTTACCGCTGGACGTGGATTCCCTGGCGGGCCGTCGCCTGCGCCGTGCGAAAGCGCAATCGCCGCGAATCGCTTTTGAGTTACTTCGGCCCGCTGTCTCTGCTGGCGCTTTTTGCTGTGTGGGCCGTGGGGCTTATTTTCGGATTCGCGCTGCTGCATTACGCGGCAGGCTCGGCCATCAGCCTCGCGCCGAACGAGCATCGCGGCTACTTAGCCGATCTTTACCTGAGCGGCACCACTTTTTTCACGCTGGGCCTGGGCGACGTGACGCCGCAGACGGAACTGGCGCGCGTGATCACGGTGTTGGAAGCGGGAATCGGCTTCGGATTCCTCGCCGTGGTGATCAGCTATTTGCCCGTGCTGTATGGGGCGTTTTCGCGGCGCGAAGCGAATATCTCGCTGCTCGACGCGCGCGCGGGCTCGCCGCCGACCGCCGCGGAATTGCTCCGCAGGCACACGCAGCCGCACAGCGTTCAGGCGCTCGAGCAATATCTGCACGACTGGGAAACCTGGGCCGCGGAGCTGATGGAAAGTCATCTGTCGTATCCGGTGCTCTGCTATTTTCGCTCGCAGCACAACAATCAATCGTGGCTCGCGGCGCTGACGACCATTCTGGATGTCTCCGCGCTGCTGATCGCCTATGGCGAAGGCTCGCTGCGCTGGCAGTCCAAGCTGACCTTCGCGATTTCGCGCCACGCGGTGGTGGATTTGGCGCAAGTGATGAATTGCGCGCCGCTCGAATCCGACGGCGAGCGTTTGTCGCCCGCCGAGCTGCAAAAATTGCGCGCGCTGCTGGTGGCCGCGAAACTTTCGCCCTGCTGTGAGCAGCGGCGGGAACTGCGTGAAGAGGATCAGCGCCTGGGCGATTTGCGGCGCATGTACGAGCCATACGTGGCCGCGCTTGCCGATCGCCTGCTCATGCCCGTCGGCGATTGGGAGCCGAAGGCGAAGGCCGTCGATAACTGGCGCACCAGCGCCTGGGCGCGCATCTCGACGGACGCGACTATTTCGCCGCTGGCGGACACGGAAGAAAAGGAGCACTTCTGAGCAGCGAACAAAGTTCTAGCGCAAAAAGCGCAAGTGCAAAAATAAACGCGCCCGGCGATGCCGCGAAGTTTCGCCGGGCTTTGTTTCTGATGGTGGTGGTGGCGCTGGCCGTGCGGCTGTGCGTGATTCCCATTTTCCTCCCGAAGCGCCTCAATCCCGAGCAAAACCACTGGCGCTTTGCCTATGAGACTGGCCGCATCGCACAGTCGATTGTCGAGGGACACGGATTCGGCAGTCCGCTGTTTGCAAACACCGGGCCAACCGCGTGGATGGCGCCAATCTATCCTTATTTCGTCGCGGGCGTATTCAAGATTTTCGGACTCTACACGAAAGCTTCGGCGCTCGTTCTCCTCTCGCTGAACGCGCTGATTTCCGCTCTCACCTGCGTGCCAATTTTTCTGTTTGCTCGAGAGAGTTTCGGAAACCGCGTGGCGATGTGGAGCGGCTGGGCCTGGGCGTTTTTTCCGTACGCCATTTATTTCCCCGTGAATCGGATTTGGGACACCTGGCTCGCCACTTTGCTGCTCAGCATTTTGTTTCTGATGGCTTTGCGCTTGCGGAATTCCTCCCGGACTTTGTCTTGGATCTATTACGGCGCGCTCTGGGGCGTGGCCGGGCTGACGGATCCCAGCGTGCTTTCCGTTCTCCCAGCCTTGGGCATCTGGGTCTGCTATCGTCGCCACAAGCAAGGGCTGCGCTGGTTCGCGCCAAACGTCGCGGCCGCGATTGTGTTCGTCGCCGTGCTAACGCCGTGGTTTGTGCGTAATTACCGGATGTTTCATCAGTTCATTCCCATCCGCGACGATCTCGGGTTGGAATTGCACGTGGGCAACAATGGCGACACTTCGAGCTGGCATCCGACCATGGCTGGACCCTGGCATAACGAAGCCGAGTGGAACGAGTACGTGCAACGCGGTGAATTGGCCTACATGGCCGATAGAAAACGACAGGCGCTGGCGTACATTCGGGAGCATCCCGTCTGGTTCGTGGGAGTCGCGTTGCGGCGTGTTATGTACATCTGGACGGGATTCTGGAGCTTCAACCGGCAATACCTTGCCGATCAGCCTTTTGATCCGCCCAATATTTTCTTTTGCACTTCGTTGACCATCCTGATGCTTCTGGGGTTGCGCCGCGCGTTTCGCGACGCTCTACCAGTGGCCGCGCCCTACCTTCTGGTGCTTTTGTTTTTCCCGCTGATTTATTACGTAACGCATCCGGAGGATTGGTATCGCCGGCCGCTCGATCCGTTCTGCATGGTGCTCGCCGTGTACGCGATTGTGTCGTGGCGGCGTCCGCGGGCAAGCCAAGCCGCGCAGCCGACGTGAATTACGCTGCATTTGCGAACGCCCTTGGCCGACGCACCGCGACGAGCGCGGAGATAGATTCCTCGGCGAAGTTGCGGGGCCTTGCCGATTCGGGATAAAGTATCCGACGCATGCCGCCTCCTAAACCGTTTCGCCTCAACGGCAATCCTCTGCTTCGCGTGTGCCGTTCTCCGGATCGCGCCTCTGCGCCCGCACATCTCGCGGCTGCGATCGCCCTGCTGCTCTTGGCTGGCTGTGGCGGAGGCAGCAGCGCATCCGCGCCGCCGCAGAAGACCACGCCGTCGATCACCTGGGCGAATCCTGCGCCAATCACCTACGGGACCGCGCTATCCGGCACGCAATTGGACGCGACCGCCTCCGTGGCCGGAGTTTTCGTCTACCAGCCCGCTGCGGGCATCACGCCTGCAATCGGCACGGACACGCTGTCCGCCACATTCACTCCCGCGGACACGGCTGATTACACCACCGCGACCGCCTCCGTGCAGTTGGTCGTGAATCCGCAGCCGCTCCAGCAGTCGGGGACGTGGACGCCCGCCCCGTTCAGCAGCGCCAACGGCGGCCCGGCCTTCGGCCTATGGCTGCTGACGGATGGGACGGTGCTTTCGCATGGCGGCGATCTTCACCAGTGGGTGAAACTGACGCCGGACGCTCAGGGAAACTACGCCAATGGCAGTTGGACTGTGCTCGCGGACAGCAATTACGGCCGAGGCGCCGCGCAGGAGCACGTCTTACGCGACGGCCGATTCTACGAGGCTGGTGGCGAATATATCTATTTCTGGCCGCCGGGATCCTCGAGCAGCGACCACAATTCGGTTGAAATCTACGATCCTCTGGCGAACACCTGGACCATCGCCGCGCCCGGCCTCTACGGCGACATTGGCGACAGCGGCAGCGCAACGCTCACCGACGGCCGCATTTTCGCCAGTTCGCGAACCACCGACGCCACGCAAATCTACGATCCCACGGCCAACGCGTGGACGCCGGAGGCCGCGAAGAGCGACTCGGGCGATGAAGAGAGCTGGGTCTCGCTTCCCGACGGCTCCGTCCTCGCCGTTTCCAATACCACGCAAAACCGTTACGACCCCTCGGTCAATCAGTGGAGTCCCACGGGACCCGTGCCGCCCGGCGTGAAATTCGGCGACGTTGGCCCTGCCGCATTGCTCTATGATGGCCGCGTTTTCGTGCTCGGTTCTTATTCCACGGCGCTATACACGCCCGGGGCCACGCGTAGCGCGCCGGGAACGTGGGCCCTCGGGCCGGGTTTGCCCGATGGAAATAACACCGAGGACGTTGCCGCAATCGTCGAGCCCAACGGCAAAGTGATGTTTCAATCCTATCCGAATGGAAGCGCGGCGAACGTGCTCAACGAATTCGATCCGCAAACCAACACGATCACGCCCATCGTTCCGCCGAACGATCCGGCGATCCCGCTGGATTTTCTGGTGTTGCCCACGGGCCAGATTATCGTCACTTGCGGCGCCCTCGATTACATTTACACGCCGACGGGCGCTCCGAACGACGCGTCGCGTCCCGCCATCCAAAGCGTCACGCTCAATCCCGACGGCTCCTACACCCTGACCGGCACGCAGCTTTCCGGCATGGTGGCCACCGGCGAAGACGACATGACCATGGCGGAAAATTATCCGATTGTGTATCTCACCGACGCGGCGGGGAACGTCTACTATTCCCGCTCGTTTAATTTCAGCTCGATGATTCCGGCGACGCCGGGCGAAGTCGAGACCGCGCAGTTTACGCTGCCCGCCGCGTTGCCGCACGGAACCTACAGCCTGTACGTCTCCGCTGTCGGCGTCTCCTCAAAAACCGCCTATCCATTCACATACTAAGCCACGGCTTGCACGCCTGCGCGGGCCATTCAAGTCCGATTTGCGCGCGTGGCGGCGAAGATTCGCGGGGCGCTCTTGACACACCATCGTGGCTGCCGTATCTTCCCAGCACGGCGAATGTATGCGGGCCCATCTTTTTGCTGTAAATCACTGGCAAACATTGGAGCTTTTGAAACGCACAGCCTTGGAGGGGCGATGGCAACTGCCGTAACAGGAGCAGGCGACACCAAGAAGCTCTCGGCGAAATCAGCACAGGCCGGAGCAGGCCGGCGTTACGAGCATTTATTTTTCTCCGGGATGGCGCTTGTAATTCTGGGCGCCGTTTTTCGCGGCTTCGCGCGCACCTATTTTCTGGCGGGAGTGTTTCATGCGCCGCTGCCGAACCTGCTGATTCACATCCACGGGGCCGCATTTTCCTCCTGGATACTATTGTTTATCGCGCAGACGTCGCTCGTTTCCGCGGGCCGCGTGGACATACATCGCCGGCTGGGCATTGCTGTCTTCCTGCTGGCGTGCGCCATGGTCCTCCTTGGAGTTGCAGCGGCCACCAACGAGCTCGCAAGGGGCGTCCCGCCAACTATCGGGCCGAAGACTTTCTACGCCGTGCCGATGCTCGACATGCTGCTTTTTGCGACACTCGTCTTCTTTGCGTTCCGCGCGCGCTTCCATCCTGCTACTCACAAACGACTGATTCTGATTGCCACGATTGGCTTGACGGATGCCGCGTTTGCCCGCTGGCCCATATTTAGAGGTCATCTGAACGAAGCGTTTCTGGCGTCGTATGTGCTGATCGCCCTGTTAGCGGCGTACGATTTGTGGTCCACGCGGCGAATTCACCGCGCCACGCTCTGGGCCGGAGCCTTGGTGGTCTTCGTCCACCAAGTGAGCTTGCCCATTGGCCAAACAGCCGCGTGGCACGCGTTCGCTACTTTGGTGCAACCCCTCGGCCATATTTTCTCCTGATGCCAACGGGCGAAAAGCGCAAACCATCCCTTAGCGCCCTCCTGCTCGGACTGATTCCTTTTGTTGCGATGTGCTTCTCCGTATCCCTCTGGGACCGCGTGTTTCCGATGGTTCTGGGACTTCCCTTCAATCTTTTCTGGCTAACTTCGTGGATTCTGCTGACGCCGCTCTGCATGTGGGGCGCATACAGGCTCGAGACGCGGCAAGAATCCGCTCGCCGCGTTCCGCGCAGCGGCGGAATCGAGGACGCGAATCAATGAGCGCCAGCTCAACCGCATTAACCGTGATGTGCCTGATTGTGGCCGCGGGCGCCGCGCTGGGATTTTATGCTGGCGCGCACCGCAAGATGGATCTGGAGCAATGGGCCGTGGGCGGCAGAGGCTTCGGGACGTTGCTGATCTGGCTTTTAATGGCCGGCGAAGTTTACACCACGTTCAGTTTTCTGGGCGCGAGCGGCTGGGCGTACTCGCGCGGCGGCCCGGCGCTGTACATCCTCGGTTACCTTTCCTTGGCCTACGTTGTTTCGTTTTACATTTTGCCGCAGCTCTGGGAAGTGGCCCGCGCTCATAAATTGCAGACGCAGTCGGATTTTTTCGAGACGCGCTACAGGAGCAAAAATCTGGCCGCGTTTGTTTCCATCATCGGCGTGGTGTTCCTGATTCCGTACATACAACTGCAGCTCACGGGCCTGGGAATCATCGTTGAAGTTGCCAGCTCCGGCGCCGTCGCGCGGACGGCCGCAACCGTGATCGCCGCAGTGGTCGTGGCCGCGTTCGTCTTCACCAGCGGAGTGCGCGCGGCGGCGTGGATCAGCGTGGTGAAAGACATTCTGCTGCTCGGCGCGGCGGTGGCCATCGGCATTGTCGTGCCATATCATTACTTCCACGGAATCGGCCCGATGTTTGCCGCCATTGCGCGCGCGCATCCCGCGCACCTGACGATGCCGGGCGCCACGAAAAACCTGGGCCACGCGTGGTATATCTCCACGGTCCTGCTGAATTCGCTGGGCCTCTACATGTGGCCGCACAATTTCGGGGCGTCCTTCACGGCGAAGAGCGGCGACGTCCTCAGACGAAACGCCGTGGTCATGCCGCTTTATACCATCACGCTGCCGCTGATTTTTCTCGCAGGTTTCGCCGCGCTGATGGTCATTCCCGGACTGAAAAATGGGGATCTGTCGCTTCTCGCGGTGGTGCAGCGGACCTTTCCGCCGTGGGCGCTGGGCGTGATTGGCGGCGCGGGCGCGCTGGCGGCCATGGTTCCCGCGTCAATTTTCACGCTGACCGCGGCGACGCTCTTCGCCAAGAATTTCTACCGCTCGATTTTCGCGCCAACGATGAGCGATGCGCGCGTGGCCATACTTGCGAGAGTCATGGTCGGATTCGTGATGGCGGTCGCACTGTATTTCGCGATGCACAGCTCCACGACGCTGGTGAATCTGCTGCTGTGGGGATATGACGGGGTGACGCAATTCTTCCCGGGAGTGGTTCTCGGCCTGTATTGGAAAAGAGTCACGCGCGCCGGTGTTTGGAGCGGAATGGCGGCGGGCATTGCGGCCTTGGCCGTTTTGCTGCTTGGCAAGCACGACCCGATTTTCGGCGTCAACGCGGGATTCGCTGCCCTGTGCGTCAATTTTGCGGTTGTAGCAGGCGTCAGTCTGCTGACCCCCGCCGAGCGCAGCGGATTCCACGAATCGCTTCAAACCAGCACCGAAGCTTAGGCGCGGCGATGGAGGGAATTGCGCTTGCGCGAGAGATAGTCGCGCGCGATAATGCGCGTGCCTGTCCTTTGAGGCGTGCCTGCCCGCCCAGGCCGGCCTGCCCGCCGACGCGGGACCGCGGCGACCGGACCCGGTTTTGAGGATTCTCATGCGAGATTCATTCCCAGCTCCCGGAAGGCGCATTTTCGCCTCGTTTGCCACGCGCTTCGTTGCGTCGTTTGTTTCGCTTCTAGCGCTCGCGATTGCGCTTGCTCCTGCCGCGCGCGCGCAAAATTTCGCGGACAGCTCGAAATGGGAACTCGGCGGGCACTACGCTTTTCTCAGCCTTCCCTCGCAGTGCAACGGCATCTCGACGTGCGAATCGAGCAATTCCGGCTTCGGCGCAAACCTCACCTACAATGCTTCGTCCTGGATCGGCGTCGACACGGAGATGGATTTCTTCGGCAACAATGGCGATCCCGCGACGCTGACCACCGGCGGCGCGGTCACCGAAGGCCTTTTCGGCATTCGCCTCGGCCCGACCACGCGCCGTTGGGGCCTCTACAGCGTGGTGCGCCCCGGCTTCGTGACTTTCAGCAACGTTTTGGCGAGCGCGCAGCCGACATTCCTTACCGGCGCGGCACGTGGCGCGGCTGGCGCGCCTCCGCAATTCTCCGCCGTCTTGAATTATCAGGCTTCCACGACGTCGCCCATCGCCATGCTCGGCCCCACGCGCGCCACCGATTTCGCGTTCAATTACGGCGAAGCCATCGAGTATCGCCCCACAAAACACGCCGCGTTGCGCTTCGATATCGGCGACACCATCGTCAGCTACCCCGGTTCGAGCCTCGGCGCGGCCTATCACCAGCACAATTTCCAAATCTCCCAGGCGATCATCTTTCGCTTTTAGCGGCGATATGCAGAAAATCACTCCCTGCCTGTCGTTCGACGGCAAGAGTAGGGGCGAGGCTTGATATTGTCAGGGAGATTGCGTAACCTGTGCTTACTTTGACAGAGTAGCGCGGTCGCATCGACCGCGTGACAATTTCAGGGCGGCCCGCGGGTCGCCCTTTTTATTTATCGTCGGTGAACCGTCACACCCCCACACGCATCGCCCGCGCGCGAAGCCAAAACCGAGTGCTTCATAGCCCGCACACTCTAGCCTGATTTCCCGCCTCCGCCACAACGTAAAGATGCTGCCTAATTGTGCGCCGGCAGAGGTTCGGCGATTCCGTTGTGGCTATCGCACGTCCCACCCACGCCAATGCCATAGGGCCTGTTCTGAACCTTAATTGGCGCAGATAACTCTTCGCATAGGTCCGTTTTCCACCGGCCAGCGTCGTCCCGCCAAGTAATTTCGGCTATCAAGTACACTATGGACTGATTATTTTTCCATTTCCTGTAATCGTCATTGCTCATCGGAGCACTCACTCCAGTGAAATCCTGCACTTGGTTAATCGCAAGAGATCGAGCTAGCTTCCACACACGACGTCGGTTTCGTTCTTATGGATTCAAGGCGATCCGCTCGCTCAACGTTCAAGTGTCGGCCGAACTGTCGGCCGAACCGCCTCGCGGGTGCACTGCATGTGCTATGCTTTTCCGTTGGTTTGCATAAGCGCATTTGGGGGCTGCGGAATGAACGCAAGAATTGAGAAGGACTCGCTGGGCCAGAGAGAAGTGCCCGGGGACGCGTATTACGGAATTCAGACGCAGCGAGCGATTGACAACTATCCGATCAGCGGTTATCGAGCGCACGCAAAGTTGATTCAGTCGATTGGCTTCATCAAAAAGGCCGCGGCGCTTTCCAACGAAGAGTTGCGGCTCATTTCGCCGCGCCTGGCGCGGGCCATTGCGCGCGCCGCCGATGAAGTGATCGCGGGAAAGCTAAACGATCAATTCGTTGTCGACGTCTATCAGGCCGGGGCCGGCGTATCGTTTCATATGAATGCGAACGAAGTGATCGCGAACCGCGCTATCGAATTTCTGGGCGGCAAGCGCGGCGACTACTCCGTGTGCCATCCGAACGATCACGTTAACTTCGGGCAATCGACGAACGATGTGTTTCCGACGGCGATGCGGCTGGCATCGCTGCTTCTCTTCGACGATCTCCTGGTAGCGCGCGAAAAACTGGAAACTTCGCTGGCGCGCAAGGGCAAGGAATTTGATCGCATTCTGAAATCTGGCCGCACGCACATGATGGACGCGGTCCCGATCCGCCTCGGACAGGAGTTTCGCGGCTATGCGACCGCGATCCATCGCGCGGGCGAAGTGATCCGTAGCGCGCAAGATTTATTGCGAGAAATCGGACTGGGAGGTTCGGCGGTTGGCACAGGCGTCAACACGCATCCGAAATATCAGAAACTCGTAGTGGCGAAGCTGAGCCGAGTGTCGGGACAGCGGCTCGAGCCTGCTGAGGATCTTCGGTACGCGATGCAATCGAATCTTGCCATGTCCGTCGCGTCTTCGGCATTGCGCAATCTTGCCCTGGAACTGATTCGCATTTCCAATGATCTGCGCTTGCTCTCCAGCGGGCCGAACACGGGACTCGCGGAAATTTTACTTCCCGCGCTCCAGCCGGGATCGTCGATCATGCCCGGGAAAGTGAATCCCGTGATGGCGGAACTCACCGCCATGGTGGGTTTTCAAGCCGTTGGAGCGGACGGAGCGACGGCGCTCGCGGTGCAAGCCGGCCAATTGGAATTAAACGTGATGATGCCGACGATGGCGTGGAACGTTCTTCACACCGCTGAAATCCTGAAGAACACAATGCGCGTGCTCGCGGAGAAGTGCGTCGACGGAATCAAGGCCAACGAAGAACGCTGCCGCTATTACGCTCACGCCACGATTTCCGTGGCCGCCGCTCTCAACCCGTATATCGGTTACGCCGCCGCCGCGGAGATCGCCAAGGAAAGCGTGAAGACGGGAAGGCCGGTGACGGAGATTGCGCTGGAGCGCAAGCTGCTGGACGAAACATTACTTAAGGAAATTCTGGATCCCTTCCGAATGACGGAACCGGCCGCGCCGATTCGCGCGGCGCGCCGCAAGCCAAGAAGCGCGCGCAAAAAATAGGGGCGGAACGAGAAACGCGCCGCAATTTATTGTCTGGGATTACCGCGGCATAAAAAGCCAGCTACGACGCGCGCGCGACCTTCGGCGGAGGCCATGGTTCGAGAAGCTTCTCTTTGCGGAAGATCATGGCATTAATGTCGTAGGGCGCCAGTTCGAATCCGTGTCCATGGGTGATTGCATCCGTAGGGCACGCCTCCACGCAATAGCCGCAGAAAATGCAGCGGGAATAATCGATGTTGTACGCTTTTGCGTAACGCTCGCCCGCTGAAATGCGCGTGGTTTCCGTGTTTTCGGCGGCCTCGATATAAATGCAGTTCGCAGGGCACGCGGCAGCGCAGAGAAAACATGCGACGCATTTCTCGAGGCCATTTTCGTCGCGCTGAAGCACGTGGATGCCGCGATAGCGCGCCTGGAAGTGTACTGGCTCCGCCGGATAGTTTTCCGTGGTGGGCTTTTTGAACATCGCCTTGAACGTCACCTTAAAGCCCTTATAAAGGACGATGAACGTGCGGCCGAATTCCTTGATCACCGATGCCATATCAATTCACTCTAACAAAGACGCTTCGCGCTGGCAAACGTAATTCCCTGACTGATTTTCCGAGTTTCCCCGCGCCATTCGTTACTCTCCCGGCGGCGCGACGGGCGCCGGCTCTTGCGGACCCGCGCCGCCAGTGATCGCCGCGACGATTTGCCTGCCGTGAAAACGGCCATTTTCAATGAAGATTTCGCCGGTATGCAAACCGCCGATCAGCACTCCGGCCAAATAAATGCCGGGCACATTGCTTTCGAGCGTTTGAGGATGGCAATCGGGTTTGCGTGTCTTGGGATCGAGACGAACTCCGAGGCTTTCCAAAAAAGAAAAATCCGGATGATAGCCGGTCATGGCAAAGACGTGAAAAGCAGGCAGCTCTTTCAGGCCGCTTCCATTCCGCACAATGATCTTTTCAGGCTCGAATCCGGCGACGCGCGTCTCAAAGAGCGCGTGAATTTCGCCGGAGTTGATGCGGTTTTCGATGTCAGGCTTAACCCAATACTTGAGGCTCTTGCCCAGTTCGGCGCCACGATGCACGAGCGTGACTCTGGCGCCGGAGCGAAAGAGATCAAGAGCAACTTCCGCTGCGGAATTTTTAGCGCCGACGACTACAACGTCCTTTTCCCAGAAGGGATGCGCGTCACGGTAATAGTGAGAGACGTGCGGCAAATCCTCGCCGGGAACGTTTAAGAGATTGGGCAAATCGTAGTATCCCGTTGCCAGCACGATCTTGCGCGCGCGATATTGCTTCGCCGTTCCTTTGGCGTCGCGCGAATGAACGACGAACGCGCCGTCATGGCCGCTGAGACCGTCGACTTTTTCGTACAAAGTCAGTTCGATCGCGTAGTGCTCGACGGCCCGGCGATAGTATTTCAGCGCTTCGGCGCGCGTGGGCTTGCCGCTCGCCGTGGTCATCGGGAGGTCGCCGATCTCCATGCGCTCGGGCGTGGTGAAGAACTGCATATTGACCGGATAGTGGTAGAGCGAATTGCAGAGGCAGCTCTTGTCGATGACCAGCGGACGCAGGCCCGCGCGCTTCGCTTCGATGGCGCAGGCGAGTCCCGTGGGCCCCGCGCCGATGCAAATTACATCGAACTCGGAACTCATCCGGCGCTGCCGCCTTTCGTTGCGCTAGTCATATGCTCTCGACGTGCTCTTCGCGCATCATCTAAGTTTCCCTCGTTTCGCTCCCGCTTTCGACCTTTTTTTGCGGTGCCATCCCCGCGCGCTGTTGTACCTTCCTGGTCTGTGACTTCGGTCAAGGGCAGGTTCCCGAGGCGGCGGCGAAGCTCGCGATTTCTGTGTCGGTTTTTTGGTCTGGATTGAAACGCATCTTACGTACGTGCTGTTCAGGCTCCGCTGCCGAACCGCGTGCTTGGTTGCGTCTTGTCGCGGGTAATGGCCCTCTGGTATGATGGCTATCAGAAGAGGAAACAATGAAGAATGCGGAAAAGCTCGAACGGGCGACGGACAAGCTGCACGGCATCATCAAGGAGCATCTGTCGAAGTTTCCTGCGGAAGACCAGGAACGCAGATGGGCTGCACTGAAGCGGTATGTCAGCGGCGCTGCCTCTGATAAGTCCGCCAAGCCTCAAGGGCGTCGTGCCAGGCAGGCGAGTCATCGGCGATCCCCAGTACGCGTAACGCACCGATAAACAATTCCTCATCTGGCAGGGTCAATAGCTCACGGATAATCTGCCTCTCTTTTCGCCGTTCCTCAGCAGCGGCTTCTTTCGCGGGCGGCTTCCATCCCAACTCATCTGTCATAAGCGGGAAAAGATACCACGCCTGGGACAACGCAAAAAACCATTTCGCGTAGGTGAAACGCGCGAAAGAAGAGAAAACGTCATGCTGGGTGCAACGCACAGCACAAACCCACAATTGAAAGACGTCGCGAAATCAGGCGGCGGAGAAGCGGGAGCCGGCTTCGAGTTCGGCCAAAATGGAACGCAAAGCGGACACCAAGTCGTCCCGCGAAATTTGGCTGCGGCGGAACTGGATGCGGAAGTGATAGGAAGAATCCGGAGAATGGTAGTCGAAGACGAAGGGGCGCGGACGCACTTCCCTGTCGTTTTCTTCCTGGCGGACGCGGCGGGCTTCGTCGCGGGTCAAGCCGCTCTGCGCGATTTGCATGACGATCTCATGCATCTTTTTCTCATTGGGCTGGCGGGCGACCTGCAAGAGAAGCGATTTGGTAACGATGCCCTTCTCGATGCACATCCGGCGAATCGATTCTGGAATCAAGCGGATCGAAAGCGTTTCGGTGACGGACGAGCGCGCGCGGCCGATTTTCTTGGCGATGTCGTCGTGGGTGTAATCGAACTGCTCGGCGAGGCGATACAGGCCGTCAGCTTCCTCGAACGCGGTCAAATCCTTGCGCTGAAGATTTTCGATGAGCGCGAGTTCGAGAGTTTCGGCGTCGTCAGCGATTTTTTCGATGCACGGCAATTCGCGCAGACCGGCACCCTGGGCCGCGTGGTAACGGCGCTCGCCGGAAATAATGTAATACGCGTCTTCGCGCGGCATGAAACGCACGAGCAGCGGCTCGAGAACGCCCTTCTCGCGCACGGATTGAATCAGCTCGGAGAGATCACCGAGCACCTTGCGCGGCTGGTCCGGGTTCGGATGCACCTTGTCGATGGGAATCATGCGGCCAACCGATGCGCCGCTGAAACTCGTGAGGGTTTCTACGTAGTGCGCGTCATGCCGCATCTTGAGAGTGATGGGTAACCCGATCCGCTTCGACACGTTGAATAACCTCCATGGAGAGCTTCTTATATTCTTCCGCGCCGGGCGATTTGGGCGCGAAGCTGAAAATGGTTTCCTTGTAGGCCGGGCTTTCCTCGAGGCGCACGTTCTTGCTGATGCGCGTCTTGAAAAGCGCCTCGCCAAAGACGGCGCGAATCTGCTCGTGCGTGTCGCGGGAGATATTCGTCCGGCGATCGAAGAGCGTGATGACCACGCCGAGCACTTTCAGATCCGGATTGGGACGCGAGCGGATGCGCGCATACGTTTCGAGCAGGTCGTCCGTTCCCTCGATGGCGAAGTACGCCGCTTGAATGGGCACGAGCAAGTGCGTCGCGGCCACCAGCGCATTCACGGTCAAAATGCCGAGCGCCGGCGGCGTGTCCATGACGATGAAGTCGAAATCCTTCAGGATCGGAGACAGCGCGTCTTTCAATTTGTATGGCGCGTCGAACGCACCGGCGAGCTGCTGCTCGAGGCGCGCCAGCGAGAGCTTCGCGGGAGCGAGAAACAGATTCGGGTCCTTGGTGGGCTTGATGACTTTCGCCATTTCGGGCGCATGATCGCCGAAAACGTCGAACATGGAAACCTGGACATCTCCCGCGTCGAGGAATGCGATGGTTGCATTGGACTGCGGATCGAGATCGATGAGAAGGGTTCGTTTTTTGCGCAGCGCAAGGGCCGCCGCGAGGTTGATCGCGGTCGTCGTCTTGCCGACGCCGCCCTTCTGATTGGCAATTGCCAGGACAGTTGTCAAAAGCGCCGCCACTCCTTCGGCAACAGGAGGACTACATATAGCATAGCCCGCCCGAAGCCTACAATAAGTAGGCCAAATGTACCGGGACTAGCCCGCCGTGCGCAAGCGAAAAAACTATTTTTCTCGGGCGGGAGGAGGCCGCCCGTGGAATCCGCTGGGAAGACGATTGTTACAGCTACATCTTATAACGGCCCAAATCTTCGTCGTTCAGGTTCTCGAGCCAGCGCCGCAGTTCTTCGGTCGAGGTCTTTTCCGTGGCGCTCGCGGAGTTCTTGGAAACCTTAAAAACTTCCTCGTCGACGAAAATGGGGCAATCGAGGCGCAGCGCCAAAGCGAGAGCATCGCTGGGGCGCGAATCGAGCGACATCATGTGACCCTCGCGCTCCATCCAGATGACGGCGTAAAAAGTGTCGTCTTTCAAGTCGCTCACCACAACTTTCTCGACGTGAACGTTCAAGCCCATCAGGACATTTTTCAGGAGATCGTGGGTCATGGGCCGGGGAGTCTGAACTTTCTCGATTTCCAGAGCGATGGCGTTGGCTTCGTAGATGCCGACCCAGATGGGCAGCGTGCCGCTTCCCTGCACCGCGCGGAGCACGACAACGGGCATGTTCGTCACCGGATCCATCATTAACCCGCGGATTTTGACTTCGCGTTCCATGGGGCCCTCCCGCAGGCTCGTTCAGTTCACCTGCACTCCGATGAGGCTGTTCGGTCCTGCCGCGGTGATCTCTACGCACCGATATTGTCCCAGAAGACTTTGCTCGTGCGAAGTGAAATTTACAATGCGGTTGCTGGTGGTGCGCCCGGACCACTGGCCGCGCGATTCATGATGCCCGTCGACGAGCACTTCGAACGTTTGCTGAAGGAGCGACTGATTCGCGGCGAGCTGAATGTCGCGCTGGCGCTGCTGGGTCATGGCGAGCCTGCGGCCCTTCGCGTCCTCGGGTATCGCGTCCGGCATATTTTTCGCCGTGGTATTGGGCCGCGGCGAATATGTAAACGCGAAAACGCCGTCGTAGCGGACTTCGTTCAAAAGCGAAATGGTATCGGCGAAATCGGCTTCGGATTCGCCGGGGAATCCGACAATTACGTCGGTGGTAATGCTGATGGGACGCCGAGCGGCGCGAATCCAGCTGATTTTCTCGAGATATTCGTCGCGCGTGTAGGTGCGCAGCATTTCCTTCAAAACGCGCGATGAGCCGGACTGCACCGGCAGATGAATGTGATCGCAGAGGGCCGGCGTGGCGTCGATGGCTTCGACGATCTCGCGCGTGAAGTCGTTCGGATGCGAAGTGGTGAAACGGACGCGGCGGATTCCGGGCGTCCCGGCGACGGCACGCAGCAATTCGACGAAGCTCATGCGCCGAGGCGACGGATCGCGGTAGGAATTGACCGTCTGGCCGAGAAGCTGCAGTTCCGTGTAGCCGGAATCGGCGAGGCGCCGGACTTCCTCCAAAACGGATGCGCTGGCGCGGCTGCGCTGGGGTCCGCGCGTGTGCGGCACGACGCAATAGGAGCAAGCGTAGTCGCAGCCCTCGATAATTGTGAGGTAGGCGCGAAAGGGATTGTCGCGGCGCGTAATCTCGGTCTCGAAGGTCTCATCCGTGTCGAGATCGAGTCCCGTGACGTGTTGGCCGCCTGCTTCGAGCTCCGCGAGCATGTCGGGCAGCTTGCGGTAACTTGCCGAGCCGCATACCATGCGCACCCACGGCGCGCGCTGGAAGATGCGTTCGCCCTCCTGCTGCGCGACGCAGCCGAGCACGGCCACGATTTTGTCCTCTCCGAATGTTCCGCGAAACTCACCGAGCCGCGAGAAAATCTTCTGCACGGCTTTCTCGCGAATGCTGCACGTGTTGTAAAAAACCAGGTCCGCCGCCGCGGGCGAATCAACCGGCTGATATCCGCGCGAGAGAAGCACGCCGGTGACCTTCTCGGAGTCATGCACGTTCATTTGGCATCCGAACGTCTCCATATAGAAGGAGCGGCCGGCTCCGGGGCCGTTGCGCGCCGATGGCGGCGACGCAGGCTGCGCCAAGAGCGTTTCCAGGGGGATGTCGATCGTGTCAGCCATGTCTAATCCCGAAGTCTAGCACACGAGAAGCAGCCGCAGTTGAGGATACGACGCGCGTCCGCGCGTCGCGGGCGGGGCAAGCCCTGCCCCTACGATGCCACCCTGCGCGAGCAAAAATTCCTCCACGGGACATGAGCTACAAGAGCAGTGGAGAACTGGAGAAGGGCCGACGAATGTAGGGTACGCGCGTCGCGGGCGGGGCAAGCCCCGCCCCTACGAAACCACGCTTCGCGAGCAAAAATTCCTCCACGGGACATGAGCTACAAGAGCAGTGGAGAATTAGAGAAGGGCCGACGAATGTGTCGTTACATACACGAGAAACTATTCGATTGCGTGGGAACCGTTTGACCCATCCCAGTGCGTATGCTACGGTGAATTTTGGGGTTTGAGGACGCTTCCTCAAGGGGGGAAAAACATTTTGCAGGCCGCTTTTGTGATCCTCGCCGGACGGCTCGGCGCCATCTTCTTGCAAACGGGCTGGGTCGCGCGGATCGTTCTGATGATATTGCTTGCGCTCTCGCTTTTCTCCTGGTCCATCATATTTCAGAAATACCGCCTGTTCGCGACCGTCGAGCCGCGCACCAAACGATTCATGCAGCTTTTCCGCACGGGCCGCGGGCTTCCCGATCCCAACACGCTGCGCGCCGGCTCGAGCGGCTCCCCGTTCGTCAATGTTTACGATGCAGGTTACCGGGAACTGGAAGGGCAACTTGCCGGCGGCAATCCTCATCCGGGCAAGTTGAAGAACCCGCGCGCGATTCTCGTGGAGATGCAGATTGCCTCGGCGGATGAAGTTCGCGGAATGGAAAGCTGGATGCCGTGGCTGGCCACCATCGGTTCGATTTCAACGTTCATCGGATTGTTTGGGACGGTCTGGGGCGTGATGGACGCGTTCGCGGGATTGGGCGAAGCGGGAGAATCGAGCCTGCGCGCCGTCGCTCCGGGCATTGCCGACGCTCTGATCACCACGGCCGCGGGACTTTTCGCGGCGATCCCGGCGGTCATCGCTTACAATATCTATCTCCATCGCATACGCGATTTCGCAGTGCGCATGGACAATTTCGCCACGGAATTTGTCAGCAAGATCGAAACGCTCTACAGCTAGTGCGGCATGGCGCAAATCCAACGACAACCCGGAACAACGCTATCGGACATCAATATCGTTCCGTTCGTCGACGTGATGCTGGTGCTGCTCGTGATTTTCATGATTACGGCTCCGCTGCTCGAATCCGGGATTCGAGTGCAGTTGCCGAAAACAAAAACGGTGAAGGTCATCACGCAGGCGCGCATCATTATTACGATCGATCGCGCGCAGCGGCTATACCTCGGCAAAACGCCGGTAAACATCCATGAGCTTGGCACCCGCGTGCTGGCGCAGGACAAAGACGTGACACATACGCCTGTCTATGTCCGCTGCGATGCGGAAGTACCCTTTGCAACCTGGGCCATGGTCATGGACGCGTTAAAGCAGTCCGGCATCAATAATATTAGTGTGGTGACCAGACCGTTGAACGGCGCGCCACACACGCCCTGAGATGGATTTAAGCATTCCTCACCAATCCGCGCAGGACCTCAAAGGCCCGCTGGGCTATGCGGTGATTTTTCATCTCATTTTGTTCGGGGGACTGATCTCATCGACGTTGCTTTCCCATCGAGGTGAATTGTGGGGCGGCTCGGGAGGCCAGGGAACAATCAACGTGAGTTTGGTCGGAAGCGTTCCGGCGATCCCTCTGCCGAAGCCCGACGTGGTGACAACCAATCGCGTGGTGGATACGACAAAGGGCCTGTACGTATCCGTGCCGCAGCCAAAGCAGCCTCCGCCGCCGGACACCGCGAACGCCATTTACTTGCCGAAGTTCAGTAACACGAAGAAGCCCGACTACATCACGAAACCGTCGCACGTGCTCAAGAATCCCGCGCCGCCTCCGAAAAACGCGATTCCCTATGGCCAGGGAGGAACTCCGCAGATTCCCACGTCCACGTTTATGATGAATCAAGCGACGCGCGGAGGCTTGGGAGTTTCCGGAACCACCGGCGGCGGCTTCGGCACGCAATTTCCGTGGTACGTCGAGGCGGTGCAGCGGCGCGTGAGCGGCAACTGGCTGGAATCTACGGTTGACCCGACCGTTTCGTGGGCTCCGCGGTGCATCGTCGGCTTCCAGATTCTTCGCGGCGGCACGGTGGTGAATATTCAGATATTGCAATCCAGCGGAAATCAATCCGTGGATGCGTCCGCGATCCGCGCGGTGCAAAGTTCGAATCCGCTCGGCCAGTTGCCCGCGGGATATCGCGGATCGTACGTGGATGTGCAATTCTGGTTCGATTTTCGCAGGCAATAAGCGCGGAAATCGGCGAAACTGAGAGCGAGTTTTTCGGTGGGAAGTTAGGCTCGCAGTCCGAGGGGACGTGAGAATGAAACGGTTTCTGGGAAGTTTGGCTTCGGTTGTATTTTTTATTTTTCTGGCCGCTGCACCTCGAGCGGCGGCACAGGGAGTGATTCAGACCGGAACCGGCCTCGGCGTGCAGAAAGTGAAACTGGCCGTGCCGGATTTCGCGTCGCGCGACCCGCAAGCCGCGCCGCTCGAAACGGTTTTCCATCAAGTATTGATGGATGACCTGAATTATTCGGGCATCGTTGATATGGTCAGCCCCAGCTTTTATCCCGTCAATGCGCCGAGCGTTCCGAGCGAGCTGCGAGCCGCGGAATGGAGCCAGGCTCCCGCCAGCGCCTGGATGGTGGCTTTCGGCAATCTTACCGCAAGCGGGACTTCGCTTTCGCTGGCCGGTTACCTTTACGATGTTCGGCAAACACCGCCGCTCTCGATTCTGGAAAAAATCTATAATGGAGACGCGACGGAAAACGGCGCGCGGCAGCTCGCGCATGAATTTGCCGATGATATAATTTCAAGGCTGAGCGGCGGCATACCGGGAATCGCGCAGACGAAGATTGCGTTCGTAAGCAATCGCACCGGACACAAGGAAATCTGGGAAATGGACTACGACGGCGCAAACAAGAAGCAGCTGACGCACCTGGGATCAACGGCGCTGACTCCGCGATGGTCTCCAGACGATTCCCGCATTGCCTTTACCTGCTACGTGCCCTATCGCGGCATCATCTCCGCGCAGATTTGCATGTATTCCACGCTGACGAATCGCTTGATGGAATTTCCGCGCTTCCCGGGGACAACGGCTTCTCCCGCGTTTTCACCGGACGGCAGCAAAATCGCGTTTATGGCGACCGTGCGCGGAAACACGGAAATCTTTGTCACGGACACGTCCGGCCAGAACATCCACCGCCTGACCTATTCGGTGGGCGTCAACACTTCGCCGGTGTGGAATCCAAAAACGGGGCAACAGATCATTTTTGTGAGTGACCGGGACGGGCTGCCGGATCTTTTTGAAATGAATGCGGACGGCTCGAGCGTCCAGAAGATTGCGCTCTCGGGCGCCACCGGAGTGGCACCGGCGGACGTGCCGGACACCGGCTACGTGATCGATCCGTCGTGGTCACCGAATGGCGAGCTTCTGGCATTTAGCTGGCGGCGTCCCGCCGGAAATTATGATATTTACATCATGGATTTGGCCAGCCATCAGCTCGCGGAACTGACCCGCGATACAGGCCAGAACGAGCGTCCCAGTTGGGCGCCCGATGGAAGGCATATTGTGTTCGAGTCCACCCGTACCGGCTCGCTGCAGATTTGGACGATGCTGGCCGACGGGAGCAAAGCGCGTCAGTTGACTTTTTCGGGGCATAATGCATCACCGAATTGGTCACCCAAGTAGTCCGTGCTTTGCGTTTTGCGCAGTAGCCCTTGGTGCAGTAGCCTTACTTACTTACTAAATGGTGTGTACATATCTCATGTCAGCCCTGATCTGTTCTGCTCGCGCAGCCCAGGGCGCGAAGGAGGATTTTCGATGCAGAGCAGTACCGTTCGTAGACTTCTCGTGTTGTTAAGCGCATTTTCTCTTCTGGTGTTCGCAGGCGCTTGTAAGAAGAAGGTCGCGCCCGCGCCGCCTCCGCCTCCTGCGGCAGCGCCGCCGCCGGCACAGCCGACGGTGACGTTGAATGCCACATCCACGTCGATTCAGAGTGGCCAAAGCACGACGCTGAATTGGACCTCCACCGACGCTACCAGTCTCGACCTCGAACCGGGCGTCGGGAAGGTCGCGGCGCAAGGATCGTCCAACGTCAGCCCAACCGATTCCACCACGTACACGATTACGGCCACGGGGCCAGGTGGAACCGCAACCGCCAATGTAGCCATCACGGTTACGGCGCCGCCACCACCAGCCGCACCAGCGGCGGCTCCGAACATCGCGGACCTGTTCAGTCAGAACGTCACGGATGCGTTCTTTGATTACAACAAGTCCGACGTCCGTCCCGACGCCCGCGCCGCCTTGCAAAAGGACGCGGAATTCTTGCGCTCGTATCCGCAGGTCAGCGTGACGATCGAGGGGCATTGCGACGAACGCGGTTCGGAGGAATATAACCTCGGACTCGGCCAGCGCCGCGCCGAAGCGGCCAAGCAGTATCTGGTTTCGCTGGGCATCTCCGCTGACCGCATGAAGACCATGAGCTGGGGCAAGGAGCACCCGTTCTGCACCGAGCACAATGAAACGTGCTGGCAGCAGAATCGCCGCGCTCACTTTGTCATGGCTCAGCAGCAGTAGAATCGCGCTACGCCCGGTGCGCTGCGATGGAATCGCGTCGCAGCGCGCTGGCGTATCCTTTAAGGAGAGAATTCCATGCGGACAAGAACAATCATCCTCGCTCTCGCCGTTTTGCTTGTGGGCGCCATGGGAGGCGCGATGCTGGCCCCTCCGCCCGCGGACGCTGTTTCGCGCGAGATTATTCAGATTCAACAGACGGTCGGCCAAATTCTGCAGACGCAGCAGGATTTCCGCGCCGAGCTGGATGCGAAATTCGCCATCATGCAGACGCTCATCCAGCAATCGCTCGATTCGTCAAACCGCCTGAACGTGACCATGGGCTCGCTGCAAAAGACCATTCAGGACGCGCAGGCAAATAGCGGCGCAAGCACGACTTCGACCACTCAGCAAATGCAGGGCCTATCGGACAACATGCAGGACCTACAGGCCCGGCTTGCAAAGCTGGCGCAGCAGATGGCCGATATGCAGTCCACGCTGCAGAGTATCGACGCCAAAGTCTCCGGCAACACCGCGCCCGCCCCGGCCACCGACGGTGCGAATCCTGGCGCTGCACAAGACAATTCGGGGAGCCAGCCGCCGCCTCAGAGCGCAAGCCCAGCCCCGTCGAACTTGCAGCCGATCTCCGGCGCTACGCTCTATTCCAACGCGCTTCGCGATCTCAATAGCGGGCATTACGATCTATCCCGGCAGGAGTTTAGCGACTATTTGAAGAACTTTCCGGACGGATCCTTCGCCTCAAATGCCCAGTTTTATCTTGGCGAAATTTCTTATGCGCAGGGCCAATATGCCCGGGCCATCACGGCATACGATCGCGTAATCCTTAATTACCCGAAGAGCCTGAAGGTGGCGCCGGCCATGCTTGAAAAAGGGCGCGCGCTCCTGCAAACCAACAAGCGCATCGCGGCGGAGCGTGAGTTCCGTGAGCTGATCCGGCGGTTCCCAGGGTCAGACGAGGCGAAAAAAGCCGCCGCGGCAATCAGGCCAAGTCCTCGAACCCGCTAG
>Ga0307374_10004392_pt1 | contig 23502 bp, 23 predicted proteins | sample OX3MG_FD_202532 | JGI IMG/M metagenome (GOLD analysis project Ga0307374, IMG submission 202532) | Soil microbial communities from Risofladan, Vaasa, Finland - OX-3 | ecosystem: Environmental > Terrestrial > Soil > Coastal area > Acid sulfate soil | place: Finland: Risofladan, Vaasa | collected... | reverse complement strand
TCCTTCTATGCCCATCCCCTGGATCCACAGGAGGTGCTTCAGACCCTCTCCATCAAGAACATCGAGCTCACCGCGTTCAAGAACCTGTCAGGCGGCGAGAAACAACGGGTGTCGATAGCGCTCGCGCTGGTGGGGAACCCCAAAATCGCGATCCTGGATGAGCTGACCACCGGCCTCGATCCTGAGGCGCGGCGAGCCACCTGGGCGCTCATAGAACGCATGCGCGAACGTGGCGTCACCGTGATCCTCGTCACCCACTTCATGGATGAGGCCGAAACCCTCTGTGACCGCGTAGCGCTGATCAACCGGGGACGGCTCATAACTCTGGACACTCCGGAAGCGATCGCCGCCGAAGCAGGGGTGAACAGAGTGCGATTCGTCCCATCACAACCGGTGGACGACGAAACGCTGTACGCGGTCCAGGGTGTCCAGGTGATAGAGCGAAAGGACCGGTACGTGACCGTAACGGGTACCGGGGATCTGGCCGCATCGCTGATCAATGCGCTCGCGACCATGGGAGTCCAGGTGTCGGAGCTCGAGGCAAGAGGTGGAAACCTCGATGATGCCTTCATCAGGCTAACCCGGGAGACCACGTCGACCGAGCGGGAAAGGGTCCAAGCTTGACGCCGAGTACAGCCGGGGAACGAAGCCATCGGTCGCTTGCTCAACTCCTGGCGTTGCTCAAGGTGCAGGCGAAGCTCAATCTCCGCGAGCCCTATGCTCTCGGTCCCGGCGTCGGGATTCCGGTGATCCTGCTGGTTGTTTTTGGTTTCATCAGCAAGCAAGTCCCGGGGAATGTCGGCAACAGCGGCCTGACAGTGATCGACCTCTACGTCCCGACCCTCATGGTCATTTCGGTCATAGCGATAGCGATCTCCCTCCCCGCGACGCTGGTGAGGGACCGTGAGACCGGCTGGCTGAGACGCATTTCCACGACTCCGGTGCATCCGTCGCGACTGCTCGGCGCACAACTGATCGTCGACCTGGTGCTCGCTGCGGTGGCAGTCGTGATCATCATTGTTGGCGGTACGGTGATCTTCGGTGCGCACCTCCAAGTTAGCATCCCGTTCTTCATACTCTCAAGCGTACTCGCCATTGCCGAGATCTTCTCGCTGGGGCTGGTTGTCGTCGCCCTGGTTCGAACGCAGATCCAGGGGCAACTTGTGGGCGGGGTGCTCTTCTTCGCTCTCCTCTTCCTGTCCGGGTTGTGGGTGCAGCCTGCGCAAATCAGCGGGCCACTGCAGACGGTGATGTGGTATTCGCCAAGCGGCGCGGCGGTGCGAGCTCTTCTCTATTCGGTTTTCAATACGAGACCCCCGGTGACGACCCTCCTCACCCTGGCTGGCTACACGCTGGTCTTTGCGTTCGTTGCCATTCGGTACTTTCGCTGGGAGTAGGGCGCCGGCCAGGGTCCCGGTGTCTCGAGGACGGACCGACCGATCCCGTGACGCCTGCGGCGGTCATAAACCGCGCTTCAAGTGAGCGACTCAGGGAGTCTTGAGTAGCGTCCTCGGATAATCTGGCGCTACTGCTGATCTCAGATAGGGCGATCCGGCTCCAGCGCCAGACTACGGATCTGGGTGCGGGGGTTCAAATCCCTCTGGGCCCGCCTCCAGCCCTTTGCCGAGATCGGAAAAGGGGATGAAAACCCGATCGGGACCGGCCGGGGCGGAAATTATCCGGACGTCCGCCCCTGGAAGGTCTGGACGTCGGTGTGGACCAGTCCAAGTGACGCCCCCAGGGTGCGCCAGAAGTCCGGCGAGCGGGCAACCCAGCGGGCCGCGCCCAGGTCGCTGACCCGCTGGCAGCCAGCCGCCTCCACTGCGACGGCTGGAATAGTTAGCTTCGCCGGGAAGAAGCTCAAGCGGTAGACGATCCCGAAGTCACTCGGGCAGTGGTAAGTCCCCGCCGGCATCCTGGGAAGTCCGCATAGGGCCCGGGCCACAGCCTGGGCTCGGTCGGCGGTTGTGACCCTGGCTTCTGGCGGAAAGCTGAACTTGAGATGGTTCTGCGGAAACGCGTCGGTCCGGCGTACCAGCAAACCATCGAGTTGGGGCACCTGCCGGCACAGCCTCGAGCCCGCCAGCGATCTCGAGGCAGGCGAAGCCAGAACAGCGGGAGCCTTCGAACTTCCAGGGCCGTCACCGGCGGCAACCAGGACCGCGCTGGCAGCCAGCACCCCAATTAGCAGCCCAGCCCCGATTCCAGGCCGGCGCAGCCTCACCCGGCTGCCTCCCTGCTCATACAGCCCTCCGAGCATATCTGGCTGGCTATCCGGTACCCGCCCGGTTGGGTCCGGCGTAGTGCAGACACGTTGGGAGGGCCCGGCTTGTGTCGCTGAGCTGGCGATCCCAGCTGGCCACCATCGCAACCACACGATCAAACTGGCCGAGCTCAGAAGGGAACCGGTCCGGCGGCTTGGCCGTGCCGGCTGGGATGAGAGGACTGGCCCGGGTGCATCGCGCCCACCTTTAGAAAACCTACTTCGCGGCTGGTGGGGCTGCCGCTCCTCGATTGTTCCAGCGGTAGACCAGGTAGACCAGAGTCAGCGCCAGCAGCACGATCGCCACGTACGCCACCGGCTGGAGAGCGCCTGAGATCTCGGAGAAGTGTTTGCCCAGCTCCAGACCGGCCACCGCCAGGGCGGTGTCCCAGACCAAAGCTCCCACCAGGGTGGCAGGGAGGAAGCGGCTGAGCCGCATGTGGGCGAATCCTGCCGGGAAACTGGTGTAGCTCCGGATTACCGGCACACACCGGCCCACCGCCACCGAGAGGACGCCATGCCGATCGATCCAGCGCTCGGCCGCCTCCAGGTGACTCTCTCGGAAACGAAACCGCCGCCCGAGGGCGAGCACCGCCGGCCGTCCCAGCCATGCTCCGATGGTGTACGCGATCATCGCCCCCACCAGTTCGCCAAGGACAGTGACCACGATCACCAGGGGTAGGCTGAGGGTACCCTGGGCCGCCAGCAGCCCGGCGAAGGGGATCACCACCTCACTGGACACGGGTATTCCGGTGCACTGGGCCACGGTCAGCAGGAACAGGGCCAGGTAGCCGAAGCTGCGGAGGAACTGTTCGAGGGAATGGACCAAGGGTTTTCCTCCGGTTAGGGACGGGGGCAGGTCGCCGCGAGCAACGAACCCGGGGTCGGGTTCCCCAGCCAGGATACCGGGGCGCCGGTAGGCTGAAGCTGAAATGGGATCGCCTCCAGCGCCGGTCAGCCCCGATGCGGACGGGGTGGAGCGCTGGCTCCGCGAGTCCCGGCTGATCGACCTAGAGCGCGTCCCTTGGGGCAGCAACGCCGTCTTCCAGGCCAGGCTGGATACTCCAGCGGGCGAACTGATGGCGATCTACAAACCGGCCCGTGGCGAGCGGCCGCTCTGGGATTTCCCGACCGGGACCTTGCACCGGCGGGAGGTCGCCACCTCCACCGTGGACCGGGCTCTGGGCTGGAACTTCACCCCTACCACGGTGCTCCGGGCGGACGCTCCCCTGGGGCCGGGCTCGCTCCAGGAATTCATACCCAGCCCGGGTCCAGAGCTGGTGCTGGACCGGGTTCGGGTGGAGAGCAGTCTGCGGGGCATGGCGGCCCTCGACGTGCTGATCAACAACGCAGACCGCAAGCAGGCGCATCTGCTGGTCGACCAGATGGGGGCGCTGCGAGGTATCGACCACGGCGTCACCTTCCATCCCGAGTTCAAGCTGCGCACCGCGCTCATGAACCTGGGCGGAACCTTGGTCCCGTCGGAGTGGCTTGAGCCGATCGAGGAGCTGCTCGCCGACGAGGGGCGGCTGACCCAGCTGCGCCGGAGCTTGCGGCGGCTGCTTCGTCCCGTCGAGATCCGGGCCTTCGAACAACGCGCCCAGGAGTTGCTGGCCAGTCGGACTTACCCCATCCTGGACGAGTGGTTCGGACGGCCCTTCGAGTGGTGAGCTAGCTCAGGCCCGCCCAGCTTCCACCGATCGCGGACGGGATACCGATTGGGCCCGTCCGGTGACCGAACCGACTCCAGGAGGAACATCTTAACCACCTCCACCGCCACCCGCTCCCCACCCAGTCCCTCGCCCAGAACCTCTGCCAGTGCCGCCACCACGCCAACGCTGAGCCGGTCGGGGAGCCGAGCCAGTGTGCAGTGGGCTCGAAAGGGACCGCGGTCCAGGTCCCAGCCCTCGTGGCGGAGACCAGAGCGCAGAGCCGCGGCGAGACGGTCCAGCCCAGTCTCCTCCTCGCCGGCCCCAGCCCAGACCACCCGGGGTCGGTCCCGGCCAGGGAACGTTCCCAGTCCCCGCAGCTCAATTTGGAATGGACTCGCCTCGGCAGCCACCCCGGCCGCCAGCCGGCGCACCGACTCCAGCCGGTCCCGATTCACCGCGCCCAGGTACTGCAGGGTCAGGTGTAGCCCTTCCACCCTGACCGGCTGGACGAGGGGGTCGATCGCGGCCAGCCGGGCCAGGACCCCGAGCAGCATGGTGCGGGCCGGCGACGGCAGCCTCACCGCTAGGAACAGGGTCGGCGCTGAGCTCAAGTGACGGGCGCGGTCGAGTCGCCCGCCGCCTGGGCCTCGGCCAAGAAGCCCTCCAACACATCGATCTGGCGGCGGATCAGTTCGCGGTCCCAGCCGTGCCCGGCGGACTCGATCACCGAGAGCTGGGTATTGGGGCGGCTAGCGCAATAACCGGCCAGCCGGGGCAGGTCGAGGATCCGGTCGTCGCCGGCCGCCAGCACCGCCACCGGACCGCGCCAGCCGTCCAGAAGAGCCGTGAAGTCCTCCCGGATACCGTCCACCAGCCACTCCCGCGCTGCCCGGGGATGGGCCCGGATCTGGTTGGCGAAGTTCACGTCAGCGGACCGGCGGTCAACGCTGGCGCCCCCCTCCACCACCACCCGGCGATAGAGGTCCGCCAGCACCCGCCGCTGGCCCAGGTACGAGATCAGCTCGAACAGCCCGGGAGCGGTCCCGAGACGGACCTGGACCCGGAAGGGACGGGTCACCATGCTCGGCTGGAGCAGCGGGGTGTGCAGGATCATCCGCTCGACCCGTTGGGGAGCCATCCCCAGCAGCTGCAGTGCGACCGCCGCACCCAGGCAGAGTCCTCCCACCTCGTAGCGGCCGATCTCGAGCTGGTCAAGGAGCGCCAGGAGCTCGGCCGCCAGGGCCCGGCTGGTGTGGGCGCCGGGAAGGGGCGCCGAGTCCCCGAAGCCGGGCAGGTCTGGGATCACCAGGCGTCGCCGACCGGCCAGCCGTGGCACCCAACCTTCGAAGTTCTCCGCTGAGCCGATAAAACCGTGGCAGAGCAGAAGCGGGGGGCCGGAGCCGGCGGTCACGTACCTCAACCTCCCCTGAGGCCGCTCGATCCATTCCTCGCGCCAGCCCATGGCCAGACATTCCGGGAGGGCTCGGACCGGATGGGCCGCGCGGCTCAGGGCTGGCCCCTCGGGGCCGGGGCGGGGGAATCGCCTTCGTCGGGCCAGGCGGGCAGCGGATGGGAGACGGGTCGGTCCTGGCGGTAGCCGAGGGCGTACTCGGCGGCCAGCTGCGTTTGGACCTCGCGGGTGCCCTCGTAGATCAGCGAGGCTCGGCTGTTGCGCAGGTAGCGGGCCGCCGGACATTCCTCGCTGAAGCCAGTGGCCCCGTGCACCTGGAGAGCGTCGTCGGCGCAGCGGTTGGCTCGCTCTGAGTTCACCCACTTGGCCATCGCAGACTCCCGCGAGCTGCGCTGGCCCTGATTCTTCAGCCAACCCGCCCGCATCCAGAGCAGCCGGCCGATGTCGTAGTCGCGCTGCATCCCGGCGATCATCTGCTGCACCAGCTGGAGCCGGCCGATCTCCTGTCCCTGAACCTGCCGTGAGCGGGCATACCCGACGCTCAGGTCCAGGCAGGCGCGGATCGTGCCCGCGGAACCGCTGGCGACGCAGTAGCGACCGCTATCCAGGCAGCTCATGGCGACTTTGAAGCCATCTCCCTCGTCCCCGATCCGATTGGCCTCGGGGACCAGGGCGTCGTCGAGGAAGACCATCGCGGTGTCGCTGGCGCGCAGACCGTACTTGTCGTGGATGGGCTGGGTGCGCAGCCCCTTGCCCGCCAGCTCCCGGTCCAGGGCGAAGGCGGTGATGGCGGCCGGGCCGGCCTCCGGGCTGACCGTGGCGAAGACCAGGATCAGGTCGGCGAAATCGCCCATCGAGATCCACACCTTCTGCCCTCGCAGGCGGTAAAGGTCGCCCTCCTTGGTCGCCCGGGTGCTGATCGCCCGGACGTCACTGCCGGCGTTCGGTTCGGTTAGCGCGAAGCAGCCCTGACGGGTTCCTTCCGCCAGCGGGCGCAGCAGGCGCTGGCGCTGCTCCTCGGTCCCCCACTGGTAGATGCCGGTCATGCAGAGACCGGCATGGACCGAGAGCGCCGTCCGGCAGGAGGCGTCGACATACTCCAACTCCTCGCAGGCGATCCCCAGGGCTATCCAGTCCAGCCCGGCCCCGCCATAGCGCTGCGGGGTGCTGACCCCGGGGATCCCCAGGCTGGCCAGCTTGGCGAAGAGCTCGGGGTCGGGATCGGACTCACGGTCGCGCCGGGGCACCTCCGGGGCCAGCTCCCGCTCAGCGAATCCCCGGATCGTCTCCTCGAACTGCCGCACTGGCTGGCTGAGGCTGAGGTCGAGCATGGCGATCCCAGTCAGCCGGCTTCGGTGTCGATTTGAGCCCTTTGCAGGTGGCCCGAGTAGTCGATGTAGACCGTCTTCCACTCGGTGAACTCGTCGAGTGCGGTGGTCCCGGCCGCCCGATGGCCGTTGCCGGTCCACTTGGTTCCCCCGAAGGGAAGCTGGATCTCGGCCCCGATGGTGGGCGCATTCACGTAGACCAGGCCCGCCTCGAGCCTGTCGACGGTCTGGAGGGCCCGGTCGATGTCGCGGGTATAGATGGCCAGCGAGAGCCCATAGTGGGTCCCATTGGCGATCTCGACGGCCTGGTCGAGGTCACGGGCGGGGATGATCGCGGTGGTGGGCCCGAAGATCTCCTCCTGGGCGATCCGCATCTCGGGTCGAACGTCGGCGAAGATCGTCGGCTGGTAGAAATTGCCCTCGGCCAGCGCGCCCTCGGTGGCGATCTGCCCCCCGGTCAGGAGCCGGGCCGATTCCTGGTGACCGATCTCCGTGTAGCCGTGGATTCGGCCCAGCTGGGTCTGGTTGATCACCGGCCCCACATCGGTGCCGGGCTCCAGTCCGTCGCCCAGGCGCAGCTTGGAGACCCGGCCCACCAGCCGCTCGGTGAAGGGCTCCAGGACCTTCTCCTCCACGATCAGCCGCGAGGTGGCCGTGCAGCGTTGGCCGGTGGTGCCGAAGGCGCCCCAGAGCGCCCCCTCCACCGCCAGCTCCAGGTCGGCGTCGGCGGTCACCAACATGGCGTTCTTGCCACCGAGTTCCAGCGACACCCGCTTGCCCAGTTGGCCGCAGGTGGCGGCGATCTGCTGCCCCACCGGCACCGATCCGGTGAACGAGATGGCCCGCACCGCCGGGTGCTCGACCAAGGCGGCTCCCGCCTCCTCGCCGAAGCCGGTCACCAGCCCCAGCACCCCCTTGGGAAGGCCGGCTTGGAGCAAGATTTCGGCCAATTTGATGGCCAGCAAGGGGGTGTCCTCGGCCGGTTTGAAGACCACCGCGTTGCCGGCTAGCAGCGCCGGCATCAGTTTCCAGCAGGGAATGGCGAGTGGAAAGTTCCAGGGAGTGATGCAGCCGACCACCCCGATCGGCACTCGCTCGGCGAAGGCGCGTTTGTTGCGCAGTTCGCTGGGAACCACCTCGCCGATGGGGTTGCGCCCCTGGCCGGCCATGTACTTGGTCATGTCGATGCCCTCTTGGACATCTCCCCTGGCTTCGGTGAGGACCTTGCCCATCTCGCGGGTCATCAACTGGGCCAGCTCCTCCTTACGCTCCTCTAGGATCCGCCCGGCCCGGGCCAGGAAGTCGGCCCTAAGGGGGACCGGGGTCCGGGCCCAACCCGGCTGGGCGGCCAGGGCCGCTTGCACGGCCAGGTCCACGTCCCGGGCGGCGCCTCTGGCAAAGTGGCCGAGGATCTCGCTGCGGTGGGCCGGATTGACCGAGTCGAAGGTCAGGTCACGGTCGGCCGCGCGCCACTCGCCGGCGATCAGGTTGCCGTAGCTGGGCGGCCCGGCCGCCGCCGTGGTCGTCATCTCCTCATCCCCGGCTTCATCACCGCCGATTCCAGAATGTCCAGTCCCTGGGAAAGGTCGGCATCGCTCACCGTCAGGGGCGGGAGCAGTCGGATCACATTGTCGTCGATGCCGCACGAGAGAAGTACCAGCCCGGCAGCCAGCGCCCCATGCTTGATTTCGGAGACGCGGACGCTGTCCGGCCGACCCTGCTCGTCCATGAACTCCATTCCGATCATGGCTCCTCGTCCTCGCAGGTCGGATGGGCCGTGGCCGGCCCGCTGCCACTGACGCACCCGGGCGTTGACCACCGCGCCGATCTGCTCGGCGCGGGCCATCAGTCCGTCGCGCTCGATCACGTCCAGAGTGGCGATGACCGCCGCGCCCGCGACCGGGTTGCCGCCGAAGGTGCTGCCATGGCTTCCCGACTCCCAGTGGTCCATCAGCTCGTGACTGGCCACGATCGCCCCCACCGGCAAACCGCTGCCCAGCGCCTTGGCCAGGGTCACGATGTCGGGAACCACCGGCTCGTGGTTGACGGCCAACCAGCGGCCGGTCCGAGCCACTCCGGTCTGGACCTCATCGCAGATCAGCAGGATGCCGTGCTGGTCGCAGATACGCCGAAGGGTGCTGAGGAAGCCCTGAGGAGGGACCACGTAACCGCCCTCGCCCTGGATCGGTTCCACCAAGATCGCCGCCACCTCGTTGGCGGGCAGAATCTGGTGGAAGAGCCGCTCCAGCTCCTCTCCGGCGGCGATCGGGCAGGGCTGGCCAGGCGCGTGGTCGCAGACCCTGAAGCAGTAGGGGTAGGGGGTGACCTGAACCCCGGGCAGAAGCGGGCCATAGCCCTGCCGGTAATTGACCTTGCTGGTGGTGACGCTGAGCGCCCCCAGGGTGCGGCCGTGGAACCCCCCCCGGAAGCAGACGATCCCCTGCCGGCCGGTGCTCCTTCGGGCCAGCTTGAGCGCCCCCTCCACCACCTCGGCTCCCGAGTTGGCGAAGAAGACCACCTTGAGCGGATCGGGGCAGATGGCGGCCACCCGCTCGGCCGCCTCGGTCATGACCACGTTCTGGGTCACGATGCTGGTGTGCCAGAGGCGGTCGACCTGACGGTGGACCGCCGCCGCGACGTCGGGGTGCCGGTGGCCCAGGCTGGTCACGGCGATCCCGCAGGCGAAGTCGAGGTAGCGGCGGCCGTCGACGTCGGTCAGGAATGAGCCCTCAGCGTCGCTGATGACCAGGTCGGTGTAGCGAGACCAGACCGACGCCACCGAGCGCCGGTCGCGCTCACGCCAGGCGGCGGAGAGCCCGGGGGCGGACGCGGGCTGGGTCAGTTCGGGACGGGAAATGGTAGTGGCCATGGGGGACCTCCTCGCAGATTGGCCGGGGACATCGCAAGTGGTCGGGGGTCAGCGGCAGCGGGCCGCGCCCCGGCGGATCCGGCCTCTTAGGGCCGGGCGCCCGTCCCTGGAGGCGGCAACCCGTCGGCATCCCACCAGCGTCCGAGCGAGGATCTCCCCATACAGTCTGCACGGTACATCGTTTGGCACCGGTCCGGAGCTCGATCAGACCGGGGAGGCCACCGCCAGCATCACCGCCGCCAGCACCACAAAGACCGCGAACCCCCCGATGGAACGGCCATCCCGCTGGCTGACCACCCCGGAGAGCCCGTACCAGCCCAGCAGCAGCGCCACCGGAAGCAACGGAATCGGCACCCGGAGGAGGACCGAGGCGCCGGCGGCGGCGCCCAGCAGGACGGCCACCGTGATGGACCGCCGCCAGGCCCTCCACCAGCTGCGCCGGCTGAGGCTGACCAGGCGCCAGGTCGGGATGAGCACCGCCCCCCCCACCGCCAGGGCCCGCACCGGGGCCGAGACCGAAGGGCTCATGGCCAGCGCGAACAGGGGCAGTGGCACCGTGATGATCATGACCGCCAGCGCGGTCGGGGTCCAGGGGAGCCCCGAGCCCTGCTCCTCGCCCACTTCGAGCCAGGGACAGACGGTCAACAGGAGCAGCACCCAGAGTGGCAGCAGCACCACCCCGGGTAGCCCGGGCTGCTCGGCCAGGGCTATGCAGGCGGTGGCGAAGACCGCCAGCGGCAACGCCGCCGGCGCCATCCCGTTGAGCCATCTCAGCCGGGGCCAGGGAAGCTCCGGCCAGCGGGGCAGGGCCGAGCGGAGCGCCACCAGATAACAGCCGGCCGCTCCCAGGTCCAGTAGCGCGGCTGCGGCCGGCGGTAGGACGCCGATCCCAGACAGCCCGCAGATGAGCGCCGCCGCCAGCGCGAAAGGGATGATCCGAGGCGGCGAGACATGGACATTGGCCTCCTTGTCCACCGCGGCCACGCCCAGGCCCGCCTCGGCCTCCTCGCGCAGAGCAGCCGCCCCGCCCGGACGCCAGCTCACCGCTCTGGTCCGGCTGCCGGGTTATCCACGTTCACCTGTGGATAGTGGGGGAAACTGTGATCTCGGGTGGACTTCCAGCTATCGCCCACCCGCCAACAATCCGTGCCCAGCGCGAGCCCATCCGGGTCAGCCAGCCGGCTCTTGGACCCGGCCGTAGCGGTCCTCAAGGCGGACCACATCGTCCAGATCGGGGGTTGAGACCTCGCAGATATCGGCGTCGCTAACCGCCCGCATCCGATGCCGGCGAGCCGCCTCGATGCGCTGGCACTGTCCCCGGTCGAGCCGGAAGGTGCGCAGGCCGCCGCCCTCGTCGAGCTCCAGGTCGATCGCCCCGGAGAGAATGTAGATGGTCTCGTCCTTGCGCTCGTGGTACTGCAGGCTGAGCTGGTGACCGGCGTTGATATGGAGAATCTTGCCCGCATATCGGTCAGTGACCGCGAACCAGATCTCGTAGCCCCAGGGTTTCTCCACTCGCCGCTCTGGCTGGTGGGACCGGATCGGGTCAGCCACCCTGGCCGCCGCCGTCGATCACCCCCAGCTCGGCCTCGAAGTTGTCGAGCAGGCGCTGGACCCGCCCCGGGTCGGTGGACTCGCAATAGACCCTCATCAGCGGCTCGGTCCCAGACATCCGCACCAGGACCCAGGAGTCCGCCCCCAGCCAGAACTTGTAGCCGTCGTCGGTCCTGCTGGCGGTCACCCGGTCCTCGCCGATCCGATCCAGGGGCTCAACCTTCATCCGATGGATCAGCCGCTCCCGGGCCGCCGGGTAGTTCTCCCGGGCGAAGCGGTGGTCGCGCCGGGCGTAGGCGTAGGGGCCCACCAAATCCCGGACGGTCTGGCGGATCTGGCTGAGTGGCCGGCCGGTCATGACGATCATCTCGGCAAAGAACAGTCCGCTGAGGATCCCGTCCCGCTCCGGGATGTGGCCGCGGAAGCCGAATCCCCCTGACTCCTCGGCGGCGAAGAGCGCGTCCAGCTCTCGCATCCGGGTGCCCAGGTATTTGAAACCGACTGGGAGCTCCTCGACCGGGCAGGCGAAGCGCTCCCCCAGCAGGTCGAGCCGGCGGGTCATGGTCAGGGAGCGGACCACCGGACCCTGCAGCCGGCGATTCTCGCAGAGGTGCCAGAGCAGCAAGGTGGCCACCTCGAGCTGGTCCACGAAGTCGCCCTTCTCGTCGAAGATCCCAACCCGATCGGCATCGCCGTCGTTGGCGATGCCGAGGTCGAACCCTCCCTCCCGGAGGACCCTTTGGGCCGCGTCAACGTTGGGCGGGATTGGCTCCGGGTGGAGCCCGCCGAAGCCGGGGTTGCGCTCGGAGTGCAGTTCGGTCACCTCGGTCCGGCCGCCCCCGACCAGGTCGGTGATGTAGCCGGCCCCGGATCCGTACATGGCGTCGTGGAGGATGTGCAGCCCGCTCTGCTTGATGGCGTCGATGTCGACCAAGCGACCGATCTGGGCCCGATATGAGGGCCGAGGATCGATCAGCTCGACCATCCCCTGAGCGATGGCCTCCTCAATCGGCAGGGTTCGAACCTCCCCGGTCTCCAGCACCCCGGCCAGCTCCTCCTCCAGCCGAGAGATGATCTCTGGGGAGGCCGAGCCGCCGTAGTCGGGCTTGTACTTGAGGCCGTTGAACTCGGGGGGGTTGTGGCTGGCCGTCACCACCACCCCGCCCAGCGCCTGTCGCTCCACCACTAGCCAGGCCGAGACTTGGGTGGGACTGGGACGGTCGCTGAGCAGCACCTGGCGAGAGTTGGCGGCCAGGACCCGGGCCACCTCGCGGGCGAACAGCTCCGCCGAGAATCGGGTGTCGTGGCCGACCACCACCTTGCCATCGGCGGGGGCGGAGGCCAGGTACTGGGCCACCGCCTGGGTGACGGCCCGGACATTGGCATAGGTGAAGTCATCGGCCACCACCGCCCGCCACCCGTCGGTTCCGAAGCTGATCGCCGGAGTTGCCAAAGCCGATCTCCTCAGAGCGGTCCGGAAACGCGGGAGCACAGCCATTGTATGGGCAGTCCGGTTGTGGTCCGGCCGTGGGCAACGCCGTCTGCGGCGAGCCTAGAGAAGGTCGTCTCTCCCAACTGCCCGCAGCTCGGCCACCACCTCGGCAACCTCCTGGACCCGGGACAGTGGGCAGACCAGAAGGGCATCCGGAGTGTCGACGACGGCCAGGTCCTCTCCGCCGACAACCACCACCAGCCGCCTGCCCGCCGAATCGACGTAGCTCCGGTCGGTGTCCATGAGCAGGGCGTCCCCCAGGGATACGTTCTCGCGCTGATCGCCGTGGCCGGCCTCCAAGGCCGCCCGGTAGAGGTCGAGGAAGGAGCCCAGGTCGCTCCAGGACAGCTCGGCGGGGAGCACCGCCAGCCGGGTGGTGTGCTCCAGAACCAGCCGCTCGACCACCCCCCGGGGGACCTCGTGCCAGGCCGTTGCGAAGGCGTCCGCCCCCTGGGCCAGCTGGGCGGTGGCAAGGCGCACCCCCCGCGCCACCTGCGGGGCATGGGCCTCCATCTCCTGGAGGAACATCTGGGCAGGCCAGGCGAATAGGCCGGTGTTCCAGAAGAACCGCCCTCCATCGAGCATCTCCCGGGCCCGCTCCGCTCCCGGCTTCTCCAGGAATCGGAGTCCATCCCGGAGCGGCATGACCGCCTCCATCCCGAGCGGCCGGGGCAGCTCCTCCCCCGCCTCCACGTAGCCGAAGCCGGGCGCGGGCCGGGTCGGCCGAAGTCCGATCGAGATCAGCAACCGTGCCGACCGGGCCCAGAGGGCTGCCGAGAGGAGCGCCTTGGTGGTGGCCTTCTCGTCCGGCATGTAGTGGTCCGCGTGCAGCGAGACCATCACCGCCTCCGGCTCCAGCTCGAGGGCCCGAATCGCGGCCCAGGTGAGCGCCGGGCCGGTGCCCTGCGGCTCAGGTTCCAGCAGCAGCTGCTCCGGCCCCAGCTCGGGCAGCTCGGCCAGGACCTGGGCCGCCTGAGAGGCGGCGGTGACCACCAGAAGTCCTCCCCCTAGTCGGGAGGCCCGGTCGTAGGCGTGCCGGAGCAGCGAGCGGCCGTCCGGGGCCAGCGGCAGCAGATGCTTGGGCACTCCGGCCCGGGAGCGGGGCCACAGCCGGGTGCCCGAGCCCCCGGCGAGCACCACCGCGACCAGCTCCCGGGGTGCGGCCAGGGCGCCCGCGCCCGAGTCGCCGGCCTGGGTCAGCCGGGGGCCCCGCTTCCGGCGCTGAGCTGCGGCTCCAGCCCGGCATCGCGGGCCAGGTCATCACGGTAGGGGGTGCGCTCCCAAGGAAGGTCGAGGTCGGAGCGGCCGAAGTGACCGTAGGCCGCCACCTGACGATAGATAGGGCTGCGGAGGTCCAACTCCTTGATGATCCCGTAGGGGGAGAGATCGAAGTACTCGTCGATCAGCGCCTCGATCTGGCTCTTGGGGATGGTCTCGGTCCCGAAGGTATCCACCCCGACTGAGACCGGCTTGGCAACGCCGATGGCGTAAGCCAGCTGAATTTCGGCCCTACGGGCGAGCCCGGCGGCGACTAGGTGCTTGGCCACGTAGCGGGCTCCGTAGGCCCCCGAGCGGTCCACCTTGGTCGGGTCCTTGCCGGAGAATGCGCCGCCGCCGTGACGACCCAGGCCACCGTAGGAGTCGACGATGATCTTGCGGCCGGTGAGCCCGGCGTCGCCCTGCGGTCCGCCGATCACGAACCGCCCGGTGGGGTTGACCAGCACCCTGGTCTCGTCGTCGAAGAGATCGGCGGGCAGGGCTGGTCGGATCACGTGCTCGCGGAGGCTGGCCTCGATCTCATCATGAGATGCGTCCTCGGAGTGCTGGGCGCTCACCACCACGGTGTCGATGTGGACGGGGAGGCCGGCCTCGTCGTACTCCACGGTGACCTGGCTCTTGCCGTCGGGTCGGGCCCACTTGAGGGTGCCGCTCTTGCGTGCCTCAGCCAGCCGCCGGGCGATCCCATGCGCGTACTGGATGGGGGCCGGCATCAGCTCCGGGGTCTCGTCGCAGGCGAACCCGAACATCATTCCCTGGTCACCGGCTCCCCCGGTGTCGACCCCCCGGGCAATGTCGGGGGACTGGCCCTCGATGCAGACCATCACCCCGCAGGTCTCGTAGTCGAAGCCGTACTTCGCCCGCACGTAGCCGATGTCGTGGATAGTCTGGCGGACGACCTTGGGCATGTCCACGTAACAGTCGGTGGAGATCTCGCCCAGGAGGATGGCGGTGCCGGTGGTCAGCGCCGTCTCACAGGCCACCCGGGCCAGAGGATCCTGGGCCAGGATGGCGTCGAGAATGGCGTCGGAGATCTGGTCCGCCATCTTGTCGGGGTGACCCTCGGTCACCGACTCCGAGGTGAACAGGCGCCGATTGCGTCGATTGGTCACTGAGCTTTCCTCCCTCCCTCACCGGAAGCCACCCGTTTGTCAGAACTGGCCTTCTCCTGTCCGAGGGTCCGGGTCATCTTAGTCAAGAGCGGCTGGGCTGCCGCCGGGTTGGCCTCAGTCGGTGCCTTGCTCCCAGGACCCCAGGTAGGTGCGCTGCTCCTCAGTGAGCACGTCGATCTCGACTCCTAGGGCGGCCAGCTTGAGCCGGGCCACCTCCTCGTCGATCTCCTGGGGGACGTCATGCACCGCTGCCTCAAGCCGGCCGGCGTGGCTGACCAGGTAGGCCGCCGAGAGCGCCTGGTTGGCAAAGGACATGTCCATCACTGAGGCCGGGTGGCCCTCGGCGGCCGAGAGATTGAGCAGCCGGCCCTCGGCCAGCAGGTAGAGATTGCGGCCATTGCGAAGCGTGTGTTCGGCCACCAACGGCCTCGCCTCGGCAACCCGGGTGGTGAGGTCGTCCAGGGCGGACAGATTGATCTCCGAATTGAAGTGGCCGCTGTTGGCCACCAAGCAGCCGTCCTTGAGCGCCTCGAAGTGCTGGCGGTCGACTACATTGCAATCGCCGGTGACAGTGATCACCACATCCGCCTGGGGGGCCGCCTCCAGCAGGGTCATCACCCGGTAGCCCTCCATGACCGCCTCCAGGGCACGGGTGGGGTCGACCTCGGTGACGATCACCTGGGCCCCCATTCCCCGGGCCCGGGCGGCCAGTCCCCGACCGCACCAGCCGAAGCCGCAGACCACCAGGGTCCGGCCCGCCAAGAGAATGTTGGTGGCCCGGATCAGGCCGTCGATGGTCGACTGGCCGGTGCCGTAGCGGTTGTCGAAGAGATGCTTGGTGAGCGCCTCGTTGACGGCGATGACTGGAAAGCGCAGGATCCCCGCCTTGGCCATGGACCGCAGCCGGATCACCCCGGTGGTGGTCTCCTCGGTGCTGCCCAGGATCCCCACCGCCGCCTCGGGCCCGCGCCGGTGCAGCAGGCTGACCAGGTCGGCGCCGTCGTCCATGGTGATCTGGGGCCCGGTGGCCAACACCGACTCCAGGTGGGCGTAGTAGACGTCGTGGTTCTCGCCCCGCCTGGCGAACACCGATATCCCCCGCCCCACCAGGCTGGCGGCCACCGAGTCCTGGGTGGAGAGCGGATTGCTGGCGCAGAGGGCCACCTGGGCTCCCCCGGCGGCCAGGGCCAGCACCAGGTTGGCGGTCTCGGCGGTGACGTGAAGGCAACCCCCCACCCGTAGTCCCCGGAAGGTCTGCTCGGTCTCGAAGCGGGCACGGATCTGGGCCAGCACCGGCATCTCGCGGCCGGCCCAGGCCACCCGCTGGTCACCCTGGGCCGCCAGCTTGAGGTCGGTGATGTCGTAGTCGGCGGCCGCTACCGCCCCAGCTTCTGCCAAAACAACTCCCCCATCACAGCGCCAGCAGCGCCTCCACCCGATGTCCAGCCAGTCGCTCCCGGCCGCCCAACGCCAGGAGTTCGATGACGAACCCGAAGCCGACCGCGATGCCTCCCAGCCGGCTGATCAGGTCCAAAGTGGCCACGGCCGTGCCCCCGGTCGCCAGCAGATCGTCGATCACCAGCACCCGGGTGCCCGGGGCGATGGCATCCTGATGCATCTCCAGGACCGCCTCGCCGTACTCCAGCTGGTAGCTGGAGCTGAGCACCGCGGCGGGCAGCCTGCCCGCCTTGCGGACCGGAACCACCCCGGCTCCCAGCTGGAAGGCGATCACCGCTCCGAAGGTGAAGCCGCGGGACTCAATGCTGGCGACCACTCCCACCCCCTCAGACCTGAACAGGTCGCTGAGCCGGGTGCAAGCGGCTCGAAAGGCGGCCCCGTGGGAAAGCAGCGGGGTTATGTCGCGGAACAGGACCCCGGGCTTGGGATAGTCGGGGATGTCCCGAATGTGGGCGCGGAGGTCGATCTCGGGAACTGAGAGGGCCTCCGGCACGTCGGAATCGTACTACACGATTCGCACTCCCCCGACCGACGCAGTCGCCATCGCAGCAGGCTGGGTCGGACAGGGTCAGAGCGGCTGGCGGTCGACGAATCCCTCGTCGCGGGCATGCCAAAACTGGACCTCCGGCTCGCCCAATCGCCAGCACAGGTAGATCAGCCTGCCCTCCCTCTGGGAGGGGAAGTCGACTAGGCCAACCTCGGGGTCGCGGAGCAGGATTCCATGCTCGCGCAGGAACTCCAGCTCCCGCTCCAAGCGGCGCCCGGCGCGCAGCATCGCCGACGCAGCCGCCCCTCCCCCGTTGTGACTGGCGGCGGCACGGACCTGGCTCAGCGCCCGGGCATCGGTCGCTGTCCCCAGTTCCCTCACCACCGAGTTGAGCACCGGAGTCAGGACCGGCAGCAACTGGTTGGCCTGCTCGACGCTGTACTGCTGCTGAGGTTCCGCCACCCGCTGATTGTCGCGTCCTGCCCTAGGTTCGGCGAGGACTGGCGGCTCGGGCACCACTCTCAACCGCGGCCCGGGCGGGGGCGGCGCTGACCTAACAGGCGCCTCCCCAGCGGCCTCGGGCCATCTGCCCCCAGGGGGTGGGCTCGGCCCAGCGGGCGAGCTGGCTGGAGTCGACCCTGCGGCGGCTCATGATCAAGCCCCGTTCCCGCCGGGACCGGGGCAGCCGACGCAGACCGTCCGCCGCCCCGGCAGCGGCCAGGGGATGGCGCACCGCGGCCCAGCCGGTGCGCAGTGCGAAGAGGCTGCTGGCCGCCGCCAGATGACCGCCCAGGAGCCACTCGGGGGGCGCGTTCCTCACCCAGACCGAGATGCGGTTGGCAACTACGTGACGCTCGATGGCGCTGGTGGCGTGCAGGCCGGTCCCGCCCCGGCGGTGGGCCGCGGTGGCGGCAGGCTCGTACCAGGACCGCCATCCCCGCCAGCGGGCCCGCCAGTCCAGGTCCACGTCCTCTAAATAGGCGAAGAAGTCCTCGCAGAAGACCTCGCCGCCGAGGGCCACGTCCTCAAGCATCTCCCGCCGGTAGAGGGCGGCGGCGGCAGAGACACCGAAGACCTCCTCGGCCCCCCGGCGGCGGGAATCGTCCGGGGCACCCTGATCGCGGTTGCGGACCCAACCGCTGCGATAAAGGACGTGCCCGGTGGAATCCAGACGGGCCGGCCCTTGGCCCGCGCGGCGGAGACGGCCACCGACACTGCCGATGTCGGCCGCCGACTCCGCCCGCGCCAAGCTGGCCTCGATGAAGCGAGGGTCCAGGGTAACGTCGAGGTTGCTGAGGAGCAGGTAAGGGGCGCTGCTGGCCCTCAGCCCTTGGTTGACCCCGACGGCGAAGCCTAGGTTGGAGGAGTTGGCCAGCACCCGCACCTCCGGCTGGGCCTGGAACCATTCGCGCGAGCCATCCTGGGAGTGGTTGTCGACCACCACAATCTCGGCCGGCGCCACGGTCTGGGCCCGCAGCGATTGAAGCATCCCCTCGCAGTCAGGACGCCCGTTCCAATTGACGGCCACCACCGCCACCGCCGGCTGGGTGGGGCGGTCGGAGGGAGTCACGGACTCACCCTGGGACTGCGCCGGAGCGCGTTCAGCGCCAGCAGCCAGCTGAGCCGGAGCAGGATCCCGGCGGCCACCAGCGGCGACCACAATGCGTTCCAGCCCCGCAGATAATGGAGCCGGTAGAAGCGCCACATGGAGCGATGGAAGGCGACCAGCATGGGCAGTGCCTTCTGACGCGAGCTGCGACCCTTGCGGTGCACCACCGTTGCCGCCGGCTCGTACCAAACGGTGTAGCCGAGTGCATGGATCCGCCAGCAGAGGTCGAGGTCCTCTCCGTACATGAAAAAGCCCTCGTCAAAGCCGTGCAGGCGGTCCCAGAGCTCGCGCCGGATCAGCAGGCAGGCACCGCTCCCGCTGTCGATCTCGGTGCCCCGGTCGAGCGGCAGGTGGGTCAGGTTGTAGGCGCCGAAGCGAGCGCTCCCGGGCCGCAGCCGGCTGATACCACCCAGCCGCCAGAGGGCGATCAGCGGGCTGGGAAAGGTGCGCCGGCACGCGGCGTCCAGACTGCCGTCGGGGCGGTCGATGCGGGGAGAGATCGCGCCCCGGCGCGGGTCCTCCAAAAGCGCCTCCAACATGGTGGAGAGGGCGTCGCCGACCAGCACAGCGTCGGGGTTGAGGAGCAGCAGAGCGTTCCCGGCCACGCCGCGGGCGGCCCGGTTGTTGGCGGCGGCAAAGCCCAGGTTGCGGTCCATACGGAGCAGCCTGATCCCGGGGAACTGTTCCCCGACAAGCTCGGCAGTCCCGTCGTCGGAGGCGTTGTCGACAACCGTCAGTTGGCCCTCCGACAGCCCCGCCGCCCGGCAGGATCTCAGCGCATCCCCGACCTCGGTTCGAGAACGGTAGGTGCAGACCACCGCGGCGACCTGGGAGAGATCGGCCCGAGAACTCAAGGCTCAGCGCCGGAGATGGGTGGCGAACTCGGCCAGGGCCCCTTCCCGCTCGGAGGAGACGTAGCCGCCAAGACCCTGCTCCCAGGCTGGCAGGGAGGCCATTCCCAACTGCTGCCACCGGCTGTTGTCGAGGACTGAGTAGCGGGGCCGGGGCGCCGCCGCTCCCCACTCTGCGGTGGTGGTGGGCTCGACGTCGGCGTTGATGCCTACGTCCTCCAGAATCGCCTGGGCGAAGTGGAACCAGGTCGTCGAACCGGAATCACTCAGGTGATAAAGGCCGAACTCGTCCCGCTCCAGCAGCCGGACCAGGGCGGGGGCGAGGTCCCCGGTCCAGGTCGGAGTTCCCACCTGATCGGCGACCACCCGCAGCCGGCGTCCGGTGGCGGCGGCCCGACAGATCGCCAGCGGGAAGTTGGGTCCCCGGCCGCCGTACAGCCAGGAGGTTCGTACCAGGAAGAGCTCGCCGCCGGCCCCGAGGCACTCCAGTTCACCGGCGCGCTTGCTCTCGGCGTAAACGCCGTGCGGCGAGGGAACGTCCTCCTCCGACCAGGGTCGGGGCGGGCGCCCGGGCTCCTGGCCAAATACGAAGTCGGTGCTGATGTGGCAGAGCGGCACGCCCGCGCCGGAGCATGACCGAGCCACGTTCCCGGCACCGTCGCGGTTGACCGCCAGGGCGGTCGCGGGCTGGCGCTCCGCCTCGTCAACTTTGGTGTAGGCGGCGCAGTTGATCACCCGGTGGTGGTCGCCGGAGGCGACCGCCGCCTCTACCGCGGCGGCGTCGGTGATGTCCAGGGCATCTCGGTCCAGGGCGGTCACCTCATGACCCGCCAGCCGCAGTTGAGGAGCCAGCTCGCGGCCCAGTTGACCGCCCGCGCCCAGCACCAGAATCCTCAACCGGGCGGCTCCGTCAGGGGAAGGCTGCCGAGCCGGCCAGGGGATGGTAGTTGCGGCGGTAGAAATCGAGGAACTCCCCGGACTTGATCGGTTCCCACCAGTCGCGACGGTCCTGGTACCAGCTCACGGTCTCGGCCATGCCCTCCTCGAAGTCAACCCGCGGCTCCCAACCCAAGGCCCTGGCCTTGCTGCAGTCCAGCGCGTAGCGGCGGTCATGACCGGGCCTATCCAGCACGTGCTGGACGAGAGCCTCATCCCTCCCGGTCAGGCGGAGGACGGTCTGGGCCACCTTGACCCCGTTGATGGGTTGGTCGCCCCGGCCCAGGTTGTAGGCCTCCCCGGCTCGCCCCTGGGCCAGCACCGCCGCGATTCCCCGGGCATGGTCGTCCACATAAAGGTAGTCGCGCACGGCGCCCCCGTCCCCGTAGACCGGCAGCGGCAGCAGCTCCAGCGCCTGGGTGATGAAGAGCGGCACGATCTTCTCTGGGTATTGGTAGGGGCCGTAGGTGTTGGAGCCGCGGGTCACCACCACCGGCAGACCGTAGGTGGCGTGATAGGCGAAGCAGAGCATCTCACCCCCGGCCTTGCTGGCGGAGTAGGGGGAGCGAGGCCGGATGGGGTCCGTCTCCAGAGAGCGAGCCGGCTCCTCGACGTCGCCGTAAACCTCGTCGGTCGACACCTGCAGGAAGCGCGGATGCCCGGCTTCGCGGGCCGCCTCCAACAGCTGGTGGGTCCCCAGGACGTCGGTCCGGATAAAGCCTTCGGGGTCGAGGATCGATCGGTCGACATGGGTTTCGGCGGCGAAGTTGACGATGCAGTCTGTCTCCTCCGCCAGCTGCCGCACCAGCTGGCGGTCACAGATGTCGCCCTGGACGAAGCGGTACCCGAGCTGGGAGTCCACCGGGGCCAGGTTGGCCAGGTTGCCGGCATAGGTGAGCTTGTCCAGGACCGTGATCGAGAAGCCGCTGCCCTCGCCCAGCAGCAGGCGCACGAAGGCGGACCCGATGAAGCCGGCCCCCCCCGCCACCAGCAGCTTGGAAGGTAGCTCCCCTTGGACCGACGCCAGAGAGGCGGGATTGGCCACTCAGATGTTCTCGATCGACCAGTCGAAGGCGATCCGGGGTTCATCCCAGGGGATGCGGCCCTCATCCGGCTGCTGGGCGTCGTAGGCCTCTGTCACGTAATAGCAGAGCAGGACATCATGCAGATCGAGGACCTGGTATCCGTGGGCGACCAGGGGAGGGATGGCGACCATCTTGGGCGAGTTTTGGCCCGCGATCACCACCTGGGTGCGGCCGGCAGTGGGCGACTGCGAGCGCAGGTCGACCAGGACGATGCGGGCGTTGCCTTGGACTATGTCCCAGTAGTCCCACTGCCGACGGTGCCAGTGGAAGGCCTTGATCAGCTCGGGGGGGTTGCCGCCCCGAGCATAGGCCAGAGACCTGGACATCTGCGCGAAGCTCTGCTCGGGCAGGAAGGGGCGCCCCTGGTCATCGACATCGCCCCGCTTTAGCTGCTCCAGGAAGTAGCCGCGCTGATCGGCGTGCACCTGGAGGGACTTGACCATGACCCCGTCGATCGGTCCCAGCCGCTCGGCGGTCGGGACTGATCGCATGGCGTCCAGGACCAATTCCATCTCGGGGGTGGTCGGTTGCCAGGCCATCAGCTGAGATTCCTTGGCCGGATCAAGCCAGGCTCACCCGCGAATGGTCACCCAGCATCAGCTTGTGGGCCCTGGGCCTGGTCTCGCTCTTCTCGATCACGACGTCGCGGCCGATCAGTGAATCCTCGATCTTGCTGACGCTCCGGATGCAGGTGTTCTCCAACACTATTGAATGCTCGATCTCACTGCCCTCAATCAGGACGTCGTGATAGAGGGCGGTGAAGGGACCCACGAAGGAGTCGACCACCCGGGTGTGAGCCCCGACGATGACCGGCCCCCTGATGGTGCTCCCGATCACCTGACTGCCCTCCTCCAAGATCACCTTGCCAAGTAGCCGGGAGTCCTCGCTGACCTGACCCTCACGCCGCTCCGGGAGCATGTCCAGGACCACCCGGTTGCACTCCAGCAGATCATCCATCTTGCCGGTGTCGATCCATCTCCCCGCCACCACGTGGGGGATCACCCGGAGGCCGTGGTCGATCTCCCACTGGATGGCGTCGGTGATCTCCAGCTCACCGCGGGCCGAGGGAGCAATTGAGTCCACCGCCTCCAGGATCGATGACTGGAAGAGGTAGACGCCGACTAGGACCAGGTCAGAGCCCGGCACGGCCGGCTTCTCGGTCAGTCGGACCACCCGCTCCCCGTCCAGCTCGGCCACCCCGAAGCGCTCGGGGTGGGGCATCGACTTGAGGAGGATGAGGGAGTCCGGCCGCTCGCGGAGGAACTGCTCCACCACACCCGAGATTCCGCCGGTGATGAAGTTGTCCCCCAGGTACATGACGAAGTCCGATCCGCCCAGGTAGTCCCGGGCGGTCTGGACCGCGTGGGCCAGCCCCAGCGGCGCCAGTTGGGGGATGTAATCGACGCTGGCCCCGAACCGGGAGCCGTCGCCGACCGCGTCCCGGATCTCCTCTCCGGTGTCTCCGACCACGATCCCGATCTCTCTAACCCCGGCCTCGACCAGTGCCTCCAGACCATAGAAGAGGATGGGCTTGTTAGCGATCGGGACCAGCTGCTTGGCCCCGGTGTGGGTGATCGGTCGGAGGCGGGTGCCCTTGCCTCCGCTCAGCACCAGCCCTTTCACGGCGCCAAACGGTAGCAGCTTCCCGGACCGGCCCAACCCCTGGGCGGCCAGCCCGCCCGGGCCAGGTCAGTAGGCGTGCCGGTGGAAGAGCAGCCGCCAAGGGGTGAGCAGGATGATCTTGACGTCGAAGCCGAGTGACCAGTTCTCCACGTAATAGATGTCATAGAAAATTCGCTCCTCAATGCTGCTGGCCTGGCGCAGGTCGTTGACCTGGGCCCAACCGGTGCATCCAGGGGCCACCTGGAGCCGCTCCCAGTAGCGGGGCACCGTCTCCTCGAACTTCTTGGCGAAGAAGGGACGCTCCGGCCGGGGGCCCACCAGGCTCATTTCCCCGACTAGGACGTTCCATAGTTGGGGAAGCTCGTCGAGACTGTAGCGGCGCACGAAGCGACCGACTGGGGTGCGCCGCTGGTCCCCCACCGCGGTCATGACCGGGCCGGTGTCCCGCTCGGCGTTGTTGACCATCGAGCGCAGCTTCCAGACCTGGAATGGCC
>Ga0307374_10004388_pt1 | contig 23515 bp, 25 predicted proteins | sample OX3MG_FD_202532 | JGI IMG/M metagenome (GOLD analysis project Ga0307374, IMG submission 202532) | Soil microbial communities from Risofladan, Vaasa, Finland - OX-3 | ecosystem: Environmental > Terrestrial > Soil > Coastal area > Acid sulfate soil | place: Finland: Risofladan, Vaasa | collected... | reverse complement strand
GTTGCTAGCGGCATGGAGTTGCGGCATTTGCGGTACTTTGTGGCAGTGGCGGAGGAGCAGAACGTCACGCGGGCGGCTCAACGCCTGCACATGGCGCAGCAGCCCCTGAGCGCCGCGATCAAGAGCCTCGAGAGCGATCTCGGGTTCGATCTCTTCGAGCGGGTCGCCAACCGCATTCGCCTCACGCCCGCCGGCAGCGCCTTCTTGGAGGAGGCGCGCGGCGTCCTCGCGGCCGCGGAGCGCGCGGTGGAGCGCGGGCGCCGAGCGGCGCGCGGGGAGCTCGGGACGCTGCGCGTCGGCTACTGCGCCTCGGCGATGGCGCAGGTGCTGCCGCGCGGCATCGCGGCTTTCCGGGAGCGCTATCCCGCCATCGCACTCGATCTGCGCCGGCTGGATCAATCCGTGCAACTGAGCGCGCTCGAGCGCGACGAGATCGACCTGGCCTTCATCCATCGGCCGTTCGACGAGCGTGGCCGCTCATCGGTCGACGTGCTCGAAGAGCGCCTCTGGATCGCCCTTCCCGCATCGCACGGGCTCGCGCGCGGCGCGACGGTCGCCCCGCGGGAGCTGGCCGGCCTTCCACTGGTTCGGCTGGGCTTGGCCCACGACTCGTGGCGGATCGCGACCGATACGCTCTTCGCCCAGGCGGACGTCTCGCCGGCATACGCGCACGAGGCCGCCGATACCGACACCGCGATCGGGCTCGTCGCCGCGGGCCTGGGCGCCTGCGTCGTCGCCGAGTACGCGGCGCGCTCGCGCGCGCACGCCGACGTCGCCTTCGTACCGGTCGACACCGCGATGCGCATCCGCATGGCCGCCGTCTGGAACGAACGCTCCGTAGAGCGCCCGCTGCGCCGGCGCTTCCTCGATCTCATCCGAGCGTAACCCGCCACACGCATCCCGTGTCGCAGGCGGATAGAATCGGTGTTGGACACGCCGTCCTTCACCGGCTACGCTCAATGCATGGATACCACAATCACGAAGATCAGAGCCGTTGCCACCGCGAGCAATGGCGGCAAACGGCTTGCCGTCGTCGAACGCGAGGCACCCGCACCGCAGGCCGGCGAGACGCTGATCGCGCCTTCACGCATCGGCGTCAACTTCATCGAGGTGCTGCAGCGCCGCGGCTCCTACCCGGTTCCGCCGGGGACCGTGCTCGGATTCGAGGCCGTCGGCACCGCGCCGGACGGAAGGCGCTGCGCGGTCATCGACGTCTTCGGCACCTACGCCCAGCGCATCGCCGTGCCGAGCTCCAAGCTGATCCCCGTACCCGACGACGTCAGCGACGACCAGGCGATGCTGCTCTTCCAGGGCGTGACCGCGCACTCCATGATCGCGACCGCGCACCCCATCCGGGCGGGTGAGATCGCGCTCGTCTACGCGGCCGCCGGCGGCGTCGGCTCGATCCTCATGCAGGTCATCAAGGCAGCCGGCGCGCGGCCGATCGGCGTCGTCTCGAGCGAGGCGAAGGCGGCGCCCCTGCGCGAGCGCGGCTACGAGGTCCTCATCGGCGACGGCACGGACACCAGGCTCCTGCGCGAAGCCGTGCCCGAGGGCGCTCACGTCGCGTTCGATCCGAACGGCGCCGCAACGTGGGAACTCACACTCGAGAGCATGCGCCCGCGCGGCCACATCGTGCTGTTCGGCGCGGCAAGCGGCCAGGTGCCGCCCTTCCCGCCCTCACTGCTGCAGGAGCGCCATTCTCTGACCGTGAGCTATTGCAGCATCTTCGATCACATCGGCGACCCGGAGGAACGGCGGGCGCGCACCGATGCCGTGTTCGGCTGGCTGCGCAGCGGCACCGTGGTCCCTCTGCCGTTCCACACCTTCCCGCTCGAGCGCGCCAACGACGCGCTCGACTTCCTCGAATCGCGCAGGAGTACCGGAAAGATCCTGTTGCTGCCGTAGGGGATGCCGCTCAAGGCCCGCTAGGTCAGGACGATCGCTGGGCCGCAGACCTCAATGCGCTGCGCCGAGGCGCGGAATGGACGCGGCGCGAGCGTTGCGGCTCGGCCGGGCACGCTCCGGCGTTACGGGCAGCTACGTCGGCGGATGGGTGCGCTCGATAGAGCCAATCTTCCGCATATTCGCGGCGGTAGTCTCGGTCGTTCTTACCGTAGAGAGTGACGATGGTGATGGCGGCTGCGAAGCCGAGCGCGATCGTGATGGCAACCATGGTATTCTGTAAAATCTCCCTGTGCCATCATACCGCAACTCGCAGAACCAACAACTATCCAATGCTGTAGCGTATTATTAGCAGCGCTGACACAAACGGAGCATGGTGTTGCATGCCGGTGGGCGCACGCCGCGGCGCGTCCTCCGACTGTCCTGCGACAAATGTCTGAGGCTCTGCCGATACGTCGCGTATGCGATATGGTGACATAAGCATGGTACCATGCGCCGCGCCGCAATCGATATGACTCTTGTCGCTGCCGCGATCGCGAGACATCCAATCGGCAACTCGCGTCGCAAACGATGCACACGCGAAACATGAGTGGGCGGCGAGGTTGTCCTCGTCGTTCCCCGCCGGAAATCGGGCGTCTAACGGCTCGGCCAACCGGTTCCCTCGAAAGCGCGATTGACGCGGCAGAGGGCTTTCTATAGACTCAATCATGATGTCAAGCGATATGCACGGCGGCGACGGCGACCCGGCGACCAACTCGGAGGCCACGCCGCTGACCGATATGGAGGCCTCGACTCCACCGCCGTTGCGCTGGATGAGCGGCGCGCTTCGCTTCGGAGAACGCGTCGTCTTTACCGTGGTAGGCGTCTTGCTCTTCGGAGCCGCATTGACGCTTTCAATTCACGCGCTGGCAGTACTCTACGCGTTGGTCGTCGGGCCAGCCGGTTCGACGATTCGGCTCACCGCGAGTTTTCTTGATCTTGTACTCTTGATTCTCATGATCGCTGAGCTAGGGTATACCGTCTCCCTTTCGCTGCGCGGCGCGATCCTCATCCCGGAACCTTTTCTGATCGTCGGATTGATCGCTGTGATCCGGCGTATCATCGTCATCACCGTGCAGGAGGTAGAAGGCCAGCGAAATGCGCCCGGCATGTACTTGATCCCCCAGACCACACTCGAACTCGCAATTTTGACACTCGTAGTGATCGCGTTCGTCTTTGCAATCTATCTCCTGAGGAAACGCGCGTCGACGTGACGTGCAACTCGGCTGGCGTACGCGCACCCGAGATGCGATTGTGCCGGCTGCGAAGGAGAGCCAACCGCTCGGAACGCTTCCGGTTTCAGAAGGCCGGCCGGGTGAAGAAGCTCACGCGGCGCATGGTCATCGTTGCGCTAGACGGCTGGCCCGACCTGAAGATCCGGCTCGCGACCGGCGTGGCGTTGAAGTCGAACATCGCGCCCTCCTCGCGTCCTCCTCAGTTCTCACCAACTCCTTCGATGAAGCGCGGATCGGTATAGCAACCGGTTCGCACCGCACGCCGAATGCCGGCAAGCATCTGTGGGCCTTTCGAGTCTTTCGCAAGGACGCACGTGGCGCCGGCCAAGTGACAGCGCGCGGCCCAGCTCTGCTGCAACCTAGACGACAGGACCACAATCGTGGAGTCCGGCAAGACGAAGCGGATCTGGCGAATCGTTTCGAGCGGATCGTTCCAAAGATCGACGAAGTCGATCACCAGCAGGTCCGGGGCATACTTGCTGAGCTGAGCGACCCGCACGTCTAGCGAGTGCTGCGGCTGATCGTAGCCGCCTTTCAGCAGCACATCAGCGACGAGCTCCGCGACGGCCAGTTCACCGGTCACGATGGCTGATCTGGCGTTCTGCATGATTGCTTCTTGTTATGAGCAGGGGCGTGGCCGCCACGGGCGGCTCAACAGGAGTCGTGTTTTCTCGTCCCCACCCAAGCGCAACCCCCTCCTCCGGCTTGCACGCGCCGCAACAGGTGACCGATGCTGGCGGGTAGAGAGGAAATACCCGGATTATCCCATAATATATGGCTATTGTCTATCGTGATAATCAGGGGGCACCGGCTCGCGGGACCCCCGCGACCAGCTCCCTCCCTTAGCGAAGGGACCCGCTCGCTATGACTGGGCGTAGAGCGAAATGGCTCGAGAAGGCGGACCTGGGGGCGATCGCGTTTCTCCCACCATCCGACCCAGCGCGTGACCTCATCGCGGAGATCTTACGCGTGGTTTCCGTCTCGCATTGGAGCTTTGCGCGCTTCAGAGGGAATGGACCCTCCGACGAGTTGCTCCTGCCCGAGGGCGACAACGAGGGGCGGCGTGCGGAATTCGATTACCTCAGGGCAGAGTTCGTCCTGCAGCGCGGACGCACCCCGAAGGGTCCAAGCCTCTCAGCCACGCTTCGGTCGCTGGAGGCACCGTACATGAGCGGGATCACCCTCCTGTTCGCCGATAACCGCACCACGTTCGGGATATTGAATCTGCTGCGCACGGGGGAGTTGGGCCCTTTTACCTCATCGGAAATTCAGGCGCTCGCCCTGGCATTGGATTCGGCGGCGGATCGGCTCGCTGGACTTGCCCTCACGGAGGCGCCGTCCGGAAGCGTGCCCCGCGAAGGAGGCGCCGCGACACTCGACGCGCCGTCGATGCACGTCCTGGACCAGGACCTCAAGGTGATTCTCACGTGGAATGCGGCAGAGCAGCGCACTGCGGCGATCACGAGCTCTCACGCGCGCCTCGAAGATCGGCTGCCGCCAATCATCGAAGCGGCCGTGCGTGATGTCATTTCGACCTGGAGCTCGGATCCACACGCGCAAGTGAGCGCCGTCAGGCGCCCGGTGCCGTTTCTCGTCGTCCGCGTGCAGCCGCTGGAGGGGCCGATCGGGCTTTTCGTTGGGGTTTTGCTCGAACGTGCTCCAGGCAGTCACGTGTTCATGAGAGCCGCCGATACGTATGCGTTGTCGCCGCGAGAACTCCAAACGCTGGCGCTCCTCTTGGAGGGAGAGCCCCTGGATGTGATCGCGACATCCATGCACATCACGCCTTCCACCGTCCAAGACCACATCAAGAGCATGCTCGCCAAGACGAGCTCGAAGAATCGATCCGAGCTCCTCGCGAAGGTCCTGAGCCCTCTACACCAAGAGGACTGAGCAGGGATACCGCATCCCTCGTTTCCACGATTGGCAAACGCGAGCCCCGCCAGTTACAATGGGATTACCGAAGCCGAAGCCGACGCCGCCTTCGCAATCGCAGCATGGCGCAGCGCGGCTCCGCCCGGTGAACAGAGGACGGTCCGCTACCATGGTGATCCATGATCCGCCGAGACATTCACTCATTGTCTTGCATGGCGACTACGATATCGCCCGCCGGCACGAGTTGCGCGTGCAGCTCGAGCCGGCATCTTCGATGCGGCTCGTCTTGCTCGATATGCGGAAGGTCACCTACATGGAGGCGCGCGCGCTCGCCGAAGTCATCGCGCTCAAGCGGCGGATGCCCGGACCTGCCGTCGTTCGGATGATCGGCGTGCTGCCGAACATCCGCAGACTGCTCGATATCACGGGCCTCCTCAAGATATTCGAGCTCCACGACACCCTCACGAACGCCTTGGCGGAGTGACATGCTGGCCAGCGGGCTTCTTCGCGCATCGATTTCCGCGATGCCGCCGTGCTTGCGCAGTACCGTGGCTGTTGCGGAGGGATCACGCCGCCCGGGCGGGGAACGAGCGCGCAGCCATGAAGAAGTATCACAACGTCATCGGACACTTCACGCCGGACACCGCCGGCGATTACGTGCTGACGACAGCCGACGGCCGCGAGCTGAAGCTCAACCAGCTCGGTGAGGACGGCTGGCGCATCGTGAGCATGCTGCCGACGGATCGAAACGCCCTGCTGGTGGCGCTGGTTCAGGAGTACGAGGAGTGACGGATCGCGGCTCTTCCAGGGCTCGAGATCTCTAACAGGGTGCGGAAGAACCCCTGCGCTGATCGCGCTTGCCCCAAGGGTTTGGAGCCCAAGGACCCATCTGCATCGTCGCCGGCTCAGAACGCGGGGGACGTGAAGCCACTCTTCCGGAGCTGGACATTTCCCGAGCGCATTGGAGTCGATGTCATTTGCGCCGATGAATGACGATCTGATTGCCCTCGGTATCCTCGCCGAACGACATGAAGCACACCGGCGATTCGCGCGCCTCACCCGCCTTGCCCCCAAGTGAGCGTACGAGCTGCGCTGCAGCGTCGACGTCGGGCACGGCGAACATGATGCTGTAGCCCGGCTGCCACGGGAAATCCTCGTGCTTGCCGATCGCGAACGTTGAGCCGTCGGCGAGCTCGAACTCGGCCCACGCCGGCTACGGACGAAACGGGGGAGGCGAGGGTCGTCGATGGCCTGTTGATACGCAGGAGTTCGAAGTCACGCGCCTCTTCGACACGCCGCGCGAACTGGTCTTCGAGGCGTTCATGGATGCCGAGCGCATGGCGCGGTGGTGGGGGCCGCATGGGTTCGCCAACCTCGTCTGCGAGGTCGACGCGCGCCCCGGCGGCGCGTGGCGCGTGGAGCAACGCGCGCCGGACGGTTCCCTGCACCGCTTCTCGGGCGTCTACCGCGAGGTGGTGAGACCCACTCGGCTGGTGCACACCTTCGTTTGGGACGGCCGGCCCAGCGAAGAGATCCTGGTGACGGCGACCTTCACCGAGCACGACGGGAAGACCACGATCACCAGCGCCTCGCGCTTCGACGCGCGGGCGAACCGCGACGGGATGCCTGCCGACACGGGAATCAGAGCCGGCCCAGCTCCTCATTGAGCTCCGCAAGACGCCTCTCGAGATGCTGCTTCGCGGCCTCGAGCGCCGCCTTCCGCTCGCCCGGTCCCGTCGGGGGACCGTAGCCACCGTACGCTCCGGGGGCTCCCCAGGGCTCTTCTCCCCAGGCATGCCGCGCCCAAGGCGGCGGGCCGTATCCCCAGCCGCAGTGATGATGCCATCCGCAATGTGGACACATGGTGCGTCACCTCCACCCCCTTTTACCCCGCACGCCGCGTCCTGCGTTCCCGACGTGGCAGATCCCGAGGCGGCGAGCGGTCTCGCGCGTCACCACCGTATCGCGGCTGCAGGGTAACCTGGGGGGCGGCAGGCGTGTTCTCTCCGCATGCGATCCGCCGATCTTGCCGCCCTCGCCTTGACCCTCATCTGGGGGACGGGCTTCGTCATTCAGAAGGTTGCGCTCGAACAGATCCCGGCGCTTCCGTTCACGTGCTTTCGCTTCATGGGCATGCTGGCGTTGGCGTGGGCCGTGGTGATCATCCGCAGGCGGGGCAATCTGCGGGAGCTGCGGTTTCGCCGCGAGGATTTCGCGCTGATCGCGTTGGCCGGGGTTCTCGGCTACACGCTGTACATCACGCTCTCAACGGTGGGCTTGACGTACACCACCGCCTTCTCGAATGCTTTGCTCGTAGCCGTGGCGCCGATCTGCGCCGTCGTGATCTCGGCGTGCCTGCGGATCGAGCCGGTGCGCCCGCGGCAGTGGCTCGGGCTAGCCGTTGCCGTCGGGGGCATCGCGCTCTTCGTCAGTCAGGCACTGGCGGCGGGAGCGCACTCCGCTGCGATCGGCGATGCCATCAGCTTGGTCGCCGCGACGGGTTTTGCCGCCTACACCGTCTGCAACAAGCCGTTGCTCCAGCGCTATCCGCTCGACCTGATCATCGCCTCCACGCTGACCGTGGGCGCTCTGCCCGTCATCGCTCTGGCGCTGCCGGCAACGCTGCACGTCGCTTGGAGCCACGTCTCCGCTCCCGCCTGGGGCGCGCTGCTCTGGTCCACCATCGTGCCGGTCTACGTGGCGTGGACGGTTTGGGCATGGGTGATCGGCCGCATCGGCGTGGCGCGCACGGCGCTCTATCTCTACGTCGTGCCGCTGGTGGGCGGCGTAACGTCGTGGCTGGTCCTCGGGGAATCTTTCGGCCCGGAGAAGCTCATCGGTGGCGCGGTCGTGCTTGCCGGTGTCGCCCTGGCCCGTCGTGGCGAGCAGGAGAGCCGACCGGCACCCCGTGCAGCGGCGCGCCGTCTTGCATGTGCCCCGCGCGAGCGCCGCTCCTCCCTCCGACACGTGATTGACGCTGAAGACCCGTTTCCCTAGACTCAACCATCAGCTCGGATATCTGGTGATCGCGTTCGTCTTCGCGATCTACCTGTTGAGGAAGCGCCCGGCGGCGTAACGAGTAGACCCGGCGTGCCTAAGCCGGCGGTCGGCCACGAGGGAGATTTCGAGGGGCGTGCCGTACCGTGCTCTTGGACGAGCATGGCTCTCGCCTGCCCGGATCTTGGCCGATGCGCCGAACCTGAGATGCACCGACGAGGAGGCTTTGTCTTGCGTAGACTCGCGTCAGCATGGATCGCCGCGATTTTCTTGATCGCGGCACTCGCCGCGGCCGGCCGCCCCGCCGCCGCCGCCGGGCTCACCTGGCCGGGATACATCGTTCACGTCTCGACCGAGAACATCAAGGTCTACGACCCCGACGCCCACAAGACGCGCAGCTTTCTGATCCTGCCGAAATTCAAGAACATCTGGTCCAAAGACGGCAAGACCACCTACCAGATGGCCCAACTCAAGCCGCACATGTGGGTGGTCGTCGACTACGACACCAACGCCCTGGGGATCCGCCACGCCGACAGGATCGTCGTCGAACGGCGCTAGGCAAAACCGGCGCTACGAATTCGGCGACGGGCGCGCAGTGGTGGTACCAAGATAGCGATCCGCCAAGGCGCTCGCGTCCGCCAAGAGGTCTGGCGTGTGCTCCTCCGCGACGGCGCCGCTCTCGACGAGGTAGGCCCGGGTGGCTAGAGGGATCACCCACGCGACGCTCTGCTCGGCGATCAGGATGGACAGCCCCTCGTCACGCAGCTCCGCGACGATCATCTTGAGCTGCTGCACGATGCTCGGTGCGAGCCCGATCGACGGCTCGTCCAGCATCAGGAGCTTCGGCTTGCGCACGAGGGCTTTCGCGATCGCGAGCATTTGGCGTTCTCCTCCGCTCAGATTTCCCGCCAGCTGGGACGCGCGCTCTTTGAGCCGTGGAAAGCGATCCAGCGTCGCGTCCAGACGCTCTTGCCGCTCCTTCCTCGACGTCTTCAGGGCGAAGGTGGCGAGGAGCAGATTATCCCGAACCGATTGCCTGGCGATGATCGACCGCTCCTGCGGCACGAGGCCGACACCCTTGCGAACGATCTCGTCTGGCCGGAGGCGATCGATTCTCTCACCGTTCCACCTTACCTCGCCCCTTCGTGCCGGCACGGAGCCGACGATCGTGTTGAGCAGGGTCGATTTTCCCGCGCCGTTGCGCCCGAAAAGCACGACGACCTCACCCTCGCCGACCTTGAGGCACGCACCCCGAATGACGACCGTCTCGCCGTACCCGGAGACAACGTCGTCGACATCCAGCGATCGACGTCCCCGCTCATCGACTATCGGCGCTCTCGGTACGGCGACGGATGGGCGACATGCCGCTCCCCTCCTCGTCGGCGCGGCGCCGCCCTCGGTGCCGCCGAGATACGAGGAGACCACCTCGGCGTGAGCCTTGACCTCCGCGGGCGTGCCGCAAACAAGGCGCCGGCCTTCGTGCAGCGCCGTGACGCGGTGACAGAGGCCAAACACGAAGGGCACGTCGTGCTCCACCAAGAGCACGGTCAAGCTGCCTCCCTCGCAAAGCCGGCGCAAGACCTCGCCCATGTGCGCCACCTCCGCGCGCGCAAGGCCCGCGGTCGGCTCGTCGAGCAAGAGCAAGCGCGGCCCGGTCATCAAGGCGCGCGCTAGCTCGATCTTCCGGTGGTCGCCGTATGAGAGCGAGCGCGCGGGGGCTTGCGGTGACGAGCCGTAGCCGACGCGCGAGAGCGCGTCGAGGGCCCGGGTTCGCGCGTCCTCTTCGGCGCGCAGCGCCGTGGGCGTGCGCACGGCCTCCGCCAGAATCCCTGTCCTCCCGGTATGGTACGCCCCGAGTAGAACATTGGCGATGGCCGTCATGTCGCCGAAGATCGCTGGCGCCTGGAAGACCCGCGCGATCCCGCGCTGGACGAGCTTGCGCGGCTCCGGCGTGAATGGCTGACCGTCGAGGTGCATCCGGCCCGCCGACGCTCGAACCAGACCCGTCACGACGTTGATCGCCGTCGTCTTCCCCGCGCCGTTCGGTCCGATGAGGCCGTGGATCTCGCCGCGCTCGATGTTGAGGCCGAAATCCCGAAGCGCTCGGATGCCTCCGAAGGAGACGTCGATCCCGGACATCTGGAGAAGACTTATGGCCGCCCCCTCCTCAGCAGCTTGCGCGAGCGCAGCGGCAGCTCCTCGAGCGCCCCACTGATGCCGCGCGGCGCGAGGACGAGCGTGAGCAGGAGGATCGTCCCGTAGAAGACCTCGCGATACTGTCCTATCGACCGGAACACCTCCGGGATCGCGAAGAGCACGAGCGGCCCGGCTACGGGGCCCGCCGTGCCGGCGCCCAAGCCGCCAATGACGACGTACGTGAAGTGCTCGATTGCGACGTTCAGGCTGTACGCGCTGGGATTGGTGACGCCGAGCAGGAGCGCTTCGAAGCATCCGGCCAACGTGATCATAGCGCTCGAAACGGCAAATGCCTGTACGCGCACGCGGCGCACGTCGATGCCCTGGAGCTCGGCGACCGCCGCGTCATTCTTGGACGCGATCCACGCCCTGCCGATCCGCGAGCGCTGCAATGTTTGCGTGAGGACGATGAGCACCACCGTCGTGAACGCGGCTGCCACGACGACACCGTTGACCGTGAGCTTGCCGATCCACGGCAGGATGATGACCGGAACGATGAGCCCGTATCCGCCGCCCGTCCACGCGCCCCCGGAGTAAAGCACCTCGAGAAAGATGTCGAGGAACCCGAAGGTGACCACGGCGAGATAGAAGCCTTGCAGGCGCAGGGTCACCAACCCCAACAGCCATCCGACGGCCCATCCGACGGCGACCGCCAGCGGCACGGCGATCAGGACCGAGACCCGACAATGCAAGAGGATGATCGTCATGGCGTTCGCGCCGATCCCCACGAACGCCGGGCTAGCCACGGAGAGCCGGCCGGCCACGCCGAGCAGAAGGTTGACGCCGAGCGAGACGATCACGAGCACGGCCAGCTCGCCGGCAACAAAGCGCGCGAACGGCGGCAGCGCCGCGGCCACCACGGAGCAAACGATGCCGCCGACGACGCCGAGCATGACCGGCCCGAAGGGAGCGCGCATCAGTGCGCCCGCTCCGGGCGAGCGCCGAAGAGGCCCTGCGGCCGCCACATGAGGACGGCGAGCAGGACCCCGAAGGTGATCATGTCGCGAAAGACGCCACCGACGAGGAAAATCCCAACCGTCTGCACCACGCCAAGGACAAGCCCGCCAAGCAGCACGCCCTCCACGCTCTCAAAGCCGCCGAGCGCCGCCGCGATGAGCGCCGGGAAGAGCACCTGCGCGCCCATGCTTGGAAAGACGCCCGTGACCGGGCTGAGCAATAGCCCGGCGACGCCGGCGACGCCACCGCCTGCCACCCAGGTCGCCGCCAGCATGGCGCGCACGGGGATTCCCGTCAACCCGGCCCGATAGGGATCCTCCGCCACCGCGCGCATCGCCTTCCCCAGCAACGCGTGGCGAAAGAGGAGAATAAGGGCACCCCCGATCACGAGCGTCGCGACCACGATCGTCAGCGAGTTCGTCGAGATCACGGCGCCGGCCAGCGCCAGGTTCCTGTTGCCGAGCAGCCAGGGCACGGCGCGCATCGGGTTGTCGGTGAACTCGAGACGCGCCGCGGCTTGCAGGAGAATCGAGATCGCCAGTGTGCCGATGATCACGACCACCTCGGTGGCTCTTCGAAGGAGGAAGTGCGTCACGCCGAAGAGCACCAGGCCCGCGATCATCCCCGCGCAGGCCGACCCCACCAGCTGTACGGCCGGTGGGGCGCCGGCGCCGTGGAGGAACACGTAGGTGTAAGCGCCGATCATCAGCAGCTCGCCTTGAGCGAAGTTGACGATGCCGGTCGCCCGGAAGATCAGCGTCAGGCCGATCGCGACCAGCGCGTAGACCGCGCCGATCGCGAGCCCCCCGACGACGATTCCCGCAACGGTCACATCTGCAGGCCCTTGGCGCGAGCAAACGCGCCGTCGCGAACGATGAGCAGCGTCATGTCGCGCTCTCCGCTGCCCTTGTGATCGCCCTTCTTAAACGTGCGCGGCGTGCCGATCGGCACCGCGTAGCTCCACGCCGCCGTCTTCCCGCCCACGAAGTTGCGCAGCGAGTCGAGCCCGGCGATCACGCGATCCGGCGTCACCTCGCTTCCCGCCCTACGGATCCCCTCGGCGAAGACGAAGAAGTCGGAATAGGCCGCCAACGAGAACGAGTTGGGCGTCCCCGGCGCGGGGTGGGGAAACGCCTTGGCGAAGCGGGCCTTCCACTCGGCCATGGCGCCCGAGGTCTCGCCCAGCCAGTCTTTCGAGACCTCGTAGGGGGCATAGAAACCGTTCGCCACCTTGCCCGCCCCTTCGATGGTGACGGGGTCTGCGAGGGCCGGGTCGCCCAAAAACTTGGCCGTCACGCCATCACGGCGCAATTGCGGGATCATTCGTCCGCCGTCAGCGGGCACGCCGCAAAGATAGATGACGTCGGGCTTGGCAGCCTTGAGCGCCGCGCCCTGCGCGCTGAAGTCGATGTCTCCGCTCTGGAACGTCTGCTCGCTCACCAGATCCATGCCTCTGGCGACGATCTTCGGCTTGAGCAACGTCATTCCGCTCGTGCAGTAGCCTTCGTCGCTGGTCAGGGTGGCAACCCGCTTCGCCTTGAAGTCCTGCTTCATCACATCGGCGAGATAACTGGTCACGTCGGCTCGCACCACAGTCGCCCCGCTGAAGACGTAGGGGCTGTAGTGCTCCAACACCCGCGGATCCGAGGCCAAGGAGTCGTAATAGAGGAATTGCGACTGCTGGACGAGCGGAATCACCGACGCGGTCGACGTACTCACGCCTCCGCCGAAGATGGCAAAGACGCCGTCCTGCTCCATCAGCCGGCGCACCGCCAAGATGCCTCCCGCGGCCGTACCGGCATCGTCCTCGAAGACGAGATGAATCTTGCGGCCGTTGATGCCGCCGTGAGCATTGATCTCGTCGGCGGCCAACTGCGTCCCCGCCTTGAAGCCCTGGCCGATCGAGCTGGCCGGACCGGTCAGCGAGACTTGAACGCCGATGTCGATGGACCCCGGAGAAGCGCCTTGCACCCCCGCGGCAAGGCCCGGCGAGCCGGCAGCCATGCCGAGGACGAACAGTACACCCGAAAGGAGAGCACGAATGAATACCTTCATGAACCTACCTCCTTCGCATGGGTCGTGCGTGTAGCTTACGTTTGCAGCATCTCAAGAAAGCGCTCCGCGTTCTTGAAGAACACGTTGTCAAGGATCTCCGGCGAATAGCCCTCTTTCTGCCAGTCGTCCACCAAACGTTCGTACCGGAACAGCGGGTAGTCTGCGCCGAACATCACGCGGTCCCGCAGGCGGCGCGCGATCTCGTGCTTGAGCTCCGGCGTGAAATGGCGAGGTGACCAGCCGTGCACCTCGTACCAGACGTTCGCCTTGTGGATGAGGATCGCGATCATCTCGCTCTGCCACGGCCACGCCGGCCTGGAAGCGATGATGTTCAAGTCGGGATGGGTCGCCGCGACCTCGTCGAGATGGCGCGGGTGGCACGCATCCAAGCGGATGCCTTTGCCGCCACGCATCCCGGAGCCAAGCCCGGTGATTCCCACCAGGATCAGCGCCGGCGCGTTCGCCTCCGTGCACAATGCGTAGTACGGCTCCCAGCGCTCGTCATCGGCCGGAAGGCTGCCGGAGGCGGAGACGGCCAGGCCGACGAACCCGCCGGCGGTCTCGAGCACCCGCCGGAACTCGCGCACACCCGCGGGGCCGCTGCGAGGATCCACGTGGATCCAGTTGCCGAGGATCACGTCGGGATAGGCGCGCTGGGTCGCCATCGCATAGTCGTGGAAGGCTTTGGCCTCCGCGACCGGCAGATACTTCGTGAAGCCGAGGTCGAGGATGGCGCGAACCCCGTTCTTGCGCAGGTACGCGGCCATCCCGTCTTCCGTGTCGTATTGGGGCTTGGAGCGCCACGTCCGCTCTTGGAGTGCGAGCTCCTCCGGGGTGCGCAGGGGATAGGCGTACTTCGTGCCCCAGTGCGAGTGCATGTCGATCAGCCGGATCGGGGTGTCGCCGCTCATCGCGCAACCTCTCCCGCCACGCGCTCGACGAGCCGATCTTTCTGTACCTTCCCGGTGGGCGTGCGCGGAAGCGCCGGGAGGATCTCGAGGCGCTCGGGCAGCTTGTACTTGGCGATCTGCGGGGCCAGGAAGGCCACCAGGTCTTCGAAGGAGAGCTGCGTACCAGGGCGCAGGACCACGCAGGCCACGACTTGCTCGCCGGTCCGCGGGTGCGGCACGCCGATCACCGCGCCGTCCGCCACGGCCGGATGCTTGAAGAGCACCTCCTCGATCTCGCGCGGGTAAACGTTAGCACCCGCGCGAATGATCATCTCCTTCTTCCTCCCGACGATCTTGAGGTAGCCGTCCGCATCGATGACGCCGAGGTCACCGGTCTTGAACCAGCCCTCCGGCGTGAAGGCGCGCTCGTTGGCCGCGGGATTGTTGTAGTAACCGATCATCACCGATGGCCCGCGGTTGGCGATCTCTCCCACCGTTCCGGGGGGAACGGCATGCCCCTCATCGTCCAGGATCCGCATCGGCACCTCGGGAATCGGCATGCCCACCAAACCGACGACGCGGCGCGGGTCATCCTCCACGAGCGTCTGCGCGGTGGTCCCCGTCTCGAGCATCCCGTACATCTCCAGCAGGCGGGCGGAAATCGCGCGCTCCGCCCGCTCGATCACCTCAACCGGACACGAGGCTCCGCCGGTGACGTACACACGCAGAGAGCCAACGTCGCGCGTCTCGATCTCAGGGTGGTCCAAGAGCGCGATGATGCTGGCGGGCGCCGCCGCGAAGTGGCTGATCCGCTCGGTCTCGATCAGGCGGAGCACCTCGCCCGCATCGAAGCGCTCCAGCAGCACCGCCTTGCAGCCGGCAAGGATGGCCTCGATGATCAGGAAGAGACCCCAGTTCAGCCCCACGGGCAGGAAGATCAACGTGGCGCCCTCGGCGTCCAGCAGTTGGATGCGATTGCAGATCCGGCACGCGGTCATCGTGGTGTTCGAGGTATGCTGGACGGCCTTGGGATCGCCCGTGGTTCCCGACGTGAACGCGACCCGTAGGAGATCGTTGCCCCTGGGGCGCCGCGACCGCAGGGCCGCGGCGTCGACGGGTGCGGCTGGGTCGCTCACCAGAGCACGCAGGTCGATCGCCTCCGGCGGAACATCGTCGCCGACCATGAGCACGTGGCGCAGCCGCGGCAGGCGCGGGCGCATCTCGTCGATCATGGGGCCGTAGTCGAAGCCGCGGAAGCTCTGCGGGCAGACGATGGTCGAGGCCTCCATGAAGCCGAGGATGAACTCGACCTCCTTGCTGCGGAAGTCGCTGTGGAACTGACAGAACGGAATGCCAGCGAGCATCGCGCCGGCGACGACCAGAGCGAACTCCTTCCAGTTGGGCAACTGCACCGCGATCACGTCGTCGCGCGAGAGGCCCAGCTCGACGAACCGGGTTGCGATCCGCTGGGCCGCGGCGAAGTACTCGCCGTAGGTCATGCGCCCGCGGGCGTCCACGAGCGCGGTGCGCTCGGGAAAGGCGGTGGCCTGCGACTCGAGCACGTCGATGATCGCGCGGTCCGTCCAGATGCCGGCTCGCGTATACTCATCGATGATCTCGGGGGTGAGCCGCCCTGACTCAAGCTTCACGTCACGCTCCTTCAGAACATGCCGCGGACGGTGCCGCCGTCCACGGGAATCGCGGTGCCCGTGATGAAGCGCCCGCGTTCGGAGACGAGAAAGGCCACCACGCCCGCGACGTCCTCCGGCGCACCCGCGTGACCCACCGGGATCCGCTCGAGGTCGGCGCGCACCATCTCCTCGTACGCGCGACCCGAGACTTCGGCTTCGTAGCGAAGAACGGTCTCCAGGCGCTCCGTGTTTATGCGTCCCGGCAGGATCGTGTTCACCGTGATGCCTTCCGGGCCGAGCTCGCGCGAGAGCGTCTTGGCATAGCCGATGAGCCCGGCCCAGGTCGCCACGGATAGGCCGTAGCGCGGTATAGGCTCCTTGGCGGACGTTGCCGTGACGTTGACGATGCGTCCGGCGCCCGCCGCGCGCATGTGGGGAACCACGAGGCGCGACAGGCGGACGGCGCTGAGGAAGTTGCGCTCGATCGCCCTGGTCCAGGCGGCATCGTCAAAGCCGACCAGCTCGCCCAGCGGCGGGGCGCCGTCGTTATTCACCAAGACGTCGAGACGGCCGTATTGGCTCAGCGTCTCCTCCACGGCGCGCTCGTTGTCGGCGGCCCTCGTCCAGTCGCCGGGTACGGCGAGAATCGACGCGCCCGTCTCGGCGGTGAGGCGATCCCGCGCCTCGAAGAGGCGCTCTTGCTTGCGCGCGGTGATCGTTACCGAGGCGCCTTCCCGCGCGAGCTCGCGGGCGATCGCGAAGCCGATGCCTTGGCTGGCTCCGCCCACGATCGCAACCTTCCCCCGCAATCCGAGATCCATCACGTCCTCGCAATCAACGCAACCAACGAGCCCTTTTGCACCTTGCCCGTGGGACCGCGCGGGAGCTGTTCCGTGATGTAGAGCCGCTCAGGCAACTTGTAGCGAGCGACGCGACGCTCCAAGAATGCGATCATCTCGTCGAACGAGAGCGTGGTTCCAGGGCGCGGAACGACGCACGCGACCACCGTCTCACCCAGACGCGGGTGCGGGGCTCCGACCACCGCGCAGTCGGCAACCTTGGGATGCTCGAAGAGCACCTCTTCGATCTCGCGCGGATAAACGTTGGCCCCCCCGCGGATGATCATCTCCTTAGTGCGCCCGACGATGCGGAGCAGTCCTCGCTCGTCGAAGACGCCCAAGTCTCCCGTCCGGAACCACCCGTCCGCCGAGAACGCCGACGCGTTCGCGGCCGGGTTGTTCAGGTATCCAAGCATGACCGACGGTCCGAAACACTCGACCTGCCCCACGATCCCGGTTCCCACTGGGACATCGTGCTCGTCCGCGACGCGGGCCTTGGCTTCGACGGTCGGCCGGCCCACCGTGCCCATGACCTCTTCCGGATCGTCGTCGAGGTAGGTGCGAGATTGCACTCCCGACTCGAGCATACCGTACATGTCGACCAGGCACCCCGGCAGCCGCAGTCGTGCGCGGCGCAGGATCTCCGGCGAACACGACGCGCCACCCGTGACCATGACCTCCAGCGAGCTCAAGTCGTACTTGGCCCGCTCGGCAGCGTCTACGAGCGCATCGAGGCTCGCCGGGGCCGTGACGAAGTGCGTGATGCGCTCGCGTTGGATCAGGCTCAAGGCCTCCGGCGCATCGAAACGATCCATGTAGACGAGCTTGGCGCCGGCGTTGAGCGCCTGCATCGTGCAGCCGAGCCCCCAGTTGAGCCCGACTGGGAGAAAGAGCAACATCGCGCTCCGCGCCGTCAGACATTGGTCGCGGGCCGAAGAACGGGCGGTGGAGTTGGAGGTGTTGTGCGTGTGCACGACCGCCTTGGGGTCACCGGTGGTGCCGGAGGTGAAGGCGACCCGGCAGATGTCGTCGCTCTCCGGCTTGGCCGCGCGCAGCCGCCGCTCGTCCTCGGGATTCGGGCTGCGGCGTGCGGCCGCGTCGAAATCGATGCAGTCCGGCGCGACGGAGTCGGCGATGGCGATCACGTGACAAAGGTTCGGCAAGTCGCCTTGCAGGTCGCGAATCATGGCGAGGTAGTCGAAGCCGCGGTACTCCTGCCGGATCACGACGGCGCGCGCGTTGGCGAACCCGAGCGCGAAGCGAACCTCCTTACTCCGGAATCCGTGGTGCATCTGACAGAACGGAATCCCCGCGAGCATCGCGGCGTTGACGGTCAGCGCGAACTCAACGCAGTTGGGCAGTTGGATGGCGATCAGGTCGTCGCGCCCGAGACCCAGCGCGACGAAGCTCGCGGCTAGGTTGCGAGCCCGTTGCGCGTATTGCTGGTAGGTCAGGCGCTGCGAGGCGTCGACGAGCGCCGTTGCATCAGGGCTGGAGCGCGCGGCCGACTCTAGCCAGTCGCTCGCCGTGGCCTTCGTCCACCACCCCTCCCGATAGAACGAGGAGACGACCTCTTGATTGAGCCTCGCGGGCCAATCGAAGCGCATAGACGCGTCCTCCTGCTACGAGCAGTATAAGAGCGACGCTTTATAGTTACAAATACGACTTTCCGAATAAGACTATAGCCTGGCGGCTATGACTCAGCCCTTCTCACGGCGGACAGCCGTTGAGGCTCGGATGAACGAGAGCAGGCGCGCCTGCACGGGGGCGAAGCGCTTTTGCGGCAGACGCACGAGTACGATCGGCTGCGCCGGGAGCGAGCCCGCCACGTCGAGGGCGACCAAGGCCCCGGCACGCAACTCCGCCTCCACGCAGAAGCGGTAGAGCAATGCGATGCCCATGCCCGCCGCGGCCGCGCGCTTCATCGCCTCGAGCGAACCCAGCTCCATGCTCACCAGCAACTCCGGGATGCCGAGCTGGCGCAGACAACTCTCCGCCCACGCCTGCGTGCTGGGGAAGAACGGGTAGATGATCTGCTCGCCGCGCAGTGCGTTGGGCGCGATGGCGTGAGCGGCGGCCAACGGGTGGCTGGGCGCCGCGACCAGCAGGAGCGGCTCGTAGCCGAGCATCTCCGCGTGGAGCGTGGAAGGAACGTCGGCCGAAGTGACGAGGGCAAAGTCATAGAGGCCGCGCAAGACGCGATCGTACGCCTCAGCCGGCTCCGTGATCCCCAAGCGCACCTTCACGCGCGGATGGCCCTCCCTGAACGCCGCCAAGACGGCGGGCAGGAGGTAGTCGCCCGGCGCATGACTCGCACCCACGGTCACACCGCCGGCTTCACCCGCCTGCAGCGCCGCGGCGAGATGCTTGGTCTCCGTGGTGACGCGCTGGATGTCGACGGCGCAGTCGTAGACGGCGCGACCGGCTTCCGTCGGCACCATGCGCCGCCCGTCCCGCACGAGCAGCTTGGCGCCGAACTCGCGCTCGAGGTCGCGGATGTGCGCGCTTACCACCGGCTGGCTGACGTAGAAGTGCTCGGCGGCGGCGGTCAACGTGCCGCTCTCGATGACGTCGCAGAAGATCGCGAGCTTGTGCAGGTTCACGTTTGACGCGGGCTCATGGTCGGATCCCCTCCGCGGCGGCCGAGTAGACGATACACTGAGCCGCAGCCTCACGCGCCACGAGCCGGCGTGCCCACAGGTGCTCGAGGTGCGCGATCGTCTCCGCCACGGCGAACTGCTGATGCATCTCGCTCAGCTCGTCGAACGTACGGCCCCGCCGCGTCCAGGGGAGCGACCGTGCGATCTCGGCAGCGTTGCGCTGGCCTCGGCGCAGGTCTCCAAGCACGGCCTCCTCGCGCACGCCGTGATGGCCGAGCAATTCGTCCACCCGCCCGTGGAGATCCGCGAACGGCTCGCCGTGGGCGGGCAGCGCTCCGGTTGCCGCGACGGCGCCGATTTTGCGCAGGGAGTCGAGGTACGTGCCGAGCGGATCGCTACGGTCGGCGCCCCAGACGCCGACGTGCGGCGTGATGGGATCGAGGACGTGGTCGCCCGTGAAGACGCGGCGGCTCAGCGTGTCGACCAGGCAGACGTGGCCCGGGGTGTGGCCCGGCGTCCAGACGACCTGGAGCCTGCCGACGCGCTGACCGTCTTCCACGCAGGCCGTGGGCTCGGCCAACTCGCTGCGCTCGCGCCGCTCGTCGTCGTCGGCGAGCGCCCGGGTCTCGAAGCCGTTGCGGGCGAGCCACTCGAGCAGATCCCGGTCACCGGGCGCCCTGCCGAGACGGCTGCGAGCAAAGCTCCAATCGGCGGAGTGCATCAGGAGCTCGGGGACGCCCGCTCGGCGAAGCGTGGCCGACAATCCGTAGTGATCGTGATGGAAGTGCGTGACGACGACGCGGCGGATCTGCGCGATCGTAACCCCGGCGCGCGCGAGGCCAGCCTGCAAGGCTTCGAGGACGTCGTCCGAGCGCCACCCGCAATCGATCAGCGTGTAGCCGCCGTCGTCGGCCACGAGGTAGCCGTTGACGTACCGCAATGGGTTGCCCGTCATGGGCAGGCGGATCTGGACGATTCCGTCGCCAACGGCGGTACTGGGCTCGAAGCAGTGAGAGGCGCTCATGAGGGCGCAGATTCGACGCCCACGCGCCAATGCCGCCTGCTGCGCCCAACTGATTTCGGGATGAGAACGCCGGGATAGACGTCGACTAGCGATGTCGCTACTGGCGGCGTACCGCGCCTAGCTTCTCGCGAACGATGTCGGCAAATGCCGCAAGGAGCGACGTCACGTGCTTATCGCGATGCCATGCCATCTGCGTCACGATGGTGAACGCCGGGCCTTGGATGTCGAGCGACGCGAGAGAGCCGCGTGCCAGCTCCTCACGAACCGCGACCTCCGGAAGGATCGCAATGCCGACGTCGGCCATGACGCAGTGCTTAATCGCCTCGATGCTGCCAAACTCGAGCGTGACCGCTGGCCGCGCACCGGCGCGCTCCAGCGCGTGCTCAAAGGTCTCGCGGTAGCTGCGGCCCCGCTCCGTTGCCAAGACGGTCTCGCCGTCGAGCTCGCTGAAGTTCAGCTTGCGGCGGTTCGCATGGCGATGCCCCGGGGCTGCAATTACGACGAGCTTTTCGACCATCAGCTCCTCGACCACGAGGTCATTGTCCTGCGCCGTCCCTTGCATAAGGAAGGCCATGTCGATCGACCCATCGCCGAGGCGGCGCCGGAGCGCAGAGCCGATCCCAGAATGCAGCCGCACGCGCGCCGCCGGGAAGCGGCCGCGAAACACCTGGATCACGTTCGGCAAGCGATACGCGCAGAGCGACTCGGTGGCTCCGATGGAGATCGTGCCGGTGGTCGGCTCGTGCCCGTTCACCGCTGCGCGCGCCTCGTCAGCTAAGCGCAGCATACGGTCCGCGTAGTCCAAGAGGCGCCGCCCGCCCTCCGCGAGGCGTAGACGCTTCCCCAGGCGATCAAAGAGTGGAACCTCGAACTCACGTTCGATACTCTGTATCTGCGCCGTGACCGTCGACTGCGCGTAGTTCAGCGATTCGGCAGCGCGGGAAACGCTCAGGAGGGTCGCCACGGCCCGAAACGTCTCCAGTTCACGGAGTTCCATCTGTAAGACTCCTTATCATATTTTTCGATATACGTATATCATGTATATCGTACACCATGATAAGTCAAGGCCGCTAGAATTGGAGCCATGCAGCGATCGCCGCTTGGGACGCTCGAGGACTTCATTCGTCGCGAGGACGCCGTGGGCGCCCGCAACTATGCCCCGCTGGACGTGGTCATCGAGCGCGGCGAAGGCGCTTGGGTCTACGACGTCGATGGGCGCCGCTATCTCGACTGTATCTCCGCCTATTCCGCCCTGAACCATGGCCACCGGCACCCCCGCGTCATGCGCGCACTCCAGGAGCAGGCGGAGCGGCTCACCCTGACGTCCCGCGCCGTGCGGAACGACCGTCTCGGGCCGTTCCTCGAACGCCTCGCCGCCGTTGCACGCCAGGAGGCGGTGCTCCCGATGAATACGGGCGCCGAGGCGGTGGAGACCGCCATCAAACTGGCGCGCCGCTGGGGCTACCGCCGCAAGCAGATCGCGCACGATTGCGCGGAGATCGTCGTCTTCGACGGCTGCTTTCATGGCCGAACGACCACCATCGTCGGGTTCTCGACGACTGAGAGCTGCCGACGCGACTTCGGGCCATTCACCGGTGGGTTCCGCTCCGTCCCGTTCGGCCAAATAGATCCGCTGCGCGATGCCATACGCGACCAGACGTGCGCCGTATTGATCGAGCCCATCCAGGGAGAAGGCGGCATCAACGTGCCGCCACCGGGCTACCTCCGCGCCGTCGAGGCGCTCTGCCGCGAACGCGGCGTCCTTCTCATTGCCGACGAAATTCAGACAGGGCTCGGGCGAACCGGCGCGCTCTTGGCATGCGACCACGAGAGCGTCAAGCCGGACATCCTCGTCCTCGGAAAGGCGCTCGGCGGCGGGGTCTATCCCGTCTCCGCGGTCCTCGCTTCGTGGGAGATCATGGGGCTCTTCGCACCCGGGGACCACGGTAGCACCTTCGGCGGGAATCCGCTCGCGTCCGCCGTCGCCCTCGAGGCCCTCAACGTCTTGGTCGAAGAAGGACTCGCCGACCGCGCGCGCGACCTGGGCGCGGAACTCCTCGCTCGATTGAACGCCCTTCATGCGCCCCTCGTGCGGGACGTACGCGGTCGCGGTCTCTTGATCGGGATCGAAGTCACCGCGCCGGCTCATCTCGTATGCGAGCTTCTTCTTCGTGAAGGTATCCTCGCCAAGGATACCCACGACCGCGTCATACGCATCGCTCCGCCGCTCGTCATCGATCACGAGCACGTCATCCTCATCGTCGACGCACTCGACCGGGTCCTGCGCTCGCTGGAGAGGAGCCTCTAACGTTGCGCTACCTCATGTGCCCGCCCCATCACTATCGGCTGGAATACGCCATCAACCCGTGGATGAAGCCAGGCTTCACCGCAATCGATGGCAAACTCGCCCAAGAGCAGTGGTCACGCCTTCGCCACGTCATGGAGAGCCTTGCCGACATCGCCGTCATCGAGCCCGATCCAGCCTATCCCGACATGGTCTTCTGCGCAAACGGCGCCTTCGCGCTCGCCAACAACGTGCTCATATCGCGCTTCCGACACGGCGAACGGCGAGGGGAGGAGGCGCTCATCCGCCGCTGGTTCGACTACCGCGGTTACACCGTTCACGAGCTTCCGGACGGCATCTGCTTCGAGGGCACCGGCGACGCCATCCTGGACCGCAGCGGCGGTTGGATCTGGGCAGGCTACGGCTTTCGCTCCGACCGCGCCGCGCATGAGACCATCGCGCGCTGCTTCGACGCCGACGTCGTCTCCCTGCACCTGGTGGATGAGCGCTTCTACCACCTCGACACGTGCCTAGCGCCCCTATCGGGCGGCTATGTGATGTACTACCCCGGGGCATTCGACGCGGAGTCTCTCCATCTCATCGAGCAGAGGGTTCCGTCCGAAAGGCGCGTGGTGCTCGCGGAGAGCGACGCGACCGAGTTTTCCTGCAACATCGCTAACGTCGGACGTGTCATCGTCGCCCACCGCATGTCGCGTGCCCTGCAGGCGCGGCTCGAGGCTCTGGGTTTCGCCGTGGCCGTGGCTCCTGTTTCAGAGTTTGTAAAGTCCGGAGGCGCGGTGTTTTGCATGATGTTGCGTCTCGAGGACGAACCAGTTGTTCAATTGTCGCGGGTGTGAAGCACATCGCATTCAGCACTCTTTACGGGAGGCATGATTCGAACATGGCATCATTGAGAACGACCGCAGGCAACGCCCTCTTGACATTAGCCCTAGCCGCTTCGATGACCGGCGCAATTCCGCAACCCGCG
>Ga0307374_10004382_pt1 | contig 23526 bp, 21 predicted proteins | sample OX3MG_FD_202532 | JGI IMG/M metagenome (GOLD analysis project Ga0307374, IMG submission 202532) | Soil microbial communities from Risofladan, Vaasa, Finland - OX-3 | ecosystem: Environmental > Terrestrial > Soil > Coastal area > Acid sulfate soil | place: Finland: Risofladan, Vaasa | collected... | reverse complement strand
GGCGGCCGCCCCGGCCCCAAAGAAGCGTACAAACACCGCATCGAAGCGTGGTCGATCCGCCTCGTCCTTCACCAGCGTCGCGGCCAGCGCCTCGCGCATCGGAATGCGCTCGAGGCCCACACGCGTGACGGCACGCATCGCATCGAGCGACTCGGCGACTGAGATTCGCAGATCGGCCGCGCGCAGCTCGCTCACGAAGCGCAACAGCTCGTCGCGCATCGCGCTCATCGCGGACGCCCCGCCAGCGTGCCCGCCTTGCTCTCGACCTTGGCGCGATCGTCTTCGTGCTTGACCAGGACGCCGATCGCGAGCCGAATCGCCGGCGCATCAAGCTCGCGAATACTCAGCCGCACCAGGGCCCGCGTCCAATCGAGCGTTTCGGCTATCGAGGGTGGCTTGCGCAACTGAAGCTTGCGCACCGCGTTGACGAAGCGCGCAGCTTCGGCCGCCAGACCCGCATCGAGACCCGGCACCTTCAGTTCGATAATCCGCCGTTCCTGTTCGATTCCGGGAAAGTCGATAAACAGATGGAGGCATCGGCGCCTGAGCGCCTCCGAGAGTTCGCGCGCACGGTTCGACGTCAGCACAACGACTGGACGCTCGTGCGCGCGGATTGTTCCGAGCTCGGGCACGCTGACCTGAAAATCCGAGAGCATCTCGAGCAGGAAAGCCTCGAACTGTTCGTCGGCTTTATCGATTTCGTCGATCAGCAGAACCGCGCGCCGCGGCGAGCATATCGCTCGGAGCAGAGGTCGTTCGAGCAGGTATTCGCGCGAGAAGAGATGCTCGGATATTTCTTCCCATCGGCCCCCTTCATGCTCGCCTGCCTGCAGGCGCAGAAGCTGCTTCTGATAGTTCCACTCGTAGAGCGCGTGAGCTTCGTCGAGGCCCTCGTAGCATTGCAGCCGAATGAGCTCGGTTGCGAGCATCGCGGCGAGAACTTTTGCGACCTCGGTCTTGCCGGAGCCGGCCGGTCCTTCGATAAGGAGTGGCTTTTCGAGCGCGAGGCAAAGGTATATCGCCGTCTCGACGCGCTCGTTGGTAATATAGTTCGCACGACGGAGTTCCTGGGCGACGAATTCGTGCGTTACGTTCATCAAGGTGAGGATTACTGGCGATCAAGGCTGAATCAACCGGATCGACGAATCAGGTTGTGAAAGCAAACGCGTTTTAAGGATCAATCGAAGTGTTACGAGCGGATGAAGATTCCTAAAATGCAAAACGGGGCCCTTGCGATAAATCGCTCGGGCCCCGGGCTAACCGGGAAAAGGGGGGGCAAACCCCGGCCAGCTTCCCTATAGTACGCCAGCTTTGGCAGGTTGCAACAGCTTCAAGGGTGGCGCGGAGCGCGAAAAGCATAACGAGGATTGACCCAAACTTGACCCGAGGCGATCGCCTCGCGCACGAGAACATTTAATCCAAACTAACCTTGCGCTACCGGCGTCATGCGGCGTGCTCCGATTGCGTCATTCAATTGCGCATTGATGAAACACCGCTTTCGACCTGAGGACGCCGGATAAACTCTAGCCGGCAGCGACCGGATGACGCTGCTCAGCGTGCTGCTTGGCCAGAATCGCTGCGAGCAGGCGCGGCGGCGAGATTGGCAGTTGCGTCATGCGGATGCCAACCGCGCGATAGATGGCGTTCGCAATCGCAGCCATCGGTGGAACTATCGGAACTTCGCCGACCCCGCGCACGCCGAGCGGATGGGCGGGATTTGGAACCTCGACGATGATCGTTTCGATCATCGGAAGGTCGAGACAGGTCGGCATCCGGTAGTCGAGCAATCCGGTGTTACGCAGAATTCCGTTTTCGTCGTAGAAGTACTCCTCGCTGAGCGCCCATCCGACTCCCTGCGCAGTCGCACCCTGCATCTGTCCTTCAACGTAGGCGGGATGCAACGCGCGGCCCGCATCCTGCGCGACGGTGCTGCGGAGAATCCGCACCTTGCCGGTTTCGGGATCGACTTCGACGTCGATACAGGTGGCGGCGAAAGCGGCGCCCACCGCGCCGACGAATCCGGCATTGAGCGTGGCGCGGCCGGTGATCGGGCCGCCGGTGCGGGCGAGGCGCGGCGCGATTTGCGCGATCGTGAGCGGCGGGGTATCCGCGCCGCGCGCGCGCAGCGTTCCTGACTGAAATTCGATCTCGTCGGGCTTGCGCTCCCAGAGTTTCGCGGCGCGTTCCTTGAGCTGGCGCACCACGTCGTTGGCGGCTTCGTAGACGGCGTAGCCGGTGGCGAGCGTGATGCGGCTGCCGCCGGTCACGTCGGTATGGCCGATCGAATCGGTGTCGGCTACCACCGGGCGGACGTCGGTGATATCGACGCCGAGCACCTCGGCCGCGACCATCGCCATTGCGACGCGCGAGCCGCCGATATCGACCGAGCCGGTGACGACGCTCACGCTGCCGTCGGCATGCAGGTTGACGATCGCGGAGGACTGGAAGCCGCCATTGAACCAGAAACCGGCGGCGACGCCGCGTCCGCGGTTGGGACCGGTGAGTTTCGACTTGTAGTGATCGCTCGCGGCGAGCGCATTGCAGGTCTCGATAAAGCCGATTTTCTTGAAGGGCGGTCCGGCGGGCTGCGCGGTGCCCTCGTGCGAGCCGTTCATGATCCGGAATTCGAGCGGATCGATACCGCACTTTTCAGCGAGCTCATCGACCACGCATTCGCAGGCAAAGGCGGAGGTGGGTGCGCCGGGTGCGCGGTAGGCCGCGACCTTGGGCCGGTTGACGACGACATCGTAGGAATCGATATGGAGGTTGGGGATATCATACGGGCCGGCGGTGGTCATCGCGCCTGCGCCAAACGGCGAGCCGGGAAAGGCGCCGGCTTCGTAGGCCATCCAGAACTTGGCCGCGACGATTCGGCCGCCGCGGGTCGCACCCATGCGGGCTTTGATCCACGTGCCCGAAGTGGGGCCGGTGGCGCGGAGCACTTCGGCGCGCGTCATGACCATCTTGACCGGCCGTCCGGTCTTGCGCGACAGCAACACGGCGAGCGGCTCGAGGTAGACGGTGGTTTTGCCGCCGAAGCCGCCGCCGATCTCAGCGGGAACGACGCGGATATTGCCGTCGGGAATCTGAAGAATCGTCGCGGTCAGCGTGCGGACGTTGAAGGTGCCCTGGGTCGGGCAATAGATCGTGACGCGGCCATCGGAATTGTGGACCGCAAGCGCGGCATGCGGCTCGATATAGCCCTGATGAATCGTGGCGGTGCGGAACTCGCGCTCGACGATAAAGTCCGCCTCGGCGAAGCCCTGATCGAGGTCGCCGTGCTTGAGTTGGATATGGCCGGCGACGTTGGTCGGATGAACCTCCTTGCCGTCGTCGCCCTGTGAACGGAGTTCGGGGAGCAGAATCGGCGCGCCCGGCTTCATCGCCTCTTCGGCCGACATCACATGGGGGAGCGGCTCGTAATCGACTTCGATCATCGCGAGCGCCTGCTCGGCGATATGCGCACTGGTGGCGGCAACGGCGGCGACCGCGTGGCCGTCGTACATCACCTTGTCGCGCGCCATCAGGTTGAGCGACAGGTAATGCGTATTGACGATCATCTCGCCGAGCTGCGCGGTCGAGCCGACGATATCGGGAAGATCGGCGCCGGTGATAATCGCCTTGACGCCAGGCATCGCAAGCGCCTTATCGACGCGGATCGATTTGATTCGGGCGTGCGCGTAAGGGCTTCGCAGCACCTTGCCGTGGAGCATCCCGGGTAGCGCGTAGTCGGCGCCGTATTGTGCGCGGCCGGTTACCTTGTCGACGCCATCGTGGCGAATTGGGCGGGTGCCGATAACCCTGAAGCCGTTGTTGGAGCCGTTTTCCGATCCAGCCATTAGAACACCTCGCGTTAGGCCGCCGGAAAGGGGGCGGCGCAGCAATGCCATCAAGTCCAGTCCGAGGTCGGCCGTCCGTCAGCAGCCTCCGCTGAGCGCGGGGACGAAGTAGACCTCGCTATCGTCACGGATCGGATCGAGGACGCCTCCGTTGCCGATTTCACCGTCGATCGAAACCGCGACCGAGAGCTTCAATTCGCCGTTCTCGATCAGTTGATCCTTGAGACCCGGGAAGCTCTTTTCGAGCGCATCGATTAGCTGGCCTACGGTGCGGCCGGGGGCGGTGACGCGCTCAACTCCGTTGGTGAGCTTGCGCAGCAGTGCGGGAATCACGACGGTGGCCATTAAGATGGCTTTGCATACAAAGTCCGATCGGCACAAGAGGCGGGGCGCTTCGGAACTATCGGGTCCGCGCCACGCCAGTGCGCCGGCCGCGGCGAAATGAAAAGCGGGGGCGGGCCCGAAGGCCGACCCCCGCATGGCAGACAGGTTTCAGTCGGCGGCGGCTGACTGGGATGAGTGATCCTTCGCAGACAGCATCGCCTTGAGCAGTCGCGGCGGCGACATCGGAAGTTCGGTCATGCGGATGCCGGTCGCGCGATAGATCGCATTGGCAACCGCGGCCGGCGGCGGAACGATCGAGACCTCGCCCACGCCACGGATTCCCAGCGGATGGCCGGGAGTGGGAACCTCGACGATGATGGTCTCGATCGGCGGCATATCGAGGCAGGTCGGCATCCGGTAGTCGAGCAATCCGGTGTTACGCAGGATTCCCTTGGCGTCGTAAAAGTACTCCTCGTTGAGCGCCCACCCGATACCCTGGACGGTGCCGCCCTGCATCTGGCCCTCGACGTAGCTCGGATGGATCGCCTTGCCGGCGTCCTGAGCGATGGTCGCGCGCAGGATTTGGACCTTGCCGGTATCGGGATCGACTTCGACATCGATGAGCGTGGCGGCGAAGGCCGGTCCGACACCGCGGGCGTTGACGGTGGCGCGGCCCGTGATCGGGCCGCCGGTGCGGGCGAGGCGTCCGGCCATCTGCTTGACGGTCATCGGCGGGACATCCTTGCCGTGCGCCTTGAAGGTGCCGAGGTTGAACTCGACCTCCTCGGGCTTGCATTCCCAGACTTTGGCGGCGCGCTCCTTAAGCTGCTTGACAGCGTCGCCAGCGGCCTCGTAAACCGCGAGTCCGGTCGCGTAGGTGGTGCGGCTGCCGCCGGTCACGTCGGTATGGCCGATCGAGTCCGTATCGGAGACCAGCGGGCGCACGTCGTTGATGTCGAGGCCGAGCACTTCGGCCGCAATCATCGCCATCGCGGCGCGGGAGCCGCCGATATCGACCGAGCCGGTAATGACGCTCGCGGTGCCGTCGGTATGAAGGTTGACGATAGCCGAGGACTGGAGGCCGACGTTGAACCAGAAGCCGGTTGCAACGCCGCGGCCGCGGTTGGGGCCGGTGAGCTTCGACTTGTAGTGGTCGCTGTTCTTGATCGCCTTGACAGTCTCCATATATCCGATCCGCTTGTACGGAGGTCCGGCGGTCTGCGCCGTGCCTTCCTTAGCGCCGTTCATGAGGCGGAAGTCGAGTGGATCGATTCCGCACTTTTCGGCGAGTTCGTCGACCACCGTTTCGGCCATCCCGGCGTTGCTCGCTCCCGGCGCGCGATAGGCTGCCGTCTTGGGGCGGTTCACGACGACATCGTAGGCGTCAACAAGCATGTTCGGGATATCGTAGGGCGCAAAGATGGTCATCGCGCCTGCGCCCACCGGCGAACCCGGAAAACCGCCCGCCTCGTAGGCGAGCCACGCCTCGGCGGCAACGATTTTGCCGTCCTTGGTCGCGCCCATTTTGCATCGGATGGTCGAACCGGAGGTCGGGCCGGTCGAGCGGAGCACTTCCGAACGCGACATCACGAGCTTCACCGGATGGCCGGTATGCTTCGAGAGCAGCACGGAGAGCGGCTCGAGGTAGACGACGGTCTTGCCGCCGAAGCCGCCGCCGATCTCGGCCGGGACGACACGAATCTTCCCCTCGGGCATCCCGAGCACGGTCGCGCTCAGCGAGCGCACGACGAAGGTGCCCTGAGTCGAACAGTAGATAGTCGCGTGGCCGTCGGCGGTGTAGATTCCGACCGCGGCGTGGGGCTCGATATAGCCCTGATGGACCATCGCGGTCTTGAAGGTGCGCTCGATGATATGGTCGGCCTGCTTGAAACCCTCGGCGATATCGCCGCGCTTGAACTTGATATGGGCGGCGACGTTGGTCTGTTTGTCGGGGCCGTCTTCCTTGTTGCGCAGCGTGGGGAGCAGGATCGTGGCGTCGGGCGCCATCGCGGCTTCGACGGTCATCACCGGCGGGAGCAGTTCGTACTCGACCTCGATCAGCCGGAGCGCCTCTTCGGCAATATGCGGACTGGTGGCGGCAACGGCAGCGATCGCATGGCCGTCGTAAAGCACCTTGCCGCGCGCGAGGATATTCGAGGAGAGGTGATGAAGGTTGACCGCCGCCTCGCCGGCCTGCTCGACCTTATCGGGCGCCTCGGGAAGGTCGGCGCTGGTGACGATGGCTTTGACGCCGGGGACCTTGAGCGCCTTCTCGACGTTGATCGATTTGATTATCGCGTGCGGATGCGGGCTGCGGAGCACCTTGCCGTGGAGCATCCCCGGAAAGGAGTAGTCCGCGCCGTATTTGGCCTGGCCGGTGACCTTCTCGATACCGTCCGGACGGACCGGACGCGTGCCGATAACCCTGAACTTCGCTGTTTCGCCTGCTGGTGATGCCGCCATGATATTTCTCCTATGGCCGTTGCCGCCGGTTCAGGCCGCCGCCCTGGTTTTCGCCATTGATTCCGCCGCGTCGAGTACCGCACGCACGATCTTATCATACCCGGTGCATCGGCAGAGATTGCCGGCCAGCGCGTAACGCACTTCGGCTTCGGTCGGGCGCGGGTTGTGATCGAGCAGCGCCTTGGCCGAGATTAGAAAGCCGGGCGTGCAGATTCCGCATTGCAGGCTCGCGTGCTCGAGGAACTTCTGTTGCAACGGATGGAGCTCCGCCCCATGGGCGAGTCCTTCGACGGTCTCGATCGTTTTGCCTTGCGCCTCGACACCCAGTACCAGGCATGAGCATGCGGGGCGGCCGTCAAGGATCACGGTGCACGCGCCGCAATCGCCGGTGAGGCATCCTTCCTTGCTGCCGGTCATGCCCAGGTCGTCGCGCAGCACTTCGAGGAGGCTCTCGCGGGGCTCGCAGAGGAACTCGACGGTTTCGCCGTTTATCGTGGTCTCGACTACTGTCTTTTTTGCCATTATCGATTCGTCCGTTGTTGCGCCCGTTGGCTTAAGTCAGATTCCGGTGTGCGCGCCGCGATAAGTTTACGACGCCGCGCGGGCACGCTCAGCCGCGATCTTCAGGGTGCGCCGCGTGAGCACGCCGACCAGATGGCGGCGGAATTCCGCGGTGCCGCGCATGTCGTCGATAGGCGAGCTTTGTTCGGTCGCCAATCGGGCCGCCTGTTCGACCGCGGCGTCATCGAGCTTCTTGCCCACGAGCGACTCGGAAGCCTTCGCGGCGAAGAGCGGCGTGGCAGCGACGGCACCCAGCCCGATCCGCGCCGCGACCACCTTGTCGCCGTCGAGCTGAAGGTACGAGCCGACGCCGACCACCGCGATATCCATCTCATTGCGCGGGATGAAGCGCAGGTAAGAGTCGGAGCTGTGCGGCTTGGGCGCGTCGATCAGGAACTCGACGAGCAGCTCGCCCGGATTGAGCACCGTGCGTCCCGGCGAGACGCAGAAGTCTTCGACTTTGACTTCGCGGTCGCCCTTGGGACCGGTGACGCGGGCGCGCGCGCCAAGCGCGATCAGCGCGGGCGTGGTATCTGCCGCGGGCGAGCCGTTGCAGACGTTGCCGCCGACCGACGCGCGGCTCTGAATCTGCTTCGAGCCGATCAGATGGGCGGCCTCGGTAAGGCCGGGATAATATTTCCGCATGTCGGCGTTCTCGAAGATTTCGATCGCCGGCACCGCGGCGCCGAGCCGAAGTCCCTTGGCGCGATCGAAGCTGATTTTTCGCAGCTCCGGAATCTTCTTGACATCGATTACGTGCGTGGGACGGCGGACGCCGGCGCGCATCTGAATAAGGATGTCGGTGCCGCCGCAGAGCGGACGTCCGTTTTCGCCCGCGCGGGCAAGAATAGCGATTGCGTCTTTGAGCGAGGTCGGAGCCTCGAAGTTTATCTCGTGCAAGGCCGAAACTCCTTCAGGACATTTGAACTATGATAGCCCGAAACGTCCCATCTATAGCAAAACGCAGAAAAAATCCTACCCCCCGCGACTATCGTCCGAATCGGGGGTCGCGGCCCGCTACTCTTTGAAGCCGTAGCGGACGAGGACGCGCGCTGCCTGACGCGCCAGTACGGGCGCCTGCGCGCCCATGGTCTCGAAGCGCGGATCGGTGGTCTGGCCGCGCACGAAGCGCACGTAGATTTGCTCGACCACGGTCGCGGTCTTCCAGTTGGCCCAGGCGCGATAGTAATCGGCCCAGGTCACGTCGCGGCCGCTTCGCCGCGCGTAACGCCCGATAAGCTCGTCGCGCTTTAGAAACCCCGGCATCGTGGTATGCGCATGGCCCTGGCTGAGATCGATGAGGTCTTCAGGATCGTCGGGGTCGCGCCAGTAGCCGAGCATCGTGCCAAGATCGATCATCGGATCGCCCAGGGTTGACATCTCCCAATCGAAGACGCCGACGACGCGGCCGGTCTTCGCGTCGAACATCGCATTGTGCAGGTAGAAGTCGTTGTGGAGGAGGGTCGGCTTCTGCGCGGGCGGCAGATTTTCCAGAAACCACGCGCCGAGGCGATTCATCAGCGGAACTTCGTGCGTCTTGGCTTTCTCCCAGCGCCCCATCCATCCCGTGATCTGGCGCTGAAAGAACCCGTCGGGGCGGCCGAGTCCGCCCAGGCCGATCTTCTCATAATCGACCGCATGGAGATCGGCGAGCGTGTCGACGAAGCTTTCCGAGAGCTGGCGCAGAGTCTCGGGCCGCGCGTCGAGGCCGGGCGGGAGCGGCTGGCGATTCTTGATCACCTCGCCCTTGCGCCGTTCCATCACGAAAAAAGGCGCGCCGATTATCGCCGGGTCCTCGCATAGGAGGATCGCGCGTGGCGCAGCCCCAAACGCCTCCCACAGACGCGAGAGCACGCGGTACTCGCGCGCCATGTCGTGCGCCGACGGCGGCAGCGGTCCGAAGGGCGGACGCCTTACGACCCATTCATGGCCGTCAGCGAAGGACATCAGGTAGGTCAGGTTGGAGCTTCCGCCGCGGAACTGCTTGACCTCCATGGGACTGTCGGCGCCGGGCACGCGATTTTCGCGCAGGTAGGCGGCGAGTTTGGGCCAGTCGAGCTGTTCTTCGTCGCGGACGTCGCCGTACTCGCCGACTATAATTTCCGTCTGCTCAGGTTGTTGCGACATAACGTTGGAATCCGCCCTGGTCTCGAATAGCTGGAGCGCAGCCGTTACGGGGTCTCGGCCGCGGCGGCGCCGCCGGTCCAGCGGCGGATTTCGCGCCGCGCAATCTGCATCCGATGGACCTCGTCGGGTCCGTCGACGATTCGCATCGCGCGGCTCTCGCGCCAAAACCGTGCGATCGGCGTGTCGTCGCTCATGCCCATCGCACCGAACAACTGGATCGCGCGGTCGAGCACGCTCATCACCATGTTGGCCGCGAGCACCTTGATCTCGCCTATTTGCTGGCGCGCCTCGCGCTTGCCGACCGTGTCGATCATCCACGCCGCCTGCATCACAAGGAGCCGGGTCGCGTCGATCTCGATTCGGGAATCGGCGATCCACTGCTGGATATTGGCCTTATCAGCCAGATAGCTGCCGTGCGCCCATCGCGTCGCCGCGCGCTTGCACATCAGGCCCAGCGCGCGTTCGGCCACGCCGATATTGCGCATGCAGTGATGGATTCGGCCGGGGCCGAGGCGCGCCTGCGCAATCGCGAAGCCGCCGCCCTCCTCACCCAGGCGATTGCTGATCGGAATGCGGCAATCCTTGTAGACGACCTCGCAATGGCCGCCGCCCTTCGCATGGCCCATCACGGAGACCGCGCGCACGATATTGAAGCCTGGAGTGTCGGCCGGAACGATCACCTGCGTGGCGCGGCGATGCGGTTCGGCGTTGGGGTCGGTCACGACCATCGCGATTGCGAACGCCGAGCCGATCGCGTTCGAGGTGAACCACTTGCGGCCGTTGATTACGTAATAATCGCCGTCACGTTCGGCGCGGGTCTTGAGCTGGGTCGGGTCGGAGCCGGCGGTATCTGGCTCGGTCATCGAGTAGCAGGTGCGCATCGTGCCGTCGAGGCATGGTTCGAGCCACTGGCGCTTCTGCTCGGGGCTGCCGAAGTCGTGCAGGATTTCCATGTTGCCGGTGTCGGGCGCCATGCAGTTGAAGGCGCGCGCGCCGATCAGGCTGCGGCCCATCAGCTCGCACAGCGGGGCGTACTCGGCGACCTTGAGGCCCTTGCCGTACTTTTCGTCGGGCATGAAGAGGTCCCACAGCCCCTCGGCCTTGGCGAGCTTGCGCACCTCCTTGAGAACGTCGGGTTCGACATGTTCTTTGCCCGGAACGTCCTGCGCCTCCTCGACCTGCTTTTCGATCGGGAAGACATGCTTGTCCATGAAGCTCGAGATGCGCTTGCGGTATTCTTCAACCTTGGGTGACAGAGCGAAATCCATCTTTAAGTCCTCTGACGGCCGGCGTTTGCATACCTGTCCGCGGCGGTCCGGTCCTGACCGAGACTCTTTAATATTCCAGTGGCGCAACGGAATAAAGGGGCGGACGCGGGCGCTCAGGCGCGACCGGCGGGCGCGGCGCGATTTGTCGGTTGGCGGTCCAGTTTGCTAGAGGGTCGCAGATGGAACTCGCCAAGCAATGCCTCGACGTTGGAATCTTCACCAACCGGATAGACGCGATGCGAGCGTTCTACGGCGAACGGCTCGGACTTGAATTCGAGTCGATGCTACCGGTGGGCGGCGGCTTCAGGCAGCATCGCTATCTCGCGCACGGCTCGGTTATCAAACTCAACGAATCGCGCGAGCCGCTGCGCCCGCGAATTCCCGGCGGCTACAGCGCGATCCGGATCGTCGACTCGAAAGTCACCACGCCGCAAGCGATGCTCGATCCCGACGGCAACAGCGTCGAGCTCGTGCCTCCCGGCCATGAAGGCGTCGGCCAAATCGAGCTTCGCCTCGGCGTGGGCGATCCCGCGACCTTCGAGAACTTCCTGGCTCAGGCGCTCGGCGCCGAGCGCATCGGTGCGGGGCGGTTCAAGCTGGGTCAGACGATCGTGAGTTTCAAGCTCGACGCCTATACCGTGCATCCGGCCGATTCGCCGCCGTTCACGAACGCGCTCGAGGTTGTGTCGCGGATGGCCGCGGTGGGAATCCGCTACATGACGATTCAGGTGCGTGACTGCGACGCGGCGAATCGCGAACTAACCTCGCGGGGCGCGCGCCCGGCGCTGGCGCCGGTCAACCTCGGCACCGTCGCGCGAATCTGCTTCGTGCGCGATCCGGACGGCAACATGATTGAAATTTCGCAGCGCGCGGGTCTGGGTAATCCGCTGCCCGCCGCCTGACCCGAATCGCAAAGATTCGTCACCAATATCCGCCCCTGGGGAAAATCACGATGAAGCGCAGCAGCGAAAGAATTCTGACCACGCATACCGGCAGCCTGCCCCGTCCCGACGATCTCGCCCAGATGCTCTACGCCAAAGAGAAGGGCGAGGCGGTCGACGCCGCCGCGTTCAGCGCCTGCGTGCGCAGGACGGTCGCGGATATCGTGCGCCGGCAGGCCAAGGCCGGCGTCGATATCGTCAACGACGGCGAGATGGGCAAGATCGGCTATTCGACCTACGTCAAGGATCGCCTGGCGGGACTCGGCGACGAGACCGGCAAGCGCGAGACGCTGAGCGCCTCCGACTTCGCCGACTTCCCGAATTTCACCCAGCGCTCGTACTCGGCACGGACCGCCCCGCCGATGAAACGGCCATCGTGTAACGGACCGGTTTCGTATCGCAATGTCGCGGAACTCGAACACGAACTAGCCGACTTCAAGGCGGCGCTCGCGGGCGTCAACACCGCCGAGGCGTTTCTGAGCGCAGCCTCGCCGGGTGTGATCGCGCAGTTTCTCGGCAATCACTACTACCCCACGCACGAGGCCTATATCGCCGCGCTCGCCGACGCGATGAAGACCGAGTACGACGCGATTCATCGCGCCGGTTTCGTCCTGCAGCTCGATTGCCCCGACCTCGCGATGAGCCGGCATATCCAGTTCGCCAGCGCGACGCTCGAGGAGTTCCTTAAGGTCGCGGCGCTCCATGTCGAGGCGCTCAACCATGCGATCCGCGACATTCCGCCCGACCGCGTGCGGCTCCATCTATGCTGGGGCAACTACGAAGGGCCGCACCATCGCGACGTGGCGCTGCGCGACATCATCGATATCGTTTTGCAAGCCCGCGTCGGCGCGATTTCCTACGAGGCGTCGAACCCGCGCCACGAGCACGAGTTCAAGGTCTTTCGCGACGTCAAAATTCCCGACGGGATGATCCTGATTCCCGGCGTGCTCGACTCGACCACCAACTTCATCGAGCATCCCGAGGTGGTCGCGATGAGAATCTGCAATCTGGCCAGCATCGTCGGCCGCGAGAATGTGATCGCCGGCACCGATTGCGGCTTCGCGACCTTTGCCGGCTACTCGCGCGTCGACCCGGCGATCACGTGGGCCAAGTTCGAGTCGATGGCCGAGGGCGCGCGGATCGCAAGCCGCGAACTCTGGTAGCGCGGCGCGAATCGAGACGCGGCGCGAATTGGGGGAATATCTTGATGGAAAAATCCGGCGGCGAGATCAGTATCGAAGAGGCGACTCGAATCGTGGCGGCGGCCGAGGAGGCGTTTGGCGCGCGCGATCTCAAACGCGCACTCGCGCTCTTCAATAGCGACGTGATCGTCCGCTTCGCCGACTTTCCCGAGATGCGCGGTATCGGCGCGCTCGAGGAATTCCTGCACCGGCGCTTCACCCGCCAGCGCGGCTATGCGCTGCGCAAGATTTTTCGCGCCGTCACCGGCAACGTCGTCGCCGACGAATGGACCGGAACCTGGATCGACGACTCGAATGGCAAGCGGATGCACGGGCGCGGGATGGAGTTCCTCACGATGCGCGACGGGCGCGTCGCAATCTGGGACGCGGTCTTCAACGTATGGGAAGAAGGCGCCGCTCCGTCAGTCCCGATTACCTGAGATTTTCGGGAGAGCCGGTCAGCCCCAGCGCGAGCGCGGGCGATTGCGCGGGCCGCGCGTGGTGCTGAACAGCACCGCCGGCTTGAGGGACTTTAGCTCGGGCGAATCGAAGCCTTCGACCGCCTCGCGCTTGAGCTGCTCGCCAAGCGTGCGCTCGATTTGCGTAAGCGCGACCCGCTCTTCGGGCGTGACCAGGCTGATCGCCTCGCCCTCGCGGCCCATCCGCGCGGTCCGTCCCACGCGATGGATATAGCTCTCCGCGTCTTCGGGCAGGTCGAAATTGATCACGTGGGTCACGTCGGGAATATCGAGCCCGCGCGAGGCGACGTCGGTCGCGACCATCACGCGGCAGGTGCCCTTTCGAAATGATTTCAGCGCCTCGTTGCGCTCGGCCTGCGAGCGTTCGCCATGAATTATCGCGGTGCGCACGCGATTACGGATCAACATCCGGCCCACGTGATCGGCGCGCGCGCGGGTACGGACGAAAACGATCGCGCTCTTGACGTCCTCGCGTCCCAACACTTCGAGCAGCATCGGCTCCTTGTCAGCCATCCGCACCGGCAGGATCGTCTGCCGGATCGAAGAGGGCGGCGTCGATTTGAGGCCAATCGAGATTCGCTCGGGGTCGCGCAGGAATTCGCGCGCCATTATTTCGGGACCGGGACCCATCGTGGCCGAAAACATCATGGTCTGGCGATCGCGGGGCACCGCCCGCATGATCCGCCGCAATTGCGGCAGAAAGCCCATGTCGAGCAGCCGGTCGGCCTCGTCGATAACGACGATCTCGACCTCGCCCACACGGGCCTCGCCCTGTTCCATCAGATCGATGAGCCGTCCGGGACAGGTGATCAGCACCTGCGCTCCGCCGCGCAGCTCGGCTATCTGCCGGCGCATCGATTCACCGCCGACGATCACGGTGGAACGAAGCTTCGTATGGCACGCCAGCAGATCGAACTCGCGCGCGACCTGCGCCGCCAGCTCGCGCGTCGGCGTGATTATGACGGCGCGTTGGCCGGTCGCATGCTCGCGATGGAGACGGTCGATCAGCGGAATCAGGAAGGCCGCGGTCTTGCCGCTCCCGGTCTCGGCGGTGACGACCAGGTCGCGGCTCTCCATGGCGGCCTTCAGCGCACCGGTCTGAACGGGAGTCGGCTCGACATAGCCCCGGTCGCGCAGGGAGCGGAATATTTCGGGTGAGATAGGGTATTCGCTAAAGGACAATTTTAAGTCGCGGTATTCAAGTCGCGGATTTGGTTCCGCGTGCGCCTGTTGCGTCTATCGCCGGGAGCCGGATCAAGCGGGCGCGCCAAGCGCCCGTCCCGGGAATTTCGCTAATATTACGTTCTATCTTAGCCGCCTCGCCACAAACGATCAATCGCGCCGCCGACGCCGCTGGGCTACTTGCGCTTTGGGGGCGGCTCGGTTTCGTCGGGCTCCTCGCCCGCTTCGGGCGGCACGGGCGGCAATCCGCCCTTGAGCGCGAGCTTCTCGCGAATCTTCGCTTCGACCTCTTCGGCAATCTTGGGATTCGCGCGCAAAAGATCGCGCGCGTTCTCGCGGCCCTGCCCTACCCGTTCGCCGTTGTAGGAGTACCAGGCGCCGAGCTTTTCGATTACGCCGTGCTCGACTCCCATGTCGACCAGCTCGCCCTCTTTCGAGATTCCCGAGCCGTAAAGGATATCGAACTCGGCCTCGCGAAAGGGCGGTGCGACCTTGTTCTTGACCACCTTGGCCTTGGTGCGCGAACCGATAACTTCGTTGCCATTCTTGATCGTGCCGATCCGGCGGATATCGATTCTGACCGAGGAGTAGAACTTGAGCGCGTTGCCGCCGGTGGTGGTTTCGGGATTACCGAACATCACGCCGATCTTCATCCGGATCTGATTGATGAACACGACGATCGTGCGCGAGCGCGAGATTATCGAGGTCAGCTTGCGCAGCGCCTGCGACATCAGCCGCGCCTGCAGGCCCATCTGCGGCTCGCCCATCTCGCCCTCGATCTCGGCGCGCGGCACCAGCGCCGCGACCGAATCGATCACGAGCACGTCGATCGCGCCCGACTGGACCAGGGTCTCGGTGATTTCGAGCGCCTGCTCGCCGTTGTCGGGCTGCGAGATCAGGAGGTCTTCGACGTTGACGCCGAGCTTGCGCGCGTAGCTCGCGTCGAGTGCGTGTTCAGCGTCGATAAAGGCCCCGACGCCGCCCGTCTTTTGCGCCTCGGCGATACATTCGAGCGCGAGCGTGGTCTTGCCCGACGATTCGGGACCGTAAATCTCGACCACCCGGCCGCGCGGCAATCCGCCGACCCCAAGCGCGATATCGAGGCCGAGCGAGCCGCTCGAGATCACCGACACGTTGGTTTCGATCGCGCTCTCGCCGAGCTTCATGATCGAGCCCTTGCCAAATTGTTTTTCGATCTGGCTCAGCGCCAGGTCGAGCGCCTTGCTCCTGATATCCTGCGCCATCGCTTCACCCGGTCCACTTGATAGATTCGTGCGAATCTTGTCACAAACGGCCGCCGATAGCTCTATGGTGCTGCGCCTCACGCATCAACAGCCGCCCCGCATCGTACACAAACGGTGGCCGAGGCGCCTTGGGCGGCGACTCGATCAGCCAGGCCGATAGCTTTTGCGTTCGCGCGCGCCGGCCCAGGGCTCGGCTGGAGAACGGCGGCGCGGAATCAGTGGCCGAGCGCGTGTTCGACCAGGACCAGGCGGTCGTTACCGAAGAACATGTCGCCGTCCACAAAGATACTGGGCGAGCCGAAGCCGCCGCGCTCGATAAGCTCTTCGGTGTTGGCCTTGAGCTTGTCCTTGTACGGCTGGCTCTGAATCTTGCTGAAGAACTCGTCCGCGTCGAGTCCGGTCTGGCGGACGATCTCGCGCATCACGTCGTCGCGGCTGATATCGCGATCCTCGCCCCAGTACGACTCGAAGACGCGCTTCGAGTAGGGCGATATTTTACCGTGCTCATGGGCGACGAAGGCGCCGCGCATCGCCTTGACCGAGTTGACCGGAAAGACGGTCGGGTTGCCTATTTTGATCCCGTACAGATGCGCCCAGTCCTGCATGTCCTTCTGGTAGTAGCGCGCCTTGGGCTTGACCGGATTCTGGCGTCCTTCGTAGACGGAAGGATTGACCGCGTTGAAGACTCCGCCGACGAGGATCGGCTTCCAGACGAGGTCGGCGCCGTGGCGGCGCGCCACGTCTTCGATCCTGGTGAAGGCGAGATAGGTCCATGGACTGGAGCAGTCGTAAAAGAATTCGAGCTTTTTGGCCATCGTTCGATCCTCTGAAGCGGCGGTTCCGATTCGGCGATCGATAGCACAAGCCCCGCCGCCCTAGCCATCGGTTTGCACGGCGCCGTGCGGAGTCGCAACCGCGGCCGGTTTGGGATGCGAGCCATCGATCACGTTGACCAGATCCGCCTGCACGTAGCCGATAAACACCGCCGATTGGATTCGGAGCGGCAGCCGCCGATTGTCCGCCGAGACCCAAAGCACGGTGTTCTGCGCCTTATCGTTGACCGTGCCGCCGCTCAGATACTCGATCGAAGGGACGACGCGGAAGGCGTCGAAGGTGCCGAGCGGCGTGGTGATTCGGTCGCGGCCCGTGACGGTCAAATCGAAGACGTAACGGGTCGTGCCGCTGAAGGCGTCGAGGCTGAGCGTGCGCCCGACTTCGAGCGGCTGCGTCAAAGCCATCAGGGCGCCGGTCACCATGCCGAAGGGATTGGCCGAGCGGAAGCGCTGGGTCGAAGTGCCGCGCGGGCCCTGCTTGACCATCGTGACCAACTCGCGACGGCGATCGAAGGTCACGTCGTAGTTGCTCCACCGACGCCCCTCGTGCTGGCGGATAAGCATCGTGGACGGCTGCAGCGAATCCGGCGCGAAGTCCTCGCGCATGTAGTCACGCATCCGATAGAGCTTGTCGGTGAGCGGGTTGGTGAAAATCCAGACCTGCGCGCTCCAAAGCTCCGGCGCCTCGGGATCGCGCGCGATCCGGATTCTGGCGTTGGCCGCTGGAATTCCGACCCACGAAGCCTGGTAGACCAGTTCATCGCCCTGCTTGAAAGGAAGCACGCCCGGGGTGTAGGTCGGTACGTGAATGCCGGGCGGCAGCGGTTTGGGCGGATCGGAATCCTCGGGACCGGCGCCGAGCGCGAGGGCGCATGCGAGCGCAATCGAAATAGCGGCGAGCGCAATCGCCAGGCGGCGAAGTGGGCGATGCCAGCGCGGTCCGGAGACGTGGGATGGTGCATTGGCAATCAAGTGTTCACGCTCGGCTTCTTGCATCCGGATAAGCTTTAATCAAAGATTTCGACTGTTTCGACGGAGGTGGTGAAATTGTTCAAGCGAAGCGCCTGTTGCGTGGCCCTGATAGCATTTTCAATCTTGGCGATGCGCGGCGCGGCGCGCGCTCAAATGGGCCTGGGCGGCTACATGAATGGTACGCCTCAAGGGGACATGATGAACTCGCTGATGTCGCCGGCGGGGCCGGCGGCTCCCACGCAAGGAGGCTCCTCAGGCGTCAATCCCGATCAGATTATCAAGGATGCCACGAAAGGCATCAAGGACGCCGATCCCCGGGTCCGCGCCACCTCGCTCGACAACCTGCGCGATATCAATGACCCCAAGGCGGACACCATCCTGATGGAAGGGCTGATCGATCCCGACCTGCGGGTGCGAATCCGGGCCGTCGACATCCTCGGCGCGCGCCACGAAGCCGACGCAGTGCCCCTGATGACGCAGCATCTGTTCCTGGCCGACACGACGCCGGTCGAAAAACTTCATCTGGTCGCAGCGCTGGGCCGAATCGGCGATTCCGAGGGCACCGTTCCGATCATGGATTACCTCCAGCAGGCCGACGACGACCGCAGCCGCGGCACGGCGGTCTTCGCGCTGGGCGAGATTGGCGACCCGCGCGCCAACGATATTCTGATCCAGTCCGTGACCAAGGATAAGAGCCCGATGGTCCGCAGGCTGGCGCAAGAGGCGCTCGAGAAGATCGATGGCGAGCTGCCGACCGCGCGGAGCCAGGATGCCGCCAAGAAACGTGCGGCGCAGGTCCAGACTACCGATCAGAGGCTCGCGAAGATGCGCGAGATCAACCAGGAGCTGATAAAGCTCGGCGACTAACCCGCCCGAGCGAGTCCGTTCCATATATGTCATCCCGAGCGAGTCTGCGAGCCGAGGGACCCCGGGTCCGTCTTTCCCCGCTGCCGGTCAGGATTCACGTTCGTTCGACTCGCGCGGCACTCGCTCGGGATGATAATCAGGAATTCTGCTTCTATGTTCGCAGGAGGCCGCCTGTGTTGCCCGACATCGGCGGGCGGCCCGGAAATACCAGATCGATCTGCGCCGCGCCGAGTCCCATGTGCCCGGCCAGCACCGTCGCGATCGGCTCGCGGAAGTCGGTGGTGATCGCCAGATCGCGCTCCTGGTAGAGCTCCTGATTCGCTAGTCCCGGCCAGCGCCCGTAGACCTTGCGCCCGGCGACCGGCCCGCCCATCACCCACATCACGTTGCCATGGCCATGATCGGTGCCGCCGTTGCCGTTCTGGCGGACCATCCGGCCGAACTCCGAAATCACGACTATCACGGTGTCGGCGTAATGCGGCCCGAGCGCTTCGGCAAAGCTCGCAAGCCCGTCGCCGAGCGGCTTCAGATGGTTCGCGAGCTGCCCGCGCGACGCGCCTTCGCTGACGTGGGTGTCCCATCCGCCGAGCGCCATGAAGGCGAGCCGGATCGAGGGGTCGCGCGCGATCAGATGGGCGAGGCGATCGGTGTCGTCCGAAAATCCGACCGGCGAGGGCGCGCCGGCGTCAGCCGCCTGCATGTCCTGCTCGAGTTCGCCCATCAGCTTGCGCCGCGCGACCACGCCTTCCCGATACGCCTCGCTCATCGGATCGCCGCCCGTGTAGAGGCGGTCGAAGGCGGTCTGGATTATCGGCCGATCGAGCGGCATCGGCCGCGTCGCCGCGCGTCCCAGCGGAATGTTGGCGACCTCGATCCGGCCCGTGAGAATCCGCGGCACGGTCGGCCCGAGGCTGATCGCTTCGGTCGGCCCGTGAGCGCCGGGCAACGCTGCGAGCACGCGATTCATCCATCCGTCGCCGGTTGCATTGACGCCCGGCGTGCCGCTCTCCATGTAGGCCTGCGCCTCGAAATGCGAGCGCGTCGGATCGGGCGAACCGCACGCATGCACGAACGCGAGCGTTCCGTTTTGCCAACTCGGCGCGAGCGCGGCGAGCGCCGGATGGAGTCCGAAGAAGCCGTCAAGGTCGATCACACCGCCGTCGCCGCCCGCGCGCGGAATCGCGAGTGTCGGCCGCGCCTCGTAGTAGGCCGAATCGCCATGCGGCACCACGACGTTGAGGCCGTCGACCGCGCCGCGCATGAAGACCACGACCAGGCGCTTGCGGCTCGTATCCCCTGCCATCGCATGCGCCGCCCATGCATGCGGCCCGATCATCACGACACCCGCGGCGCCGAGCATCGCGGCGCCTTTGAGAAACTCTCGCCGCCCAATAGTCCGCGCCCGCGCCGCGCGCCGGTTCGACAGGTATTCGTCGTCAGCCATCGATAAAAACTCCGCCGACGCGCAGGGTCAGCGCGTCATGAACTCCGGACTTCCGAGTATCAGCGCCGATCGCAAATTCACCGGCGCAGCGCCGATCGCATCCGAGGTGCTTTGCGAAAATCCGCCGCCCAACGCCATCGCGAGCTGGGCTGGCTCGGGCGGCTGCATCGGTGCGGCGACAAAGCGCGTCGGCTGAATCGTGCCGTCGGTCACGCGATGGGCCGGCTCCATGCTGAGTTCCTCGAAGGGCGGCGTCTCGATCGGCAGATGGCCCATTCCCAGCGCCGAGGCGAAGCTAAGCCGCATCATCATCGCGTCGGGATTGAGCCACGCCGCGCGCGTATTCTTGTAGCCGTCGGGCGTCAGGCATCCGTAGAGCGGCATCCCCAAGAGCGCCATCTCGCCCGCGAGCGGCCGATAGTTACTAACCCGCGCGCCGGTCAATCGCGCCGACGAAATCACGAACTCATACGGAGTCTTGAACTTCGCGCCGAACGCGTCCGTGTCCCAGAATTCCGGGCTTGCGAAGAGCGCCTCGAGGGTCGCGCGGATGTCGCCATTGGTGCGCGCGAATCGCGCGGCCATCCGCGTGACCAGCGCCGGCGGCGGATCGTCGGCGACGAAGTATTGCGCGAGCTGATAGCTGATATGGTTCGCGGTCGCGGGACTCGCCGCAAGCATATCGAGCGCCGCTTCGCCCTCGGCGATTCCGCTGCCCTGGAAGGTGCGGCCGAGAAATATCTGGTCGCCGAAATCGTGGCGGCGCGGATCGAAAAAGAATCCGTTGCCGTCGATCACCGCGCCGGACATCAGCGGCGCGCGCCGCCGCATCCACCATGGATTAGCGCCGAAGCGCCCGCCGCCGCCCGCCCTGGCGAATCGGCGCCTGCGGATTCCCCATCCGGTCAGGATATGGGCGAGCGCGGTCACGTCGGCCTGCCGATATCCGCCGTTAACGCCGACCGTGTGCAGCTCCATCACCTCGCGCGCGTAGTTCTCGTTGATTCCCTGGAACGGGCCGCGCTTGCCGGGACTGTCGGGGCCCGTGTTCTGCCAGTTATCGAGGTAGAAGAGCATCGCCGGATGCTTTGCCGTCGCGCCGAGCAGATCGCGGAAGCGGCCGAGCGCGTGCGGCCGGATCGCCTCTTCCTCGTACGCGCCGACCCATACCGCGCACGGGCCTTTTCGGGCGAAGACGTTAAAGTGGTTGAACCAGAACGCGGTCATGACCTCGTGAAGCTGGCGCGGACTGTAAAGCGCGCGCATCAGCCGCGCCTCGGCCGCCTCCTGCACCACCACGTTGGCGCGCTGGCGCGCCTGTCTGCGCGCCATCATGTCGCCCTTGGCCTGCTGGACCGGCATCCAGTAGGTCGTGAACAGATCGATCGGCGACATCCCAAGCGTGTCCATCGCGGCCAGATTCGCGGTCAGCGCCGGCGGTTCCGGCATCGATTGCGACTCGAGCTGCCTGCTGATCCACTGATCGGCGCCGATCTGATCTATCCGGTCGATATCGCCGGGCGCGGGTCCGAATCCGAGCCGGTTAAGCGCATGAAGCGCGCGCTCCCTGGAGGGCATGTTGCCGACTTGCGACATCGCGTGGCCGATTGACCTGTCGCAATAGACTACGCGCCGCCGCTACCGCCGTTTCAGGCGGCCCCGGCGCATCGAAGGATTAATCGAAGGATTAAAGGATTAGGAGTCGCGACCGGTCTAATTGCCACTTGAACTCTGGCGATGGGATCGGGCGCCCGCGGACGTAGTTGCCCGGATTCGCGAGGAACCTGTCCTTGGCTCCCGGATGCTGCGCGAAAAAGTTGTTCAGGTCCGGATATTTCGCGAGGAAACCGGGGCTGTTGACGAAGGTCGGATCCTGCCCCATCTGCGACGCCATGTCCGGATTCGACGCCGAAAGCTGATCGAAGGCCTGCAACTCGGCGAGACCGGAATCCTGGCTCATCCCGCTCGAGATAGTCACTTGCGGAGCTCCGGAGCCGGAACCGATGCCGGAGCCGACACCGACGCCGGAGTTCCCGCCCATGCCTGAGTCGTCCTGTGCGATCGCCCAGTTGGCTATCGCGAGGACCATCACCACGGCGGCGGCTATCAGAAATGGGCGCTTCATGTTGCTACTCCTACTCCCCCCTGTTAGCGGTCGTATAGAGCACGCGACGAGCCCAGTATACGGGGCGACGCGCGCGGTGTCCGCCGCTCAGGGCGGAGCGCCGCGTGCGTCGCCTTCAGCCTCCGACTTACGAAGTCGGCGCGGGGGCCGGCGCCATCGAGCTCGACGCCTTGTGATGCTTATGGTGCATCATCCGACGATGACGCATCATCTTGTGCGTATGTTTCATCGGCTGCGTCTGGCCGCCCGGCGTGCTCGCCGCGCCCGGCACGGCGGGTTCGGAGCCGGTCGGTGCGCCCTGGGCCATCGCGACGCCAGCGGTCAGCACAAAGAGCGCGGCGCCAACAAGTATTGGAAGCGTTCGTCTCATCTGTCTTTTCTCCTTCCCCAATCGACCCTCGTAGTGCTTATCGAGGGTCCTTCACGGTTCGTCATCAACAAGGCATATTGCCTCTGTGCGCCCCGTTTGTGCAAGCGATTTCGTAGCGTCGCGCGGAGCGGCAGAGTGATTAGCGCGGGGAGCGGCCCCACGCTTCGATAAGGTCCGCGAAGGCTTGCCGGAGTTCGCTGTCTTTGAGCTCGGGCAGATCGATCGCCCGGCGCGGCACGCGCGCCACCGTGTGCAGCTTCGGCTTCTCGCGCCGACTTAGCCGTCCATTCACGAACCGGATATCGCGCACCATTTCGGCGCCGATCCGCTCGGCTATGCGCGCCATAATCTGACGCTTGAGCAGGTTCAGCTCCTGTATCCACATCGCGCCCGAAACCTTGACCACCGCGGTGTGAAATTTCAGATCGACTACCTCGGTGCGCCGTGCGATCTGGTCGCCGACCACACTGGGCCACGCGCTTATCAGCCGCACGATTCCGAAATGGCCCTGCGTATCGAGCCGGTCGATTATCGCACCGAGGGTGCTCGCAATTGGCTCGGGCCGTCTGCGCTTGCGTATCGCCATCGCCTTTCGAGCATAACCCCGTGCCGCGTGGGCGCAATGGCCGCGCGAGTGGATCGCGCGCGTTCGGTTTATGATTCCTTCAGCGCGTTAACAGGCAACGATCCGGGTCAATTTGAGGAGCAACACGCAAGAGTCGCGTTGGCTTTCCAAAGCGAAACGAAATTAAAACGAAAAATTATCAACAGCCTGCCATATAGTTGTAAACAGGTGTATTGTATACAACCTGTTGGGTGTACCCGCTTGACTCGACCGCTACCCAAGGGGTATTCCGATCCTATCGGAAACCCAATGTTGGGTTCCCTTTGGAACGAAATTCGGATGGGCGGAGCGGTTGAGGGGAGGCAGGGATGGAGTCGGGAGATTTGGTTGGAGAACTGACTGTGGCGGGAAGCGAGAAAAAACCATCGGGCAAGGTAGCCGAACCGGCGGCGGAGAGCATCGCGCGGACGAGCACCCTCGGGCGCGATAACGCCGCCGCGCGCGGAATCACGCTCGAGCGCTTCTTCACCCGCCCCGGTGTCGATCCGATGACCCAGGTCGAATGGGACCAGCGCTCCGCCGTTATCAGCGGCGAGGACGGCCGCGTGGTCTTCGAGCAGCGCGACGTCGAGGTGCCGCGGGGGTGGTCGCAAACCGCCGCCAATGTAGTGGTCTCGAAATATTTTCGCGGGCCGCTCGGGAGCCCCCGGCGCGAAACCTCGGTGCGCCAGCTTATCGGGC
>Ga0307374_10004380_pt1 | contig 23542 bp, 25 predicted proteins | sample OX3MG_FD_202532 | JGI IMG/M metagenome (GOLD analysis project Ga0307374, IMG submission 202532) | Soil microbial communities from Risofladan, Vaasa, Finland - OX-3 | ecosystem: Environmental > Terrestrial > Soil > Coastal area > Acid sulfate soil | place: Finland: Risofladan, Vaasa | collected... | reverse complement strand
GCGGAGATGTCCGTCAGTCGGCGTCCGGCACGGGCCTCCTCGATGCCGATGTCGAGCGACTCGCGGCAGACGGTGAGGAGCCGCGCCGCCTCCGGGTCGACCGTCCCGACGGGCACGCTTACCGTCGCGTCGCCGTAGTAGCCCCGGTAGCGCGCACCCACGTCCAGGCTGATGATGTCGCCGTCCACCAACGCGCGCCGTCCCGGGATACCATGAACGATCTCGTTGTCGACCGAGGCGCAGATCGTTGCCGGAAACCCACGGTAGCCCTTGTAGGCGGGCGTGGCCCCGCGGCCCCGGATGTGGTGCTCCGCGATCGCGTCGAGGTCGGCGGTGGTCACACCGGGCCGCACCGCGTCCTGGAGCAGCGCCAGAGTCTCGGCGACGATGCGGCCGGCCTCGCGCATGATGGCGAGCTGTTCGGGGCGTTTGAGCTGCATGGGCACGATGGTGTTTCCCTGCTGGAGGCGATCTCGCCGACGCGATCGGTCAACCGGCGGATTCTACCAAAACGTGCACGCGTGGACGGCAGCGAGCGACCTCATTGGGCGTCCGGCTCCCCCTCGAGCCCACGCCGAAGATGCAGCTGGACGTCCGCCAGCAGCGCGTCGATGTCGAACGGCTTGCCCACCAGGCCATCGGCCGGGAGCTGCGCTGCAGCCATACGCAGGTTGATGCCGGCCGACATCGCGATGATCTGGATCCACCCGGTGGTTGGGTCGCCCTTCAGCATTCGGGTGGCCGTGATGCCGTCCAGGTAGGGCAACATGAGGTCCATCAGGATGACGTGCGGATGCCGCACCTGGGCCGCGGCGATCGCGGCCCTGCCATCCGGCGCCGTGTAGACCTCGTACCCTTCGTCGGTGAGCAGTTCGTCGAGCAGATCACGAATGGCCGGGTCGTCGTCCACGATGAGGATGCGTCCCACCATCGGCGGTGTCTGTGTTCCCCTTCCCCACGCGTAGTCCGCCACCGGCGAGTGCAGCAGCACCACGCGTGCCGCCACATTGGCCCGAAACGGTTGTCTTGCGCGCTCAGCGCGCCGGAGTAGCGTCCGCCGGCGGCGCCTATTGCCGCAAGCGGTAGGCCAGCAGCGCGTCGCCGGGAGATTTCGGCAGTACCCCATCCGCGCGACATGACTCCGGTGCGCGTGCTCGCCGATCTGTCGACCGCTCGGTATTCTCTGTCCTGCAGATCCGCCCCGGTTCTCCCGCGGAATTGCCGCGGCGCCGGGGCCTCCAGCGGTCGGTCGGAGTCTGCTCGCGCCCAGCAAAGGACACGGCTGTGGTTCCTCGGTTGCGCCTCGTCGTCTTCGTGCTGCTCACCGCACTCGTGCCGTCCGTCGCCCTCGTCGGCTGCGGCGCGAGCGGAGCGGTCAGCGCCACCCCGAATCAGGAGACTCCCCCACCGGGCCTCGCTCGGGCGAGCGCGACGCCCACCGGGGATACGTCGACCGTTGGCACTGCCGCGACGCCTCCGACCGCCGCCATCGCGAGTGCGTCGCCGTCCGTCGTGGCGTCCCCGTCACCGGCCGCCACCGCCGAGGTCCGCATCTCAGACTTCCGCTTCGATCCGCCGACGATCACCGTGGCGCTCGGCACCACCGTCGTCTGGACCAATCTCGGTCCGACCGACCACACCACGACCAGCAAACAGGGACTGTGGGACTCCCGGATCCTGCACGCGGGGCAGACGTTCCGCTTCACGTTCCGCCAGCCCGGCACGTATCCCTACTGGTGCACGCTGCACCCGGAAATGCTGGGGACCGTCGTGGTCCGATAGGCGTCGACGTATAGTCCTGGTCGCGGGCCGTCAGTCCGTGGCCGGCTCGGTGAGAGCACCGTCGTGACGCGGTCGGAGCGGTCGCGTACAATCGCCCGGTGGCGGCAGGCCGCGCCGTCGTGGCGGCCTCGCGGCGGCGTAGCGGAGGCGCGGAGGTAGAGGATGGCCCGACTCTTTGCCCGGCGGAAGTCCCCGGCACCCTACCGGCACGTGCGCGACACACCCGCCTGGCCCGGTGCCTGCCTCTTCACGCTGCGTTCGGTCCCCCGCCACTACGAGGCGCTGCGCGAGACCATCGACTCGACCGGAGACGCGCGCGTGTGGTTCGGCGAGGCCCTCGCCTACATCCACGGCAAGGGCGTGTCCCTCTTCCGGGTTGAGGCGACGGGATTCAGTTGGCTGCCGGCGCTCTACCGGCGCTGGGCGGAGATCGAGCGCAGCGAGGCGTTCCCCTTCGAGATCGACCTCTATTTCCACAACACCCAGTGGGGCGCCAACCTGCGCGGCCGGCTGCCGGAGGAGATCGAGCAGATCATCCGGGACAACGCCCCGCGCTTCGATCCGGGCGCCCCGCGGGTTTCCTGATCCCACCGTCAGGCAATGCCGCCGATGAGTGGCATCAGGAGCGCTTCCCACCGCCGCGAAACCTCGTCACGCACCCGCTCCGTCGTGACCAGGCGGATCAGCCGGCGGTGGTCCTCGTAGCGCTTGAGCTCGACGTCGCCCAGCCCCACCACCTCGTTCCACGACATCAACGCGCGGAAACCGACCGGCGGCCGCTCGAACCAGACCCAGACGTCCGTGCGCCAGCGCTCGGGTTTCGGGATGTCAATCAGCACCTCGTGGGGCGCGACGGCAATCCCCAGCGACTCCGTCAGCGTCCGGGCCAGCGCGAGTTCGATCTGGCGACGCTCGGTCGGGGCAGCGTAGAGCCGGTCGAGGTGGCGATAGAGGTCGCCGGACCGCGCACCGAACTCCACCGCGCGCTTGTGGAGCCGTCGAGTGCGCAGGCTGTCGACGAGCGCCCGGGTCGTCGCCGGCATTGCCGGATCCGCCAGCGCCGTGAGCAGCGAGGCGTCGTCGTGGGTGGTCAGCGCCGCCGGATCGATCCGCTCCGCCTGCAGCGCGTCCTGCACCGCCCGCAGCAGCATCACCATGCAGGCGCGATTCGCATGGTGCCAGTAGACGTTGTCGAACATCTCCTGGCGGGCGTTGATCAACGAGTGGAGTGGGCTGATGCCCTTCTCGTCGATCACCAGCCGGCAGTACCCCTCCACCTCGCGTACCCGCAGCGCGTCCAGCAGGCGCGGCGCGTCGACACCCCCGTACGGAACGTTGCAGTGCTTGGCGTCCCGCGGCAGGTAGTCGAGCTTGTCGACGTCCAGCGCGCCGCTCAACAGCCCGCGGAGCAGCCTGTCGGGCATCGGGAGCTCCCTTGGCGGGTCGATGAACGCCGCCACCCGGGCCGGGTCGACCCGCCAGTGGCGCTCGAGCACGCCCGCGATCTCCGACCCCTCGATCACTCGCCGGCCGACCGCCTCGTGGGACAGGATCGGCGGCCCCAGCTCCTCGATGGCATGGCTGAAGGGGTAGTGGCCGACGTCGTGGAGCAGCGCCGCGGCGAGCGCCGTGCGCGCTGCCTCGTCGTCGATCGACTCCGCGGCCGGCTCCCGCCGGATCGCCGCCACGGCCTGGCGCATCAGGTCGAACACCCCGAGCGAGTGCTCGAAGCGCGTGTGCTTGGCCCCGGGCCACACCTTGCTCACGAAGCCGAGCTGCTGGATCCGGTCGAGCCGCAAGAACGCCGGCGTCTCGATCAGCGCCACGTCGCTCGAGCCTAACGGGATCCGGTCATACAGGCTGTCGCGGATCGTCGTGGCCCAAACGCTCTCCACCATGCCGCCTCCCAGCTCTACCGGCACCGCTCCACTCGATTTTACCCGAACTGATGTTCGTATGCGCGGGCTCGCGCCGGGTCCGGACCCAGGTGGTGCGGGTGCTACACTGGACGATGGGCTTGCGGCGTGGCCGCCGATTCGTGGAGGAGAAGATGACGCTGCTCCGGAGTGGGATGATCGCACTCGCGCAGAACCCGGTCGTCAATCGCGTCGTGACCCGGAACGGCGTGTCCAAGGGCTTTGCCCTGCGCTTCATCGCGGGCGAGTCGCTCGCCGACGCCGTCGCGGTCACGTCCGATCTGAATCACCGGGGATTCAAGGTCGCGCTGGACAAGCTGGGGGAGAACGTTAATCGCGAGTCCGCCGCGGCCGACGCCACCGCGAGCTATCTCGGCATGCTGGACCGCATCGCCGAGTCCGGTGTCGACAGCAGCATCTCGGTCAAGCTCACCATGCTCGGCCTCGACCTCTCGGAGGATTTCTGCCGGCGCAACAGCGTCGCGGTCCTCGAGCGCGCCGCCGCACTCGGCACCTTCGTCCGCATCGATATGGAGGGCTCCCCCTACACGCAGCGCACCCTAGCGCTGGCCTACGACCTCTTCCCCTCGTACCGGGAGAGCGTCGGCATCGTACTCCAGTCCTACCTCTATCGCACCGACCGCGACGTCCGTGATGCGGTCGAGCGCGGCATTCGCGTCCGGCTGGTGAAGGGCGCCTACGCGGAGCCCGCCACCATCGCCTACCAGTCCAAGCGGGACGTCGACGCCGCCTACCACAGGCAGATGGAGCGGCTCCTCGACGGTGGCAACTACCCGGCGATCGCCACCCACGATCCGGCCATCATCGATCTCGCCAGGAGCTACGCGACACGCATGGGGATCGATCGCTCGCGCTTCGAGTTCCAGCTGCTCTACGGCGTCCGCCGCGACCTCCAGGACCAGCTCGTTCGGGAGGGTTACACGGTGCGGGTCTATGTGCCGTTCGGCCACCAGTGGTATCCCTACTTCATGCGGCGCATGGCCGAACGCCCCGCCAACCTGCTCTTCGTCGCCCGGAACGTCCTGCGTCGGTAGCGCGCCTCCCCGCACGGTCGAGTGGCCCCGTCGTGTGCCGCGGGGAGAACGCGAAGAGGACGGCGGACGGCATGGTCGCGCACGCCATCGACCGCGATATTTTCGAACCAGAGCAGCTGGCTGGCTTCTGGCGGTTCATCTGCGAACGACAGGCGATCTGGCATCGTCGCGTCGTCGAGCGCCAGCCGCCTCCCTGGACCATCGACCGGATCCTGCGGTGCGAGCGCTTCACCAACGTCTACCGCGAGCTCGATCCCGGCACGCGCTACGCCGTGGAGCGGATCCTCGAGGCGGATGCGCCGATGCCGGATCGGGTCTTCAACCTGATGCTCTACCGGCTGATCGGACGCGCGGAGACCCACGCCGTGCTGAGCTTCCAATGGCTCGACGACTTCGAATCCGCGCGCCTCGAGGCGGCCCTGAAGTCGATCCGCGCCTCCGGCCGCCCACCGTTCACGGCGGCGTACACGGTCAGCGGCTACCGGTCGATGGGCTCGCGCGACAAGTGCGAGACCGTCGCCCGCCTCTTCGCGCGCCTGCATGCGAGCTTCGACACCTTCATCGACCGGCTCGAGGCGGCGCCCGATCCCCGCAAGGCACACCAGGTGCTTGCCTCCGCCTACGGCTTCGGCAACTTCCTCGCCTTTCAGGTGCTGGTCGACCTCACCTATCCGCTACCGCGTGCCGGCCAGCGCTCGGTGCTGCCCTTCTCGCAGGACGCCTGGGCGAGCGCCGGACCCGGTGCTCGGCGCGGCATCGCCACCCTGACCGGCTGCGCAACCGGGATCGACCGCCTCGCGGTCATGCGCTGGCTCCGGGACCACCAGCGGGATGAGGTCTCGCGGCTGGGGCTGACGTTCCTCGGCCGCGACGACGAGTCGGGCGCGCCGGTGCCGTTGACGCTCGCGAATATTCAGAACTGTCTCTGTGAGTTCCACAAGTACGTGAAGATCCGGGACGGCACCGGGCGCGGACGGCGGCGCTTCACCCCGCGCCCGCTCGACGCGTCGGACGGTTCCGCTGTCGCGGGCTACGGAAGTCGCGGGGTCATGTAGATCCGGACTCCGGCTTGCGACAGGCGGTTGAGCATCCGCACCCGCGTGTCCAGCCCGATACGGCCCATCGGCACCAGCATCCGCACACCGGACATGTCCGCCTTCGCCTGAATCCACTCCCGGAATTGTCGGTCGGTCATCTGCCCTACCGTTACGTTGAGGCGGGGGCCGCCGCGCTCGCCGGGGATGACCACGTAGATCCGATCCAGGTCCGGTAGCGTGATCTCGTCGGACAAGGCTAGCCCCTTCTCACGCCCTCGTGCTCCACCTCGCGCGCCGTCGACGGCAGCCGGGACGTCGATGTGGACTCCACGCCGTTGGCCCGCCATGCGGTCCGGCGCTGGACGATGGTGGGCACCAGCACCGCCAGCGTCAGCAGGATCGACAGTGCCACCATGGCCACGTCGTGCATCCACCCGTGCAGGGCGTCCGCGACGATCGGATCGTCCACCACCATGCGCGCCGCCGTGATCGTCAGCACCACCGAACCCACGATCGTCAGCCACGGGAATCGGTTCATCAGGCGCGCCAGCAGGCTGCTGCCCAGCAAGATCAGCGGCATCGAGAGGACGAGCCCGAGGATCAGCAACTCGACGCTGCCGTGTGCGGCGCCACCGATCGCCAGGATGTTGTCCAGGCTCATGACGACGTCGGCAACGATAATGGTGCGCACGGCGGCCACGAGCGACTCGTTTGCCGGAATCTGTCGGTCATTCTCCGTCTCTGCCCGCAGCAGGCGGTACGCGATCCAGGCCAGCACCAGCCCGCCGATTCCCTCCAGGAACGGCACGCCGAGCAGGAGAACCGCGACCGCAGTGAACATGATGCGGAGCACGATCGCCCCGGCACCGCCCAGGATGATCGCCCAGCGTCGCTGCCGCGGTAGGAGCTGGTGCGAGGCCATCCCAATGACCAGGGCGTTGTCGCCGCTGAGCACGATGTTGATGACCACGATACTGAGGACGCTGGCCAGGAGATTCAGGGTCATGGCGGAGCAGGCTTCCGTCCGATCTCGCGAGCCGGGCGACGCCCGCGTGCGGCACCATCGCTGCACCCGCCCATCTTACCATCGCCCTTCGGGCCGGTTCCTCGTCACCACGCGGTGACCGAGCATCCGGCGCGACAGTCCGACGAGCCGTCGTCGTGTGCTATCATCGGCCCGCCCGGCGCGGCCGGGACGCCGCCACGCTATCGACAGAGAGGACGCAGCGTGAGCACGGCCGAGGAGCCGGCGATCTCAGCCGAACTGGATGCCTGGCTGCGGGAGACGCGACGCTACCTGCACATGCACCCGGAGCTCTCCCTCGAGGAGACCAACACTGCCCGGCTCGTCTCGAGCCACCTGCGCGAGCTGGACGTCGAGCACCGGACCGGCGTCGGCGGTGACGGCCGCTCCCTTTTTATGTCCCGTGAGGCCCTGTCCGCGGCGGGGATCACCCCCGGACCGACTACGGGCGGCAACGGTGTCGTCGCCCTCATCCGCGGTCGACGACCCGGCAAAACCGTCCTCATCCGTGCGGACATGGATGCGCTGCCGATCGAGGAGCAGAACCAGACCGGCTATCGCTCCACGCGCTCCGGGGTCATGCACGCCTGCGGCCACGACGTTCACACGACGGTCCTGCTTGGGGTGGCCGAGGTGTTGAACGGGCTCCGCGATCGCTTTGACGGCACCGTGAAGCTCATGTTCCAGCCGGCCGAGGAGGGACCGGGCGGCGCCGTCGCCATGATCCACGATCGGGTGCTTGAGAATCCGCCGGTCGACGCGGCCCTGGCTCTCCACGTCGCCGCCGACTACCGTGCCGGTCAGATCGGCGTCGGTGCCGGCCCGGCCTATGCCGCCGCGGACACCGTCCAGATCGTTGTCAAGGGCGTCGGCGGCCACGCGGCCCGACCGCACGCCTCGGTCGACGCCACGCTTGTCGGAGCTCAGATCCTCGTCGCCCTCCAGACGATCGTCAGTCGGGAGATCAACCCCCTCGACACCGCCGTCATTACCTTCGGCAAGCTCCACGCCGGTACCGCCAGCAACGTCATCCCCGACACGGCGGTGCTCGACGGTACGGTGCGCACGTACAAGCCGGACGTGCGGGACCACATCGAGCGGCGCATCGCGGAGGTTGCCTCCGGCGTCGCGACGGCGTTGCGCGCCGAAGCACGGACCACCTACCTCCGCGGCTACCCGTCGATGCGCAACGACCCCGCCCTGACGGAGTTGGTCCGGGAGGCGGCACGCGAGGTGCTCGGGCCGGACAACGTGTTCGACCGGGAGCCGTCGATGGCCGGCGAGGACCTCGCATTCGTCTCGGAGCACGTTCCCACCTGCATGTTCAGCCTGGGAGTGTCCGACCCCGAGCGAGGAATCATCTACCCGCCGCACCACCCGCAGTTCGACGCCGACGAGGACGCGCTCGCCGTCGGAGTCCGGGTGATGGTCGCGGCGGCCCTGCGTTTCCTGAGCACGTGATCCGACCGAGCGACGAGCCGGCAATGCCGGCTCGCCTGCTTCTGTGTGTCGGCCGTGGTATGCGACACTGTGGCGACCGCCGGTGCGCGGACGCCGGCTGGACAGAGGAATCTGACGACCAGGAGGGATGTGGATGGAGTATCGGTCCCCGCTCCCGGACGAACAGATCGGCAATCGGGTGTCCCGGCGCGGCTTCCTCCGGCTGGCCGCGGGGACACTGGGCGTGGCGTCCGCGGCTGTGCTCGTGGCCTGCGGCGGGCGACGTACGGCTGGCGGTCAGGACGCCATCATCCAGATCACTCCCGACAACAAGCTCGAGCCGGCCTCCGTCTCCATCGTCCAGGCCGCCAGCGTCGTCTGGACCAATGTCTCCAAGGACACGCACGCGATCTCGGTCCGTCCGGTCAGCGGCCAGACGATGCCCGCGCCCATGGCTCTCAATCCGGTGCCCGGTGCCACTCCCCAGCCGCAGAGCGCCGACTCCGGCGATATCCCAAGCGGCGGATCATGGAGCTACACGTTCTTCGTGCCGGGCGACTACCGCTACTCCGACACCAAGGATCAGAGCCTGAGCGGCACGATCACCGTCATCGCCTAGGGCGTCGCCCACCCCGGGAGGCCGTAGGGGGCCTGCTCACGGTCATCCCGGGGTTCCACGTCATCCCCCCATCCCCGGCGGAGCTCTGCCTCCGGCAGTTCACGTGCGCCACTCGCGCTCATGAAGCCCCACGACCGCCGACTCCGATCGCGACCGCGCTCCTGAGCATCCGACCTGCCGAGTTTGGCACGGAAAGTGCTAGCGCCAGAGAACCTTCTGATGGGCGCGGCCCGGTGATCGCGGTTCGCGGAGATGAGCGTGGGTTGCCTGACAACGCTCGTGCGACGCTTCGGGGTATGGAGAACCACACATGGACGACGACCCGCTTCTCTTCGGGGACCTGGCGCCCATTCGGCTCAGAACGTCGCTATTGACCGAGATCGAGCGGCTCTCCGAAGAGCGTCGGAGGCTGCTCCGGATGGTACCGGAGCTACATCGTCAGCGCGAGGTTCGCCTGCGCCTGAGCGAGATCAACGGCGAGCTGGAAGGTCTCTGGCGCGAGCGGCGGCGCGAGCTGGGCCGGCCCGTGATCGCCGCGGCCGGAGCCGAGGCGGCCGGCTAACCCGTGTCCATCGGTCGGGCGCGTCCAAATACCGCACTACCTGCGGCGAGCGGGCGGCGCACCTGCCCGCTCGCTGACGGAATTGTCGCCGAGACGAATCGCTACGCGACCTCGAAGATCGCCTCGATCTCCACCGTGATGCCGCCCGGCAACGAGCCCATGCCAACCGCGGAGCGCGCGTGACGGCCGCGGTCACCAAAGACCTGGACGAACAGGTCGGAGCAACCGTTGATGACCTGCGGCTGCTCACCGAACTCTGGCGCCGCGTTCACCATCCCCAGTACCTTGACCACCCGCGTGACCCGGTCGAGATCGCCGAGCGTTTCCTTGAGCACGGCGATCAGCGTCAGCCCGACGGTCCGGGCATGCACGTATGCCTCCTGGGTGGTGACATCCCGGCCAACCTTTCCCGTCGGGGCGCCGCCGTCCGCGTTTCGCGGGCCCTTCCCCGACAGAAACAGCAGGTTCCCGGTCTGAACGGCGTGGACGTAGTTGCCGGCAGGCGACGGAACCGGTGGCAATTCGATCCCCAGGCTCTCCAGGTGTTGCTCGACTCGCATCGGCGTGGACCCTTTCCCTGTACACGACGTCTTCCAATGGACCGGCCGGCATCGTACGGGTGGTCCGCCGCGGGCGTCAATCCGCGAGCCGAGAGCGGCCGGGCGGGCGCTGTTCCGACCGTGTCCGCCGGCGCTGTTGCACTCCTTGGTGCGAGGGCTCAGGTATACTGCGAATCGCGCGTCGGCGGGTCGGGGCCCGTTTGGCGCCGTGAGGAGTGGAGATGCCCCATTTCGACCTCGTTGGCCTGATCAAGACGGCGGGACACCTCGACGTGCTCGGCCAGATCTTCGCCGAGACGGGCCCGCTCGTTGGATTCGTCCTGCCGGGTGACAGCCTTCTGTTTGCCGCCGGGGGCCCTGCACGGTTGCTGCCACTCCTTCGAACGTGTTCACGCCGGTCGTGGCCGGCATTGGTGCCATGCACTCGCTGTACTTCATGGGTTTCAATCTCGTCGGTGCCCGAATCTGGGCCCTGGGCGTCACGCTCGGGGGCAATTCCTTGGGCGGGCTGATCCCTGGCAGTAAGATCGATACCGTTTTGCCGTTAATCAGTGGCGCTCGTCGCCATCTCGGCTGGCCCGACCGCGATCCACCTCTGGCGCGAGAGCGGAGATCAGAACGCCGCCACCGTGCGGCGGCGGGTGCGGGGCTCGGGCGAGCGCCGTTAGAGACCAACCTGAACGGCCATGGCATGGGCAACAAGCCTGGCAACGCACTTGCGGACGGGGGAGGTTCGTGACTGGCTGGGTCGCTGGTGGGGTGGGAACGTCCAGCGCCGTTGTGAAACCGGTCCACAGCGAAAGGGAATCGGTCAAATTGACTGAAGTGCCGTCGCGCCACCACCCGGCGACCACACCCGTCGTCGTCATCCCAACCTATAACGAGCGAGCGAACCTATCGACGCTGCTCCCGATGGTTCTTGAGCAGTCCTGCCTCCACGTCCTCGTCGTCGACGACAACTCGCCCGACGGGACCGCAGCGCTGGTCGGCGAGATCGCGGCATCTTACCCGGGGCGCCTACACCTGCTGTCGCGGCCAGCGAAGCTGGGCCTCGGCACCGCCTACCTGGCCGGCTTTCGCTGGGCGCTCAATCGTGAGTACGACCTGGTCTGCGAGATGGATGCCGACTTTTCGCACGACCCGCGCACGCTGCCGCGTCTCGTCGACGCGAGCACCCACGCGGACCTCGTGCTCGGCTCGCGCTACATCGTCGGCGGAGGAACCGCGAACTGGTCGGTGCTCCGGCAGGTGATCAGCCGCACCGGCTCGCTCTACGCACGGAGCGTCCTGAGCCTGCCCTATCAGGACCTGACGGGTGGGTTCAAGTGCTTCCGCCGGCGGGTGCTCGAGACGATCGACCTCGACTCGGTCCACTCTACCGGCTACGCGTTCCAGATCGAGCTGACCTATCGCGCCCACCGTGCCGGCTTCCGCATCGCCGAGGTGCCGATTGTGTTCGAGGAGCGCCGGGCCGGCAACTCGAAGATGTCCACCGGCATCGTCGTCGAGGCCCTCGTGCGTGTCGCCCAGCTCCGGTTCGCCCGCTGCGGCAGCGAGACGGCTCCCGAGCCCTCGCTGGTCATTCCGCGCACCCGGCCCCGCTAGTCGCCGCGCGACGCGGTACACTGCCGCGGGCGGCAGGTACTGGCGCGGCGACGCGTCGAAGGAAACGGGGCACCGTGAGGGTCGACACCGCCGCGCGCCTGCTCGAGGCGGCCGGCGTGAGCTGGGTCCGGTTCGAGTTGGCCGACATCCACGGCATCGCCCGATCCAAGTCGGTGCCACTGGCCCAATTCCCGCACTATGCCGAGCGGGGCGTCGCCTTCTACGGCGGGACCCTGCTGCAGGACCCGCGCGGCGACGACATCCCACCTCTGTCGCCAGGGCAACCGGACTGCTTCCTGCGCCCCGATCTCGATACGCTCGCGGTGCTGCCGCACGCTCACGGCGAGGCGCGCGTTGGCGGTGACCTCTGGACGGCGGACGGCCGTCCCGCGGGAGCCGACCCACGCCGGGTACTGCGGCGCGTAGTTGAGCAGTACGCGCGAATTGGCCTCGTACCGCGCACCGGGGTCGAGTACGAGTTCTACCTGCTCGACGCCTGCAGCGGTGTGCCCGTGTTTCCAGACTCGCAGGTCTGCGCGACGCTGCGCAACAACGTTCGTCCGGGGTGGCGCGACGAGGTGCTCGGCGCCCTGTCGCGTCTCGGGGTCGCCGTGTCGGCGTTCGCCGCCGAGAACGCCCCCGGCCAGTTCGAGATCACCTTTGCGCCCGGCAACGGCGTCGAGGCCGCCGACCAAGCCTTCATCTTCCGCACCACCGTCAAGGAGATCTCGGCACGGCACGGCCTGATAGCGCCGTTCATGTCCAAGCCGTTCGCCGATGCGGCCGGGTCCGGCTGCCACCTTCATCACAGCCTCCTCGACGTGCACACCGGCACCAACCGCTTCGCCGGAGAGTCTCGCGAAGACCTTGCCCCGCTCGGGCGGCACTTCATTGGCGGGCTGCTCGCCCACGCACGGGCGCTCTGTGCCCTGCTCGCCCCGACGCCGAATGACTACAAACGCTACCGGCCGGATTCGTTCGCGCCGGTTGCCGCCACCTGGGGCGTCGACGACCGCGGCGCGGCGGTGCGCGTGCTGACTCCGGCCTCCGGCGCCACGCGTGTCGAGAACCGACTCGCCGGTGCGGCGGCCAATCCCTATATCGCCGTGGCGGCGTCGCTCGCCGCCGGCCTGCTCGGCATCCGCGACGCGTCGGACCTACCCGCGGAGACGACGGACGGCGACTGCCCTCCGGCGCCGGCCCTCCCGACGTCGCTCGAGGAAGCGCTCGATGCCTTCGAAGGTGACGCGGAGCTCAGAGCGCTCCTCGGTGAGGATTTCACCCGAACCTACACGCTCGTCAAACGCAACGACGTCGCCCGGGCGCGGGCCGCTTGCCCCGACTACGGCTCCGACGACTGGAGCGTCCGCGTCGACAACTGGGAGCGCCGCGAGTACGGGGAGTTGATCTGACCACCTGTCCGCCGCGTCATTCGGCGGGCCCGGCACCCACGATGCGAGACAGTGGCGACCCGGACCGGCGCCGCGCCACGAGCACGCCCGTGGGCCACCGGTGCTCGCCGACTGTGATCCGTGGGGGCGCTCGGGACCGGCGCATGGTGGAGGAGCTGGTACGCGATGCCTACCTCGACAATGGTACTCAAGCAGGGTGAGGTGTTCGTGGTCGCCGACGAGCGCGGCGAAATCGGTCGCTCGGTGCCGGGAGCCGGCGTCTACTTCCGCGACACGCGCTTCCTCAGCGACTACCACCTGCTGCTGAACGACGAGGCGCCCGACCTGCTCGACTCTTCGGGGGAACACAACGCCGTCGGCATCGCTCAGTTCGGCAACCCCTACCTAAGGACCGCGGACGGGCAGGACATCCTGCCCAACACCATCTCGCTGCGCCGCTACCGCCTGATCGACCAGGGCGTGCTCGAGCAGCTTGAGCTGCGCAACTTCAACCGCTTCGCGGTCGACCTGGAACTGACCCTCACCTTCGGCAGCGACTTCCGCGACATCTTCGACATACGCGGATTCCGCCGCACGTCTACCGGCCGCGTTCTCCTGCCGCGCCACAACGACGACGAGGTGATCCTTGGCTATCGCGCACGGGACGGCGTGCTGCAGGAGCTGGTGATCCACTTCAACCGGGTGCCCGACGAGACGACCATCGAGGCCGGTGCCGGCTACACCACCGAGCTCGAGGAGCTGCGCACCATGATCCCTGGGCGCGATCGCATCGTCCGCACGCCGCCGTCCAGCCGCCCGCCTCAGGTGGCGGCTCTCTTCCACGTCCACCTCGAGCCGCAGGGACACACCAGCGTAGACATGACGCTCTCTCCGCGCGAAATGCTCGACAACCCCGCCGACACATCCCCGCCTCCGCCGGTCATCCGCCCCGAGCCCGGAAGCCTTGCGCCGGAGTGGTTCACCGCCGTGCGGACCAACCATGAGGTCTTCGACAGGCTCGTCGAGCGCAGCCTGCGCGATCTCCGCACGCTGGTCACGCCGTTCCCGGGTGGCGGACGCCTGATCGCCGCCGGTATCCCCTGGTATGTGGCGCCCTTCGGCCGCGACGCGGTCCTGACCGCGCTCCAGCTGTTGATGTTCTCGCCTGAGTTGGCCGTCGACACCCTGCGCGCGCTGGCGCTCAAGCAGGGCACGAAGGTCGACCCGTGGACCGAGGAGGAGCCCGGCAAGATTCTCCACGAGCAGCGATTTGGCGAGATGGCGCGCCTGGCCGAGGTGCCACACGTCCCCTACTACGGCACCGTCGACGCCACCCCGCTCTTCATCGTCCTGTTCTGCGAGACGATGCGCTGGGTCGGCAGTCGCGCGCTGTTCGACGAGTTTCATCCCGCGATCGAGCGCGCGCTCGAATGGGTCGATCGTTACGGCGACGGCAACGGCGATGGCTTCGTCGACTACGGCCATCGGTCGCGCGGCGGCCTGGTGAACCAGGGCTGGAAGGACAGCGACAACTCGTTGCAGTTCCCTGATCAGTCGCCCATCGCCGCCCCGGTCGCGCTCGTAGAGGTCCAGGGTTACGTCTATCAGGCCAAGCGCGGGCTGGCCGAGGTCTACGACGTCTTCGGAAAGCCCGACGCGGCACACCGGCTGCGTCGCGAGGCCGAGGCGCTTCGCAAGCGCTTCGAGGAGCGCTTCTGGAGTCCGGCAGACGACTTCTACGGGCAGGCGATCGACGGCAGCGGCAGGCTGGTCGACGCGATCAGCTCCAACCCCGGCCACTGCCTGTTCAGCGGCATCGCATCACCGGAGCGAGCGGCGGCCGTCGCCCGCCGGCTGCGCGGGCCCGACATGTATTCGGGCTGGGGCATCCGGACGCTCAGCGCGCAGGTACGGCACTACAACCCGATGAGCTACCACAACGGAAGCGTCTGGCCACACGACAACGCGCTGATCGTAGCCGGGCTGCGTCGCTACGGCTACGACGACGACGCGAACGCCGTCTTCTCCGACCTGGTCGCCGCCGCCACACACTTCGAGTACGGCCGCCTGCCCGAGCTCTTCTGCGGCTTCAGCCGCGAGTTCGAGCGCTACACCATCCCGATCTCGTACCCGGTCAGCTGCAGCCCCCAGGCCTGGGCGGCCGGCGCTCTTCCCTACCTGCTGCAGGTCGTCCTCGGCCTCGAGCCCGATGCGCTCAACCACCGGCTCACGCTGCGGCCCTGCCTCCCCGACTGGCTGGAGACGGTCCAACTCCGGGGCCTACGCATCGCCGGCCTGTCCGTCGACGTCACCGTCGTCGGACGCGGCTACGAGGTCGACGTCTCCCTCGACGGACCGGACCAGATCGAGGTGGTGGTCGATCGGACGGTTACGCGGAGCCGCTGACCCGGGCGGTATGCGATCGAGCTGCGTCGCCAGCGCCGTGTCGCGTCGCCCCGGCGACCGGGATGATGTGCGGTCGACGCCGGTCAGGCACCGAACCGGACTGGCACAGCCTTTGCGACCTCCGGAGTACGCGCCGGTTGCTTCATGAGGTGCCTCACGGGGCATCGCGCGGAGCACGTGGGCGGATGGAGCGCACGTGACCCAGTGACGGCGAGGAGGCCGACCATGGCACGACAGCAGACGAGCGGGCGGGGAAGGTTGGGCGCCGGCCTTCTGATGGGGATGGCAGTCGGGGCAGGCGCGATGTTCGTGTTCGATCCCCGCTCGGGCCGGCGCCGGCGCGCCCTGGCCCGCGATCAGGCCGCGCGCCTGGGGAGCAGCGTCGACGAACTGGTCACCGAGTCGTTGCCCAAGAAGGCGGAGTACCTGTCCGGTGTGGCGCGTGGCACCCGGCACCGCCTGGCCGGCGCCCAGGACCGTGACGAGGTGCCCGACGAGGACCGGTTCATCACCGACCGCGTCATGAGCATCGTGTTCCGCGATCCAGGCATCCCCAAGGGCGACCTGAACGTCAACACCGTCGAACGCGTCGTCTATCTCCACGGGCACGTCGACGACCCGTCGGTGGCCACCGAGGTCGAGCGGCGCGTGCGAGGCGTCGAGGGAGTGCGCGATGTGGTCAACGTGATCAACCGGCCGAAGGTCGATCCGAGCGCGGTACGCGCGGATCACGTACGCCACGAAGAGTAGCGCGCCCGGCGCGTGTCGCTCCACCTGGCACGATCGCGATCGCACGAGGGGACCGGCCAATCGGGTCCCCTTCGCTACTACTCGCATATTCATGCGCGCACTGAACACGGGAGACGGCGGGGAGCGTCGATGGGCCAGTTCGAACCCCGGCGGTGGGTGATCTTCACTCGGTCCGTGATCTCGACGGTCGGCAATCCGGACGCGCACCTGTTTCGCGCGTTGGCCGCGGCGCTGGCCCGCCGTGGATTGGATGCCGTCTGCGTCGAGGAGCGGGCGAACCCGGCGGTCGTGGCGCTGCTCCAGCAGCAGGGCGCCCGGGGCGTCGACGCCTTCCGCGCCGACCATCCGGCGCTTCACTACCGGACCGTGCCGCCGCGCTCCGGGCTCGAACTCGTCGAGTGGCTGGGCGGCGCGCTCGCGACTGCCGACGTCGCGCTGGTGCAGCATGATGCCCCGGCCGACCTGGTGCTGGCGGTCGGTTCCCTGACGCGGACGCACCTGCAGACGTATCTCATCGACAGCGGCCTGGGCGCCCCGCTCGCTCCCGGCGAGCTCGCCGCGCGACGGCCCGCCGCCTACTCGGCGGTGCTGATCGGACGCGTCGACGCCGCCGATGCGTACCGGGAACTGGTCCCGCCCGCGCGCCTCCACCACTTCGGCCCGCTACCGTCATCGGATGCGGACGAGCCGCCGCCATCGCTCCGGGAGGCCGCCGAGGGCCTGGTCGAAGTCATCGCCCGTCTGGCGCGGCGCGGCGACAGATCAGTGCCCGCGGACCGCTAGACCGGCAGCGGGCGGATCCCGCAGGCCAGCCCGACTTCCTCGCTGCGCCGCACCAGCGCCTCGTACTCGTCCTCCACTAGGGTGAACGTGTCGTTGCATTCCGGGCAGGTCACGACGTAGACGCAGTCGTGGCGCATCTCGCACCACTCCGTCACGTCGCCGTAGATCCCCTTACCGCAGAGATGGGAGAGGATCGTCTCTACCAGCGAGTGCTGCTCACTTGCCATGGGACCCTCCGTCACCTTGGCCGTGTGCTGTTAACGGAAAGGAACACCAGTGTAGAGCGAAACGTTCGCATTCGCAATGCCCACGCGCAAGATTGCTGCTCGCGGGCTGGCGGGCACGGGATCTCGTGCTGGTCTCAACGGCGTCCGCGCTGGTCGCGACACGCCCGCTCGCGTAGGATCTGCGCGGATATGCGACGCGCAGGTGAGGGGTGGGCCGAAGTGGCGGACGTCGGTGGGCACGAATCGACGCGGGTGGTCGCGCTGGCCGGAGGGGTCGGTGGCGCCAAACTGGCGCACGGACTGGTCCTGGCCGGGCTCGACGAACGCTTGTCTTTGGTCGTCAATACCGCCGACGACTTCACCCTCTTCGGCCTGCACATCTCGCCGGATCTCGACACCGTCATGTACACCCTCGCCGGCCTGGCGAATCCGGAGACCGGCTGGGGCCTGCGCGGCGACAGCTTCGCCGCCCTCGAGATGATCCATCGCTTCGGGCGAGACGCCTGGTTCTGGCTGGGGGACAAGGACCTCGCTACGCACCTCCTGCGCAGCGAGGCGCTCGGCCACGGCGATCGGATCACGGCGATTACCGAGGAGCTGCGGGTCGCGCTCGGCATTGCCGCCGCGATCCTGCCGATGGCGGATGAGCCGGTGGCCACCATGCTGCGGACGTCGGAGGGCGAGCTCGACTTCCAGGACTATTTCGTCCGGCGCGGGCACGAGGACGAGGTGCTGGGCGTGCGCCTGGCGGGCATCGAGTCGTCCACCATGACGCGCGCGGTCGCGGCCGCGCTCGAGTCCGCGGACGTGATCGTCCTCTGCCCGTCCAATCCGATCGTCAGCATCGGCCCGATCCTGGCGGTCCCCGGCTTTCGGGACCATCTCCGGGGGGCCCGCGTGCCGGTGGTCGCCGTGAGCCCCATCGTGGGCGGTCAGGCGCTGAAGGGGCCGGCGGACCGGATGCTCGCGACGCTGGGGCACGAGGTCTCCGCCGTGGGTGTCGCCGCGCTCTATGCCGACTTCCTGGACGGTCTCGTCATCGACGTTCAGGACGCCGCACTGGCCGAACGCGTCGCCGGCCTCGGCATCGCCGTGCACGTGACCGACACGATCATGCGCGACGACGATGATCGACGTTGCCTGGCCATCGAGACGCTGGCGTTCGCCGCGCGCATCGAGAGGCGGGCCGCGCGGTGACGACGCTGGCCGTCGTTCCCGTGCAGCGACTCGAGAGCGCCAAGAGCCGGCTCGCCGGGCGACTGACACCCCGGGAGCGGTCCGCACTGGTACTCGACCTGCTGGAGCGCGTGCTCGGCGCGCTGCGGAGCGCGGCGCTGGTCGAGGGCGTCTTCGTCGTCTCTCCCGATCCGGCGGTGTTGGAGTTCGCGGACGGGCGCGGCGCTAGCGGCATCCGGCAGGTCGGGCGGGGGCTCAACGAGGCGATCGAGCTGGGCCGGGCCCAGGCGCTGGCCCGCGCCGCCGATACCCTGCTCGTCGTGCTCGCTGACCTGCCATTGTTGTCGGGCTCTGACGTCGACGCCCTGGTCGCGGCCTGCGACGATCCCGGTGTCGTCCTGGCGCCGGACCGCCACGGGCGCGGCACGAACGCCATGGCCCTGCGCCCACCGACAGCGCTCCCGACTGCCTTCGGCGACGGCAGCCTCGAGCGCCACCGGATCGCGGCGACGGCCCGAGGACTCCCCGTCTGCGAGTACCGGTCTCGGGGTACCGGGCTGGATCTCGACACCGGTTTGGATTTGGACGAGCTGGGTCGACTGGGGCTGGCGAATGCTGCCATTTGATCCCGACGCTCAGGGAGCATCGCCCGAACTCATGCCGGACGCCGGCTCCAGGCGCGGCGTTCCCGCCGAGCGAGCGCTCGACCTCGACGGCCTCATCCGCGGCCGCCGCTCGGTGCGTCACCTGCGCCCCGACCCTGTCCCACGAGAAGTGGTCGAGCGCATCATCGAGGCGGCCGCCTGGGCACCCTCTCCCCATGGTACTCAGCCATGGCGCTTCGTCGTGCTCACAACCCCGGATTCCAGGGAGCGTCTGGCCGACGCCATGGCCGAGGCCTGGGTACACAACCTCGCCATGGACGGCCAGGAGCCGGAGATCGTCGCACGACGGCTGGCCGGCTCGCGGCGCCGCATGCTCGAGGCGCCGATCCTCGTTCTCGTCTGCCTCTATCGCGAGGACCTCGACCGCTACCCCGACCCGGAGCGACAGGCCGCGGAGACGATCATGGCGATCCAGAGCCTCGGCGCGGCGGTGCAGAACGCGCTGCTCATGGCCTACCGCCTCGGCCTGGACGGCGGCTGGATGTGCGCTCCGCTGTTCTGCCCGGACATCGCGCGGGAGGCGCTGGGGCTGCCGGAGACGCTCACGCCGCACGCGCTGCTGACGCTCGGATACGCCGCAGCCGACCCGAGACGCCGCCCGCGACGGCCGCTGTCCGAGTTGATCGTCAAATACGAATGACGGCATGGAGAGTGGTGGTCCAGGAGGCCCTGATCGTCCGCGCACTGGTGGATCCGGCGTCACGTTCGGATAAGGAGAGGGCCGGGCCTCCCATCCGGACATGCGGCACGCTACCACGTTTCTCGAAACGGTTGTCCGGGACTCAGCCGTCTTCAGCCGGTTTCTCGCCGCGAGCGCGGTGGTTCACCCCACGCCCGTGCTCCGCACGCCCCGGACCGGTCGAGACGTTCGCCAACCGCGCTAGCCTGCCGCCGGGCTCGTCTCCGCGCCCTCGTCGGCCCCGACCTTGACCCGACCGGTGGCGGCCAGCCAGGACAGAAAGCACCACCACTGCAGCTCACGATCGGTCGGCTGGTAGCCGACGTACGACCGTGTGGTCGTGCCGGCCACGTCGAACCGCCAGCGCGTCCCGTCCCAGACGTAGCCCGGCGGCGGCCAGTCACCCCGCTTGTTCAGTTTCCAGGCCAGCGCGCACTGCAGACAGAGCGTCCGCGTGGCGACCTGACGCGCACCGCTGGCGGGGACGACGCGCCCGCACGCCTCGCAGTAGTGGACACCGCCGTCGTTGACCCGTTTGTCTTCCATCGTGCTTTCCACCATTCGGTCCGCGCTTGCGCGCCCGGTTCGGCCGCCGGGAGAACCCGAGCCGAGGCCTGTCCGCCCACGTAGATGCAGAACTCGTTCCACCGGGCGATGCAGGGCTGTCGGGCGCGCCGCGCGGCCTCAGTCGCGATCGCGTACCAGCGGCAACGTCGAACAGTGGATGCCGCCCCCGTTCTTCAGGATCTCGTCATAGGGAATCTCGACCACCTCGACCCCGGCGTCAGTGAGACGTTCGACCGTGCGCGGGCAGCCGTCGACCATGACCACCCTCCCGGGACGCACCGCCAGGCAGTTGATCGCCTTGCGGTCGGTAGGCCAGATCGGGATCGCCTGGATGCCCAGCTCCCGCAACGTGTCGAGGAACCAGTAGGGAAGCTGCGGGATGTTCAGCAGCGCCGTCTCGTGGTCGACCATCATGAAGGCGCCGTCGAGGTGCATGGCGAAGCCGGTCAGTGGTACCCGGATTAGCCGCACGCCCTGCTCGGCCAGCACGTGCTCCAACTGCCGCACGCCCGACTCGTTCTGGCGCGGCGCCATGCCCACGGCCGCCGTCGTCTCGTTGAGCCACGCGAACGAGCCGCCTTCGAGCAGGCCGGCGCCCTGGATAGTCAGCAGGATCGGCATGCCAAGACCTGCCAGCAGCCGCGTGACGTGGAGCTCCTCGCCGCGCCGCCCATAGTCCCGGCCTCTGCTCACCAACCCCATCCGGCAGACGACGGCCCCGCCTCTGAGCACGATCGCGCTGTCGCGCTGGAAGACCGCGTGGGAGTCGTGCGCGGGCGCGTCGTTGTAGATGACCTCCACGCCTTCGTCGCGCAGGGTCGCCACGAGTCCGTCGTGCTCGTCCTGAATCCGGCGCAGATTGGGACCCTGCGCGTCGCGCCAGTACCACTGCTGTTCGTCGTCGATGTAGGCGCCGATCTCGGGGTCGAACTTGCTCGTGTCGATCACCCGCATCTCGTCTCCAGGACGGTGGACCGCGACCAGGCGCAGCCGCCCGACATCGTTGACCACACCCCAGCGTCGCCCCCAGACGCGCTCCTGCATCTCGGGCGCGTCGAACGCCGGCTCCGGTCGCGGCGGCACGCGCTCGAGAATCAGGTGATAGTACGCCTCGGTGTTGCGGAACCCCTCCGGTAGATCACTCACCATGTACACCTCCACAGCCGCTGCCTGTCAACTGCGGATGGTCGCACGGCGAAACCGGCGCCGGCAACCGACCGCGGGCAGGCTAGCGGGGTTTCCAGATCTCGGCGAACCGGTCGCCGCCGACCGCGATTCGCGTGCCGTCCGGCGACCACGCCATCGTGAGCGCGCCGTTCGGCGTCGACCGGGTGTAGCCGGACTCCGTGTCGTAGACGTAGACCGGTCGGCCGTCGTCGGGGTTCCAGACCTGCACCGAGTCGTCGCTACCCAGGGTGGCCATGAGCGTCCCGCGGGGGGACCACGACAGCACCTCGACCACCGTCAGGTGGCTGGTGCTCCCGTAGTCTCGGGTGAGGATGTCGACGGTGCCGTGACCTCCATAGGAGCGCAGCTTCTGCCCGGTCGCGGCATCCCAGATCGTGGCGCTGCCGTCGGTAGTCCCGCCGATGGCCAGGCGTCGACTGTCGGGCGCCCACGCGGCCACCAGGCTCGCGGAGTGGGTCCGGTCGACCCGGTACGTTAACGTCACTGTTCCGGCCGGGACGTCGTAGACGCTCACGTGCGCGTCGGTCTGGGAGGAGATCGCGAGGGCAAACCGCTTCCCGTCCGGCGACCACCGCACCGACTCCGCGAAGTCGAAGAGCGTCTGGTGCGGGATGGTCAGGACCGGCTGCGGTGTCGAGCCCGACCAGACCCAAAGGTCACCGTTCTGTCCGGCCGCCGCGAGGTAGGTGCCGTCCGGTGACCACGCGACGACATCGGCCGTGGGCGCGTCGAAGCTGCGGATGGAGAATCCGGAGGCGCCGTCCCAGAGGCGCACCGTACCCTGGTCGGCCGTGGCGATGCGTTTGCCGTCGGGCGACCAGGCGATCGAGCCAGAGCTGCCAAAGCCGGGTACGTTGAAGCGCTTCTGACCGGACACGGCGTCGACGACGATCAGCGCGTCAGCACTGTCTCCAATCGCTACCGCGTTGCCTTCAGGGGACCACACTACGAGCGCAGCGATCGTGTTGGGAGCCGCCCGGTAGGTCGACACCGTCCGCCCGGTCGACGCATCCCAGACGTCAAGGGTGTGCTCTTCGCCGACGGATGCGACGAGACGCCCATCGGGCGAGAAGGCGATCGCGTTGACCGCGGTCTGGCCCGGGTGCACTACCCAGCTGTACTGACCGAAGTAGGGCAGCGGGTTGACGTAGACGAGGATCGGCAACGGCGTGAAGCGGAACGCCGCATAGGTCCCTACGAGGATCACCCCCAGGATACCCAGGCAGCCGACACAGCCGAACGGTCCGCGTCGGCGGGGACCGGAGCCCCGCATTTGGCCGACCTGGCCGAGGAGCGCCGCCAGGTTGGGCGGTGTACCACTGTCGCGTCCGGGCACCACCATCGACGTCCCCCTCATGCGCGCCGCTACGGTACGCCCAAAAACGGACCGGGTGTTGCGCGCGCCATCGCCGAATCCGAGGCGAGAGACGGGTTAGTTGGCGTGTCGTGCCCGGAATCTTACTCAGCGGCACGCCGGACGGCGAGCGCCGCGGCGGACGACCCGCGTCCGAGCGCGCCCGTTCCCACCGTGCGTGCCAGAGCGCCCGTCACCGGGCGGCCTTGGTGGTGCCGAGGTTGAGGGGTGGGTCAGCGGGCCAACTGGTCCGCGGTCGGCTCCGCTCAGCAGAACCACGATTCGGTCAGCCGTGGGGGCCGGCGCCGAACCCTCGACGAGGGCTTCGGTGGCGGGGCTGCCGCACCCGCGACCGACCAGGCCGCCGCCTTGATCGCGGCGAAGGTGGACTCCGGAGACTCGTCGCGCTCGGCAGCCGCCTCGGCGATGCGCGCGACCTCCCGCTGCAGCGCGTCGACGCGTGGGTCGGGGTGTTCCCAACGGTAGGTGTAGGCCGCCTCGTCGAGGGGGCCGATCCACCGCGCGGTCTCGGGCCGGTCGAGGAGCGCCGATCCCGGCGGCACCAGCAGCCGGATCGAGAAGTGCACCGGGTCGACGTTCTCGACCAGGTCGTGCTCCTCGACAAACGACAGCAGTTCCCGGTAGTCGTCGATCGTCGTCCAGGGCGTGAACGGCAGCAGCGACGGGCGCATCGCGATGCCCGCCGCCTCGAGCACCCCCAGCGCCTCCACCACGTCAGCTCGGGTGTGTCCCTTC
>Ga0307374_10004378_pt1 | contig 23543 bp, 17 predicted proteins | sample OX3MG_FD_202532 | JGI IMG/M metagenome (GOLD analysis project Ga0307374, IMG submission 202532) | Soil microbial communities from Risofladan, Vaasa, Finland - OX-3 | ecosystem: Environmental > Terrestrial > Soil > Coastal area > Acid sulfate soil | place: Finland: Risofladan, Vaasa | collected... | reverse complement strand
GCCTCGCGGGCCGCCCCCGGCGGCCCGCGAGGCGCCGATCGGGGGCGGAGGGTTGAAATGGTTCGCGGATCCCAGGCATAAATGCCTGGGCTATGTAAAAAAGCAGCCGCGGCGGTGTCTTGTAGCCCCGGTTTGCGTCAGAAGACCACTTGTGTAGTACAACGAGGGCGAAGCCCTGGGGGGACTCGTCCAACCAACGGCGCGTCCGCCCTGAAAGGGCGTAACTCGATGGTTCTCATCCCAAGGCTCTCTGCTCAATTTGCAATCGCTGGTCGATGCCGCGGCCGGTTTCACCCCGTTGGGGTGACTAATGTTGCGTCGTTCGGATTCCCAGGGCTGCGCCCTGGGCTATCGAATCTGACCCCTTCGGGGTCGGAATTCACTGCGGAAAACGCCGCGTAAAAAGCAGGACGATCTCTAAAGCTGGTGGCAAACACGGATGGGGCCAAGCTCGTCCTTCCAATCCGCCCTCCTTTTTCCTTGACATGCTCGCAAATGGTATCACTACCACGATTCGGCCGCCTAGCCGGGCTTCGCCCTGGCTCGGACACAGCCGCCCAACGTTTGGACGTGCATCGATTCAGGGCTGACAAAGAGCCGCTGGCCAGGTTGCCGCAAACCATCAGGCGGCTGCAAGCCGCCTGCGGTTTGCAGCCGCCTAGGAACTCGAAAGCTGGAAGTCGTAGCCGTCGGCCTTACCCGCTTCCACCTTGGCGTCCAACTCCGTTTTCTCGAGGTCATTGTACTGCGCCGGTATCGACTCCTTGGCCTCGCCCATCATTTTCAACTGTTCGACATCCATGCCTTCCTCGGGGACGATCGCCGCGCCATCTGCGCCCACGAGGCGACTGACCGTCACCTTGTACTGCCCTGCAACGGCGCCAAGGGCATCGCCCGTCTTCAGCACGTATTTGCCTTCGGCGTCGGTTTTGGCGCCGCTGCCATAATAGCCTTGCGGCGCGGCGCCCTGCAGGTAAAAGCCGACTTCGGCGTCGGCCAGGGGCTTGCCGTCCATCGTGATCGTCCCGGCGACGGGCGTCAGATCGAACGTCGGCCCCTTTTTTCCCTTTCCACAGCCGGCCAATACTATCGTGCACACGATCGCCCAACTCGCGGGCGAGCGTTTCGAAACAGATCGGTACATCGCGTCCTCGGCGTTTGCTTGGTGATTTTCTTCTGAACGTTTGCGCCCTCGCAGGCTCAATTATTCGCACTTCCCCCTAAATCGCCGACGCTTTTGCCGTCTTTGATCCGGTTCATCCAGACGAAGATGTTGTAATAGTCGATGTTTTCGGAGATAAATCGCGTCGAACCGTCGCACATCACGAACTGAGCGCCGGCCGGGTGATAGCTGCCGAACTGCCAGGCGTACTGCCGCTGCAGGCCGTACGTGCCCGTGAGATCGAAGTTGATCGCGCTATACCCCATCCCGGCGGGAACGACCAGGGTGGAGGTGCCATACTTGATCGTGGCGAGCGCCACGGATCGCGAGGTCCTGCCGTGGCAGCAGGTATGGGTGCCGTTGCCCCACCAGGGCCCGTACACGTAAGACGTTTTGCCCGTAACGCCTTGCTTCGATTCGCCCATGGCGATCGTGTTGCTCGTGCCGTCTTTGATGTCGGCGATTCTTGCGGCCCCGTCGTTGCCGAACGGCCCGAGATCGAGGTACGAGCCAACGTTCAATTGCCAAGGCGTGTTGTAATCAGTGTAGGCGCCGGTGGCGAACAAATAGTTGCCCCCTGCCGCTTGGTTCATTTCATAGGGCGATCCCACGTTATTCGGCTGGTAGGTTCTGACATACGCCGGCGTGGTGTCGCTGGGGCAAGTGTATACTGGCAATTGCTTGCTGTAGACTTGCTCATTGTAAACGCTCGTCGTGGCGCCGCCGGCCAACGGCTTGCCGCCGGAATCCCAGGAACTGAGGCTCGAGGGATAATTGAAATTGTAAAGCTGATAGAGCGGCTGCTGTTCGAGTTGCGGCAACAGCAAGAGGAACCCGGTGGTGTTCGTCACCACGTTTCTCCAAGACTCGTAGGCCGGATACTGGTAGGCCATGCTGCCGGAACCGATCTTGGCGGGCGGAAACACGTTGTGCAGATCGTGATAGTTCTGCAAGGCGAGCCCCATCTGCCTGAGATTGTTGCTGCACTGCGAGCGCCGCGCCGCCTCGCGCGCGGCCTGCACGGCGGGCAGCAACAGAGCGATCAAAATGCCGATGATCGCGATCACGACGAGCAACTCGACGAGCGTAAATCCGCGCATGCCCTTTTTGTGCGTGGCTGGACACATGGACGATCCTCCAGACAACAATGAGAAATCGAGAATTGAGTAGACGTAACGATACGGAGTACGAGATGAAAAACTTCTGCCGAAGCGAGAAATGCGCCTTCAAGCGAAGCGCCGCGTCGACGCGAGAATATGCGCCGTCGACGGCGCGCCACCGGGGCGATTCGGTCGCGCGACGACCGCCTAAGACCAGGCCGATTCGGACGCACACCTCCAGTGAATGCGCTCCGCCCCGAAAAACGAACGGTTACGATGTGAACGCGACTTGCCCGCAACGCGGACCGTCGCGCCGATGCTCTTCTTCCGCCGCCTGGCGAGGTCTTAATGTATCCGCCGCCTGTCCCGCATGCAACAATTTCTAGAAAATCTAAATAAAATTCTAGTCGCTCGGCGTGCAGAGGGCGCCTCGTCGCCGCCAGGCGGCAGCCGACGGGCATTAACTGATTGATCGCCAAAGCATATGGAGGAACGGGCGCCCTCGCCCGTTTTCGCGCTATTTCGCAAGACTATGGAGGAACGGGCGCCCTCGCCCGTCCTGAGCCGCCCGTCATATCACGCAAGCCGGGCGAGGGCGCCCGGCCCTCCAGGCTGAAGAGCGCCGCAGCGTCATTTCTCGTGGCGCCTTGCCCCGCGTCTCCAAGACGAGACGACTTCGATGCCACGCCAGCGAGAATCGAAGTGCGTCAAAGTGACGCATCCAAAATCAAATTATTTCTAGGTTTATGCTAATACCCCGCGCGCTTCGATGGATATAATGGCTTGATGCCCGCAGGCGGCGGCGCTCTCTCGAACGTCGGCCAGCCCGATGGACTCAAAGCTCTTGGCAGCACTTCGAGTAAGCTTGGCGGCGAGGCGTGAGATGCGCGGAGATTCCCGTTCACGTGACGGAGAGGGCCCTCTTGGCTCGGCGGAGTATCGCCCGCCTCGGCCGCAAAGCGCACTTCGTGTCGGCCGCGATCCTGCTTCCATTCCTCGACTTCGATTGAGGTTCACCTTGCGCGGACTCATGTTCATGGCCGCGACCATCGCGGTGGGATGTGCGCTTTGGATCCATTTGCCGTCGGCCTACGGCAGGATTGCGGCGTTTTCGATTCTGGCTTTTTGGAGCGGCTACGGCTGCGTCATGGCGGGCGATGAGTTATTCGTGCGCTACGCAACGGGGCGCCATTTGCTTTCCAAGATTCTGATCGGGATTGGCGCTCCCACGCTGTTGCTGGCCGTTCTCACGGGCGTCACGTCGACCTTGATGGCGCTGGCCAACCGCTTTATCGTGTCGCCGCACAGCAGTTGGTCGCTGACTCCCGTCGAGGATGAAGGCGAGGAGCGTCCCATCCGCCGGCCAACCTTTCCGCGCCGCCGGCCGTTCGAACCGCGGCAACATCCCGGCCGGCCTTCGGATCCGCCTAGCCCGGGTCAGTTCGCGTCGCGTTGCGACGCCGAGAATCAGCGGTTAACATAATAGCCGGTTGATTCGACGACATTGACTCGGCGACTCGACGATCGGCGCGGCGCGTGGGGCGGCCTTCCAGGCCGTCAATGGCCGACGGCCTGGAAGGCCGCCCCGCGAAATCTATTCGCGCTGCGTCGCAGCGCCGGCAAGAGGCCGCGTCGCGGCGAGCGTGAATCTCACCCGACGATAAACCGAACGGCTCGCCCATGCGTGTTGCAAGTTGCTGGATCGCCGTCTTCCTGTTCTGCGGCGCGGCCATGCCAGCTTGGTCGGCGAAACCGGCGGCCGGCGAGGCGGAGACCGAGTTTTTCGAACGCAAAATCCGGCCCCTCTTCGTCCAGCATTGCTATGCCTGCCACGGCCGCGGCCAGCACAAAGGCGGCCTGAGCCTCGACAGCCGCCAGGCCCTGCTCGCCGGCGGCGACAGCGGCGCGGCCGTCGCGCTGGGCAAGCCCGAGGAAAGTCTGCTGCTCGAGGCGGTCGGCTACGCGAGCGACGTGCAGATGCCCCCGGCGGGCAAGCTGGCGGACGAAGAGATCGCGGCGCTCAAGCAATGGGTCGCGCTCGGGGCGCCTTGGCCCAGCGAGCCGAGCGGCGGCGGCGAGATTAGAGCCGACGGCTCGATTACCGACGCCGATCGACGATTCTGGTCGTTTCTGCCAATTAGCGATCCGGCGCCGCCGCACGTCGAACGCGCCGATTGGCCGCGACAGCCGCTCGATGCCTTCGTGTTGGCGAAGCTCGAAGCCGAGCATTTGCAGCCCGCGGCGGAGGCGGGTCGCCGCACGTTCATTCGCCGCGCGACGTTCGATCTCGTCGGTTTGCCGCCCAGCGCCGAAGAGATCGAAGCATTCGTCGCCGACCAGGGGCCCGCCGCGCACGAGCGGCTGCTCGAGGGGCTGCTCGCCTCTCCGCACTACGGCGAGCGCTGGGCCCGGCACTGGCTCGACGTCGCCCGCTACGGCGAGGATCAAGCCCACACCTTCCAGGCCCGGCTCTATCCGAGCGGCTATCGCTATCGCGATTGGGTCATCGACGCCTTCAACCGCGACCTGCCGTTCGATCGCTTCGCAATGGAGCAGATCGCCGGCGATCTGCTGGATGACGAACAGGGCGAAGAACACGGCGAAGACGATCGCCGCCAGCGGCTGCCGGCGCTCGGGTTCTTCGCTTTGGGGCCGGTTTACTACGGCGACGCTGGCTGCTCGGCACGGGCCAGGGCCGACGAGTACGACGACCGCGTCGACACGCTTTGCCGCGGCTTTCTGGGGCTGACGATTTCTTGCGCTCGCTGCCACGATCACAAGTTCGACCCGATCTCGACTCGCGACTATTATGCCCTGGCGGGCGTGTTCGCCAGCAGCGATTACTTCGAGGCGCCGCTGGCGCCGGCGGATGTCGTCGAGCGCTACGACGAGGCCCAGGCCCAGGTCAAACAAGCGGAAGAGCGGCTAAAACAGGCCCAGACCCAAGCGGCTCGGGAACTCGGCGAATCGTTTGCTTCACAGATTTCCAAGTATCTCGTGGCGGTTTGGAAGTTCGAGAATCGCCGCAAGAGCGAGCCCGAGTTGGCTCTGGCGAAGGTCGCCCAGGAGGCCGGCCTGGAAGAATTCCTGCTCGAACGTTGGCGGCGGCATTGCGAGTCGGATCGCGACGCCAAGCACGCCCTGTTTGCGCCGTGGCGAGAATTGCTGGCCCGGCAAGACGCAGCCAAGGATCTCTCGGGCGACCCTGCGGCTCTGGCCGAAATCGAGCCGGCGGCGACGGCGGTCGAAAAAGAGATCGTGGCGGCCGTCGAACGGCGACGCCAACTCGAGGAACAATACGAGCGGCAGTTGACCGAGTTGAAGCCGGGCGAGCCGCAACCGAAAAAGCCCGATCTCGAAAAGCCGGCGGCCGACGCGCTGAAGTACGTTATCGACGATCGCAACGCCCCGCTGGCCTTGCCCAAAAACGAGGTCGAAAAGCGACTTTCCGAAGCACGCCGTCAGGCGTTGGCGGGCATCCAAACGGAAATCGACGGCTTGAAGAAAGCGGCTGGCGAGAAATACCCGATCGCCCATAGCCTGAGCGAAGGCAAGGCGGCCAATCTGAAAATCCATCGCCGCGGCAATCCGGCTGATTTGGGCGACGAGGCGCCGCGGGGCTTTCCGGCCGTGCTTTCGGCGCCCGGCGCGAAGCCATTCGCCCAAGGCAGCGGGCGGATGGAACTGGCCCGGGCGATCGCCAACCGCAACAATCCGCTCACGGCCCGGGTGTTCGTCAATCGGGTCTGGCAGCAGCACTTTGGCCGCGGCATCGTCGGCACGCCGAGCAATTTCGGCCTGCTCGGCGAGCGGCCGACGCATCCCGAACTGCTCGATCACCTGGCCAGCCGATTCATCGCCAGCGGCTGGTCGATCAAAGCGCTGCACCGCGAGATCATGCTCTCGGCGACCTATCGCCAGGCTTCGACCTTCGACGCGGCCAACTTCGAGCGCGACCCCGACAACCGCTGGCTGTGGCGCATGAATCGCCGCCGGCTCGACGTCGAGGCCTGGCGCGACGCGGTGTTGGCCGCCTGCGGCAATCTCGATTCGTCGCTCGGCGGGCCGTCCTTCAAGCTGGACGACGCGGCGAGCCGCCGCCGGACGCTGTACGCCGCGGTCAGCCGCCACGACTTGAATCCGATGCTGCGGCTGTTCGACTTCCCCGATCCGAACCTGACCAGCGAGCGGCGCACGATCACCACCGTGCCGATGCAACAGTTGTTCGTGCTCAACAGCGAGCTCATGATCCGGCAGGCCAAGGCGTTGGCGGCTCGCGCCTTGAACGAGCCGCTCGCCGACGTGGAGCGGCCTTCCAGGCCGTCAATGGCCGACGGCCTGGAAGGCCGCCCCACACGCGACGACGCCCGCATCGGGCGCCTTTATCGCTGGGTCCTGGGCCGCGCGCCGCACGATCACGAGCGTCAGTTGGCCCGAGCGTTCATTACCGGCAGTCCAACTCCCGCCGCCGGACAAGGCGAAATCAAGCTCACGCCCTGGGTGCAATACGCCCAGGCGCTATTGAGCACGAATGAGTTTATGTTTGTCGATTGAACTGATCGCTTGGGTGCCTGGCGGCAGAGCCTAGGCGAAGCCCCTGGTCGCTGGGGCATCGCTTCGCTCTGCCGCCAGGCACCCTGCTAATGAGCGCGGAGCAAAACAAGGATTAACCTATGATAAAGCACGACCGACATCGCTCCGCACTCCGCGCTCCGAGTTCCGCGCTCGTTCACTCTGACCTGCCTTCCCGCCGCGCCTTCCTCTCCCGCGTCGGCGCCGGCTTCGGAACGCTCGGCCTGGCGACGGTCTTGTCCGATGCGGGCCTGCTCGGCGCCGGCGCCGGGGCCGCGCAAGCGGCGACGAGCGGCGCGGCCGCGAGCCCGCTGGCGCCCAAGCCGCCGCACTACGCGCCGCGGGCCAAGCGGGTGATCTTCCTGTTCATGAACGGCGGCCCCTCGCACGTCGATACGTTCGATCCCAAGCCCTCGCTGGAAAAATACGCCGGGCAACAGCCCGAAGAGTTGACCAAAGACTACCAGCGGACCGTCGGCAAGCTCTTCCCCTCGCCGTTCAAGTTCGCCAAGCACGGCCGCAGCGGCGTCGACGTCAGCGAGTTGTACCCGCACACGGCCCGGGTGATCGACGAAATCTGCGTGATTCGTTCGATGTACACCGACATTCCCAACCACGAGCCGGCGCTGTTGTTGATGAACTCGGGCCACACGCAGCCGACGCGGCCATCGATGGGCTCGTGGCTGACCTATGGCCTGGGAACCGAGAACCAGAACCTGCCGGGCTACGTCGTGCTCTGCCCCGGCAAGCCGGTCGTCGGCCCGCAACTGTGGGGCAACAGCTTTTTGCCGGGCGTGTTTCAAGGCTGCCATATCAACAACGGCAAGATCGATCCGCAATCGGTGATCCAGCACGTTCACAACGCCTACCTGCCGCCCGACGCCCAGCGCAAGCAGCTCGACCTGCTGCAGCAGCTCAATCGCGAACACCTCGATGCTCGCGGGCAAGACGGCCAGTTGGAAGCTCGCATCGAATCGCTCGAAATGGCCTTCCGCTTGCAATTCGCCGCCCAGGACGTGTTCGACCTCGCCCGCGAAACGGCCGCCACGCGCGAAGCCTACGGTCCCGGCCAGTTCGCCGACGCCTGTCTGGTCGCACGGCGCCTGGTGGAGCGCGGCGTGCGGATGGTGCAGGTCTACTTCGGCGGCGGTCAGCCGTGGGACGACCACGGCGACATCATGAACCACGCCAAGCACGCCGAGCAAAGCGACCGGGCGATCGCGGCCTTGATCGGCGATCTCAAGCGTCGCGGCCTGCTCGACGAGACGCTCGTCGTCTGGAGCGGCGAGTTCGGCCGCACTCCCTGGTCGCAAGGCGCCAAAGGGCGCGACCATCACAGCCGCGGCTTCACTTCCTGGCTCGCCGGCGGCGGCGTGAAAGGCGGGCTGGCTTTCGGCGAAACCGACGAGTTCGGCAATCGCGCCGTCAAAGACCCGGTCCACGTTCACGATCTGCACGCCACGATTCTGCACCTGTTGGGCATCGATCACGAGCGGCTCACCTATCGCTACAGCGGCCGCGACTTCCGCCTGACCGACGTCCACGGGCGAGTGGTGCGGGAGATTTTGCTTTAATCCGCGCATCGCTCGCTGTCCGCGCTGCTGGCAATCAGGCGAGCCGGAGGCGTCAGCCTCCGGGTCCTCGCCAGAGGACATAAAGGGAGGACATCAAGGGAACGGGTCCAACTATGGATAGCGGAATCATGACTCCTCGATAGGTGCTGGAGGAAATGGACTGGTCTGCTTTATCTGCCCCGCAGTTTCCGACGGGTCCGAATGGGGAGCCAATGGCTTGACACGCAATGATTAAACGAAACGTGGGAATTTCGCGTAATCAAGCGGCGTTGCCGTTGTTCCCGAAGTTCCTTTACGGAGACGCCGCCGCGACACGCGCCGCCTGGCGTCGCTTCTTGCAGCGAGCCTGGAAGGCAGGCGGCATTGGTAAGTGCGCGCCGCCGGATATGGTGTCGATAGCCGATTATCCTGGCGAGGTGATCATCTACCGAATGCGGCGAGATAATTTCAAACGCAACGAAACGCACTGGTGGCCCCTTTGGGTTTCGATGGACAGACCGGCAAGATTACGGAGCGCCAGGAGACATGGCGAGAGGTCTAGCGCCTTTCGCAAAGCCATTACTGCTGAGCAAGAGTTTATTCTCGATGGGATGAAGCATTTCTGGTTTGCGGTCGGAATGCTCGGGGGAGGTCTAGGCGACCGCGAAAGCGAATACCGGCGAGTCTTAGGCGATGCTAAAGTACGTGACACCATCATTCGTCCCATGCTTCGACAGTTTGTCACGTGGCTGCCGATGCTCGTCTTACTACGGGAGAGATTCGCATGTTGTGCGATCCGCTACTGTGATTATCCGGTCTTTAAACACAGGTGGTTCTTGCAGCTTCTTGTCCAATTCCACGGGTTAGGCTACAAGGGGTTGCGACGTGAGTGGACGGAACAAATTGATAAAAATCATGATGGAGACATAATCGAGGCACTGGTTGCGAAGAAGTGGATTGGACGGGAGGGAGATCGGTTATTCTTGCACGAAACCTGTTGATCGCGGAAGTTTGGTAGGGTGGGCAATGCCCACCAGAACTGCCGCAGCGTCCAATTCCGCTTGGCGATTGAACGGCACATGGTCGCACCGTTGGATGCCGCAACCGCGGCTTGTAACTTGATTGGCCGTTCGCGCTCAGACCGTTCGGCAGCGCGTCATTGCAGTTCCGGGAGGCATTGCCCGCAAACAACCGAAGAATGTCGGCCGCAAGCTCGGACGCCTCCCGAATGTCCGCCTCCTGCAGAAGATGCTAAAATAAACATGGGGCGCGAACCGCCTAAGGGCGCGATGGACCCGGGCCCGATTGAGAGGTGACCGATGACCAACCCGACGAACGGGCTGCCGCTACTTGCCGAACCTCCTCCGCTGCGGGTAGACCAAGGAGGCGTCGTCCGTGTCGGCAGCAGCCGCGTCAGCCTCGACTTGATCGTCGAGCAATACGAGAACGGCATGTCGGCGGAAGATATGGTCCGCGCCTACGATACTCTGGCGCTGGCCGACGTGTACGCCGTCATCGCTTATTATCTCCGCCGCCGCGACGAGGTGCGGGCCTACCTGAAGCGGCGCGAAGAGGAAGCCGGGGCATTGCGGGCGAAGATCGAAGCCGAGCGCCCGCGCGTCTCGCGGGAAGAGTTGCTTGCCCGCCGCGGCGCCGGGGAAAAGGCCGATGCTCCGACTGGCCAGTGACGCCGACGTCCACGGGGAGATCATCCGCGGGCTGCGCCGCCGTCTACCGGAAATCGACTTGGTGCGCGTCCAGGACGCCCTGCCGGAGGGCACGCCCGACCCCGAGGTCCTGGCCTGGGCCGCGGCGGAGCGTCGAGTCCTTATCACTAACGACCGTAACACGATGGTCGGTTTCGCCTACCAACGGGCGGCTGCGCGAGATCCAGCGCCTGGCCTGATCGCCACGACGAATGAGCAATCCGTTAGCTCGGCCATCGATGACATCCTGCTCATTGCGGAGTACATGCCGGAGGAAGAGATCAGGGACCAAGTCGTCGTATTCCTGCCCCTCCGCGGATAAAGGAGGCGCCCGATGAACCGTTGGATCTTGGGCCTTGTCGCGTGCGCGTCCAGCCTCGTTGCCCCCGGCTCGGCCGGGGCGCAGGAAGCGACAGCGGATGGCGACGCGGCGGTCAAGGAGGCGTCCCGTCCCGATGATCCGGGAAAGGCCGAGATTACGTTTGTGTTCCACGGCTACGACGGCGTGATCGGGGCGCTGGGGTTTGGTCCGCTAAAAGCGGAGTTCGAAAAGCGCGGCTATTCGTGCAAAATTGTTCGCTCGCCGAAAACCAAGACGCCCAATCAGGACCGGGCGAAAGCGATGGTCGAGGCGCTGAAGGATGTCGAAGGCGACATCGTCCTCGTCGGCATCTCCAACCAAGGTATGTTCATGCCTCTCGTGGCAGCCGAGCGTCCGATACGGCGGATCGTGATGATCAACGCCGTCGTGCCGTGGCCGGGCAAGTCGTTCCGAGAGGCATTCGATTTCGAAGAAGTCTTCGCGACGGAGATTACGCGCGACCTCGCAGAGCGCCCCCGGCATGTCGGAGGTTTGCCCGCTCAAGGAATTGCCGAAGGTCGAGTATGTCTACGTCTGCGGCGAAAAGGACGACGCGATACGGCCGGAATGGGAGCAGTGGGCCGCGCGCGAGTATCTGCACGTCGAACCGGTCGTCGTCAAAGGCGCGGGCCACGCGAATATCCTATTGTACGTGAAAGAGGTCGCAGACGCCGCGACAAAGGGACTCTGACGAATAGTTTCGTAGGGTGGGCACTGCCCACCAGACGTGTCGTAGCGTCCCAATTCTGCTTGGCGTTGAACGGCACATGGTCGCACCGTTGGACCCCGCAACCGCGGCTCATAACTGGATTGACCGTTCGCGCTTAGCGCGTTCGGCAGGGCGTAATTGCAGTCCCGGTGGGCAGTGCCCACCCTACAACTACTTTCTCGGCGCCAATGCCGGCTTGAAAACGTGCATCCTCTCCCCCCTCGTCTCCGAGCAGAGGATTGTTTGCCGGCTGGTCTGTGGAAGCGAATAGATTACAGATCGATGCCGCCGCCACGGCTGCCTATGAACAGTACGAACAGAATTGCTTGCAGAACAGCGGCCCAATGGGCACGAGAACACCCTCGCTCTCGTTACGACTGCAAATGAGACTCGCGGGGTTATCGGCTGCCGCGCCGACGCCTCATGTCATTGCGCGCTTCCGTTAAGTTCCGTAGGGGGGGCAGTGCCCACCCTACAACTACAACTAAAGCCTTTACTAGCCAACACGCGGGCCAGTGCCTCCTGCGGCATTGAACAGAATCAAATCATGGGCTTCTGTTCGGGCGTCAGGTGCAAAAGCGCGCGGTTCCGGCGGGCAGTGCCCGCCCTACAAAACTGGCGATGGCGAGCAAGCCGCCGGGGCGATAAGCTCGGACTGCCCAGCGGTCTAGCCCGGATTATTCGCCGGCCTACACCAACCCGAAGCGCAAGCGAGGAATAGGAACGCTTTTACCTCGCTTGCGCTTCGGGTTAGTGTGAACGCGCTGTGTCAACTCATAGCGTGGGCCGGTGAATAATCCGGTCTAGAGCCAGCGCGTTTGCCGGCCGAAGAGCCGCGGCTGGAAAGCGAAAGATCATGATTTATACGCCTCACGAATTGATAAGCCGCCGCGAGGCGAGAAAACGGCCAAATCCTCGGCCCGCAGGCGAAAACGCCGATCGCGGTGATTTATGGATATGCGTCGAAACGGCCGCCCAATGGGCCGCGATCAGGCATGAAACGGCCGGTTTGGCGCCGCCGCTGGGCGGCCCCGCGCGGCGCGAAACGCTTGTTTTCTCGGAGAATCTCGCCCCGCGACGCGAATCGAACGCGCGCCGCGCGCGGCGATATAAATGAATCGGCCGAAATATAAATGACTGCCGCACGACGGCGACCACCAGCTAAAGCTGGCGGCAAATCATTGCCTCCGGCCTCGCGACGATGCGTTCCCGATCGCACTGATTTTTTCTTGACCGAGCATCAGATGGCATCGCCACCTGGTCTTGCAGATCTCACGCGGAGACGCGGAGCAGAGACCTAAAGAAGTTTCTCTCCGCGGCTCCGCGCCTCTGCGTGAGCTTTGCGTCGCTGTTATCGCTGGCGCCGCTCACGGCCGGAAGCCTTACAAGGCGCCCAGCACGCTGCCGTCGGCGATGTTGCAGATGCGAGCCAAGGTGATCAAATCGGTCGACTCGTTGATGAAGTGCACCGACCCATCGGCGAACGTCACGTTGCAGCCGGCCGGGTGCAGACTTCCCGCCATGCCCCACGAGGCGATTCGTCCGGGCTGATACGAGGCGACGTAAGTGTAATAGGTCCAGCAATTGATCGCTCCGCCCGTGCACAAAGGCGTGGTGGATACGGGGTAATTGCTCAGGTTGTCGTACAGCGATACGCCGTACATCACCCAGGCCCGATAACCCCAGGCGTTGCCGTTGCCGTTGTAGACCATCAGCGGGCTCTCGATGAACGCCGCGGTGTTGCTGGACCCGTCCTGGATGCTGGCCAGACTGCTATTGCTGTTCTGGCCGAACAAGGCGCGATACTTCGAATAGCCGTTGTTGGCGTACCAGGTCTGCCAGAGGTACGCCGAAATCTCGTAAGCCGGCTTGGTGCTGAATTCGTAGGACGTCTTGGCGCCCAGCAGCGTGTCGGTCGCGGTAATGCCGTAGGCCGCGCCGGTCGCCATGGTTTTGACGCCATCATCGCTGGGGCAAAAGAATCCCTGCAACTGAGTCGAGACGACGACGTCGTTGCCCGCGGCCATCGGGTTGCCGGCAGTCGGCGCCGAGATGGCGCCGTAATAGTGCGAGTCGCAAGCCGCGACGTTCTGGTTGAAACGCGTATAAAGCGCTTGCTGTTCCAAAAACGGCAGCATCAGTACGTAACCGCTGGTGTTCATCACGTTGTTGTTCGGCGGGGAAGGCGCCGCTTCGACCGCCCCGTAGTTCAACCCGGCGGGCGGAAACACCCGGTGCGTATCGTGATAGTTTTGCGCCGCCAGGCCGATCTGCTTGAGATGATTCGTGCATTGCGAGCGGCGCGCCGCTTCGCGTGCGGCCTGCACGGCGGGCAAGAGCAGCGCGATCAAAATGCCGATGATGGCCACCACCACCAACAGCTCCACCAACGTAAACGCGCGCGAGGCGCGCAATCGAACTACAGACGCCATGCGGAAAGCCTCCTTGAGGTAAATGCGGCGATTGCGGTCGAACGAAGCGCCGACCAGGCGCCGTAAAGCGAAATATCGCGGAATGTCTGGCAGAACGCCGGCAACAAAGCCCTGTGCCGCAAGCGTCTGTTCCACTTTGTACGCCGGCTCGAATGCACGACTCGTGCCACGCGGCAGCCAGCGAGAACCGCGGGACGTGCGCGGCCGATTTTATGTCTTTAAGAGCTATAGGGTTCCTGTATTTTTATTGGCCGCCATATTTCGACGAGTCGAGAGCCGCATCGCCGCCCGGCAAACTGCTGGCGCCTAAGTTGCGCGCAGGCCGATCCTATCTCGTTGGCGAAGCTGCGCGGTATCGACGGACCTCGCGCCTTGACTCCGGTATCCAGTTCAGCATGATGGTCTGGGTTGGGCTGGCAGGTGGAAGTCGCCCCCGGCAGCACCATCTATTTGCCGGTCTCGGTTCCCGGCGGCTATCTCTATTTGGGCGACGCACACGCCGCAATGGGCCACGGCGAACTGTCGGCCACCGGGTTGGAGATGGCGGCCCTGACCGTCGTCACCGTTGACGTTGTCCGGCAATCGCCGCTGAGCGGCCTGCGGATCGAGTCGCCCGAGTTTCTCATGGCCGTGGCCACGCACGGCTCGCTGGAACGGGCCATCGCCGAAGCGTATGCTCGATTGATTCTGTGGATGGAAGCCGACTACGGCTGGAACCGCTGGCGGGCTTACGATCTGTTGACTCACGTGGGACGGCTTTCCGTCGGCTATTACGGCAGCGGCACGGTCGGCGCGAAGGTGGAAAAACGTTATTTGAAGAACTAGCCTGTTTGGTACCACGGCCGAGCATCATGGAGGGACGGGCGCCCTCGCCCGTTTTCGCGCTATTTCGCAAGACTATGGAGGAACGGGCGCCCTCGCCCGTCTGTCATGTGGCAACCGCATCATGGAGGGACGGGCGCCCTCGCCCGTCTGTCATGTGGCAACGGGCGCCCTCGCCCGTCCTGAGCTGCCCTCCATAACACGCAAGCCGGGCGAGGGCGCCCGGCCCTCCAGGCTGAAGCTTGAAATCCAAGAGGCCCGCGATGTTATTCGATACGCACACCAACTTGATGTGGCGCCCCGACCACCTCTCCGACGAGTTCGTGGAAACGGCCTGGGAGGCGGCAGCGGAAGCCGTATCGATACTTTCATGGCGGCCTCCCCGGTTACATGCTGCAACCGCCGCTGGCGCAGCTTGGGCAACTCCCCGCACGCGGAGCCGCGGACGCGCGGGACGCCCCGCTGGCGTCGCTCGCGGACGGGCGATAACCCGCCGGCTCGGCAACGGCGCCGTAGGCGCCGGCTGTCGAGGACGGGGCATACGCCGCAGGCGGGGCCGCTGGACCGTTGAGGGCGGGCGGAGCATATGCCGATGGCGGATTTGGATCGCTCGCCGCGCGGCTGCCGGCCGATTTGCAACCGGTCAGGCCGCACGCGAAAACCACGCCCACAGCGGCCGTCAACATGCGGAATCGATACGTCATCGCTTTGCCTCCTTGCAAGAAGTGAGTTACAGTCAAAAGCCGCCTGCGCCCCGGCATCGCCCCATCGGCCGCTCGCCTTCTGACGAACGGGCCGTCTTGTCGTCTACGATCCTTATCGACCTGAGCGCTCTCGCTACTCCTTGCTTACAGGGGAAAACAATCCGCCGACGACATCGCCGCCTGTTGGTCGCCCGTTGCCTTGGTGCGACCGTCGGTCGCGCCGCGGCGGGAACAGCGACTCGGCCATTCGTTCGACATCCGCATGGTCGTTGGCGCCGCTTGCTTCCTGGTCGTAAACCTTGCTCCCGAACAGAAAGAAAACCGCGGGCGTCACGATCTGGTCCATCAGCGTCGAGTCCAGCAGGCCGCCAATGACGACGATGGCCAGCGGATGCAGGATTTCTTTGCCGGTTTGGCCGGCTCCCAAGGCCAGGGGCACCAGCCCGATCATGGCCACGAAGGCGGTCATCAGCACGGGAGCCAATCGCTCCAAGCTCCCTCGAATGATCATTTGTTCGCTGAAAGCTTCGCCTTCGTACTTCATGAGATGCACGTAATGCGAGATCATCATGATGCCGTTGCGCGAAACGATGCCGATCAGCGTAATGAAACCGACCCAGTGCGCGACAGAGAGCGTCGTGGCTTGCGCCCAAACCTTCGGCCACTCCCAGATCGGCGCGGCGTGCAGCGACTCGGCGCCGGGCCGATTGATGGCCAAGAGCATCGCGACCGACCCCAGCGCCGCTAACGGAATGTTGACCAGCAAAACTTGCAGGGCGGCCTGCCAAGATTCCAGCCCTTTCCAGAGGAGCAAGAAGACCCCGACGATCGACAGCAAGCCGAGCAGCAACAGGCGGGAATTGGCCTGCCGCTGGGCCTCGAATTGGCCGCCGTATTCAATGCGGTAGTCGCCCGGCAGCTTCCGAAGCTGCTCCTCGACGGGCAAAAGCGCCTGTCGGATGTCGTTGACCACGCCCGCCAGATCGCGTCCCTGGACGTTGCAGGCCACGACGATCCGCCGCTGAACGTCCTCGCGATTGAGCGTGTTGGGGCCGGATGTATCGAGGACTTCCGCGACCTGGCCGAGCGCCACTTTGCGGCCGGAGGGCGTGTCAAGAATCGTCTTGTTGATCTCGCCTGGATCGTCGCGGGCATTTTTTTCGTACCAGACGACGATGGGATACCGGCGGTCCTCATCGAGCACTTCGGACACGATGCGCCCCTTGTAGGCCGTCTCCAAGAGCGTCGCCACATCCCCCGGCGCCAAGCCATAGCGAGCCGCTTCCCGCCGCTTCACTTTCAGGCGAAGCTCCGAGATCTCGACTTGCGGTTCGATCTGCAAATCAGCCGTTCCCTGGACGGCGCTCATGCGCGCGTGCGCATCGTGGGCCGCCGTTCGCAACTCGCGCAGATCGGGTCCGAAGATCTTGACGGCGATCTGGGCCCGGACGCCCGACATGATGTGATCGAGCCGGTGCGAAATCGGCTGGCCGATGTTGACTTTGACGTTGGGAATGCTGGTAATCCGATCGCGGATGTCGGCGACGACCTCATCGCGAGGCCGCCCCTGGGCTTCGACGCCCCAGCGGTGCAGGCCTGGAATGGCGCGCACCGCGGCGTAAAGCCAACCGGGTTTGGGCCGTTCATGCTCCAGTACGCGAACGTCGATCTCCGACGAGTTGACGCCCTCGGCGTGTTCGTCCATTTCGGCCCGTCCCGTGCGTCGCGACACCGAGAGCACTTCCGGCACGGAGAGCAGCAGTTTCTCGGTTCGCTCGGCCACGCGCTGGCTTTCCACAAGGCTCGTGCCTGGCTCGGTCAGCAGATTGATCGTCAGCGTGCCTTCGTTGAACGGCGGCAAGAACTCCGACCCCATCCACATCACGACGAGCTTGGATAAGACGGCCAGCGCGAGCGTCGTGACGAGAATCGGCCACGGATGCCGCAACGTAACGCGCAGCACTCTCGCGTCGAGTTTCTTCAACCAGCGCAGCAACAGCGGGTCTTCGCGATGTTCCATGAACCGTGCGCGAGGCAGCAAAATGGACGCAAGTACCGGCGTGACGGTGAGCGACACCAGCAGCGAGGCCATCAAGGAAACGATGTACGCCAGACCCAGCGGCGCGAACATTCGACCCTCGAGGCCGCTCATGGCGAACAGCGGCAGGACGACGAGGCACACGATGAGCGTGGCATACACGATCGAACCGCGGACCTCGCTCGACGCCAGGAAAACGACTTTTAACGAATTGTCAGGGCTGGCCTTGCGCCGATTGTCCTTCAATCGCCGAAAAATATTCTCGACGTCGACGATGGCGTCGTCGGTCAACTCGCCGATCGCGACGGCGATGCCTCCCAAGGTCATCGTATTGATCGTCACGCCAAAAAAGGAAAACACCAGCACGGTGACCAACAGAGAAAGCGGAATCGCGGTGAGCGTAATAGCGCTCGTCCGCAGGTTCCACAGGAACAGGAACAAGATCACGAACACCCAAATGACGCCGTCGCGAATCGCCTCGACGACGTTGTCGATGGCGGCCCGGATGAAATCGGCCTGTTGGAAGATTCGCCGTTCCAGCCGGGCATCGGGCGGCAGCTCCCGCTGCAACTCGTCTAGGACCCGGTCCATCTCGCGATCGAGGACCAAGGTGTTGGCATTCGGCTGCTTCTGAATGCTGAGCATGATGGAAGGGCCGCCTTCCAGCGCGCCTGAATCTTTGACCCAGACGCCGCCCTCGCCGCGCTTGACCGGGCCGCCAAAGCGAACGTCGGCCACGTCTCGAATCAAGACCGGACGCGGGTCCCGCCACAGCACCGGGGTGTCGGCCAATTCTTTCGAAGTCAGACTTTGTCCGCTGATGCGGATCAACGTTTCCTCGACCCCGCGTTCCATAATGCCGCCCCCGGCAATCACGTTGGCTTTCCCGGCGGCGTCGACAAGTTGTTGGAGCGAGACATTCTGCGCGGCGAGCCGGCCGGGCGAGGTGACGACCTGGTACTGCTTGAGAACGCCGCCCATCACGGTCACCTGCGATACGCCTTCGACGGCCAGCAGCCGGTTGCGGATCGTGAACTCGGCGAGCGTGCGTAATTCTTGCCACTTTTGCTCTTGCTCCTCAGGGGCGGCGAACGAGGCGGTCGAGTGCAGACCGACGAGCATGATCTCGCCCATGATGGACGAGATGGGGGCCATGACGGGATTCGCCTCTTGCGGGAGCCGTTCGCGCGCAAGCTGCAGTTTTTCCGCCACCACTTGCCGGTCGCGGTAAATGTCCGTGCCCCACTCGAACTCGACCCAGACGATCGACAGGCCGATCCCCGACGCGGAGCGGACCCGTTGGACTCCAGTGGCTCCATTCAGCAAGTACTCGATCGGCCGGCTCACGAGCAACTCGACTTCCTCCGGCGCCAGGCCCGCAGCCTCGGTCATGATCGCCACCGTCGGCCGGTTCAGGTCGGGAAAGACGTCGACCGGCATTTGCCGGAGCTGGTACGAGCCGAGCACGATCAGCGCCAGCGCCGCCATGAGCACGATGGCCCGGTTGCGCAACGAAAAGGCGATGACCTGGTTGAGCACGTCAAGGACCCTCTACCTCACCGAGGCGTAAGCGGTTTGTAAATCGGCCGCCCCGCGGACGGCGATCATTTCCCCCGGCTTGAGCCCGCTTACGACCTGTACGAAGCGGTCGTCGGCGAGCCCGGTGCGCACCAAGCGGCGCTCGAAACGCCCGTCTTCATGTTGCACGAAGACGTAACTGCGGATGCTTTCGCGCACCACCGCGCCCAAAGGAACGGCCAGCGAAGGCGCTGTCCGCCGGATCGGCAAAGCGACGTTCGCCAGCATATTTCGCTGGATTCGTCCGCCGCCGCCGCCCTTGATTTCGATCCAGGCCGAGAGCGTGCGATTTTCGGCGCCGAGCGTCCGCGAGCTTCGCACCACGACGCCCTCGAAGACGGCGTCGGGCTGCGCCACAAGGCGGACTCGGGCTCGCTGGCCGAGGCGCACGTGCGGCGCAGCCCGCTCCGCTACATAAGCTTCCACCCAGACCGTGGACAAGTCGTTGATTTCGAACAACGGCTCCTGCGCCGCAAGCGACTGGCCCAGGGTCTTGTCGAACCGCACCACCGCCCCGCTGATCGGCGCTCGGATCGGGACCGAATCCAACACGCGTTGCTCCGAGAGAATAGTCCGTATGTCTGCCTCGGAAAGGCCGATCGCCTGCAGTTTGCGACGCGCGGTCTCGCGGTCGTTGACGGCTGCACGGTATTGACTCTCGGTCTCCCAAAGCTGCCGCGCCGCGAGGTTTTGCTCGGCGCTCAGTTCGCGTCGGCTCTTAAGCAGCGCCAGCAGCAGTTCGCTGCGCAATTGCGCCTTGAGAAGCTGCAATTGCAGGTCTTGAATTTCCAGCCCCGTAATCTCGGCCAGCACGTCGCCGGCTTGCACGGCCTGTCCGCGCCGGGCGACGATCTTGCGCAGCACGCCGGGAAGCTGCGTTGAAACCGTGGCCCGGCCCTCGGGCGGCAGATCGACGTTTCCGTCCAGTTCGATAATCTTTTCCGCCGCTCGCGGCTTCGCCGCCTCCACGCGGAGATCGATGTTTTTGGCGCCTGCGGAGCTAAGTCGCAAGACGCCGGGAAAAAAGTAGGCGGCTAGCTCATGTCCGCCCGTGGTCGCCACGCGATCGCCGGCGAAGACGTCTCCTGGCAGCAGGTATGCGAACTCCGGCGTCAAGAGAGACACGGCGACATCTCGCTTTCGGTACTCGAAGGCTCGCGAGTTGGCCGCCTCTTCGACGAGCACGTATCGTCCGGCCTGGTCTCCGAACAGCGCCGTCGCCGGCACGGCGAGCATTTTCTTCGGAGCTGAAATGACGATTTCGGCTTGGCCGTACAGCCCCGGCAAGAAGATGGGTTCTTGACCCGCCGGGTTCTCAAGATCGGCCCACACGACGCCGAGGTGCGTTTCAGGATCGATATAGGGCGTCTTGACCTTCACCGTGCTTTCGAACGCCTTGTCGGGGTACGCGGTCAGCTTCAATCGCACTTTCTGGCCAACCTCGATGCGATGGATATCGCGTTCCAGGACGCCGATTCTGACCCACATCTTCGAGAGATCGACGATTTCGAACAGGTGCTCGCTGGATTCGACTACCTTGCCCACGGCCAGATCCGCATGAATCACGGCGCCGGCAATCGGACTGCGGACCGGGAGCGACATGAGCTTGCGCGGCGAGTCCGCGGCGAGCGAATCGACGTCGTCGTCGCTCAGGCCCGCCGTCAACAACTTGTTGCGCGTGATTGTTTCGGCGTCGGCGTTCTCGTGATGCTTCGTGCGAGACTCGTACAAATCGCGGCGGGCGATCACTTGTTCGGCATCCAACGTTTCGGCCTGCTCGAGCACCTTCGTCGACAGCCGGGCATCGTTATGGGCATTGACGAACTCCGACTGCAGGCTTTCCAACTCCAGGCTTTCGATCTCCGCCAGAACCTGGCCCGCCTTCACTTCCTGCCCCGGTTTGACGTTCAGCGCGGCGATCCGGCCGCCCAGACGCGAGGAGGCCATGGCATGTTGCGTCCAAGGCACGACCAGCGACGCATAGGCGAGCACTTTTTCCACCGGCTCCCGTAGCGTCGCTTCCGCGGTTGCGACGCCCAAGTTCCCGTGAGCCTCCGGGCTGAGAACGATCGTGCCTTTGGCCCGGTCAACCTGGCTGCCCTTCGCGGGCAGCGCCGCATGCCCTTCGTGCGCTGACGCGCGACTTGTAGCCGACGCGGCGACGAACATCACCGCGACGATCAGCGCGTGCGACCTCGGATAACCACGCCGTATTGCAGGATGCGTCATAAAGACCTCGATTGCCCGCGGCGCGGGCGTTTGAATCTCGCTGAACTCAATCAACGGTCGCCACGAAAGGCATCGTGGAGACCTGACTTTCTTGCTCGCGGTGACGAGCGGTTTTAATTTGCAGAACGCACGCATCGAGCCCGTCGCCGACGGCCTGCCGGCCCAAGGGGCCGCCTGCCCGAGACGAATCTCGGGCAGACGACCGACCAGGCGGCCAACGACGGCAGGGCCATCTCTTGGCAGGCGTTACGACTTCGGCTTCTTCGTGTAGACGCCGCTCGGGCCCTCCAACTTGACGGCGGTGTAACCCGCTTTCTCCACCGCCTCCCACAATGCCTTGGGCGAGGGGGCTTGACGTTCCGCCGGCGTGACCACGAAGAACGACTTCGGCACGTTGGCTTCCACCTGCGCCACGCCCGATACTGCCGTCAGCTTGCCGGCGATTTTCTTGGCGCAGCCGGCGCAGTGCATCCCTTCGACGGTCAACACCGTTGGTCGCACTTCGGCGGCCCGCAGCAACGGACCGCTTGCCAATACGATCGCCAACGCGGCCCCTAACAGTCCGGCAACTCGATTTCGCATGACACAACTCCTTTCAACGTAAAACAGAACAAACAGCCAGCGACGCCTTCCTTAGCGGCGCTTTGTCTCATCGGCATCGACGCGTTTCACGTACTTTTCAGGATCCTGCAACTTCTCGGGATCATTTTTCGCCAGTTTTACGAATTCCTCCACGCAAGGCGGGCAGCAGAACTCATAGGTCTTGCCGCCCACGACCCAGGTACACTTCGCGTTGGCTTTGGTCAACGTAATTGGGCAAAGCTTATCGCCCGGCTTGGGAAATAAGTCGTGCGCAGGAGTGAACGCCCGAAACTTCTGCGCCGCGGTCTGCCGCCTATTCGCCGCGATGTCGGATTCCGTATAGGCGCCGCCCGGCGTCAGGAACAGCTTGCGGGCCTCTTCGTCGGCCAGAGCATCAGGCATCTCTTCCGCATGGGCGGGGCCGTCCGATGACTTGAAGCCAAGGCGGAACCGATCCTTGGCGATGCGGATACTGGGAATCGTCACCTCAACGGGCTGGCCTTCGAACTGCGGCGGCAATTGTGCGATGAAGACCGATGTCATCTCCCGCGCATCGTCGGCTTGAGGCTTGGGTTCGAACTTGATGGCGGTCGATTCCGTCTCTCCCGCCGACTTCACATAGGCGGTCAGCGTCTGCCAGGCGACTTCCTCAACCTTCGCCTCGTCCCGCCCGAGCATGTGCAGTCGAACCAATCCGCCCTTCTCGAAAACCGCCTCCGCGTGATAGCTATCGCGCCCAATGGGCACGATGATGCCGCCATGGGCGCCTAGCAAATGGGCGTGTTCTTCCTCGCCAGACGCCACCGTCGGCGGCGCCTGCGCCGCACTTGCGGCGGGTTGCGCGGCGGGGGGCGAATTGGATCCGCAGCCAACGGCGAAAATCAGCGCAGCGGCGGACGCAACCAGGGCGGCGCCCCAAGACAATACTTGACGAACCATTCTTGTTCTCCTTCGTGAATCAACGGACGCTAAGCGGCACAATGCCGCGCAGCAGTTGGCCGAGCCTTCCAGGCATGGAGAACCACGCCGAGAACGAGCACAGGCGCAACTGACAAGGAATCCGCAGCGGGATTACCGAGTGAAATTAGAAACCGGAGCGGCGATGTCCGGTCTAGCAGCGCAAAACGTGATGCGCGCGCAGAATCGCCTTGCTATCCCAGAAAGGGGAATCGAGAGAATGCTGCTCGATCGTCAAGCCGTCGGCTTGCACGCATGGCAGCACGTCAAGGACGGGCGCCAACGCCCGCAACAGAAGTTCGAAGTCGCATTCGAGGGAATCGGCGGAGACGCCTTCCTCCACTACCGCGACTTGCTGCACGTTATGTCGTTCGCAGGGGCAATCGCAAGGCGCGGCCGGGGGCCGCTTCACAGGAGGCGCAGCCGGGGGCCGCTTCACAGGGGCCGGAGCAGTAGCATCACCGGCGTGGTGATGATCATGGCAATGGGAATGCGAATGGGCCTGGTTTTTCACCGCATGGGCAGAGCAGCCCTCGCATCCCGACGCGAACTGCTTTACCGCGCAACAGCAGAGCCCCGGACCAAGCCAAGTGGCGGCGATCAGATAGGCGGTGACGCTGAAGCGGACCATACGGCAAAAATAGACCGAAAGAGAATTGACCCCTGGGAAAGGCCGGTCAGTTCTATTATCGGCGACGCTGGCATGAAAATCAAGGTCGATTTTGTTTGGCCCCACATCGAATCGCCAACCGATTTCCGGCGGTTAGCCTGCTAAGATCTAAAACAGGAAAGAGTTCGCAAACCCTTGTCAACCAATGTACAAAGGACGACTGCACATTGGTCTTGACACGAGCTATTTGTCGCATCGCTACCCGGTTATTGAGAAGTCGCGTTCTCGGATTGGCCGTAGACTGCGCAAGATCGTGGTTCCGTAAAGAGATCGTTTGTCCTGTTTTTGTTCGGCCACGACGGGGCATCTTTCGTTCAATGACACAACCCAGAAAACTTTTATCTAGCCCAGGCGTTTACGCCTGGGAA
>Ga0307374_10004376_pt1 | contig 23555 bp, 23 predicted proteins | sample OX3MG_FD_202532 | JGI IMG/M metagenome (GOLD analysis project Ga0307374, IMG submission 202532) | Soil microbial communities from Risofladan, Vaasa, Finland - OX-3 | ecosystem: Environmental > Terrestrial > Soil > Coastal area > Acid sulfate soil | place: Finland: Risofladan, Vaasa | collected... | reverse complement strand
GGCTTTTGGCTGTTCCTATTCCGTTCTCAAGGAGCGACGGGGACACGCTTCCTAAAGGAAGGCGGTGTCGAGACGCTCTCAGGCTCGATCTGAAAACCAGATCATGAGCCCTCAATTGCTTCACAGAGCGGCATCACCGCACCTGTCCGCGTCGCCCGGGTGGCCCTATCAGCCTCCCGAGCGGCTTGTTACCTTACCACCGTCTCCGCAGCTGTCAAACCGCTGTTCGGACGGGGCCGCGAGACGTTCTGATCGCCCGTCACCGCGTAGCGCCACAGTAGCGCACCATCGGCCCCCGCCTTCGCGGAGAGACCGACACGGGTTCCCCTGAGCGGCGCTGCCGGCGGCGCAAAACCGTCGCTGACCAGGGTGATCCCGTGGTCGCCGGTGACGAGGTCGGCACCGTCATCTGCACGGACGATGCCGAACGCCTGACAGAGGCGGGCCGGGCCGGAGCAGAGGTCGACGTCGCGCCGGGCTGCGGGGCGCAACGCCCGCATCTCCTCGAGGCCCTCGAGGGGGGCGAGCGCCCGCAGCAGCACCGCGCTCGCGACGCCCGCCTCACGGCAGACGACGTTGGCGCAGAAGTGCATCCCGTAGGTGAAGTACACGTAGAGGTGTCCCGGCGGACCGAACATCGTGGCGTTGCGGGGCGTCTTCCCCCGGTAGGCGTGGCTCGCCGCGTCGGAGGCGCCGGCGTAGGCCTCGACCTCGACGATGCGCGCCACGCGACGGCCGCGCACGAGGAGGAGGTTGAGGAGCTTCGGAGCGACGGTGGTCGAATCGCCCTCGAAGAAGGAGAGGTCGAGCGTGAGAGGGTCGCTCACCGGGTGAGCGAGGTGGCCCGTGCGGCGTCCTGTTCGATGCGCCCGCGGAACTGGCCGAGCTGGGTCGCGACGGCCTCGACTCCCCCTCCGCCCGGTGAGACCCTGCGCGTGAGTGCGGAGCCGGTCCGAAAGAGGGCAGCCGCTTCGGGGCCGAGGCGCTCGTCCGCCGCGACGAGCTCGGGAAGGGGCACCCCCTCGTCGAGCGAGCGCCAGACGAGCTCGGCGACCACCCCGTGCGCTTCACGGAAGGGCAGCCCGCGCTGCACGAGCCATTCGGCGAGGTCGATCGCGACGAGCGCCGGGGAGTCGGCGGCGGCGAGCATCGCCTCGGTGACGAATTCGATCGAAGAGATGAGCCCCGCCATCGCCGGCAGCGCCAGTGTGACCTGGTCCACCGCATCGAACAGCGGCTCCTTGTCCTCCTGGAGATCGCGGTTGTAGGCGAGCGGCAGCCCCTTCATCGTGGCGAGGAAGCCGGCGAGGTGGCCGATCAGCCGCCCCGCCTTGCCGCGGGCGAGCTCGGCGATGTCCGGGTTCTTCTTCTGGGGCAGCATCGAGCTCCCCGTCGACCAGGCGTCGGCGAGGCGGTAGAAGCCGAACTCCTCGCTCGCGAAGATGACGACCTCCTCACCCATCCGGGAGAGGTGCACGCCGAGGAGCGCGAGGTCAAAGAGCGCCTCGGCGGCGAAGTCGCGGTCCGACACGGCGTCGAGGGAGTTCTCGAAGGGGCCCGTGAAGCCGAGCTCGGCGGCAACACCTGCGGGGTCGAGCGGGAAGGTCGAACCCGCGAGCGCACCGGCGCCGAGCGGCGAGGTCCCGAGCCGCCGGTGCGAGTCGACGAGGCGGTCGAGGTCGCGGCTCAGCGCCCAGCCGTGCGCGAGCAACTGGTGGGCGAGGAGGACGGGCTGGGCGCGCTGAAGGTGGGTGTAGCCGGGGAGGTAGGTCGTGCCCGCCTCCTCGGCGCGCGCCAGCAGTGCCCGCTCGAGCGCGACGACGCCCTCGGCCACCTCCGCGAGGGCGCCGCGCACGTAGAGGCGGGTCGCCGTGGCCACCTGGTCGTTGCGGCTCCTCCCGGTGTGCACCTTGGCCCCCGTCGGGCCGCAGAGCTCACCGAGGCGCCGCTCGAGGGCGCTGTGGACGTCTTCGTCCTGCTCCTGGAAGGCGAACTCGCCGCGCGCGAGCTCACCGTCGATCGCGTCGAGGCCCGCGGAGAGCGCCTCGACCTCCTCCTCGCTGAGCACCCCGGCACGGCCGAGACCGCGCACGTGCGCGAGCGAGCCGCGCACGTCGTGACGTGCGAGCCGGCGGTCGAAGCCGAGGCTCGCCGTATAGGCCATCATCGGCTCGGCCGGCGCGTCGCGCATGCGACCCGCCCAGAGCGTCATCGCGTCGGTCCGCCCGCTCCCTCACCGTCGACCCCCTGGCGCCGCGCCCAGGTCGCGAGGCCGAGGCCGAAGATCCGGGTGAAGCCCTCCGCGTCGGCGTGGCGGAAGGTGTCTGCCGCGTCGTAGGTGGCGAGGCCGTAGTCGTAGAGGCCCACCGGGCTGCGGCGGCCGGTGACCTCGTGACCGCCACCAGGGGTGAAGCGGATCCGCACCTCTCCGCTGACGTGGCGCTGGGTGCTCGCGACGAAGGCGGAGAGCGCCTCGCGAAGCGGCGAGAACCAGAGACCGTCGTAGACGAGCTCGGCGAAGCGCGGCTCGAGGCAGAACTTCTCGTGCGCGACGTCCCGCTCGAGGGTGAGCCCCTCGAGGTCCTGGTGGGCGAGGATGAGTGCGAGCGCGGCGGGCGCCTCGTAGACCTCACGGCTCTTGATCCCGACCCGGCGGTTCTCGACGATGTCGATCCGGCCGTAGCCGCGGGCACCGACGGTCGCGCCGAGCTCGTCGATCAGCGCGACGAGGCCGAGCTGCTTGCCGTCGAGACTCACCGGGACGCCGGCCTCGAAGCCGATCGTCACCTCGACCGGCTCAGAGGCCTTCTCGACGGTGAGCGCGAAGACGTCACTGGGCGGCGGGTTCCAGGGGTCCTCGATCACCCCGCACTCGATCGCCCGGCCCCAGAGGTTCTCGTCGATCGAGTAGATCCGCTCCTTGGTCGCGGTGATCGGGACGCCCTCGCGCGCCGCGTAGTCGATCGTCTCCTCGCGGGTCATCCCCCACTCCCGCACCGGGGCCACGATGCCGAGATCGGGAGCGAGCGAGCGCGTGCCGACCTCGAAGCGCACCTGGTCGTTGCCCTTGCCGGTGCAGCCGTGCGCCACCGCGGTCGCGCCGTGGCGGCGCGCCTCGGCCACGAGGTGGCGGACGATCACCGGGCGAGAGAGGGAGGAGACGAGCGGGTAGCGCCCCTCGTAGAGGGCGTTCGCCTGCAGCGAGGGGAGGACGAAGTCACTCGCCAGCTCGTCCTTCGCGTCGATCACCACCGCCTCGATGGCGCCGGCGGCGAGGGCGCGCGAGCGGATCTGCTCGAAGTCGGCCTCCCCCTGGCCGACGTCGACGGCGACCGCGATGACCTCGTAGTCCCGCTCGGCGCGCAGCCAGTGCACCGCCACCGAGGTGTCGAGTCCCCCTGAGTACGCGAGCACCACCCGTTCTGCCACCGTTCCTCCGTTTCTGTCGTTCGATCTGTGCGTGCGGTTTCCGGACCTGCGACTTCGGCTAGCGCCCGGCAAGCTCCCCGATGCGCTCGGCGAGGGCGGCGCCACCGACCTCCTCGCTCGCGACGGCGAGGATCGTGTCGTCACCCGCGACCGTACCGAGCATCCCGTCGAGCGGCGTGCGGTCGAGCGCCGAAGCGACGACGTGCGCGGAACCGGGCGGCGTGCGCAGCACCACCAGGTTCGCCGACACCGCGAGGTCGACGACCCATTCACCGAGCACGCGGCGGAGGTGATCGAGCGGCGCGACCTGGTCCTTCGGCAGCTCGGCGATCGCATAGACCTGGCGTTCGACACCGGGCATGCGCACCTTCACCGCGCCGAGCTCCTCGAGGTCGCGCGAGACCGTCGCCTGCGTCGCCGGTACTCCCGCCTCGGCGAGCAGCTCGACGAGCTGCGGCTGGCTCGTCACCGCGTGCTCCGCGAGCAGCTGCGCGAGGAGGTGCTGCCGCCGGTTCTTCGGGACACGGCTCACCGCCCCGTCCCGGTGAGGAAGGCGAGCAGGCCGCGGATCGAGTGCATGCGGTTCTCGGCCTGCAGGAAGACCCGGCTGCGCGGGCCGTCGATGACCTCGGCGGCGATCTCCTCGCCGCGGTGCGCCGGCAGGCAGTGCAGGACGATCGCCTCGGGGGAGGCGAGCGAGAGGAGCGCCTCGGAGATCGTGTAGCCGGAGAAGGCCCGCCGTTTGGCCGCGGCCTCGGCCTCCTCCCCCATCGAGACCCAGACGTCGGTGTAGAGGACGTCGGCGTCGCGCGCCGCCTGCTCGGGACTGTCGCAGACGACGAGCTCGCCGCCGAGAGCGGCCGTCGTCGTGAGGTCCTCCGGCTCGGGCGCGTAGCCGGCGGGCGAGGCGACCTTCAGCGTCGCGCCGACGCGCGCGAGGGCGAAGGCGAGGGAGCGGCAGACGTTGTTCGCGTCGCCGATGTAGGCGACGACGCGGCCCGGGAGCTCGCCGAGGCACTGCTCGATCGTGAGCAGGTCGGCGAGCGCCTGGGTGGGGTGCTCGCGGTCCGAGAGGAGGTTCACGACCGGGACCGGGGAGTGCTCCGCCCCGAGGGCCGCCACCATCCGCTCGAGCGTGCGGTGCTTCGCGACGCGCGCGCCGATCACCGCGTAGAAGCGCGCGAGCACGAGGGCGATGTCCTCGACCGACTCGCGGACGTCGAAGCCCACCTCCTCGCCGCGAATCGTCACCGGGTGGCCGCCGAGCTGCACGACGGCCATCTCCGAGGCGTTTCGGGTTCGCGCCGAGGGGTGCTCGAAGAGGAGGGCCGCGCCCTTGCCGGTGAGGGACTGGGGCAGCTCCGGGCGCGAGGAGAGCGCGAGGATCTCGCGCACCTCGGCGCCGTCGAGGTCGGCCATCGAGAGCAGGTGGCGGGTCACTGCACGGCCCCGAGCGCCCGGCCGATCGCCGCGCCGAGCAACGCCGCCGCCTCATCGCACTCCGCAGCGCTCACGACGAGCGGCGGCGCGAGGCGCACCACGCCGGGCGCCGGCGCGTTCACGACGAGGCCGTGCTCGAGGCAGTCGGCGACGATCGCCCCGGCGTCGAGGCCCTCGGTGAGCACGACGCCGAGAAGCAGTCCCGCGCCCCGCACCCCCGCCACGCCGGGCGCGCCGTTGAAGGCCGCCTCCAGCTGCGCGCCCCGCTCGCGGGCGAGGGCGGGGACGTCGAGGGCCTGCATCGTCTGCAGGGTGGCGCGCGCCGCCGACATCGCGAGCGGTTGGCCGCCGAAGGTGGTGCCGTGGTCGCCGGGGGCGAAGGCGGCGGCGACCTCCGCACGCGCCCAGCAGGCGCCGACCGGCATCCCGTTGCCGAGGGCCTTGGCCATCGTCACGATGTCGGGGAGGATCCCCTCCTCCTGGAAGGCGAACCAGCGCCCCGTGCGGCCAAGGCCGGTCTGGATCTCGTCGAGGATGAGGAGGATGCCGAGCTCGTCGCAGAGCTCGCGGGCCGCGGTGAGGTAGCCCTTCGGCGCGGGGATCACCCCGCCCTCACCCTCGATCGCCTCGAGGAGGATGCCGCCGACCACGCCCGGGTCGGCCGCCGAGCGCAGCGCCTCGAGGTCGCCAAAGGCGACGTGGCGGAAGCCCTCGGGGAGGGGCGCGAAGGGCTCGTGCTTGGCGGGCTGGCCGGTCGCGTGCAGCGTCGCCAGGGTCCGCCCGTGGAAGGAGCCGTAGGCGGAGACGACCTGGTGGCGGCCACGGCCGCCGAAGCGCCGCGAGAGCTTGATCGCGCACTCGTTGGCCTCGGCGCCCGAGTTGCAGAAGAAGACCTGGCCGCCGGCGGGGCTGCCGTCGCCGATCAGCTCGTCGAGGAGCGTCGCGACCTCCTCGTTGAGGCCGGTCTCGAACAGGTTGGAGACGTGCAGCAGCGTCCCCGCCTGGGCGGCGATCGCGTCGCGCACCGCGGGGTGGGAGTGGCCGAGCGAGGTCACGGCGATCCCGGAGAGGAAGTCGAGGAAGACCCTCCCCCGGTCGTCGGTGAGACGACAGCCCGCGCCCGAGACGAAGCGCACGGGGGCGGGGCGGTAGGTCGGCATCAGCATGCTCGTCATCTCGCCACCACCATTGTCCCCACCCCTTCCTCGGTGAACAGCTCGACCAACAGCGCGTGCGCGACCCGGCCGTCGAGGATGTGCGCGCTCGCGACCCCGTTGCGCACCGCCTGCGCGCAGGCCGCGGCCTTCGGGATCATCCCCTCGTTCACCGAGCCGTCGGCGATCAGCCCGGCGAGCTCGGCCGCGCCGAGGCGGCCGATCACGCTCGCGGCGTCGCCACGATCGCGCCGGATCCCGGTGACGTCGGTGAGAAAGACGAGCTTCTCCGAGCCGAGCGCCTCGGCGACCGCGCCCGCGACGGTGTCGGCGTTGATGTTGTAGGCCTGGCCAGAGGCATCGCTCCCGATCGTGGCGATCACCGGCACGAGCCCGTCCGCGAGCAGGCGCAGCGGGAAGGCGGGGTCCACCGCGACGACGTCGCCGACGAAGCCGAGGGCCGCGTCGTGCGCCTCGGCGGTGATGAAGCCGGCGTCCTCACCGGTGAGGCCGACGGCGAGCGGCCCGTGGACGTTGATCGCCCCGACGATGTCGCGGTTCACCTTGCCGACGAGCACCATGCGGACGATCTCGAGGGTCTCGGCGTCGGTGACCCGCAGCCCGTCGACGAAGCGCGGCGTCATCCCGAGTCGCCCCATCAGCTCGCCGATCTGCGGCCCGCCGCCGTGCACGACGACGGGGAGCATGCCGACCGAGCGCATCAGCACGACGTCCTCGGCGAAGCTCGCGAGCGCCGCCTCGCCGCCCTCGGTGCCGGCGAGCGCGTTGCCGCCGTACTTCACGACGACGACCTTGCCGGAAAAGCGGCGCATGTAGGGGATCGCCTCGGTGAGCACCGCGGCGGAGAGCTCGTGGGGGACGGCCATCACGAGGTGCGCATGTTCTCGTCGATGTAGCCGTGGCCGAGGTCGGTGGTGAGCACCGTCGCGGAGAAGTCCCCGAGGTGCAGGTCACAGCGGAGCTCGATACGCCCGCCGGCCATGTGCGCAGCGACCGCCTGGCGGTCGTGCTCGATCCCGACGCCGCCCGAGCAGACCTCGATGCCGCCGTAGGAGACCGAGACGCGGTCGAGATCGAAGGCCGACCCCGAGGCGCCGAGCTCAGAGACGACGCGCCCCCAGTAGGGGTCGGCGCCGTAGAGCGAGGTCTTCACGAGCAGGCTGAGGGCGACCCTGCGCCCTGCGGCGCGCGCGTCGGCGTCGCTCGCCGCGCCGCGCACCTCGATCGCCGCCACCTTCGTCGTCCCCTCGGCGTCCTCGGCGAGCTGGCCGGCGAGGTCGGCGCAGGCCTCGGCGAGCGCACCGGCGAGCTCCTTGTCGGTGACGGCGCGGCCAGCACCGCTCGCGAGCACGATCACGGTGTCGTTGGTCGAGGTGCAGCCGTCGACGACGAGCTCGTTGAACGAGTCGCGCACGCCGAGCCGCAGCGCCGCGTCGAGGGCCTCGGGCGTGGCCGCGGCGTCCGTCGTAAGGACGCAGAGCATCGTCGCCATGTGTGGGGCGATCATCCCCGCCCCCTTCACCATCCCGCCGACGGAGAAGCCCTCGCGCTCGACGAGCACCGTCTTCGCGTGGGTGTCGGTGGTGAGGATCGCCGTGGCGGCCCGCCCGCCCTCCTCGGCTCCCCCGCCGAGCCCCGCGACGGCGGCGGGGAGCGCGCCGAGCAGCCGGTCGATCGCGAGGGGGATGCCGATCAGCCCCGTCGAGCAGACGAGGATCTCCGCGGGGCGGCAGCCGAGCTCGGTGGCGAGCGTCGCGCAGGTCGCCTCGGCGGCCTGCACCCCGGCAGCGCCGGTGGCCGCGTTCGCGCAGCCGCTGTTCAGCACCACGGCGCGCACCCGCCCGCCGCTCGTCGCGAGGTGGGCGCGACTCACGAGCACGGGCGCCGCGGCGGCGCCGTTGGTCGTGAAGACCGCGGCCGCGGCGACCGCGCCGCCCGCGGCGGCGACGACCGCGAGGTCGAGGTCGCCGGAGGCCTTGATGCCCGCCGCGACGCCGTTCGCGAGGAAGCCCGCGGGCGCGGTGACGCTCACGGCATCACAGCGACGCGCGGCAGGCCGAGCGTCTCCTCGAGGCCGAGGGCGACGTTCGCCGCCTGCAGGGCCTGGCCGGAGCCGCCCTTGGTGAGGTTGTCGAGCGCCGAGAGCACGAGCACGGTGCCGGTCCGCTCGTCGAAGCGGGCGGTGATGCGCACGGTGTTCGCGCCGTAGGTGTGGCGGGTGGCGGGCACCTCCCCGCCCACCTGCACGAAGGGCTCGCCCTCGTAGGCGGCGGCGAGCGTCTCGAGGAGCGACGCGGTCGAGCAGGGACTGGTCGGCCGTGCGTAACAGGTGGCGAGGATCCCCCTCGTCATCGGCGCGAGGTGCGGCGTGAACAGCACCTGGGCGCCGATCGTCTGTTCGATCTCGGGCGTGTGGCGGTGGTCGAGCAGCCCGTAGGCGGTGAAGTTCTCGTTCACCGTCGCATGGTGCGTCGATTCCCGGAGCTCGCGCCCCGCCCCGGAGGTCCCGCTCGCGGCGTCGACGATGATGCCGCTCGGCTCGATCACGCCGCCCTTCACGAGCGGCGCGAGGGCGAGCGAGGCGGCGGTCACGTAGCAGCCCGGCGAGGCGATGAGCCGCGCCCCGGGGAGCTCGGCGCGCGTCAGCTCGGGGAGGCCGTAGACGGCGCGGGCGAGCAGGTCGGGGCGGCTGTGGGTGAAGCGGTACCAGCGCTCGTAGAGCGCAGGGTCCTTCAGCCGGAAGTCCGCCCCGAGGTCGACGACGAGGCCCACCTTGTCGACGAGCGCTCCCACGACCTCCTGGGAGCGCCCCGACGGCACCGCGACGAAGACGACGTCACAGCCGAGCGCGGCGTCGAGGTCGGTCGGCCCGAGCACGAGGTCGCCGTAGGGCACCTCGAGGCCGGGATAGATGGAGGCCACCGTGCTGCCGGCGCTCGACGCCGCCTGCGCGAGCGCCACCTCGAGCTCCGGATGGCCCGCGAGCAGCCGCAGCAGCTCCGCACCGAGATAGCCCGACCCGCCGACCACCGCCGCCTTCATGGCATAAGCATACGATAAATCGGATGGCTATGCAGACAGTCCCTCCGCACCGCACCAGCGGGAGGCGGGGCCCCCGCTCGGCACCGCGACGGCACCGTCGGCGGCGGCCCCCCGGTCAGGCGGTGACGCCCACCTCGTCGAGGCGGCGCTTGGCCTCGGCATAGATCTCGGGAGCGAGCGGGCCCTTCTCCACGGCGGCGACGTTGGCGGCGAGGTGGTCGGGGTTGCGCGTCCCGACGATCGTCGTCGACAGCGCCGGGTGGGTGATCGTGAAGCGGAGCATGAACTCCGTCGCCGGCGCGCCGTCGGCGATCTCGGCGAGCTTCGCGGCCTCGTAGGCGTTCCAGGACTCCTCCGCGCCGTGACCGTCACCGGGCTGGCCCTTCGCGACGCCGCCGCGGATCACCGTGCCGGCACCGGCGTCGGCCGCCTCGGAGATCGGCTTCTCGTGCTCGCGCTGGAGCGCCGAGTAGGGGATCTGGAAGACGTCAAAGACGCCGAGGTCGACGAGGTCGGGGAGGTTCGGCAGCGTCGAGGAGGAGCCGATGTAGCGGACCTTGCCGTCCTTTTGCAGGGAGAGCAGGGTGTCGATGACGCCCTCCTGCTCGAGCACCTCCTTGGAGGGGCTCGCGTGCAGCTGCACGAGGTCGAGGTGGTCGGTCTTCATGCGGCGCAGGCTCTGGTCCACCCCGGCGAGGATGTTCTCCCTCGTGAAGACGTGCGGGCGGCGCTCCCCCGGCTGCGGCTCGGCCGCCCCGACGAGGCAGCCGCACTTGGAGGCGAGGAAGTACTCGTCGCGGCGGTGCGAGATGAACTTGCCGATGCTCTCCTCGCTCTCGCCGTAGTCGATCGAGGTGTCGATGTAGTTGATGCCGGAGTCGAGGACCGCGTTGAGGACCCGCTCGGACTCCTCCGGGGTGATCGGGCGGCCGCGGCGGCCGTCGTCGCCGCGCAGTTCCATCGCGCCGAAGCCGAGGACGGTGACGTCGAGGCCGGTGCGGCCGAGGGTACGGGTGGGGATCGCCATGGTTGCCTCCGAGGGGTCAGGCCTGCTCCGAACCTACTCCCCCGCCACGCGGCGCAGCCGGGCGGCGGGCGAGCGCCCCTTGGCACGTCGAGGAGGCGATCCTCGACACGGGCACAAGGAGCGGCCCGACCCGCCCGTAGCGCGATCAGCCGGCGTCGAGGGCGGCGCGCAGCGTGGCGACGAACGCGGCCGCGCCCTCCGGGCCTTCGCCGTCGAGGAGGCGGCGCACGAGCGCCGAGCCGACGACCACGCCGTCGGCGACGGTGCAGGCCTCGGCGGCCTGCTCGGGGCTCGAGACACCCACGCCGACCAGCACCGGGGTGTCGGTGAGCGACCGGCAACGACCGGCGATGGTGAGCGCCGAGGCGGCGAGGCTGGCGCGCACCCCGGTCACGCCCATCAGCCCGACGGCGTAGACGAAGCCGCGGCTCGCCGCGCAGATCGCCGCCAGGCGGTCGTCGGGGGTGGTGGGGGCGGCGAGGAGGACGGCGTCGACCCCCGCCGCGGCGGCCTCGGTGCGCCACTCCCCCGCCTCGTCGAGGGGGAGGTCGGGGAGGATCGCGCCGGCGACGCCCGCGGCGGCGATCTCGCGGGCCATCCGCCGGTAGCCGGCGCGGGCGACGATGTTCACGTAGGTCATCACCGCGACCGGCACGTCGGCGTCGAGGTGGGCGAGCTCGCCGAGGATGCCGGCCGGCGTCGTGCCGGCGGCGAGGGCGCGCTCGGAGGCCTCCTGGATCACCGGGCCGTCCATCACCGGGTCCGAGAAGGGGATCCCCACCTCGACGGCGTCGGCGCCGGCCGCCGCGAGGGCGCGCACGACGTCCAACCAGTCCCCGCCGAGGCCGCCGGTGACGTAGGGGACGAGGAGCTTGCGCCCCGCGTCGCGCGCGCCCCGCAAGGTCTGTTCGAGGCGCCCCGGCGCGGCCGCGACGGGGGTCACGAGGCGCTCGGCGAAGCTCAACCGAGGCGCTCCATCAGCTGCGCGACGTCCTTGTCGCCGCGCCCCGACAAGGTGACGAGCACCGTCGCCCCACGGGCGACCTCACCCGAGGCGGCGGCGCGCACCAGCCAGGCGAGCGCGTGCGCCGGCTCGAGGGCGGGGAGGATCCCCTCGGTCTCGGCGAGCAGCCGGAAGGCGGCGACGACCTCCTCGTCGTCAACCGACTCGTAGTGCGCCCGCCCCGTCGAGGCGAGGTGGGCGTGCTCGGGGCCGACGCCGGGGTAGTCGAGCCCCGCGGAGATCGAGTGCGCCTCGAGGATCTGGCCCTCCTCGTCCTGGAGGAAGCGGGAGCGCATCCCGTGCACGATCCCCGGCAGGCCGTGGCCGATCGCCGCGCCGCCCGCGGCCTCGACGCCGACGAGCTCGGCGGCGGTGTCGGCGAAGCCGGCGAAGGTCCCCGCCGCGTTCGAGCCGCCGCCGACGCAGGCGACCACGACGTCGGGGTCGCGCCCGAGCAGCTCGCGGCACTGCCCCGCCGCCTCGTCGCCGACGACCCGTTGGAACTCGCGCACCATGTAGGGGAAGGGGTGAGGGCCGACCACCGAGCCGATGCAGTAGTGGGTGCTCTCGACGGTCGCGACCCAGTCCCTGAGCGCCTCGTTGATCGCGTCCTTCAGGGTCTTCGAGCCCGACGAGACGGGGCGGACCTCGGCGCCGAGCAGGCGCATGCGGAAGACGTTCAGCTCCTGGCGGACGACGTCGACCTCGCCCATGTAGACGACGCACTCGAGGCCGAGGAGCGCCGCCGCGGTCGCGCTCGCGACGCCGTGCTGGCCCGCCCCCGTCTCGGCGAGGAGGCGGCGCTTGCCCATCCGCTTGGTGAGCAGCGCCTGGCCGAGGACGTTGTTGATCTTGTGCGAGCCGGTGTGCGCGAGGTCCTCGCGCTTCAGGAGCACCTCGACGCCGAGGCGCTCGGAGAGGCGCGCGCAGCGGGTCACCGGCGTCGGCCGCCCGGCGTAGTCGCGCAGCAGCGTCTGCAGCTCCCCGGTGAAGGAGGGGTCGGCCATCGCGCCGGCGAAGGCCTCCTCGAGCTCGGCGCAGGCCGGGACCAGGCTCTCGGGGACGAAGCGGCCGCCGAACTCGCCGAAGCGCCCCGCCTCGGCCGGCGGCCCCATCGCCGGCCGGTCGCTCGCGCTCAGCGCTCCTCCTGCCAGTCGTAGGGGCCCTCGAGCGCGGGCTCGTAGGGCTCGGGCTCGGCGCGCCGCGCCGTCTGGATGAAGGCCCGCACCTTGCGCGGGTCCTTGTGCCCCGGCGAGGACTCGAGGCCGGTCGAGGCGTCGACCCCCCAGGGGTGGACCTGGGCGATGGCGGCAGCGACGTTGTCGCCGTTCAGCCCGCCGGCGACGATCACCCGCCGGGTGCTCGGCAGCGCCTCGGCGAGGCGCCAGTCGAAGAGCTCCCCCGAGCCCGGTGCGGCGCCGTCGACGAGCAGCGCGTGCGCCGCCTGGAACTCGGCGGCCTCCTCGACGAGACGCGAGCTCGCGCTGAAGCCCTTGATCACGAAGCGCACCACCTGCGCGACCTTGGCGACGTCGTCGGGCCGCTCGTGGCCGTGCAGCTGGGCGGCGCGCAGGCCCGTGCGGGAGACGATCTCGGTGACCCGCTCGGGGAGGTCGTCGCGGAAGACCCCGACGGTGAGGATCTCCGGCGGCAGGCGGCGGACGATCCCCTCGACGAGGGCGGGCGCGACCTGGCGCGGCGAGGGCGAGAAGACGAAGCCGACGGCGTCGGCCCCCATCGCGACGGCGAGCAGAGCGTCCTCCTCGTTGGTGACGCCGCAGACCTTGACGAACACGGGGGCCTCAGGCGCCGGTCAGCACGCCGGCGCCGAGGGCGGCGAGCCGGGCTGCGGGGTCGGCCGCGGTGACGAGGGCCTCGCCGACGAGCACCGCGTCGAAGCCCGCGTCGCGCAGGCGAGCCACGTCGGCGGCGTCGCGGATCCCCGACTCGGCGACGCGCACCACCCCGTCGGGGAGCGCGCCGAGGACGGCGAGCGCGCGCGCGCCGTCGACCTCGAAGGTGCGCAGGTCGCGCTGGTTGACGCCGACGAGCGTGGCCCCGGCGTCGAGGGCGCGCGCCGCCTCGGCTCCGTCGTGGACCTCGACGAGCGCCGAGAGGCCGAGCGCCGCGGCGGCGGCGAGGAAGCGGGCGAGCTCGCCGTCGGAGAGGGCGGCGACGATGAGCAGCACCGCGTCGGCGCCCATCGCCCGCGCGACGAGCAGGTCGGCCTCGCTCACGGTGAAGTCCTTACGCAGCACCGGGAGCGCCACCGCGGCGCGCGCCGCGACGAGGTCCGCCTCGCTCCCCCCGAAGTAGTCGGCGTCGGTGAGCACCGAGAGGCAGCTCGCCCCGCCCGCCGCGTAGGCCGCGGCGAGGGCCGCCGCATCGAGGCCGGGCGCGAGGTCGCCCTTGGAGGGCGAGCGCCGCTTCACCTCGGCGATGACACCGATGCCGCCGCCCGCCCGCCCGGCGCGCGCGAGCGCCCCGGCGAAGTCGCGCGCCGCGGGCGCGCCGGCGGCCGCCTCGCGCAGCGCGCCGAGGTCCGCCGGCGCCGCCGCCCAGGCGGCGCGGTGCGCGGCGAGGATCTCGTCGAGGATCGTGGCCACGGCCCGAGCCTAGTGAAGGGCACGGCCGTCCCCGGGAGCGGTCCCGACGCGAGCGTGGTCGACGCGCGACGCTAGTCGGATGCCCGAAGAGCGCCACCCCCCGACCCCGAGTCACGGGACCGTCCTCGTCATCGAGGACGACCGCAACATCGCCGACCTGCTCGACCTCTACCTCCGCAACGCGGGCTTCCGCGTGCTGCAGGCCCCCGACGGCGTGCGCGGCCTCGAGATCGTCGGCAACGAGCGGCCGGTCCTCGTGCTGTTGGACCTCGGTCTCCCCGGCGGCCTCGACGGCCTCGAGGTCTGCCGCGAGCTCCGCCGCCGGGGCAACATCCCGATCATCATCGTCACCGCCCGCGACGACGAGGTCGACCGCGTGCTCGGCCTCGAGCTCGGCGCCGACGACTACGTCACCAAGCCCTTCTCGCCGCGCGAGCTCGTGGCGCGCGTGCGCGCCGTGCTGCGCCGCACCGACGGGCCGGGCCGCGACGGCGACGCGCCGGTGAGCGTCGGCACCGTGACCGTCGACCCGTTGCGCCGCGAGGTCACCGCCGACGGCGAGCAGGTTGTGTTCACCGCCCGCGAGTTCGACCTCCTGCTGCACTTCGCCGAGAACACCGGCATCGTCTTCAGCCGCCGCCAGCTCCTCGACGCCGTCTGGGGCGACGGCTGGATCGGCGACGAGCGCACCGTCGACGTGCACGTCCGCCAGCTGCGCCGCAAGCTCGGCGACGCCTTCCCGCTCACCACCGTGTGGGGCATCGGCTACCGGTGCGACTGAGCGGGCGGCAGAACCGCCGCTGAGCGGTGCGCGCCCGCATCACCCTCACGCTCTTCGCGCTCGTCGCGGCGGCGCTGTTCCTCGCGGGCAGCGTCAGCCTGCTGCTCGTCCGCCACGCGCAGAGCGCGAGCGCGCAGACCGCCCTCGAGAACGAGGCGCTCACCCTCGCCGCCAACCCGACCCTCGTCTCAAAGAGCACGCTGCCGACGCTCACCAAGCTCCTCGGCCTCGCCTCGGGGGGGAAGATCCTCGTCGACTCGGTGACCGTCGACCGCGACGGCGTGCTCCTCCCCGCGCCGCCCGGCGTGCCGATCGACCGGGCGCAGGGCCGGGCCCTCTTCGCCGGCCAGTCGATCAAGACCTCGCGCAACCACCTCGCCTTCGCCGCTGCCCGCCTGACCACCATCTCGACGGGCAGGACGCGCATCACCGTCGCCCTCTACCTCGAGTCGCGCCTCAACTTCGCCACCGACAACGGCTGGTACTTCCTCACCGCCGGCGGAGTGGCGTTGCTCGTCGCCGCCGCGGTGGCGGCGGTCATCAGCCAGCGCATCTCGCGGCGCGTCGGCGCGGTCGCGGTCGCGGCGCGCAACATCGCCGCCGGGGACCTCGCGACGCGCGTCCGCCCCCTCGGCGACCGCACCTATCCCGAGCTGCGCGAGCTCGACGCCTCGATCAACACGATGGCCGCCAACCTGGAGCGCGCCCAGCAGGCCGAGCGGGACTTCCTCCTCGCCATCAGCCACGAGTTCCGCACCCCGCTCACCTCGATTCGCGGCTACGCGGAGGCGATCAGCGAGGGCGCCGTCGAGGACACAACCCGCGCCGCCAGCGTCGTCGTCGCCGAGGCCGACCGCCTCGAGCACCTGATCGGCGACCTCCTCGATCTGGCGCGGCTGCGCGCCCGCCAGTTCGCCCTCGACATCGGCGAGATCGACGTCGTGGCCGTCGCCAGCCAGGGCGCGGCGGCGATGCGCTTCGCCTTCACCGCCGAGGGACTGGAGCTCGCCGTCGAGGTGCCCGACGAGCGGCTGATGGTGCGCGCCGACTACCACCGCCTCGCACAGGTCGTCGCCAACCTCCTCGAGAACGCGCAGCGCTTCGCGCGCACCCGCGTCAGCATCCTCGTCGAGCGCGACAACGAGCACGTCCTCGTCGCGGTGCGCGACGACGGCCGCGGCATCGACTCCGAAGACCTCCCGCACATCTTCGAGCGCCTCTTCAAGTCCGACCGCCACCCCGGCCGCACCTCGGGCTCGGGCCTCGGCCTCGCGATCGTCGCCGAGCTCGCGGCGGCGATGGACGCGACCGTCACCGCCCACTCCCCCCTCGGCCCGGACGGCGGCACCGAGATGCGCATCGTCTTCCACCTCGACTCGGTCGAGGCCGACGGCGGCGGCTGACCGCGGCCGAGCTCAGCCCGCGCCGCGCGCCCGCGGCGGCGCGGCCCCCGGAGGGCTCAGGCGGCGACGGACTTCAGGTCGTTCGGTCCCTCGAAACGCAGGCCGAGGTCGCTCCAGGACTCCCCGCCGTCGGCGCTCGCGATGAGCTCACCGGTGTTGAACACGGCGAAGAGGCGCTCGGCGTCGGTCGCGTCGGGGGTCATCGCGACGATCATCCCCCGCCCTGCGAAGGAGAAGGGGAGGGGGACCTCCTCCCAGCTCGTCCCGCCGTCGCGAGTGCGCACGAGCACCGACTCGGCGCCGGACTCGCGCGCCCGCCAACGACCGGGGTTCCCGTTGGCGAGCGCCACGTAGGCGGTCTCCGGCTGGCCCGGCTTCAGCAGGTAGGGGATCGAGTAGGTCTGGCTGTACTCGGTGGCGAGCGCCTGCCAGCTCTCCCCCGCGTCCGCGCTCTTGAAGAGGGCCTTGCCGCCGGAGACCCCCCGCCGGGAGCTCTCGCCCCCGGTCGCGATCGAGAGCTCGTTCGGCGCCGCGGGGTTGATCGCGAAGGTGTGCACGTCGGCGTCGAAGCCCTCGTTGAGCAGCGTCCAGCTCTTCGCCCCGTCGACCGACTTCAAGATGTAGCCAACCTGCAGCGCCAGGTAGAGGACGTCGGGGTTGCTCGGGTCGATGGCGATGTCACGCACGTGCGGCTCGACGTTCGCGACCGGGTAGTCGACCTGCGCGGTCCAGGGGTGCTCCCAGAGGCTCTCGAGGACCTCCCAGTGCTCCCCGAGGTCGTCGCTCACGTAGAGGTCGATCGGCTCGGTCCCCGCGTAGACGCGGCTGTCGTTCACCGGGTCGAGGGTGAGGCAACGGACCTTGCCCGGGCCGCGTCGCCCCCGCGAGGGCTTGGAGAAGGTGGCGCCGCCATCCTCACTGCGCCAGACGCCGTCGCCGCGGGTCCCCGCGAGCACGATGTGCGGGCGGGAGGGGACGACCACGACCTCCTCGACCGAGAGCGTCGGCATCTGCGCCTTGTGCTCCTCCCAGGTGCTCCCGTCCTCGCTACGGAGCGTGCGCACCCCTTCGTCGGTGCCTACGTGCAGAACCGTCGTCATCGTCCCTCCCTTGCTGTCCTGTCGAAAACTGCTGCCCTGTCGAAGTCCCTGCCCTGTCGAAGTCTGCTGCGTCGCCGCGCGCCGCGCTGGGCGGGCTACTTGGTGAAGCTCGACTGCGCGACGAACTGCGCGAGCACCGTGAGGTGGGTCGCGTTGGCGCGGATGTCCTTAACCACGACGTCGGGGGGGTGTAGCCCGGGCTGAGGGCGAAGGCCTCGTAGGCGGCCTTGGTCGAGGCCTGCAGGAGCGCCGAGTGGAAGGCCGCGGTGAGCGCGGCGAGGATCTTCGGCGGCGTGTTCTGCGGGGCGAAGAAGCCGTAGGCCGGCGTCGCGAGCACCGACAGCCGCTCGTCGAGCGCGACCCGCCCGGCGCGCGTCGTCGGCGGGTGGCTCGCCGCGTAGCGCTTCAGCGTCGGCACGCTCTTCATCTGCGCGTACTCGGCGAGGCCCTTCGGGTAGGGGACGGTCGAGAAGAGCACGAGCGGGTTCGCCAACCCCGCGCCGATGAGGGTGCCGAGGGCGGGGACGCCCTGCGCGGCGAAGGGCGCGTCGCCCCGCTGGAAGCCGGCGGCGAGCACCGAGCCGCTCGTGTAGCCGAGCACCAGCTGGGAGTTCACCCGGTAGGCACCGAGGAAGACCCGCAGGTCGAGGTCGACGCCGCCCGGCGTGACGTCGAGGATCTTCGAGGTCGCCCTGGAGTCGACGAACTCGTTCACGTTCTTGATCGCCGAGCGGGGCGAGGCGACGATCGTCGGCGAGCCGCCGACGGCCGCCCCGGCGATGATGTCGATCTTGTTCATCGTGAAGGCGAGGCCGGGGATGTTCGAGACGTCGTTGTCGTAGTTCGAGCCGATGTTCAGCTCACCGATCGTGAGCCCGTCCGGCGTCGAGGTGGCGACGGCGTTCTGGGCGGCGAGGTCGGCGCCGCTCGAGTTGTCGACGATGTTCACCGAGCAGTGCAGGTAGGAGGCGATGAGCGGCCCGATCGGCCGCACGTAGTCGTCGCCGCTCCCACCCGGCTTGGAGCCGACCTCGAAGGTGATCGTCTTGCCGGCGAAGTAGGAGATGTCCGGCTTCACGGCGCCGAGGCGGGCGTGCGGCCCGGCCGCGGCGGCTCCCGCTCCCCCGCCGGCGACGAGCGCGAGCGAGGTGCTGCCGGTGAGCAGTGCGAGCCCGCCCAACGCCGCCCGGCCACGCAGGTGCCTGCTGGGTCTTGCCACGGCGATCCCCCGGTCTCCCTGGTTGTTGCTTAGCTGTGCAATCAGGTGTCCCCGCGGCGGCCGGTCAAGGACCCCGCGGCGACGACGTCACCCGGCGAGCGGCAGCTCGCGCACCTCGGCGGTGAGCGCCGCGCCCGGTGCACCGACGGCCACCTCGGCGGGGGGCACGACCTCGCGCCGCAGGTAGCCGAGGGCGACGAGGGCGCCGTCGGGGCGCGCCGCGACGCTCGTCAGCCGGCCGACCACCTTGTCGCCGGCGAAGAGCTCGGTCCCCGGCGGGGCCGACGCCCCGGCCGGGAGCAGCAGGGCGCGCAGGTTGCGGGGGGTGCGGTTGCCGCGCGCGTCGAGGCGGGCGACGAGCTCCTGGCCGGTGAAGCAGCCCTTGGTGAAGCTCACCGAGCGGGCGACGATCCCCGCCTCGGGGGGGATCGTCGCCTCGTCGAGCTCACTGCCCATCTCCGGGAGGCCCGCCTCGATGCGCGCCGCCTCGAAGGCCTCGGGCGCACCCTCGTTGACGCCCTCGGGGAGCTCGGCCGTGCCGAGCAGGTCCCATCCCGCGTAACCCGGCCACTCGACGCGCAGCGCCGGCGCGCCCGCGAGGGGCGCCGCCTGCGGCCCGCGCAGCTCGACGACGGGCACCGTCTCGAGGGAGAGCTCGGCCTTCACGCGCAGCTTGAAGCGCGCCAGCCGCTCCAAGAGCGCCTCGCCGAAGCCCCCGGCGACGACGAGGAGGAAGGACTCGTCGCCCTGCGCGAGCACGCTCACGAAGGCGTCGAGCTTGCCCTGCGGGGAGAGGACGAGGCTCTCGGCGCTCTCCCCGGCGACGAGCGCGTCGAGGTCCTGGCTGCACTGCCCCTGCAGGTAGCTGCGGGCGTCGGGGCCGGTCACCGAGACGACGTCGCGCGACGAGCGGCGCGCGGTCACGCCGCTGCGGATCGCGGCGTAGGTGGCGGCGGGGTCGAGGGTCATCAGACCGTCTCGGGGGTGCGCGCCACCGGGGCGGCCGCCGCCGCACCGTCGGCCCCGTCTGTCCGGTTCGCATCGGCACCGTCGCCGTCGTCGCGCGCGATGCGGCGCGCCGCGGCGACCGCGGAGAGGATCGCCTGCGCCTTGGCCTGGCACTCCTCGTCCTCGGCGACCGGGTCCGAGTCGGCGACGATGCCCGCTCCGGCCTGCACCGAGGCACGGCCGTCGGGGCCGACGACGAGGGTGCGGATCGCGATCGCGGTGTCGAGGTTGCCGGAGAAGTCGAGGTAGCCGACGACCCCCGCGTAGGGGCCGCGGCGCGTCGGCTCGAGCTCGTCGATGATCTCCATCGCCCGCACCTTCGGCGCCCCCGAGACCGTCCCCGCCGGCAGCGTGGCGCGCAGCACGTCGATCGGCCCCTTGCCGGGGACGAGCTCGCCCGAGACCTGGCTCGTGAGGTGCATCACGTGGCTGTAGTGCTCGAGGGTCATCAGCTCGTCGACGTGCTCGGTGCCGAAGCGCACCACCCTGCCGACGTCGTTGCGCGCGAGGTCGACGAGCATGATGTGCTCCGCCCGCTCCTTCGGGTGCTCGACGAGCTCGGCGCCGAGGCGGCGGTCCTCCTCCTCGCTGCGGCCGCGGGGGCGGGTGCCGGCGATCGGCCGGGAGATCACCCGCCCCTCCTGCACGGTGACGAGGGGCTCGGGGGAGGCGCCGACGACCGAGACGCCGCCCTGGCGGAGGAAGAACATGTACGGCGAGGGGTTCACCTGGCGGAGCGCCCGGTAGACCTCGAAGGGCTCCACGCCGAGGTCGAGGTCGAAGCGCTGGGAGAGCACGATCTGGAAGGCGTCGCCGGCCGCGATGTACTCCTTCGCGGCCTTCACCGCGGCGATGTAGCCCTCCGAGGAGATGACGCGGTGCACCGAGGCGGCGTCGAGGGGCTCGCCGCGCTCGGGGACGCGCGCGAGGCGCGAGGCGCCGGGGCGCCCGAGGTCGGCGCGCAGCGCCGCCAGCCGGGCGCGGGCGTGCGCGTGCGCCCGCTCGAGCTCGGCGACGGGCGGTGCCGGCGCGTCGAGCACGACGTTGTCGACGAGGACGGCGCGGCTCTTCCAGTGGTCGAAGGCGACGAGCTCGCCGATCACCGAGACGACGGCGTCGGGGATCCCGCGGTCGTCAGCGGGGGCCGGGCCGAGGTGCTCCACCTCGCGCACGACGTCGTAGCCGAGGTAGCCGACGAGGCCGCCGTGCATCGGTGGCAGGTCGGGGAGCTTCGGCGAGGAGTAGCAGCCGAGCAGGTGCTCGAGGCAGGCGAGGACGCCGCGGTCGAGCGGCGTGCCGTCGGGGAGCTCGCCCGCGCGCACCTCGATGCGCAGGCCGTCGGCGACGAGCGTGGCGCGGGGGCGGCGGCCGACGAAGGACCAGCGGCTGAAGCGCTCCCCGTGCTCGACCGACTCGAAGAGGAAGCCGTCGTCGTCGCCGACGATGTTGCGGAAGGCGCCGACGGGGGTGAGCGAGTCGGCGAGCAGCTCCTCAGAGACGGGGACGACGCTGTGCTCGGCCGCGAGCGTCGCGAAGCGCTCGAAGCCCGCCTCGGGCACCGCTAGGAGTCGCCGAAGGCGCGGTAGAAGCAGCTGCGCTCGCCGGTGTGACAGGCGCCCTTGCCCTCCTGGTCGACCTCGACGAGGAGGGCGTCGCCGTCGCAGTCGTAAGAGAGGGCGCGCACGTACTGGCGGTCGCCGGAGGTCTCCCCCTTCTGCCAGTACTCCTGGCGGCTGCGGCTGTAGAACCAGGTGCGCCCCGACTCGAGGGTGCGGCGCAGTGCCTCGGCGTCCATGTAGGCGACCATCAGCACCTCGCGCGTCGTCGCCTCCTGCACGACCGCGCAGACGAGGCCCGCCGCGTCGTACTTCACCGTCGCGAGCTGCTCCTCGCTCGCGGTGATCGGCGTGCCGGGGCGCGCCGGGGAGATCGTCTCGGTGGTCTCGCTCATCAACCCTCGCTCATATGTACAGGCCGGTCCCGTTGTCGAGGCGCTCGGAGGCGACGGCGTGCACGTCGCGCTCGCGCAGGATCAGGTACTCCTCGCCGGAGACCTCGACCTCGAAGCTCTCGTCGGGGTTGTAGAGCACGCTGTCACCGGCGCGGATCGTGCGCACGTGCGGGCCGACGGCCGCGACCTCGGACCACATCAGGCGCTTGGAAACCTGCGCCGTCGCGGGGATGAGGATCCCCGAGCGGCTGCGGCGCTCCCCCTCGGCCGGAGGGACCTGCACGAGGAGGCGGTCGGCGAGCATCGTGATCGGCTGCTTCTGGACCGCCGTCTCCGCATTCGCGCCGTCGCTCGCCATCCCCCGAAGCTACTGCCTCCCCGCCCCCCTCCCGTCCGGGGCGGGCGGCCGATCAGAGGAAGGCGATCGTCGGGTAGGAGGCGCCGAGGATCGCCGTCGGGTCGGTGTCGAGCACCTGCTCGAGCACCGTCGCGTAGAGGCTGCGGTAGTCGGTGGTGACCACCAGGCTGGCGTTGCTGTCGAGCTGGGTGAGGCTCGGCTGCTCGCCGTACAAGCCGCCCTTCACCGAAGGGCCGAGCACGAAGGCGCTGTTGCCCGAGCCGTGGTCGGTCCCGCCGCTCGCGTTCGGGGCGACGCGCCGGCCGAACTCGGTGTAGACGAGCAGCACCGTCTCGGCGGCCTGCGGCGAGCCCTGCAGCGACTTGAAGAAGCCGCTGATGCCGGCGTCGAGCTGCTTCAGGAGCGCCGCGTAGGAGGCCACCTCGCCGGCATGGGAGTCGAAGCCGTTGAGGCTCACGCCGTAGACCTGGGTCGGCAGCCCGGCGGCGATCAGCTGCGCGACGACGCCCATCTCGGTGCCGAAGCTGCCCGCCGCGGCGGGGAAGTTCTGGCTCACCCCCGGCGCGTGCTGCAGGGTCGCGGCGACCGACCGGCTGACCGCGAGCATGTCCGTCGCCGAGTAGGCGACGGCGCGCTGCAGCTTGGTGTCGAAGCGGTGCGCCCGCTCCAACAGGCCGTACAGGCCGCGCAGCTCGGCGCCGACGGCGGGCACCTGGGCTGTGGGCGAGGAGTTGGCGAGGATCGAGCTCGCCTTCTTCTCCTTGCCGACGAAGGCGAGCGGGACGTTGCTCCCGAGCCACAGCGACTTCATCGCATCGGAGGGGGTGCGGTCGAGGTAGCGGCCGATCCAGCCGCTCGAGAGGTCACCGGAGGGGTCCCCGCTCTGCCAGATGTCCATCGACTCGAAATGGCTGTAGTTCGGGTCCGGGTAGCCGACGCCGCGCACGACCGCCATCTGCCCCGCGTCCCACAGCGCCTTCATCCCGCCGAGGGCCGGGTGCAGGCCGAAGCCCTGGCCGATCGGGAGGAGTGTCGACTGCGGGACGGCGAGCGCGCCGCGCGTCGCGACGTAGGCCGGGTCGCCGTAGGGGACGACGCTCGTCAGCGCGTCGTGGCCGCCGTAGAGGGTGAGGAGCACGAGGATGCGGTTGCTGCCGCCCGGGTAGGGGGCGGGCGCGGCCGGCACCGGGGCGCGCCGGGCGGCCAGGCGGAGGGGGCGGTGCAGCGCCCCGATCGCCCCGACGCCGAGCGCGCCGGCGAGGAACTTCCGCCGCTCGATGGTTGGGCCGGCCATCGCGTCCTCAGTTCGTCATCGTCTCGGGGGCGACAAGGGCGAGCGCCATCAGCGTCGCCGGCTCGTACCCCGCCTGGTGCAGCACCGTCGTCGTCTCCTTGGTCCACCGCCCGACGCCGAGCAGGCGGGCGAGCAGGTCGAACCGCCCCCGCACCGGCTCGTCGGCGACCGCGGAGAGATCCGCGAGGCCCGCCGCGGTCTGCGCGAAGTTCAGCTGGGTGAGGCTGGAGGAGGTCGACAGCCAGAAGCCGTTGTTCCCCCAGCCGCCGACCGTCGGGGGGTTGAAGAGCTGCTGTCCGAGTTTGGTGAGGGTGTTCGCCACGTAGCCCGGCGCGAACGAGGAGGTGTTGAGGTGGAGCGCGCGCATCGTCCCGACGACCCACTCGACGGGTTGCTTCACGAGGCCGGTGGTCGAGGTCACCGAGACGAAGGAGGGGTGCGCGAGGATCGCCGCGAGCAGGGTGCCGAGGTGGAGGTGCTCGCCGTAGACGGGGGCGAGCTCCTCGACGACGGGGTCGTGCGGCCCGACGGGGTAGGCGAGCCAGCTCCACATCCGCGCCGTGACCCAGCGCGTCGAGACGGCCCGCTTGGTGACGAGGGTGATCGCGTCCTCGCCGCTGTAGGCGCCCGAGCGGCCGAAGATCGTCTTCACCCCGAAGTCGTGCACCGCGGTGTTGAAGACGAAGGCGCCGCTCTGGTAGTTCACGCCCCAGCCGGTG
>Ga0307374_10004374_pt1 | contig 23559 bp, 22 predicted proteins | sample OX3MG_FD_202532 | JGI IMG/M metagenome (GOLD analysis project Ga0307374, IMG submission 202532) | Soil microbial communities from Risofladan, Vaasa, Finland - OX-3 | ecosystem: Environmental > Terrestrial > Soil > Coastal area > Acid sulfate soil | place: Finland: Risofladan, Vaasa | collected... | reverse complement strand
CAGAAGCTCGATCCCGATGCTTCGCGAGAGACGCTCGATCATTCGGTCATGTACATCTTTGCCGTGGCCCTTGAAGACGGCATGTGGGACGAGGAGCACTCCTATGCATCGAAACGCTCGCATCGACTATCGACCATTGCGCTTTGGCGCAGGATCGAGACTGCCGAAGATCCCGACTGGACAAGGCGCTACCTCACCAACGACCCCAAGGAGAAGGCCTTTGGTGGACATGTCGTGATCACCTTGGATGACAAGAGCGTGATCGAGGACGCAATCGCCGTCGCTGATGCGCACCCGCTCGGACGACGACCGTTCAGGCGCGCCCAGTACGTCGAGAAATTCACAAGACTTGCCTCGCCTCTCGTCGAAAAAGACGAACAGGAGCGGTTCCTCTCGGTCGTCGAACACCTTGCGGTCGCGTCTCCGGCCGAGGTTGTGGAATGCACATTCAGTGTCAATGACTGCGAATCAACAACTCCAAAGGGAGGGCTGTTCTGATGTTGCACACCAAAACCACCGCGAATGAACGTCGCAGGCAATTTCGCTCGGGCCTCGCCTCTGGACAGCTCCTTCGACTGCCCGGTGCATTCAACGCACTCTCGGCGGTCCTGATCGAACAGATGGGGTTCGAGGGTATCTATCTCTCTGGCGCGGTGATGTCGGCCTCACTTGTGCTTCCCGACATCGGACTGACCACGCTTTCAGAGATCACCAGTCGTGGCCAGGAGATCACGCGGGTCACCGCATTGCCTACCCTGATCGATGCAGACACGGGCTTTGGAGAGCCGCTCAATGTCGCTCGCACCATCCAGAGCCTCGAAGACGCGGGACTTTCGGGCTGTCACATCGAGGACCAGATCAACCCGAAACGCTGTGGTCACCTCGAAGGCAAGAGCATCGTCTCGACAAACGAGATGGTCAGACGCATTGCAGCAGCGGCTGACGCACGTCGTGACGCAGACTTTGTCATCTGTGCGCGCTCTGACGCGAGATCAATCGAAGGACTCGACGCAACCATCGAACGCGCGAAAGCCTACGTTGATGCGGGGGCGGACATGCTCTTTCCCGAGGCACTCACAGATGTCCGCGAGTTCGAACAGTTCCGCGCAGCATTTGATCTCCCCGTCATGGCAAACATGACCGAGTTCGGCAAGTCCGAGCTCCTCGATACCAAGACTCTTCACGCAATTGGCATCAATCTCGTCATCTATCCGGTGACGCTTTTGCGCATCGCGATGGGAGCCGCCGAACGTGCGCTTGCAACCATCGCTCGCGAGGGGACACAGGGCTCTCTCATTCGTGAGATGCAGACTCGCGATCGCCTCTATGAACTTCTTGATTATGAGCGCTACACGGAATTTGACCAGTCGATTCTCGAACGAGGAGTCGAATCTGATGAATGATGCAAATCAGGTCCGGCGCGGTCTCGATGGAGTGATCGCTGACACAACGGCGATCTCGATGGTCAATGAGGCAACAAACTCGCTGCTCTATCGCGGTTATCCCGTTCAAGAGCTCGCAAAGCACTGCTCGTTCGAGGAGGTCGCCTACCTCATCTGGCACGGAGAACTTCCCGACGAGGTTGCGCTTCGCGCATTCGAGTCTCGAGAGAGAGAACTTCGCGAGCTGCCAGATCAACTTGATGCAATTCTCACCGATCTTCCAGGGACGTGCCATCCAATGGATGTGCTCCGCACTGCGGTGAGCTGTCTTGGTGCCTTTGACCCAGACGAGGACAACAACGACGTCGCGGTCAATCTCGACAAGTCACTCAATCTGATGGCCAAACTTCCGACGATTGTCGCTGCGGAACAAAGAAGGCGCCACGGGAAGGCTCCGATTGCACCAAGGAGTGATCTCGGATTCGCCGAAAACTTCCTCAACATGTGCTTTGACGAATCTCCGACACCCTCTACGGTACGCGCACTCGAGATCTCACTCATCCTCTATGCAGAGCACAGCTTCAACGCCTCGACCTTTGCTGCCCGGGTGATCATCTCCACCCTCTCAGACATCTATTCATCGATCGTCGGTGCGATCGGAGCTCTCAAGGGTCCGCTTCATGGAGGCGCAAACGAAGCGGTGATGCGCATGTTTGATGAGATCGGTACCGCAGATCGCGTCGATCAATGGCTCGATGAGATGTTTGCAAGTCATCGCGTCGTGATGGGCTTTGGACACCGTGTCTATAAGCACGGAGACTCGCGCGTGCCGACGATGCACGAGGCGCTGATGGAGATTTCAAAGAGCTGCAAAAACGATAACCTCATCTCGCTCTACGACCAGCTCCAGCGTGCAATGTTTGAACGCAGGGCAATTCACCCCAATCTCGACTATCCGAGTGGACCGACATATCACCTGATCGGATTTGACACCGCGATCTTCACACCGATCTTTGTCATAAGCCGGATTACGGGCTGGACAGCACATGTCATGGAACAGCTCGCTGCGAACTCACTGATCCGACCGCTCAGTGCTTATGTCGGACACGAACAGAGAAAGGTCATCCCGATTCTCGATCGCCGGTGATCCGATCAGCCCGGCACGGCTCACAGATCGTCTGCTGCCTGGCACACCTTGGACTCGGTATCCGCGGTGCCCGCATGATTGTGATTTCAAGCCAATTTCTCCACGAAGAGCACCCAGCTCAAGGTGTTGGGCAAGAGATGGAACTCGATCGCCGGTAGCCTAGGACGATATGTCTTCCTATCTTGATCTCATCAAAGAGCGTGTTGTCATCTTTGATGGTGCGCTCGGCACGAACGTCCAGCTGCTCGGCCTCGGTCCAGATGAGTTTGGCGGAGCCCAATTCGAAGGGTGCAACGAGATCCTTGTTGCGACGCGCCCCGATCTCGTCAAAGACCTCCACCGGAGTTTTCTCGAGGTCGGCGTCGATGTCATCGAGACCAATTCGTTTGGCTCGCTCTCAGTGGTGCTCGCCGAATATGGAATCGCGAACCGTGCCTATGAACTCGCGCATCTTTCGGCAGAACTTGCCCGAGAGGTTGCCGACGGCTTCTCAACAAAAGAGCGCAGACGCTATGTTGCTGGATCAATCGGTCCTTCGACGAAGGCTCCTTCACTCGGACAGATTCCCTTCGCTGACCTTCGCGACTCCTATGAGACTCAGGCTCGCGGACTCATCGAGGGAGGAGTTGACCTCCTCGTCATCGAGACCGCCTTTGACCTTCTTGGTGCAAAGGCGGCAATCATCGCAAGTCGTCGCGCAATGTCAGCGGCGGGTCGACAGGTTCCACTCCAGGTACAGGTCACGATCGAACTGACGGGAAGAATGTTGCCGGGTACCGAGATCGCCGCCGCGCTCTGCGCGCTCGACGCGATGCGCCCAGATGTCCTCGGACTGAACTGTGCAACTGGTCCAGAGGAGATGTACGAGCCGCTCCGCTATCTCTCAGAGCACTCGCGAGTCCCCATCGCCACGCAGCCAAACGCCGGTCTCCCCTCGGTTGTCGACGGACAGATGCATTATGACCTGACCCCCGATCAGCTCGCGGATCATCTCTACAACTTTGTCACCGAGCTTGGCATCTCCGTGATTGGAGGGTGCTGTGGAACGACTCCGGCACACCTGGCCAGGGTCATCGAACGCTGCAAGGACCTAAAGCCGAAGCGACGAGAGCCCGATCACGAACCAGGAGCAGCCTCGCTCTATAGCTTCACCCCCTTTGCCCAGGATCTCTCATTCCTCGCAATCGGCGAGCGCACGAACGCGAACGGCTCGCTCAAGTTCCGGAGAGCAATGCTCGACGGTGACTTTGAGACAACGACGGCGATGGCCAAGGATCAGATCAAAGAGGGTTCGCACATGATCGACGTCTGCGTCGACTACACCGGCGCTGATGGCGTGAAAGACATGGGCGAGGTCATCAGTCGACTTGCGACCCAGTCAAGCGTCCCCATCGTGATCGACTCCACCGAGGCACCAGTGGTCCGGACCGCGCTCGAGTGGATCGGCGGTCGCGCCGTGCTCAACTCGGTAAATCTCGAAGACGGAGATGCCGACGGCACCCGTCTTGACCAGTTCCTCTCGCTCGCAAGAGAACATGGCGCTGCCGTAATCTGTACCTGTATCGATGAAGAGGGCCAGGCTCGCACCGCAGAATGGAAACTCCGTTCTGCCAAGGCGATCGCCGATCTCGCAATCAACCGTTATGGACTTGAGGCCTCGGATCTTTTCTTCGATGCCCTTGCGCTGCCACTTTCGACTGGACTTGAAGAGAGCCGCCAAGATGGCATCGAGACGATCGAAGGAATCCGCGCGATCAAGCGCGAACTCCCTGGCGTCTATACCGTGCTTGGACTTTCGAACGTCTCCTTCGGCCTCTCCCCTGCTTCGCGTGTCGCATTGAATTCGGTCTTTCTCCACGAGTGTGTCGAGGCGGGACTTGATGCCGCAATCGTTCACGCGGCGCGCATCGTTCCTCTGAATCGTATCGACCCTGAGGTAAGAGAGATCTGTCTCGATCTCATCTACGACCGTCGGCGCGAGGACTATGACCCTTTGCAGGCACTCATCGCCAAGTTCGAAGGGGTCTCAAGCGCAACCAAAGAACGGGAAGACCGCACCGACTGGACAGTTGAACACCGTCTCTCACAACGCATTATCGACGGTGACCGCAACGGACTCGAAGTTGAACTCGACGAGGCACTGAAGTGTTACTCCGCGCTCGCGATCGTCAACGACGTCTTGTTAGAGGGGATGAAGGTAGTCGGCGAGCTGTTTGCAAGCGGTGAGATGCAACTTCCATTTGTGCTCCAATCAGCGGAGACGATGAAGTCTGCGGTTGCCTATCTCGAGCCACACATGGAACACAACGACGACACTGGTGGCCGCGGACGGATCGTGCTCGCGACGGTAAAGGGTGATGTGCACGACATCGGCAAGAACCTCGTTGACATCATCTTCACGAACAACGGTTATGAGGTGTACAACCTCGGTATCAAGGTCGGAATCAACGAGATGCTTGAAAAGGCCAATGAGGTGAGAGCCGATGTGATCGGCATGAGTGGACTGTTGGTGAAATCAACGCTCATCATGCGCGAGAACCTCGAGGAACTCAATCGCAGAGGTGCACACGAAATTCCCGTGCTGCTCGGTGGAGCAGCTTTGACGAGAAGTTATGTCGAGCGCGACCTAAGAGAGATCTACAAAGGCAAGGTCTTCTACGGCAAGGACGCCTTCGAAGGACTTTCCACGATCCAGCGCCTGATGGAGATCAAAGAGTCCGGCATCGAAGACCCCAGCTTTGGCACCGAGCTGACCGGTCGGGTGCTTCCCAAGCGCAACAGCGAGCGGCTTGCAGAGATCGATCCTGCGACGCTTCCCGACCGTTCGCCAGAGGTCGTCATGGATAACCCCGTATTTGTTCCACCATTTGTCGGAGCGCGAGTCGCAAAGGGAATCCCGCTCGATGACATCGTCGGATATCTCAACGAGACGGCACTGTTTCGCAACCAATGGGGTTATCGCCCAGTCGATGGCGAGAACGACGAGGGGTTCAAGGAACGCGTTCGCGCCGAGCTCCGCCAGCGCCTCGACGAGGCGAAGTCCTCAGACGTCTTGGTGCCTCAGGTGGTGTGGGGCTACTTTCCCGCCAACTCCGTCGGCAATGACCTGATCATTTACTCCGACACCGATCGCTCAGAGGAGCTCACCCGCTTCTCCTTTCCCCGCCAGCGCGTCGAGCCCTATCTCTGCATCGCTGATTTCTTCCGACCACTTTCAAGCGGAGAGATCGATTACGCGGGATTCACCGTCTCTACGATGGGAGAGAAGGCCTCAGAGGCGGCAGCCGCGATGTTCGCCGAAAACCGCTATCGAGACTACGTCGCACTGCATGGGCTGTCCGTTGAGATGACCGAGGCGCTGGCTGAACTCTGGCATCGCAGGATCCGCGAGGAGTGGGGATTTGCCAACGAGGACGGCCCGAACCTGATCGGACTCTTCCGCCAGAAATACCGAGGCGGCAGGTACTCGTTTGGATATCCTGCGTGTCCTGAACTCGAAGACAACGAAAAGGTCGTCGTCCTGCTCGATGCCTCTCGCATCGGCGTGACGGTCAGCGAGGGCTTCCAGCTCTTTCCTGAACAGACAACGCTCGCGATCATCTGTCACCACCCGCGGGCAAAATATTTCGTTGCGTAGCGAGTCCAGCCCGAGTTCTGGCGCCAGATTTGGGGCCAAAGTTCGCCAGAGCTCCCAGAGTTGCCGGTAGCGTCATTGGTTATGGCAATCGATGTGACCGATGCAACATTCGAGACGGAAGTTCTTCTTAGATCTGATACCCAGACCGTCGTGGTCGACCTCTGGGCACCGTGGTGTGGACCGTGCAAAAGTCTCGGACCGATCCTAGAAAAGGTCATCGACGAGACCGAGGACGTGGTGCTCTGCAAGGTCAACGTCGACGACAACCCAAAGATCTCCGAGACCTTCCAGGTGCAGTCGATTCCTGCGGTCTATGCGCTCAAAGCAAGAGCCGTCGTCGATGGGTTCATGGGCTCGATTGGTGAGGACCAGATCCGGGAGTTCGCGAAGCGGCTCTCTAGCGCGCCGAGCGAGGCAGATCTGCTCGTCTCAGCTGGTGACGAGGGGTCACTTCGTAAGGTACTCGAACTCGAACCCGATCACGTTGAAGGCGTGACACTCTTGGCCTCACTTCTGATCGAATCAGAACGCGCAGATGAGGCTCTCGGTCTGCTCGCAAGAGTTCCTGAGACGCAAGTCACCAGACGCCTCGCCGCCAAAGCGCGCCTCGCCGGATCTCAAGATATTGAATCGCTCAGCGACACCGCGGCGATCGATGCCCGTCTCGCCGAACTGCTTGAGATGGCCAAAGATGACGAGATCGCACGTCAGGAGTTTCTCGACCTGCTCGAGGCAATGGATGACGAAGATGAGCGCAAGAGCCGCTTTCGAAAAGCACTGACCTCTCGTCTTTTCTAATGGCACTCTCTCCCGGCGAGGAGCGCTCTCCTTGGATCATCGATCTCGGAGCGCGCCGTTATGACGTATCCACCGAGGCGCTGGTCATGGGTATCGTCAACCGGACGCCCGACTCGTTCTTTGACCAGGGCGCGACCTTCGAACTCGAAAAGTCGCTTCGGCGCGCAGCCCAGCTTGTAGAAGATGGTGCCGACATCATCGACGTCGGTGGCGTACGCGCTGGTCCCGGTCCTGAGGTCTCGCTCCAGGAGGAGATCGATCGCGTGGTTCCCGCCATTGCTGGCATCGCTGAGCGCTTCGATGTCGCGGTATCGGTCGACACGTGGCAGTCAGCGGTCGCTGACGCCGCATTTTCAGCAGGTGCAGTGTGCGGCAATGACATCAGTGGGTTTGCTGATCCGGACTATCTCGATGTCTGCGCAAAACACGGAGCAAGCGTTGTTGCGACCCATATCCGGCTACGTCCAAGAGTCGATGACCCGAATCCGGTCTATCTCGACGACGACGTCGTGCGCGCCTGTGAGACGTTCTTGGAAGATCGGCTCGCACGTGCGCGCGCTGCTGGACTCAGACCAAGCCAGGTGATCTTTGATGCCGGGCTCGATCTTGGAAAGACGACGCCCCAATCTCTTGAACTCCTTCGTGCCTCCAAGAGACTTGTCGCTCTTGGTCAGCCGCTCTTGCTCTCTGCCTCGAACAAAGGATTTCTCGGCGAACTGTTGAACCTCGAGATCGACCAGCGCAGAGATGCAACACTTGGCGCGGTGTCATTCGGGGTCGCGATGGGATGTCGGATACTCCGGGTACATGACGTCAAGGGCACAAAACGAGTCGTCCGCACACTTTCGGCAATACTTCAAGCATGAGCGAGGACACAAGACCAGAGGTTGGCACTCCTCTTCGCGCCTATCTCGTCACCGGTGAGGACCCCGGGCTCGTCAGCCAGGAACTCTCAGCACTCTTGAATGACCTCACCGGCATGAGCGTGTTTGCTGGAGCGATAGTCGAGGAGTACACACAGGCGACCAAGGAGGAGCCCGTTCCGATCGGCTCGATTCTTGATGCCTGTCGAACGCCGCCGTTTCTCACCGACCGCCGTCTGATCGTCGTACGCGATGGGGCAAACCTCGATACCCAGCAGACCAAAGAGGTCATTGCGTATCTCAAAGAACCCCTCGAGACGACGGTGCTCGTCTTTGTCGTAGGAGGAAAATCTGCCTCAGCAACCCTTCGCAAGGCTTTCGGGAGTGCCGGGCGCGTCGTCGAAGCGCAACCGGCCTCCGGTGCCAAGTCGCGTGATCTCTGGTTTGTCGAACATCTTGCCAAGGCTCCGGTGCGACTCGATGGTGCGGCGATAGAGGTCCTCAAGAGCCACCTCGGCGAGGATATCGCCCGACTCGAGGGAATCCTCGGAGCGCTTTGCGCGACCTATGGGCCGGGCTCGATGATAAAGCGCGCCGAACTCGAGCCTTTCCTTGGTAGCGAGGGTTCTGTTGCTCCTTGGGATCTCACCGATGCGATCGATTCGGGAGACATCAGCAAAGCACTCCACACGCTCGCTCGCATGCTCGACGCAAAAGAGCGCCACCCGCTCCAGATCATGGCAACGCTCCATCGACACATCGGAGCAATGCTGCGTCTTGATGGAGAAGACACCTTTGGACCAGCCGAGGCGGCGAGTGCGACTGGAATGAGTCCATTTCCTGCAGGCAAAGCGCTGCAACAGTCGCGACGCCTTGGCCACGAAGGCATAGCAAAGTCTCTCGCCCTGCTCGCTGAGGCAGACCTTGACCTTCGTGGGAGAGTCGCTTGGCCCGATGAGCTTGTGATGGAGGTGCTCGTCGCGAGACTTGCACAGCTGGCACGTCAGAGCCAGGGCTCACGGAGTTCAGCCGGATCGTTCCGGCACCTCGCAGGCCAACGTGGTCGGTAACTGGTATCCATGAGCGCGTATCAACACAAACAACATCCACTCGGCAATGAACTCCTTGGGATCGCGACGAAAATTGCGCACGTCGCTGGCAGACACGCGCTCGAACGCATTCAGGAAAAAGGAGCGAGACGCGCCCTGAGAACAGATGCTGCCGCAAAGAGTTCCGCTACCGACCTCGTAAGTGCAGCTGACCGCGAGACCGAGCAGATCATCGTCTCGCTGCTCGCCGACGAGCGGCCCGACGACGGCGTCCTCGGCGAGGAGGGGTCGACGCGTTCCTCTTCGAGCGGAATCAACTGGATCATCGACCCGATCGATGGAACGACGAATTTTCTCTATGGCCATGGTTCGTTTGCAGTCTCGATCGGCGCGTACGAGGGAGACACCGGTATCGCCGGTGTGGTCTTTGATCCGATCCGCAACGAGATATTCTCGGCAGTACTCGGTGGCGGTGCGACGCTCAATGGGCAGGTTCTACACGCCCCAATTGACGCTCCACCACTCGGTGAGGCCCTCCTCGGTACCGGATTTCACTACCTCGCCTCGCGACGCCTCTTGCAGGCAAAGCTCCTGATCGACGTGCTTCCGGTCGTTCGTGACATCCGCCGTCAGGGCGCCGCAGCGCTTGATCTCTGCTCGGTTGCATGCCAGCGTCTCGATGCCTACTACGAGGCAGAGCTCCAGCCCTGGGACATCGCGGCGGGCCTTATCATTGCCGCTGAGGCTGGGTATCTGCACGAGTACCTTGACCTTGGCGGCGAACTCGATGGGACGCTCGTGATCGCACACCCTCTTCTCCTTGATCCGGTGTGCACCCTCCTTCTTAAGGCTGCAGCCTCGGTCAACGCTCTCACGTAGACGAAGCGCCTATATTTGGCCGACAGGTCGAGAGACCGTATTTTCGTAATCAAAACCACCAAGGAGCAACCATGGAATTCGATGTGCTGATAGAGATCCCAAGGGGTCAGCGCAATAAATATGAGGTCGACCACGAGAGCGGACGGATCAGACTCGACCGCATGCTCTTCACCTCAACGACCTACCCAACGGACTATGGCTACATCGAAAACACGCTCGGTGAAGATGGCGACCCGCTCGACGCGCTCGTCATTCTGGAAGAGCCAACATTTCCTGGGTGTCTCATCATGTCGCGACCGGTCGCTGTCTTTCAGATGACCGATGAAAAGGGCCCAGACGCGAAGGTGATCTGCGTGCCCGCTGGAGATCCGCGTTACGAGCACATGCAGGACCTGAATGACATCCCCAGCCACCAGCGAGGCATGATCCAGCACTTCTTCGAGGTCTACAAGGCACTCGAGCCAGGCAAGCTCGTCAAAGAGCTGCGATGGGAAGACCGCGGGGCCGCGGAACGCGAGATCGTCGCCGCTTTCGAGCGCGAGAGGTCTAACACAGGGCACTGACCGTGCTGCAGCGATGCGGCCTGTCTGAACATGAGAACAGCGTCAATACGGGAATGATCTGTTCTCTTCAGCCACTCGTGTGGCTGGCCAAATCTTCCGGCACAACTGCCAAGGAAATCAAGATGCCTTCGCGAGGGCTGTCTCTCAATGCAAATGAAGACGATCAATCAACGAGCTTGATGACGATCTCTGGGCAGCGCCGTGCGGCATCTTCAACTGCCGCTCGATACCTTTCGTCAGGATTTTCGATGAGCTGCACCACGTATCCGTCATCATCGAGCGCAAAGACCTCTGGCGCTGCATCTACACACTGCCCGTGGCCCGCGCACACTTCCTTATCAAGAACAATCTTCACTGGGAGGTACCCCTTCCGGCTCGTCGAAAACACTTCACAACTAATTCTCCCAAACAGGAGAAAGCTCCACCTCTGCCCTCTCATCGTAACGTTCTACTTCTAAATAATCAGAGACTCGAATGAGATCCACGCTCACTGACAGGATCTATCGCATGTCGAAATATCCCAGTTTCGCTCACAAATTCCGCTCCCACTCGCTAAGCGAATGGTGGATACTGACGAGGCCATCGTGAGATCTCTCGTTACCCGCCTCCAAAGATTCGACGCGGCTTGTTCAAGAGCCATGGAATTCAAGCAAAGTCGGATTTAAGCTGGCCAGAAGTTCAAGCCTTGAGGAGCGCCTTGGAGTATCGATTGCTGGGTAGGTCGGGGCTGTCCATATCGGCGATCGGCTTTGGCTGTGGAAGCACCGGTGGCCTATTCGTCCGTGGCACCCGCGAAGAGCAGCGTGCTGCGCTTGGTTCCGCGATCGATGGCGGAATCAATTACGTTGACACTGCCGCTCAATACGGCGAAGGCGTCTCAGAGCAAAACCTGGGGCGCACTATCCGTGAACTTGGCATTTCTCCTCTTGTCGGAACGAAAATACGCATTCAACCGGCTGAGGTGAGCGACGCGAAGAAGATATTGCGACAAAGGATTGAGGAAAGTCTTACTCGACTTGGAATGAACCGGGTTGATGTCTGCACGCTACATACACGAGTTGGCACTGGATCTGATGAATTACGGGCTGACGTTGTCATGCACGTGATTGCACCCGCGATGCGTGAACTCGTCAATGACGGTCTCGCCGGAGCCATTGGTTTTACGGGCCTTGGTCAAACCGAAGAGCTTCTTGAAGTCGCTGCAAGCGGGTTTTTTGACTCGTTCCAGTGCTATTACAACCTCTTAAATCAGAGCGCACATATCCCAGGAAGTCCAGATGGGAAGTCACAGGATTTTCACGGACTACTTGATCTCGCGAGCAGCAAAGATACCGGTGCAATTGGTATTCGTATTCTGGCTGGCGGAGCTCTCGCTGGAGATCAGGCACGACATCAGACGGCTGGGCCGATCGGACAACCTATGGCGAAGGGAGAGGAATACACCGATGACGTGACGCGCGCGAATCGCTTTAGGAAAAACCTTACGCACTTCGAGGTTTCCAGCTTGTCCGAATTGGCGTATCGGTTTGCGCTTTCAAATAAAAACCTGTCATGCGTGCTTGGTGGATTCTCAGATTCAGCGCAAGTACGCCAAGCGCTCGATTTTGCGAGAAAAGGGTCGCTGTCAGTTCGTACCCTCGCGGAGCTCGAGGAGCTCGAACCTTAACAAGATCCGTGCGAAGCCTGATTGCTGGCTTTGCACGCTCGCGCGTTACCACCGGTCTGATCAAAATGAGGCTTTCGCTCACAAGCGACAGTAATGCTTTGAGAGCGCGCCACCTCGGTTGCAAACACTGACCTGTGGTGGCCAGAACTGCGCCACCACAGGTCAATTCTGAGATTTTCAGTCGGTTCTAGCCCGCATGCGAGTCGATCAGAATTGCGTCTGGAGTGGGAGCACCACCGATGCGCTGATCGGGAAGATTTGGATCGAGTGAGGCAACGTGAAGGATCTCCGCCACGTCGTCCCCGACACTCTCAAACCAATAGGAGAATCCACTCGGGATCAGTATTCCTTCCTTTGGATTAAGCGTCGCGATGATCTCGTCGCCCTCGCCGTAGAAACGAAACTGGCCCTCCATACACAACCAGAAACCGTCGTTCGCGAGATGTGCGTGCAGCTCATTCTCCCCGCCTCCCTTCAAGAACTGCATATCGCCGCGAACCATGTCGGTCTTACAAAGTCGCGTAATCACTTTTGAGCGATTCACCTCTGGACGTCGTATATCGAACAGCTGAGGTTGTGGTGACTCTTCACTCATAATTTGTCCTCCAATCTTCAGTAGTGAGATTTCCAACTCCGATAATTACAGCAAGCCGTTATCGAGCTAACCGAAATCGAAGAAGATCAACTTCCCGGAAGCAGTGCTGACAACTTCTCAGCAGACAACCTATTCAGCACTGTTGTTGCACCCGTTAATGAAGTCTTCACTGCACTAAACGAACCAGCGACAGTGTGGTACTTCGTAAACGTCATGGGGCTGCCTACACCGAAGTACTTAATCTGCTTTCCAGCTTTCAGCAGTTTGAGCCCTTCCTGATATGTGTAAACCGTTGTGACTCCAGGTCCAGGGGTCGTGACCTTCGTTATGAATTTCACGTATTTCTTCGGGTCAATCGAGTGCGCTGCATCCATTGCAAGTGCGATCACATTGGTTGAGTCGTACATGTTCGGTGCAACATTCTCTGGACCCTTGTGATAGAGCAAATTGTATTCCTTGAGGAATGGACCCTGTCCGCCACCACCACTCGCGGAAGGAGTAATCGAGGTCACCTCACGCTGGTCATAGGCGTTACCCACTGCCTTTACCCAGTCTGCAGAAGAGGTGAGATCGCTGCCGATCACGGGAATATGGCCACCACCCTGTTGCTGGATCTCTGTTCCAAACGTCCCAGCCTGATCGGTTTGAGAGGTCTGCAAGAGGATTGCCTGCGGGTGTGAACTCATGAGCTTCTGAATTTCCGCGACATAGCTACCGGCTGATACTGGCAACGTAACACTCGTCAATACCTTGATTCCAAGGAGATGAAGTGCGCTGAGCATCGGTTGCCGGAGCGTCTGAGAACCCTCAGTTGCATCGAGCGCAATGGCAACTTTCTTGTATTTCTTGAGTGATGCGTAATAGGCCATCGCCGTTCCAACCACCGCATCCGATGGTTGGCTCCTGAAGCTGTACGGCATCATTTGTGTGTCTAGCGATGGGTTGCCAATGTGCGTGAAGCTCACCATTTTTGCTGAATTCAAAATCGGAAGCGCATCGGGGTAGTCCGGAGCCGCAAGACCGAGAACGCCGGAAACGTTGTCAACCGCAAGCATCTGGCGTGCCTGCGTCACTGCGTCTACAGGGTCGCCACCATCATCGACCGGGATTAACTTGAGCGGACGTCCGAGAACTCCGCCATCTTGGTTAATGATCGTAAGCGCCGTCGTTGCACCGGTGAGGAATGTGTCCCCAATGAATGCAGCGGGCCCCGTAAGAATAGTGATGAGGCCAATGTTGATACTCGCGCCCGAAGGTGCAGTGGCGGCAGACGCAGTATTCACGCCAATCCCAATGGCACTCCCAGCTACGACAACGGCACTCGCGATCCATGGCAATGCCAGATTTCGCTTCCATCTCCCCTTAGACCACACAAAATTACGCATTAGCACGAACCTCCGCTTCCATAAATAGTTGCTCCAGGTCATCTCTTTTTGCCAGTTCACTTGCCTTGTCATACATTTTTTTACGTCCACTCGCAAGTAGATAAACATCATCTGAATAATCGAGTGCAAGTCGAACGTTCTGCTCTACAACAACTACGCTCACCCCTGCTGCAGCGAGAGTTCTCAGGTGTTTCCACAGCGAGACCGCCATCTGAGGTGCCAGACCTGCAGTCGGTTCATCAATCAAAATGACTTTGGGGTCGCTCATCAGCGCTCGTCCAATAGCAACCATTGTTCGCTGCCCGCCACTCAGTTTGCCGGCCGCTTTTTTCATTGCGGGGCGCAAGTCTGGAAAGAGATCGAGGACGCGATCCATGTCCCCGCCCTTTACCGCGTAGGTACCGATCTCAAGATTCTCTCGTACAGATAACGATGGAAACACGTTTGCCAATTGAGGGACGTATCCAATTCCCAACTTGACCATATTTTCGGCCTTGTAATTAACACCGATGGACTCGTTGTCAACTAATACGTCACCGCCAGTCACGCGCAACAGCCCATAAAGAGCCTTCAAAAGGGTGGATTTTCCAGCACCATTCGGGCCGATGATCGATGTCACCGTCTCCGCATGAAACTCCGCGGTAACGTCAAAAATGATTGACATTCGTCCGTATCCTGCGGTGAGGTCTTTACATTCGAAGCGCATCTTTATGAAACTCCCCTAGATAGGCACTAAGAACCGCTCGGTCTTGACGGAGATCGCTCATCGCGCCCTCTGCAATGATTTTTCCCTCTGCCATCACGCCGACCTTGTCGCAAAGCTCCTCAACAAGTTCGAGTCGATGTTCCACCATAAGGACTGTGATGCCAGCTTCGGAGAATGAATGAAGTTGCTTCAGCAACCTGGCGCGATTGACTGGACTCACTCCAGCGAACGGCTCGTCAAGAAGCACGGCTCGCGGCCTCATCATCAGCAATCGCGCAAGTTCAAGAAGCCGCCGTTGTCCACCAGAAAGCTCCGAAGCGTAGGCCTCCTCCACCCGCGTGAGCTCGTAGTGGTCGATCAAGCTGCGAGCGCGAGTGAGATGACCTGCCTGCGATTTGCGCCAGCTCCCTGAAATCGCAGAGAAAAGTCCCTCCCCCTCCTGCTCGGGTGCCGCCACCATGACATTGGAAAGAACGGACATATTCTCGAACAATCTGCTGACCTGGAACGTACGTAGCATGCCAAGACTCGCAATTTTGTGAAGCGCCATTCCAGAAATATCGGTGTCCTCAAAATGGACTCGCCCCCCATACGAGGTATGCACTCCAGAAATGCAGTCGAGCAACGTCGATTTCCCCGAACCGTTGGGACCAATTATTCCGTAAAACGTGCCAGCTGGCACAGAAAGCGATACATCACTGACCGCGGACACGCCACCGAACGATTTCGAAAGGTTTTCAACCCTAATGCTCCCCTGCGGTAGAACCTCGTTCGAGCTCACTCGACGCTCAGTTCTTTTGCAGAGTTCATATTCCCTAACGCGGGTCTCGGCTGACGCGCGATCCGACGCCGCTTGGAACCGCGACTAGTCGCTGCCGCGCCTGGAAACTTTTCTTTGTGTTCGGGGAGCAGGCCTGCAGGTCGAAGCCACAACACCACAAGCAGCACAATGCCGACAAAAAGCTGTTGCACCGCCGGCAGAATTCCAGGGGCAAGTGGAATATTGAGCAACGAGCTGCCTTGAAGAAATACCTCATACAACACAAATGCTCCGAGGAGTGCCCCGGTTAAGCGCCCCCTTCCACCGAGCAACACCGCCGCAAACAAGACAAATGTCTCGCCGGGCTGCCAACCTCCTACACCCCAACCTCCAATAAACAAAACGAAGAGTGAACCGGCAAGTCCCGCGGATACAGCTCCGAGTAAAAACGCCGTCATTTTGACACGTGCAGGGTTCTTGCCGAGTGACGCGACGAGAATCTCATCCTCGCGTAAGGCCTTGAAAAGCCTTCCTAAAGGCGCCCGCTGAATTCGCCAGAAAATATAAGCGTTCACGGCAAGGATAAAGAGCGCGAGACCCCCCATCGTGATATACCAAGCACTCGATGAAAGTTGTGATTGCCAAGGACCTGGCACGCCAACGATGCCGGTCTCTCCGTTAAAAATATTCACCTGGTTCGTAATCAGCAGAAGAAGGGCACTCCCAATCGTGACAAGGGTCAGCGCGAGATAATCATGCCGAAGCCGCCGAAAAGCAATTGATGTCAGTATGAATGCGAACACGACCGTTGCAAGAACGCCAAACAACATGTTCCACGGAAACGCCCAGCCGAAGCCACCAATATAGGTGAGTGCTCCGAGACCCGAATGTCCGGCAGGATGAATCGAAGCAATTCCAGTCGCATAGGCACCCACCGCGACGAGCACGATGTATGCAAAATTGAAGATGCCGGCCTGACCGAACTGCATATCCAAGCCAATTGCCTGAAGGCCATTGACTGCGCCAAAAAATACGAGCGTCACTAGGTAGTAGTTGACATTGCTCACTTAATTACGCACCCTTCTGAAACATCGAGACTTTCGTGGTGTACTCCCCTACAACCCAAGACGATTAAGGCGACCCGGTACACCCAACAGGCCCTGCGGACGGAAAAGCATGACCAGGATCAAAACTGCAAAGGCAATTACTGGCGAAAGACCTGAAGGGATCGCAAGCGCCGCGAGTTGGGTAATTAGGCCGATCAAAAGGCCGCCCATCAAAGCCCCAAAGGGCTGGCCAATACCGCCGAGAATTACCGCGACGAATACGTAATACTCATAGTTGACCCCTAGGGACACACCGAATGTGTGGGTTTGAAGAGCAAAGAGAACTCCGGCAATTCCGCCCATAAAGCCCGTGATCGCCCAAGTCACTGCCGTTATCCGTTTGGTGTTCAGTCCAGCGATAGAAGCAAGGGTGGTGTTATCCGACATGGCGCGCATACTCCTACCAGCTTTTGTGCGAGTTAGCAGCTGATGAATTGCCGCCATGCATCCGACTGCAATGAGAAAATAAACAATCTCCGCAATTGAAATTGCGGCACCAAACAGATGAATACCAGCACCTGGAGAGTATGTGTACTGGGTAAAGCTTGTGCCCCATACGAGGATGAAGATGTTGTCAAGCATGATGGCGACGGCAAACGTCGCAAGAAGCGTAACGAAGATGCTCTTCCGGCGATTCAGAAGTGGCGTGAAAATAAATCTGTTCTGAAAAAGTGCAAGAAGAACGGTGGCAGACACACCAACGGCGGAAGCGGGCCAGATTCCCCATCCGACCGATCCCGTATTGAGCGACGCAGTGACCATTGCGCCGAAGGTCATCAATTCGCCATAGGCAAGATTGAAATAGTTCGTGACCCCAAATTGCAGCGTAAAGCCGACACCTGCCGTGGCGAGGATCGAACCGTAGACAAGCCCAGCGACGACAACTGAGGTCAGTTCAGCCATTTTGCGGTCCGAAAATGTGGCAATGGACCTGCTCGCAGGCTCGCACCTGTATCCCATATTGGCTCTCACGTGGACCAGCTTGACTGACGCCAGAAAGCAACTTTGAAAACGTTTGCATGGCCCCCCGACCAAACCTCACATGCTTAAGTGTCGATGATCGTAGACAAGCGATTTGGAGTTTGTCAATATTTCTATTGGACTTTGCAGTGTCTCGGAATCATCAGAGTGGAACGCTCCATTCATCGGACTTTTACTCCTCGAATGAAAAATTCATGCAACAAACTATGATAAACGCGCTCCAACTTGAGCACACTCTATGATAAACGCGCTCCAACTTGAGCACACTGACTTGAGCACACTGACCAAAAACGGCTCGGTCGGCGACGCAGCTCGCTATCAAAAACTAACTCAGACCAAATCGAATATGCTGCCTATTAAAGTCTTGCACCGCACTCTCATCAAGACGTTCCATCGAGAAGGCGTCATCAACTCGAGCCAGAAATCTCCACACTGAGCAGTCCGACCGTGCTCACGTGTCGAGAGACTTCGAGTCACGAGGACACGCCGTCCAGACGGTTCCCTATCTTTAGTAGATACGATCCAGCTGAGATATTTCGGCGTTTCCTGATCTAAGCATTTCAAGATATTCCAACTGCATCTTGATGCGCTCGTCGAGGATAGGACTCAAAAGGTTCTGACCCATGCGCATCTGCTTTTCGATGACTTCAAGATCAATAACGACGTCCGTACGCGTTCCCGTGTCTCCGGTAAAGCTACCCCTGCCAGCACTTCTCACCGAAGTCGGCGTAAGAGGAGGAGACATTGAATCGATCGGGATATTGACCTGCTCGTCTGGATCGCTATCTCGGAACACCCCCAGTGGATCCTCGCCGTTTTCCACACGAGAGATCATCTCGTCGAGCACTTTGCGATAGATCATGATTCCTCGATCGGAGGCACCGAGATGTTCTACCGTGCGATCCGCGATTCGACCCTGGGTGATCCAGGCCATCATGTCCTGCTGGAGCACGAAGTCTGTGTAGATTTCGCCGTTCTCCTTGAATATTGGATAGTCATATACGGGAACGACCTCTTGCTCTGGAGCTTGGACACCAGGGAAGCTAACAACGGTATAGAGATAGTGGAGCGTGGTCTCGTCATCAATTGGAACACGAATCTGGAAGTCGTTACTCACCTTCAACATGTTCGGGAAGATGACGGGGTGCCCGATCTTCCAGTCGTTGTCCTCTTCAGATCCCCCCGTGTAGTACCGGCGCTTGACAATTCCGTAATCGAAGACATCAAAGCCTATTTTCGCGTGTCGCGCCTGAGGGAAACCCCCGTCCGCAGCCTGTGACTTTCCGTTGCGAAGATAATAGGTAAACCAGGAGTGCAGCCATTCACTGTGAGTGGGGTCAAGCGAGTTCTCCATCGCCTGAAGCCAGTTAACGGGCAGAATCGTCCGCCCAATCTCGCGAATGGAATTCGGCTGAACGAAATAGTCATGTCGTGGCAATATCGGCGGTTCGCCCGGACCCATGTATGCCCAGAACAGTCCGCCCATCTCCTTGACGGGATACGCGGTGGTCTTGACACGATCTTTGAATCGGGAGTGCGTGGATTCGGCCGGTTGCTCGAGACAATTTCCTTCGTTGTCAAACAGCCAGCCATGATATGGACACCGAATACCAATACTCTCGGGTACGCCATAGGCAAGAGAGCAGCGTCGGTGAGGACAAAGCTCCGCGACTAGACCAAGCTGACCGGACCTGTCACGAAATAATGCAAGGTCTTCACCCAGCAACCGCACTTTGAGTGTCGCGCGCTCCTGGAGCTGTGCAGCTCCAGCAAATGGTTGCCAGTACCGCCGAAAGAGCTCTCCGGCTGGCGTACCCGGGCCAACTCTCGTCAGCCGGTCATTCATCTCTTTGGTGAGCACGTTCTCCCCTTCCACCACGTTGCCTGCTGTGATCGGAACCGAATCACCCCAGATCAGACGCGTATGCCCCACACCCCGTTGTCGCTGAAGCGAGTCTATCAATACCCCACTCGCGGTTGGAGGAAGCACCAGCTGTCGATCGGAAACGTTTAGAACCAACGACGAAGCTCAATCATGGCGACGTTCGCTCGCCGTACCGATTAACTCTCCATACCCAGCAGATGAGAGACGTACCGGAAAGAATTCAGACTGGCAGGTCAGGTTTTTCTGGTTCTGTCCGCTCATAGCCGACAAGGCTTGTAATCTCGATAATGTCACCGAGCCATCCGCACGCGTGACACCACGAGAAATAGACGGTCTCCTCGGCGCGCCAAAACGAAGAAGAGAACCCGTTCTCGGAGAACAACTCCGTGCACCTTGGGCAATGGAGCTCATTTGAAAGTGTCTGGATGTTATGAATCTCTTCCGGACCGATATAAATACTCATCGACGTCACTCCGTTGTGAAATGTTGTGGCTCAGTCACATCGCCATGTGCATGAAGAATATATGCCCGATACGGCCACACTCTGGACCCTGCATGAATAAGGTCAATCTCTCGATTACACAGCGCGTGTTTGACATCAAGAATTTTGACGCTTTCGTTTTGATGAATATTGCGTAAGCTTCAGGGAATTGTCCGTCTGAAGTGCTGTTCGTCTCAACAACGTGGGAGCGTCAAATGACAGAGTCTGGCCGAGGTGCTTCGAATGATGCCGATGACCCGATCAGACTGGGAATCCTCGGACTTGGTACAGCAGGAAGAGGTGCAGCTGCAGCGGCAGTCGGCTCCTCCCACTGTCGCGTGGTCGCGGTCTGTGACATCAATGAGAACACCTCAAAAGAGATCGCCACAAAATTTGGTGTCACGCACTACACCGACGCGCGTCAGCTTTGCGAGGATCCAGAGATTGAGGCTGTCTATATTGCAACACCCACGTATCTGCACCTTGCAAATGCGTTACAGATTGCCTCTGCCGGCAAACATCTCCTCATTGAGAAACCAGTTGTAAAAGACGGCGCTGAAGGTGACGCGATTGTGAAGCTCGCTGAAACGACCGGGGTCAAGATCATGGCGGTCAATACCCGTGGTCGCGATGCTCCGATACGGGCAATGGCGCAGGTTGTCGCGAGTGGAGCGATAGGTCGAGTTCTCTCTCTGACCAATATCTGTTACACGAACTGGGTACTTCGGCCGCGATATCCCTACGAGCTGATTGCAGCGCTCGGGGGCGGAGTGACATTTCGCCAAGCGCCACACCAGGTTGAGATTGCACGCACGATCGTCAACTCAAACGTCACAGCAGTCACTGCAGTCATCGGGAGTACTCCGAGTCCCGTAGATACCATTGGGAACTACAGCGCCCTGATTGAATTTGAGAATGGATGCTCCGCAACGCTGGTCTATAACGGGTATGGATACTTCGATACCGCGGAGCTGACATTCGGAATCGGCGAAAATGGGCACCTTACTGATCCCACCGCGTCGATGAACATGCGCAACAACCAATCTTGGTCGCTCGATAAATACGGCGATGCCGGGCGCGCGCTTCGAACTCAACCCGATCCGACAGCCATCTCCAAGAGAAAATGGGGGTTCGTTGGGCTTACGGTTATCAGCGGAGAAAATGGCGACCTCCGTCAATCACGGGAGGGGCTCACGCTCTATAACGATCTCGGGTTGAGTGAGGTGGACTGTTCAGACATCGAAGGCGGACTAGCCGTCGATTTTGCTGAAATCTACAACGCGATTCGGAACGGACATGCTCTAGAACACGATGGTTCTTGGGGAGCGACGACTGTCCGCATCTGCGAGGCGATCTGGAAATCGCATCATGAACACCAAAGGGTGCAACTCAAAACGCGCGAATGAGAGCGGCGTCAGTTTGGTTTGAACGCAACCTGAAGGGCCGCCACGTACTTCATCGGTGTCCCCTTTGGCTCGAACAGGGTATCGAATGCCATTGCATCCAATGCATTCTTGGTGGATTCTCGGATGCCGCGCAGGTACAGTAGACGCTCGATTTTGCGGCGAAAGGACCCTTTCAGAGGATGGCTCTTTGAACCAAAGAGCTTCAATTCGTAACCGGTTGCGTATTAGCATCAGCGAAATGAAGGGCTTCGCGCTGCTCGTTGTTGCGGTACTACTTGCAATTGGAGCTGGTGTCGGGGCGGAAGCAACGCTTGGACCAACATCAAACTTTCACGCCTCGTTTTACCCTCTTCCCGTCGAAGGCGCTCCGCGCCAATATCTCGCGCAGTGCCCCGATCCCTCTGGCCTCGAATCTTTCTCTTACGCGGCGAGACAGCAGGCTATTGCAATCACCAAGACCTTTACCACCATGAATTTCAACGACCAGTCGATTGAATCCGATCCGTCATTTTGGGCGAGGCTGGCGACAATGAAGTTCGGTGTTGGCCAAGGCTCAGGGTCTGCCGCCTCGAAAGCTCAGCTTGAGGGACCGCTCCGTGGTGGGCCCGCGTACTTTTTGATCGAGAACTCGTGCGGAGCGCGGCTCGTGCAACACACACAAACCGTTGTACTCATTCCGCTTCTCTCGAATGGACAAGAACAGAGCTGCAATGCCTGTCGAACGCATTACTACTTCATCGACCGTCACAGCCGTGCGCTGCTCTATTTCATGTTCTGATCGCTCATGTTGTACCTCCAGAAATCCATAGTGAGGATCATTTTTGCCCGCGTTCGCTGAGTGACGCATTTTCGAGCCATCGGGCGCTCGTTATCAAAACGGAGGTGCGCATCGAAACCCAGCGCACGAAAAGGTTTGATTGCCTCATTGAGCGCCTGAAATTGCTTGGCAGCAGAGGAACCCCTTGCTGCAAGTAAAAGTGTCAAGGAGTTGTTTTACAACACGCCGCAGATCGTGCCTCTTCTGTGACGCCGAACGCGATTCAGACCGGTATTGCCTATCGTCAAACTAAACTTGCAATGCCAAACTCGCTTAGCACTTCGCCGATTTGGTCCACGGGAGATCCAAACATCACCGCCACAGCCAAAAGATCATCGTTACGCAGGACAAAATACCGACCCCGTGTTTCTTCGCGGAGCGCCAGCACATTTTGAACGAAATTACGTAGCTGTTGAGCGCCTGGATCTTTGATCTGTTCAAGACGCGAAAGGTCAATTCGGATTCCAGACCACTGCGGCGCATTCGAGCCGACAGAGGGGGCTACCTGCGATTTTTCTTCCGCATACTCGGATTCTGGCGTCGTTTTTGCTGGCAAGAGGTCACTCAATTCCACCTCATAAAGTGCCGCCAGTTTCAAAAGTCTGACTGTAGGAACTGAGCGTTCTCCCCGTTCATACGCGCTCAATCCAGCAATTTTGAACTCGCCAGATGTTGCAACTTCCACATCGTGCAGCGTCATATTCTTTTGAATACGAGTAGAACGCAAAAGATCACCTTGGACACGGCTAAATCGTGCCCCGTCAGTATCAAAGTTGAGGTTCTCGGACATCAGGCACCCAGATTACCGCTATTGGTGGATTATTCCCAAGGCCAGAGCTGGCCAACCGCGCTGATCCTGGCAGCCCAGTTGCCTGTATTTAGCAGAAAAGACGCGAAAAAAGAGGGCTTTTGATGGCACCTGTCAAGCGATCTCAGCCTCGTTTGCGCCTGAGACTTCGTGCTCAACGAGGTACTTTCTCAGAGAGCGAAGCGCCCGCGCACGGATCTGGCAGACGCGACTCTTTGTCACGCCAAGTTTGATGGCGAGGTCCGTAAGGGAAAACTCCTCAATAAAAGCAAGAATAATCAATTGGCTCCCGATCTTCAACAAAACGCGCCGGGAGTCTCCGGCCTTCAGGCCGGGGAGGGATAGGCGCTCGGGACGTAGGCCCGATCACTCCGGCGCCTGTTGAGACTCGATATATTTGCGCAGCACGCAGATCGGCGCTCCGCCAACCGAGCCGGCGAAGGAGGACGGTGACCAGAGATGCTCGCCCCAGAGATACCGACGTAACTGCTCACCGAATTCCTTGCGAAGAATCCGGGACGAGACGCCTTTCAGGGAGTTGACCAGCTTGGATATCTCCACCGTCGGCGGGTAGGTCACCAATAAATGGACGTGGTCACTCTCACCATTAAATTCAGCGAGTTCGGCTCCGAAGTCCGTGCACAC
>Ga0307374_10004373_pt1 | contig 23564 bp, 24 predicted proteins | sample OX3MG_FD_202532 | JGI IMG/M metagenome (GOLD analysis project Ga0307374, IMG submission 202532) | Soil microbial communities from Risofladan, Vaasa, Finland - OX-3 | ecosystem: Environmental > Terrestrial > Soil > Coastal area > Acid sulfate soil | place: Finland: Risofladan, Vaasa | collected... | reverse complement strand
GGTGCTGACGCCACTGCTGTCGCGGGAGTGGTGGCTGCCGCATTAGCTTGAGCGGCCGGCTCGGCCGGTGCTGACGCCACTGCTGTCGCGGGAGTGGTGGCTGCCGCATTAGCTTGAGCGGCCGGCTCGGCCGGTGCTGACGCCACTGCTGTCGCGGGAGTGGTGGCTGCCGCATTAGCTTGAGCGGCCGGCTTGGCCTGTGCTGACGCCACTGATGTCGCGGGAGTGGTGGCCACTTGTGCAACCGGTGCCAAACTCATTTCCTGTAAAGCTTTCCGGATTTGCGAATGCTCTTCGTCAGACTGACCCATCACGTTCGCCGCAATAAGCGCAATGATAGCAATCACGAATAGGCCCACAAACACCGCAATAAAGTGGTGTGTGAAATTACTTTCAGAATGTTCAGAGTGTTCTGCCATGACAAGACTCCAGTGTGATGATTGATTGTCCTTGATATTTTAAATTTTAACTGCATTCATACCGAGCAAATCGGAAATGCTGTGCACACCCACTCCAGCTGCACGCACACACCTCGTTTTCCGGCTGCGCCACGGATCATACCAAATCGGCCACGATAATGATCCGTGCTCCGTGGACGCTCGAAAAATTTGGTGAATGCCGCCGTCGCGCTATTTCGGTTGAGGGCCTTTGACAATCTGCACCAAGTCATCCGGATGCAACCATTTGCGATAAGCTGCCTGTACCTGTTTGGCGGTGAGTTTGGTGTAGTGCTGCGCCACGATGGTGCCCTGATTCAGCGGCAGGTCGTGTTCCGCATAGTAGAGCCAGGCGCGGGCGATGTGGCGGATGCTGTCGTTCTGTAGCGGCAGTTGGCGCAACAGCATGGCCTTGGCGCGCGACAGTTCGTGCGGCGTCACCGGCTGGATCTGCATCTGTTTCAGATCCTGCAAAACGATGTTGTGCGCCTTGTCGACGTTATCGGCATCGCAGCCGTAATTGACGACGTATGAACTGCGCGTACGGCCGAAGTTGAAGCTCGATCCCACGGTGTAGACCAGGCCGGTACGGGCGCGCAGATCGCGGTACAGGCGCGAGGCGTAAAAGCCCTGGCCGAGGATCTGGTTGCCGAGGTTCAGGGCGTAGTGATCGGGATCGTGCAGGGTGACGGCAACATTGCCGGCCAGTACCACGCTGTCCTGCACGCTGCTGCTGTCGGGGACGAACGCCTGCGAAGCGCGGTTGGCCGGTACCGGCGGTAGATCGAGGTCGGGCTTGGGCCCGCCGGCTTTCCAGTCGCCGAAATAGCGCTCGACGACCTTGCGTGCCTGCAGCGGATCCACCTTGCCGATGACCACCACGGTGGTCAGATCGGGGCGGAATACTTTTTTGTAATAGGCCCGCACGTCGGCGAGTGTCAGCTTGTCAATCGACTCCGGCGTGGCCTGACGCAAACCCGGATCGCCGATCGGCAACAGCGCCTTGTCCAGTGCGCGGCCGAACAGGTAATTGGGCGACAGCAATTCACCGGCCAGCGCACGCGCAGTCTGCGCACGCACTACCTTGAACGCGGCCTGCGGCAGCTCCGGCTTGAGTTGGTTGTCGGCCAGCAGCTGCACGGCACGAGCAAACCGATTCGCCGGTGCTTCGATACCGAAACGGGTGCCGGCGCTTGCCTGCGCGGCGATGTCGTCCAGCGCTTTCTGGAACGCGTCGCGGTCGAGGCCGCCGCCGCCGTAGTCGAACAGGGCGTTGAGTACGGAACTGATCCCTTCCTGTCCTTTCGGTTCCTGCAGTTCGGGCTTGCTGCGCACGCTGCCGTAGATCGAGACGGTATCGCTGATCGTCTCCGGTTGCACGATCAGACGGATGCCATTGGGCAGGACAGTATCCACGGGCTTCAGCGCCGAGTACGGAACCACCACCCGCGCCAGTGCGGCGCGGGCCCATTGCGGCAGCGTGACCGGTTTGCTCGGCGCGACCGAGAACGACTCCGCGCCGCCAAACCCCTTACCGGTCACCGGTTTGCCGGACGGTTGCGGCGTAAGAATGGCGGTGATCGCGTGCGCCGGGTTCAGCCACTGACGGGCAACGCGGTTGACGTCGGCCACCGTCACCGCCTGGAATGCCGCTTTCATCGCCTCCGGTGAATCCAGGTGCTGAAATGCCAGCGCCGTCGACCAGGCGTTGGCCAGGCCCGGGATCGAATTTTTCAGCGATTCAAGCTGGGCGATTTCCTGGTGCTTGGCCGCCGCCACCAGCTCCGCCGGCACTCCGGATTTAAGCGTTGCCGCCATGCGTTGTTCGATGGTCTTGAGCAGTAGTTTGGCGTCGCCGCCCTTGGGAAACACGCCGATGGCGTAGCCCAGCCCGACGTCCTGCATCGCGTTGGAATCGAAGCCGGCATACAGCGCCTTACCTTCCGGTACCAGCGCGTTGAGCGAGCCGCGGCGGCTGCCGAGGACGTCGGACAGGATGCTGGCGGCGGCGAAATCCGGCGACGCATAGCCCGGCATGCGATACGACACCAGCGTCATGCCGTAGGGCTGGTCGGTAGTCAGCTGCAGGGTGCGCGGCGTCACCGGCTGCAGCTTGATAGCCGGGCGGGCCGGCAGTTTCTTCTTTGGGATCGAACCGAACAGGGCCTTGATGCTTTTCAGCGTAGCTTGCGGATCGACGTCGCCGACCACCACCAAGATGGCGTTGTTGGGAGCATACCAGTTGGTGTGGAACGCCTTGAGCATCTTCGCGCTGGTCTTGTCGAACGAAGGCCGCGTGCCCAATGCATCGTGCGCGTAAGGCGTGCCCTTGAACATGGCGGCGAGCAACTGCTGGTAGAACACATATTGCGGATTGGACAGATCGCGTGAAACCTCCTGCTCGATGGCGCCGCGCTCCTTGGCCCAGCCTTTGGTGCTGGCGTCCAGCCCGCGCATCCGCAGCGACTCGATGTGCAGCGCCACATCCAGATCAGCAGCCGGCGTGGTGAAGAAAAACTGCGTTACGGTCTGCGTGGTGGCGGCATTGAAATTGCCGCCGATCTGCGCGGCGATCTCCGCCAGCTGATCGCGCGACAGGCCAGGGCTGCCGCGGAACATCATGTGTTCCAGCGCGTGCGCAGTACCGGGGAAGCCGGCCGGTGCCTCGTTCGATCCCACCAGATAGTTGATTTCGGTGGTCACCACCGGTGCCAGCGCATTACGTACCACCACCACGCGCAGGCCGTTGTCGAGTGTGGCGCGCAGCACCTGAGTGTTGATCGCGCTGGCCGCAGTATCGGCACTGCTGGTTGTCTTGACCACGGTTGCGGCGTGTGCCGACAGGATAAACAGCAAGGCAAATATGCCGGACCACAGGGTTGCTCTACGCATGGAGGCTCTCTTGCGAATAATTCAGACGGAAGTGTTTGCGCTCAGACTCCACGGTTGCGGACGAGTTCCGGTTTGTCACGGTTACCGGCCACCTTGGCGCAGCTTATCAGTCGCCCGATTTGCCGCAGGCAAGCCGGGGCCAACGCTGGGGAACCGATCGGCCAGTGCGCGAAAAAATCCAACGTATTGCCGATAACCCTCTGGAAAGACGAAGTTGAGCGTGAGCGGGTCATCGGCATCGCTGATGTTGTCGAGACCTGCCCAGTGGGCAGCAGCCGATGAGTGCAACTGTTTGGTCTCTATCCGGGGCCGCTGAACTTCACCGCCACTGCTATCGACATAGGCCACGACATTGTCGGTATCGAAGGACTTGCCGAGTGCCTGCACCAGCGTCAGAAAACCGCGATCACTACCACCGCGCAGTATCTGAATCCGCCCGTCTTCAGTCGGTTGCGGGCAGGCCGTGACGGTATCGCCGACGCCGAGGATGCGCGGCATGTAGCGCGGATCGAAGCGATCGACGGCCAGTTTCAGCAGCGTATCGAGCTCACGGGGCGCTGCACGCGCATTGAATTGCGCGCCCAGCGGATAAGTGCCGGTGCGCCGCTGGTAGTAATCGTTGAGGATCACCAGCGCGCCGACTTCCTTGATCGCGCCCTGCAGCATGAACTGGAAGTCGTGGGTGCCCGCATGGTCGCTGTCGCCGGGTTTGAGGCGCTCGTGGCCAGCAGCATCGCATCCGAGGTTCGGTGCGTAATGCACAAAGAAAGCGTCCGCCAGGCCTTGCGCCGCCGCGTCGTCAAGCAGTTGCACCAGGGACTGCCCGGCCTGTTGCTGCAACTGTCGGTAGCACGCGGGCTGGTTTTTGAACCGCGAGTGGAAGTGGTTGAGGTTGATCGTTGGCGAGACGCGGTTGTCCAGCACCGCCGACTGCAGCAGTGTGTCGATGGTTGCAGCGTCGAGACGGTACGGAGCTGCGCGCAATGTCTCGGTTAAAAACTGTCGCATCTTTTCTGGCACCAGGCCGAGAAAATTCAGCTCCGCCTGCGTAACGCCCGGATGAGAAACATTGCCGTAGCGATCCTGTAACTGCACGCCGCCGGCAGCCAGGCCCGGCAGGTACAGACCGTGTTGGCGGACCTGCTCCAGCGTGTCGAACGCCTGCTCGACGATGCGGTTCACGCCGCGGCGGCCGGTGTGTTCGCCGTTGGTCAGCACCTGAAAATGGCCGCTCAGCTTGTGCGCGGCTTCTACGTAATGGCGGTCGATGCCGCGTGTCAGCGGGTCTTGCACCAGCTCCATGCAGACGCCGTCGAGGTCCTGGATAATCAGCAGATTGTTGTCGGCGGCGAGGCTATCGAGCAGCCGTGGGTAGTCGAGGGAAACGGTGGCGTCGCTTAGCGTCATCCGGCCAGTGTACCGATCGGGCGGATTCAATCCTGGATCGACACAGTGCGGGCGGTGGCGTTCTGACGCCTTTCCGCTATAGATACACGCGCCACGCGCGGTTCGGCGGGACCAACGAGGTCATGAAAGAATTGACCGCCCGCACCCTGTGAGAGCGAAGCCTGGGAGCGGGGCGTGGAGAGCCGCCGCGCTGATTTTTGACGTTTGCATGGAGTAGGGCTGATGGCAGATGAACTTCGATTCGATGACAAGTCGCCGTCGTCACCGGCGCCGCCTTAACTTATTAGCATTGGTCGAAAATGACCGCTGTCGCGGTGTGCCGCCATCGTATTGACCAGCTCCAGAATGACGTTCGATAGTGCAGCGGCGGTGACCGCCCCGTGGTGGAATCAGCTTCCCGAGGATTACTACCTGGAAGCGGTGCGCACCGAGCTGGATGCCCTCGATCCGCTGAAAATCATGAGCACAGCGGCACTGGATCGTGTCCTGCGCTCGAGTCTGGGTAGCCTGTTGCTGATGGCGATGGGGCCGGGGCTGGTGAAGCCAGGCGGCCTGCGCAGACAGTTACATCAGGCGGAGTTCTACAAACCGCTTGCCGATGCGGGTAATGCCGACGCCGTACTGGGCCGGCAGCCAGTTGCACTGGTTCCCTGGAAATCACCTTCTGCATCTGCACCAGAGTGAGTACCTGCACCGGATGAAAGCGTTCATGGACCACCACTGCGGCTTGGGCCCGGATGCTGCGGACGCATAAGGAAATCATGATGGCACTCAACCCTCTGCTTTCCGGCCTGCGCGTGCTCGACCTGTCGCGGCTGTTGCCTGGGCCGTTCTGCACCCTGTATTTAGCTCAACTCGGTGCCGAAGTGATCAAGATCGAGGAGCCCAACGGCGGCGACTATGCGCGGCTGACGCCCGAGCTGTTCGAGCAGGTTAACCGTGGCAAGAAGTCGGTGACGCTGGACCTGCGTCAACCGGCGGAGGCCGAGCAGTTCCGCCAGCTGGCAGCGACGGCTGACGTGGTGGTTGATTCCTTCCGGCCCGGCGTGATGGAAAAACTCGGCTGTGGCTACGACACGCTCAGGTCGATCAATCCACGGCTGGTTTACGCCGCACTGACCGGCTACGGCTACAGCGGTCCGTATCGCGGCCGGCCCGGTCACGACATGAACTACCGCGGCTACGCCGGTGAACTGAGCCAGAACGGTCCGCAGGACGGCGCACCGCTGGTCGGCAACTTCCAGGTCGCCGATCTGGCCGGCGGCGCGCTGACCTGCGTCATCGGCATCCTTGCCGCGGTGATGGGCGCGCGCAGTTCGGGCGAGGGCAGCTTCGTCGACGTGGCCATGCTCGACGGTACGCTGGCGCTGCAGGTGTTGACTTTGGCGGGTCTGCGCAGCACCGGAAAGGTCGCCGTGCGCGGTCAGGACGTGCTGTCCGGCGCGATGGCCAACTACGCGATCTACGCATGCGCTGACGGCCGCCATCTCGCCGTCGGCGCGCTCGAATACAAGTTCTTCGCCAAGGCTTGTCAGTTGGCGGGCCGGCCGGAACTGTTGAAGCCGCCGTTGGCGCCTGATGAAAAGGGGCAGCCGCTCAAACAGGCGTTGGTCGAGTTGTTCAAGTCCAAAACCCGCGACGAGTGGGAGACGTTGTTGGCCGATGAGGATACCTGTGTGTCGGCGATCCTCGACATGGAAGAAGTGTTGGCCAACCCACAAGTGCAGGCTCGCGGCATGGTGCAGCAGGTTGGCGGAAAGCCGGTGTTCAACATGCCGATCCAGTTCAGCAATGCCGAGACGCGCTCAGGGGAAAGCCCTACGCTGGGCGCACACAATAACGAAGTGCTGGGAAACGTGAAGCCATGATGTGAGGTCAACAGGTGTCATAAGAACGGCCAGATGACCGGCGCACTCAATCCGCTGGAGCGTAGCTGGCTGCTGATGGATTCGACCGCCACGTCGATGCACGGCGGGGCCCTGCTGATTTTCGGCCCCGGCGAAGGTGTCGAGCATGACGCAACGGCGAAACTGGCCACAGGTCTGTACCGCGCAGTCGAAGCCTGCTCGCCATGGAATCTCCGGCTGGCCGGCGGCCTGCGCCGTCGCCTCTGGCCTTCATGGGGAGCAGCGCCGGAAGGCAATCTGGAATATCACCTACGGCGTTCGACGCTGCCGGCACCCGGCGGCGACGCGAGCTCGGCGTGCTGGTGTCGCGACTGCACAGCAACGCGCTCGATCTCACCCGACCGCTGTGGACGCAGCCGGTGGAAACCTCCTGGTACGACACGACCGATAACCGGCTCTGTCGCTCCTTGCGCTATCTGTTCCGCTGCGACACCGCCGATGCTTGGCGTGACATCGGGCAGGCCATGGGCCGTTTGTGACGGGCGGCGCGAAAGCCCGGTGGTGATCTGCCGGCGCCCTACACCGCACCGCGCTCGGCGCTGAACGTGCGCATCAGTCAACGGCGACGCTTTGCGACTCAGCAGTTTGCACGGTCACGGCTGCAGGGGGTGGCAAACGCGACCGGTGCGACGATTGAAGACTTGGTGCTGTATCTGTGCGGAAGCGTGCTGCGATGCTTTCTGATGGGATACAACGCGCTGCCGGACCGCGCACTGGTGGCGGCCATGTTCGGCCTGCGCGCGGATGGCCGCAGCATCGACGGCGACAACGTCTACAACGCCATCGACCTCTACGGTCTCGGTACCGACTGGGCCGATCCGCACAAGCGGCTGGCGGCGATCCGGCGCTCGGTGCAGGCCCCGCAGGCACCTCTGCAGACCCGTATCCGAGGCTTTGGTTGCCGGCCTACGCGTTGGGCATCGCCACGCCGCTGTTGCTGGGCCGGTTGAGCGGCGTCCACGCACTGACTCCGCGCATGTTCAACCTGCCGGTGTCCGATCTGGCCGGCCCGCGGCATCCCCTGTACCTGGACGGCGCGCCGGTGCAGACGATCTATCCGATGTTGCCGCTGGCACAGGACGCTACGCTCAGCATCGGTTGTTACCGCTACGCCGACAACATCAATTTCGGTCTGGCCTGTGCGCGCCATGCGCTGCCGCATTTGCAGCGCATGGCGGTCTACATGGAGACGGCGCTGCAGGATATGGAAACAGCACTGGAGCTGGGGGAGTGACATGGTTGACTGATGCAGCAGGCGCGCGCCCAAGCCCGTGCTCAGGGGCTGGCGCTCAGTCAGCATCTGGCGAGCTGCATAACCAACGGCTTCGACTGGCTGTTCCGTTCCGATCAATTGGTGAAATCGGGCAAGATCTGGTTCGAGTTGGTCTACGACGGCAACCCGATGCCGGTGCGCTACGACGGCCTGCCCGATGAAGATGAAATTCGACTGGTCGACGGCAGCCGCATGCCGGTCGAGCGCAAACAGTATCCACTGCCGCTGGTACTGGTGCCGTCGCTGGGCGTCGCTGCCAACACTTTCGACTTGATGCCCGAATGATCGCTGGCGCGTTACATGGCCACGCGCGGCTTTCCAACTTACCTGATCGACTGGGGCAAGTCGTAGAACCGCCACGCCCGGCTGTGCAGAAGGATTACGCCGACGACATGATGTCGCTGGCGCTGGATCGCATCCATCGCCACACCGGCAGCGAGCCGTTTCGATGCTGAGCTGGTGCATGGGCGGGCTGCTGTGCCTGATCCACGCCGACGCGGCTGATCCGCAAATACACCGAATTTCGCCTGTACACGCTGGACCCGACCAAGCTCCAAACTCCCGCCTGGTTCACCACGCTGGCCTTCAAGCTGACCGATCCGGTGGGCAGTGTGACGACCTACTGGGATCTGCTGACGCGGCTGTGGGATCACCAGTTCGTCACCAACCGCGCCACCACCGCGAACTATCTCAACAATATGCTGATGTACCCGGCCGGCGTGGTGCAGGACATGCTGATCAAGGTCAGCATCGACAACAGCCTGTCGCGCGGCGAGATCAAAACCGGCGATCAGGTCTCGCGCTTCAACCGCATCCACTCCGCTTTGCTGGCGTTTGCCGGCGAACGCGATACGCTGGTGCCGCCGCCCATCGCCAAGGGCATCATCGACCTGGTGGCATCCCGTGACAAAGCATTCAGAATCGTGCTCGGTGGGCACATGGGCGTGATTCTCTGCAGCAAGGCGCTGGGCCACGTGTGGGCGCTAGCGGCGAACGTCGGCGGTGGCACCGGAATCGGCAACTGGTCGAGGCCAGAAATGCAGGCGTAAAACGTCAAGGGGTACGAAGCAATGAAACAGGGCGCGCTCAAATTCAGGTTGGCGCCGCGAGTCGGCGCAAGGCGGTACAGCCGCCGGACGCGGGTTTCGTCGGCAGTGATAATCCGGGCCCGCATAGCGGAGCTGGAGGCATCCTTGTGCCGGCGCTGCGCTGGTCGTGAGCTTACGCAACGAAATGTAAAGCGACGCGCAACAGCGGCGAAATTCAACCGGCGTTCAGCCGCGCAGAACTATGGTGTTCGTGTCGGAACCGTGCCGGCGAAACGCGGGAGAACCGCCATGAACAACAAGATTTCCGGGAAGATATTAATTTGGGTCGCAGCCTTGGCGCTGGCGACTTCGTCCGCCGACGCTTTCGCCAGTAATCGGGACCAGTCCACCTTGATCGGCGGCGTCATTGGCGCCTTCGCCGGTGCCGTGGTCGGGCAGCAGGTTGGCGGCCGCAACGGGGTGTTGCCGGGCGTCTTGATCGGCGCTGCTGCCGGAGTCGCCATCGGCTCCAGTGCCGACAATTCGCGCCGCGACGACTATCGTCGTGCTTATTACCGTGAACCGGTTCGTTATGCGCCGCCGGTCCGCTATGTCTCGCAACCGGTGCGCTATGTGCCGTCGCGTCCGGTTTATTACGGCAACCGTGATCGGGGGTACGGCCATCGTGATGTTCGCGGGGGTCGCGGGTATCGTTGATCTTCACGGTTTCACGACGCTGTTGTTTCAAACGCCCGGTGTTGCCGGGCGTTCCCATGGGGCGCCCAGCAGGGACGCACGCTTGGAGTGCAACTCCCACCGGGAGCTGATCACAGCGGCAGGCCTGTTTTTCCGTGACCCTACCGGGCACTGGAAGCGTAGGTGACATAACCCTCGGCGCCCTGCGCGAACCAAGTCTTCGCGTCGCTCTCGTTTAGGGCTAACCCATTGGCAAAACGATAGGGTAGATCAGGGTTCGCCAGGAATTTGCGCCCAAAGTTGATGGCATCGGCGGCGCCTTCGACCAGTGCAGCCTGTCCGCGCTGAAGGTCGTAATCCGAGTTCAGAACGAGCACCCCTTTGAACACCTCGCGGATCAACGGCGCTACAGGCGGTCGATCCTACTTGCCGTAGGTGCCCGTTTGGCCCTGGCTCGCGCAACTCGAGAAAGGCGATATTCAGGGGGTCGAGCAGCGTGCCAGCCGCAGTGAAAAGAGCCTTTTGATTGCTGTCGTCCACGCCCTGGATTTCGCCGTTGGGCGATAATCTGACAGCAGTACGCTGTGCACCCACTGCTGCAACCAGGGCTTCGACGACTTCACGTAGAAGCCGCAGCCGATTTTCGATCGACCCACCGTAGCTGTCCGTTCGCAGGTTGCTGCTATCGCGCAGAAACTGGTCGATCAGGTAGCCATTGGCAGCATGCAACTGGACGCCATCAAAGCCCGCTTCGATCGCATTGCACGTCGCAGCGGCGTAGTCCTGGACGACGCGTGAAATTTCATCGAAGCTAAGCTCACGTGCCTGCACATAGGTTGTTTGCCTTCGTAAGTGTGTGCTTTGCCGGGGGCCAGAGTGCTGCTGGCTGATACCGGATTCGCGCTGTGCAGTGACGGATGAACCACCCGCCCCATGTGCCAGAGCCGTGCGAATATTCTGCCGCCAGCAACGTGAACGGCGTCGGTTACTTTTCCCCAATACCGGACATGCTCGGTTCCCCACAGACCTCCCGCATAGGGCTAGCCACTGCCTTCTACGGAGATGCCGGTTGCCTCGGTGATGATGAGACCCACTGAAGCACGCTGAGTGGAGTACTCAACCATCAAATCCGTCGGCACGTGATCGCGCGTAGCGCGTCCACGCGTCAGTGGGGCCATCCAAATACGGTTCGGACAATTGATTGTGCCAACCTTGGTTGGGTCGAACAGTGTGGGCATCGTTTACGCCTGATTGCGGTCACGCATCGTACTGAATACACCAAAAGCCGGCTCGGCCCGTTCGGCAGGATCCCGTCCGTTATCACCCACAATAATCAGAAGACTCACAACAGCCCCTATGTACAGATCGCTTTCGGCAAGACCGGCCACAAACGAACGTGGCAGCGGCGGCGCAGTGTCCCGCACGCTGTTCGCGTTGCTGCCTGCACTTCTACACACTGAAACTGTGACGCAATCTGCGAGTGATGGTACCACCGGACGCGCCGGTTTTCTGCGGGCTGGCAGAGGCTGTGCAACGCACAAGCCGTACAATGAAGCGATGCGCAAATGGATCACTCGCATCGTGTTGGCTTGGCTGACGCTGACCCTCCTGCCGGTCCTGATCCTGCGTTTTGTGCCGCCCGCCACCAGCGCGTTCATGATCGAACGGCAGATCCATTATCTGCTGTCCGACACGCCACACCCCGCGATCCACTATGTGTGGACCCCGTGGCGTCAACTCTCCCCGCAGTTGGAACTGGCGGTGGTCGCCTCCGAGGATCAGACTTTCCCGACCAACCTCGGATTCGACTTCAACGCGATCGCCGATGCAGTGCATCACAACGAAGGCCGCCGACACCAGCGCGGCGCCAGTACCATCACCCAGCAACTGGCGCGCAACCTATTCTTGTGTCCGTGCCGCAACTGGGTCCGCAAAGGCGCCGAGGCCTATTTTACCGTGCTGTTGGAAGCCTTCTGGCCGAAACGTCGTATACTTGAGGTCTATCTGAACGTCGCCGAGTTCGGCGACGGCATCTACGGTGCCGGTGCGGTCGCGCAGCACTACTTTCACGAACCGCCATCGCGGCTGACCCGCGTACAGGCCTCGTTGCTGGCCGCCGTACTGCCCAACCCGCGCCACTGGCACGTGAACGCACCCTCGGCGTTCGTCCTGACACGCGCCGCCGACATCCGTGAGCAGATGGACCATCTGGGCACCGGCTATCTGGCGGCCCTATAGTAATATTGCACATAAACAGATGTCGACAAGTCATCAAGTTTAAAGAAGTTCTGCGGAATACCCACAGCCTTTGTGGATAAGCGTGTGGACAAATCCATCGCGACACGTCGAAAGCGCCGGTTTGACGGTGCTTTCCAGCATTGCGGCCATTTTGTAACCACTTCACAAAATAGTTATTATCCATATAGTTAATGAATTTTTACAGTCATCCGATGGCGGAATGTTGCAACCACGGGCGTCACCAATCTATGTTGCAGTGCGATTGTGCATAAGTTCCACGACAGCGCTCAGGGATCCGACAACCCATGTCTCATATGAGACCGCAGCCGTGAGTAACATCAGTGTCCTCTGCCTGTCTGGGCTCGATCCCACGGGCGGCGCCGGCCTGCAGGCGGACATCGAGGCCTGTGCCGCCAACGGCGTGCATGCGCTGGGGCTGGTGACGGCCCTGACCGTGCAGGACAGCCGCAACGTCAGCGCGGTGCACGCGGTGCACGCGGCACTGCTGGAACGCCAGCTCGATACCTTGTTGGCGGACTGCCGGCCCACGGCCATCAAGATCGGCCTGATCGGCGCACCTGAACAGATTCCGTTGCTGTGCCGCACCTTGGCACGGCTTCGATTGCCAGTCGTATGCGATCCGATCCTGCGCGCTGGCGGCGGCGCCGAACTGATGCCACCGGCCACGGCGACCCGGCTGCTGTCCGAACTGCTGCCGTTGATCACACTACTCACGCCCAACACCGCCGAGGCACGTCGGCTGGCGCCTCAAGCAACGAGTCTGGATGGATGTGCCCAGACGCTGCTGGCCACCGGGTGTGCTCAAGTGTTGATCACCGGCGGCGATGAGCCTGGCAAAGAAGTCGTCAACACGCTCTATCGCCCCGATCACTCACCACGTAGCTGGCACTGGCCACGACTGAACGGTCCGTTCCACGGTGCCGGTTGTACCCTGGCCGCCGCCATCGCCGCACGGCTGGCATTGGGTGACACCATCGACGCCGCATTGACGGCTGCGCAGGAGTACACCCAGCAGACGCTCAGATCCGCCCGCCGCATCGGCCAAGGCCGTCTTGTTCCGAGACGGATGTGGTGACGACGTGACATCTCCCGCCTCCCGTCTCCCGCCTCCTGCGTTAAACGGCCTCTACGCCATCACCTCGGAGACGATCTGCGCCGACGGCGCCAGAAGACTGGTGGACGCGGTTGAACAGGCCTTGCTGGGCGGCGCCCGCCTGATCCAGTATCGGGACAAGACCACGCCGCCGGCACTGCGGCGGCGTCAGGCGCGCTTGCTGGTCGGCCTGTGCCATCAATTGAATGCGCGGTTGATCGTCAACGACGATCCGACGCTAGCCGCCGAGATCGGCGCCGACGGCGTGCATCTGGGGGGATCGGATGCCTCGATCACCGAGGCACGCACTCTGCTCGGTCCACACGCCATCATCGGCGCCTCCTGCGGTCGCAGCCTTGATCGTGCCCGGGTCGCGGCAGGGGCTGGCGCCGACTACCTCGCCTTCGGCCGTTTTTTCGCCTCGAAAACCAAACCCCAGACACCGCAAGCCGATGTACAGATAGTGCCGGCCGCAAAGGCCGAATTCGGCTTGCCGGTGTGCGCCATCGGCGGCATCACACCGGACAACGCTGCGCCATTGATCGCCGCGGGCGCCGATCTGATCGCCGCGGTGGACGGCGTGTTCGGTGCGCAGCACATGCGCGACGCAGCCTCGGCATACGTCGAGTTGTTCCGCCCGCCGACAAAACGATAGCGCTGTACGGGTTCCGATGGTTGGATTCACTGCGGACTTGCGGCTGTACTCCGATATGATTCTCGCCATTCACCCTGTCGATTTGCTTCCATCCAATTTCAGAACCGTGCCATGAGTCGCCCACATCAGTACAACAAACACCCCTGCCCACCGATACCGGACACGAGGAACGCAGCATGACGCGCTCCGATCAACTCTTCGAACGCGCGCAGCGCTTGATGCCCGGCGGAGTCAACTCTCCGGTGCGCGCGTTCCGTGCGGTCGGCGGCAACCCCCGCTTCATCGCCTCGGCCGACGGTGCCTGGCTGACCGATGTCGACGGCAAACGCTACATCGATTATGTCGGCTCCTGGGGGCCGATGATTCTCGGCCACCAGCATCCGGCAGTGCGCGAGGCCATCCTCAGGCAGGCGCAGATCGGTGTGTCTTACGGCGCGTCGACCGAACTTGAGGTCGAGATGGCGGAACTGCTGTGCGCGCGCGTGCCGGGACTGGAGCAGGTGCGCATGTGCAACTCCGGCACTGAGGCCACCATGAGCGCGCTGCGGCTGGCGCGTGGTGTCAGCGGACGCGACGCCATCCTCAAGTTCGAGGGCTGCTATCACGGTCACGGCGATGCACTGCTGGTGAAGGCCGGCTCGGGCGCACTGACGTTCGGCGTGCCGACTTCGCCCGGCGTCCCCGCCGACACCGCCAAGCACACGCTGACGGCGACCTATAACGATCTCGATTCGGTGCAGGCCGTGTTCGAGGCCAACGCCGGCACCATCGCCTGCATCATCGTCGAGCCGGTAGCCGGCAACATGAACTGCATCCCACCCGCGTCGGGCTTTCTCGAAGGGCTGCGCCGAATCTGCGACCGCGACGGGGCGCTGCTGATTTTCGATGAGGTGATGACGGGCTTCCGCGTGCATCCACGCGGCGCGGCGGGCCTGTACGGGGTCAGCGCTGATCTGCTGACGCTGGGCAAGATCATCGGCGGCGGTCTGCCGGTGGGCGCTTTCGGTGGCCGTCGCGAGATCATGCAGCAACTGGCACCGGTCGGGCCGGTGTATCAGGCCGGCACGCTGTCGGGCAATCCGTTGGCGATGGCGGCGGGGCTGGCACTGCTGCGCACCTTGGATGACGCCGTGTTGTACCAGCGGCTGGACGAATGGACCGAGCGGTTATTGAGGGGGTTCCGTGAAGCAGCAACGACCGCCGGCGTACCGTTCTTCGCGCGGCATCTCGGCAGCATGTTCGGATTGTTTTTCACCGATGCCCCGTCAATCGACAACTACGCTGCGGTCATGGCTTGTGATACAGCGGCGTTCAAGGGCTTCTTCCACGCCCTGCTCAAGCGCGGCGTCTACCTGGCACCCTCGGCGTTCGAGGCGGGTTTCGTTTCGGCCGCACACGGCGAGCGGGAACTGGAGCTGACGCTGAACGCAGCGCGCGAGGCGTTTGTCGAAGTCGCGCGAGGCCGTCTATGAAACAGGAAAGCGCAGTCGGCAAACTGCGCCGAAAGTTCAACCGCGGCAACTCTTGGCTAACCTACGATCTCGGCCGCCTGTTTACCGCCGACAAGCTCAACGACGACGCCATCGATGACATCGAGGATCGGCTGCTGCTGGCCGACGCTGGTATCGAGGCCGCTACTTGGCTGAGCACCCGTCTGCGGCGCGAGGTCATGAGCGGACGCATCAAGACTGAACCGCAACTGCGCGCCGCACTCAAGGCCAGCCTGTTGGAACTGCTCGCGCCCTGCAGCCGGCCACTGGAGATTCCAGACTACATCAAGCCGTTCGTGCTGTTCGTGGCGGGGGTCAACGGCGTCGGCAAAACCACCACCATCGGCAAGCTGGCAGCACGCTATCAGCGCGAAGGCAAAAAGGTGCTGCTGGCTGCGGGCGACACCTTCCGCGCCGCTGCCGTCGAGCAGCTCAGCAGTTGGGCCGAACGCGCGCAGGTCGGCCTGATTTCACAAGGTACCGGCGCGGATTCCGCCTCGGTGATCTACGACGCGGTGCAGGCCGCCAAAAGCCGCGGCAGCGACATCGTCATCGCCGACACCGCCGGCCGGCTGCACACCCAGAGCCACCTGATGGACGAGTTACGCAAGATCAAGCGCGTCGTCCAGAAACACGATCCCTATGCTCCACACGAGGTGCTGCTGGTGGTGGACGCCACCACCGGTGCCAACGCCCTCAACCAGGCGTTGCAGTTTCACGAGGCCATCGGCTTGACCGGCTTGGCGATCACCAAGCTCGATGGTACCGCCAAGGGCGGCGTGCTGCTCGCCATCGCCAAACGGCTCGCGCTGCCGGTACGGTTCATCGGCGTCGGCGAAGGTGTGGACGATCTGTTGCCGTTCAACGCGGAGACCTACGCAGAAGCGATGGTAGCTTAGACGGGGGACGGAAGGTAAGAAGCGAAAACGACTAGCCTGTGGCGATGCCATCAATAGCGCTACGGCTTGAGTCGACGTGCGATAATTTACAGGTTCTTGACGCTCCGCTCGTCCTGTCGCCCGTCTCCCGGCATGCCAGACATCATCCGCTTCCACCGCATCAGCCACCGTTACGAAGACGGCGACGACATACTGACGGATCTCAATTTTTCATTGGATCGCGGCGAGATGGCCTTTATCACCGGGCCGTCGGGTGCCGGCAAGAGTACGCTGCTGAAATTGATCGGTCTGATAGTACGGCCCAGCCGCGGCGACGTGGTGGTCAACGGCCGCAATCTGGTCGAGTTGAAACGGCGGCAGATTGCGCTGTACCGCCGTCAGATCGGCATGATCTTCCAGAATAGCAATCTGCTGGTGAGCCGAAACGTATTCGACAACGTCGCCTTGCCGCTGTTGATCCGTGGTCACTCGGGCGGCGACATCGGCCGCCGCGTGCACGCGGCGTTGGACGCGGTCGGCCTGCTCGGACGCGAGCGCGCCTTTCCGCCGACGCTGTCGGGCGGCGAGCAGCAGCGCGTCGGCATCGCGCGCGCGGTGGTGGCGCGGCCAGCGCTGCTGCTGGCCGACGAACCCACCGGCAACCTCGACCCGCAGATCGCCGCCGAGGTGATGCAACTATTCATGCGCTTCAACCAGGTCGGCACCAGCGTACTGGTCGCCACCCATGCGCTGGGATTGATCCAGCATCTGCCCTACCGCGTGTTGCGCCTGGAGCACGGCCATCTCAGCGAAGGGCTGCCTTTAAGCGCAGGCGCAACTGGAACTGACGGAGACACACCGCTTGAGAGCCCGGCAGAATAAACCACAGGCCGCGCGCGCTGCCAGCGACAGTCCGCCGTCCTGGTTACCTCGCTTGCTGCAGGATCATGTCCGCGCACTCAGCGGCACGCTGGCACGGATGCGCGCCAAGCCGCTCGGGACCCTACTCACCGTCATTGTGCTCGGCATCACCCTGGCGCTGCCGGCCGGATTGCAGGCGCTGTTTGCCAATCTCAGCGACACCGGTTACCGCCTCGGTCAGCAATCGCTGCAGACGACCCTGTTCCTGAAGGATTCGGTCGATCCGGCGCAGGGGCGCACGCTCGCTGCGCAGATCGGCAAACGCGCTGGAATCGTCAGCAGCCGTTATCTCTCGAAAGCCGGCGCGCTCAAGGAATTTGAGGCACATTCCAGCCCCGGCGAGACGCAGGCCCTGAAGCTGCTGGACCGCAATCCCCTGCCCGCCTCCATCGTCGTCGCTCCCGATCCGCACCAGCCGCAGGCCAAGGCGCAGGCGCTATTGAAAAGTCTCGCCGAACTGCCGCAGGTGGATCAGGCACAACTCGATCGGGAGTGGCTGCAAAAGCTCTACGCGCTGCTCAACCTGATTGGACGCGTGATGCTGATCGTGATGGCGGTGCTGGCGGCGTCAGTGGTGATTGTCGTCGCCAACACCATCCGCCTTGATATCGAGAACCGGCGCGACGAGATCGAGGTGATGAAGTTGGTCGGCGCCTCCGACGCCTATGTGCGACGGCCGCTGCTCTACACCGGCTTGTGCTACGGTCTGGCTGGCGCGCTGCTGGCATTGATACTGGTAAAACTTGCAGTGCTCTCGTTGCAAGGCACGGTACAACATCTGGCCGGCCTCTACGACGCCCAGGCGCATCTGCAGAGCCTTTCTCTCGGGCCCTCATTGATCTTGCTCGGCTGCGGTCTGGGACTGGGATGGATCGGCGCCTTCTGGACCGTTTCCAGACACCTGCATCTGATCGAACCTCACTGAGTCATCGAACTTTACCGTGATCTGGCACTCCAACTTCAAGACTGCTAAAATCCTAGATTGAGGTTGAAGAAATGACTGCGAACACACTCGCTTTACGATCTGCTGACCTGCCCAGTCCGCTGTCGGGCAGCTTCCAGGCCTACGTCCAGAGCGTCGGCCGCATTCCGCTGCTGTCGCCCGAGGACGAGACACGGCTGGCGCGCCGCCTGCACGACCATCAGGATCTGGACGCCGCGCAGCATCTGGTGCTGTCCAACCTGCGTTTCGTCGTGCATATCGCCCGCGGTTACGGGGGCTACGGGCTGCCTCTGGCCGACTTGGTGCAGGAAGGCAACATCGGCTTGATGAAAGCGATCAAGCGCTTCGACCCCGAAGTTGGCGTGCGCCTGATCTCTTTCGCCGTGCACTGGATCAAGGCCGAAATTCACGAATACATCCTGCGCAACTGGCGCATTGTCAAGATCGCCACCACCAAGGCACAGCGCAAGCTGTTCTTCAACCTGCGTCGCGCCAAGACCCGGCTGGGCTGGATGCATCAGGACGAGGTCGAGGCGGTGGCACGCGACCTCAAGGTGAAGCCTGAAGAAGTGCTGCAGATGGAGTCTCGTCTCAGCGGGCACGACATCTCTTTCAGCGCCGGGCCAGCTGACGACGATAATGCCTACATGCCGGAAGACTATCTGGCCTCCAACGACGACCCCAGCGCCGCGCTGGAAGCCAACGATTGGAACAGTCGGCGCGAAGATCGCATGCACCTAGCATTGGAACACCTCGACGACCGCTCGCGCGATATCCTGCAACGCCGCTGGCTCAACGAGGACGGCAAGGTCGGGCTGCAGGAGTTGGGCGACGAATACGGCGTGTCGGCCGAGCGCATCCGGCAGATCGAAGCGGCGGCGATGAAGAAACTGCGCAAGTCGATCGAGGCGGAAGCAGAAGCAGCTTAAGCGCTGCCGCAGCTTGTAAAAAAGTCCGGCTCCGCCGGGCTTTTTATCATCCGATCAGAAAACTCAGGACAGCAACGGCAGATAATGGTCAACCAACAACAACGAAAAAATGCCCATCAGATAGCTGATCGAGTAACCGAAAGTCTTCATCGGCAACCCTGGCTTCGGCCACCATTTCAGGCGTACCGCATAGACCAGAAAGATGCCCCCCAACAGCAAGGCTCCGGTGAGGTAGACCGGTCCGCTCATGCCCACCACGAAAGGTAGCGCGGTCACCGTTACCAACAATATTGTGTAGAGCAGGACCTGTGTGCTGGTGTAGTCGATCCCATGCGTCACCGGCAACATCGGAACTCCGACTTTGGCGTATTCATCGCGCCGCTCAATCGCCAGCGCCCAGAAGTGCGGTGGCGTCCATACGAAGATGATCAAAAACAGCAGCAGCGATTGTGGTGCCATGTGCCCGGTCACTGCGACCCAGCCCAGCACGGGCGGAAACGCGCCTGCCGCGCCGCCGATGACGATATTCTGCGGCGTTGCCCGCTTCAGCAACAACGTGTAAATCCCCGCATAGCCAGTCAGTGCGCCCAGTGTCAGCCAGGCCGTCAACGGATTGACCAGCCAATACAGGATCACCCAGCCGCTGACACCGAGTAAAGCGGCGAACAGCATGGACTCCGCCACGCCCAGAGAGCCCGTCGCCAGCGGCCGGCCGCAGGTCCGCGCCATGCGTGCATCAATGCTGCGGTCAACCAGCTGATTCATGGCACCTGCCGACAGCGCCTGCAAACCGATGCCCAGTGTTCCGAACACAAACTTGTCCAGGGGTGGCATACCCGGCACAGCCAGTAACATGCCAATCACTGCCGTGAACACGATCAACATCACCACGCGTGGCTTGCACAATTCGTAGAATTCGCGCATCCGGCTAGCTGGTGCGACGATTGTCGCAGTTTCGGGGACAGAGTTCATGAAAAACGGCCTCTCATGCGTGTGAACGCGCAGTCCAGACAAAATGGTTGACGGCGACTGCCGTCAACAACAGCAACGCGGCGCCGCCGTTGTGTGCATCCGCCAGCCACAACGGGAACTGCCATTCGACGATGCTGATGCCGATCACCACCTGCAGTGCCAGCGTTGCCAACAGAGCCACACCCAAACCGCGCCAAAGTGGGCGCCTGCCCCATAGTAACAACTGCAGGCCCAAACCTCCAAATACCAGCGACGTCAGCAGCGCCCCGTAACGATGTACCATGTGGATGGTGGCGCGTACGGCTGAGCTGAGCACGCCGCCTTCGTAATTCACGCCCAGCGGGTGCCACAGCGTAAAAGCTTTCGCCAAGCTGGCCTCCGGCAGATAGGAACCCTGGCAACTTGGAAAATCGGGGCATGCCAGTGCCGCGTAGTTGGTGCTGGTCCAACCGCCCAAAAAGATCTGTACACATAACACCGCCAGCGCCAGCGCGGCAAACAGTCGCACGCCGCCCGGCATGCCGGCGCTATCCGGCCTCGGTGCTCGTTGTCGCAGCCACATCCACCACAGCAGCGCCAGCGTGGTCATGCCCAGCAGTAGATGGGTGGTGACAACCAGCGGCACGACCTGGAGCGTTACCGTCCACGCACCGAACACGATCTGCACCAGTATAACGCCGAGCACCACAAATGGCAGCAGATGTGGTCCGCGGCGCCGCCAATCTCGCGCAGCCAACCCCGCCATTGTCAGTACCAGCAGGCCAACGATGCCGGCCAGATAGCGGTGGATCATCTCTTTCCAGGCTTTGGGTGCCTCTACCGGCCGTAACGGATAACGCACATCGGCCGCAGCGCGAGCCGGCGCGGACACGGGCACTGTCAAGTGCCCGTAGCAGCCAGGCCAGTCAGGGCAGCCCAAGCCTGCGTTGGACAGACGCACATACGCGCCGAGAACCACTAGCGCAAAACAGAGAACGACGGTGAGCAGATTGAGATGGCGGAACATACTGGGCTTGGCGTCAGGAAGTAATCAGGATCGACTTCGACGGCTATGTCATGATACATGCCGACGTCAACCCATGCGGATTCGAGCGCACATTATAAGTCACAAGTTACGACCCCGTGTCAACCAATATGCGAATAGCGCAACAGATGCCGGAGATCAAGATACATATTCATGGGCGTGGCGCCTGGCGCATAAGAAAGCACCCAATCATTGATGGGATCGATCAGCAGTACGCTTCCCGGCTGGCGCGCCAGAACGGCCGCGGCCTGCTCGTTTGGTGGCTTGTCGCCAATTCTGAGTAGCTGCAATTGCGCCATTCGTGCCGGCTTCAAGGCAGCAGTCGTGTGTAGCAATGCGGCCTCATCTGGGGCAATGTAAAACACTTTCAGCCGCTCCGCGTCGGCGCGCAGTAGAGAGCGGATGTTGGAGACTTCAAGGACCCGCTGCGCGCACTGCTTGTCGCAGTGGTCACCGCCGAGATAGATCAGGTTCCAATGCCCCTTGAATGCAACATTGCTAAGCGCCGCGCCCTGCGTATCGAGCAAATCCAGCGTCGGCAAGGCCTGAACCGGCTTCATCAGTTCGCCGTGGTTTGTTTGGCTGCTGGGCAGCCAATCCGGCTTGAGGAAATTTAGGGCATACGCAATCAATACCGGCACCAGACACACGGCCAAGATCAGCAGCAACATCCGTCTCGAACCACGCAGCTCTGTGTCGACGCCGTTTTTAGAAACCATGTTGTCGTTCACTGCAATGGTCGATAGTTGAGTCTGAAGAACAGAAACAGGGCCAGCGCCGCAAAGCTGAACCACTGCAGTGCATACGAATAATGGCGCATCGGCGGAAGACCGTCATTGTGTGCCCATTTTCGCACGTAACCGTCCGCCTGTGTCGGCGCCAGCAACAACTCACCCGGCCGAACTGTCGAGCCATACAAACAGCGCATGTCTGCCCAGGTTGGATAACTGAGCACGCGTGGCCACGCCCCAGCACGGCAGTTGTCGACCTTGAGGCGCAATCCCGGTGCCGGTAACGCTCGCCACAATCCGCGTATCTTGCGCATCTCGCTGCCGACCGGCACAGCCGGCAACTGTTTACGATCATCATGTCCCGGCACCCATCCACGATTCACGATGAGGATGCTGCCATCCGCCATCTTCAGCGGAGTCAATACATCGTAGCCGACGCTCGTGCCATCGGACTGCCCGTACAATAGCAGTTGCTGCGTATCAACATAACGCCCCTCCGCGCGTGCCACCACCATCCCCTGAGGCGGCGGCGGTAGGTCACTTGCCATATCTGCAAGATCCTTTGGAACGGCCTGGGCCGCTGCGGCAACCTGCGCATCACGTCGGGCTTTCCCTTCGCCTCTGTCAATCTGCCAGATTCCCAAGGCTATGAATACGGCGCAACCCAACAGGGTCAGCAACGCCGACCACAAACTGGGGCGGAAGCGCCGGCGCGACACAGGCTGCGCAAGATCAGGGGCGGCCTGCTTGGGATTGTCGGGCATCAGGGTTATTATGAGCTCAATTACCGCGCGACACTATAGGACTGCGAATGCTCGCCAAACTGATCTTGCTGCTGCTGTTAGGGGCCGTTATCACCGCACTCTTCACCAGTCTCTACTTCATGTTCCACGATCACGGCAAGACCAAACGGATGGTGAATATGTTGATGATCCGTGTGCTCTTGTCGTTTGCACTGATCACTTATGTGATCGTCGCCTATCTGCTGGGCTGGATCCACCCGCACGGCGTCGGGCAATAGCGCTCCACGACTTCCGTAGAAGAGATATACCGCTTTATTACATTCACCTAACAAAAACAACCCTGCACCGGTTCTCACCGAGTGCAGGGTTGTTAAGTTCGCAACGAGTCGCCTGAGTTTTCCGTCAACGTCCTTCGAGGTGTGGAGCGGAACAATTACGCCAACACGTAGACGAAAACGAACAGGCCTATCCAGACGACATCGACGAAGTGCCAGTACCAAGACACGGCCTCGAAAGCAAAATGGTTATCAGGCTTGAAATGGCCCGCCAACAGCCGAGCAGTGATCGTGATCAGCATGATCGTGCCTAACGTGACATGGAAACCGTGAAAACCGGTAAGCATGAAGAACGTCGCGCCGTACACACCACTGTGCAGTGTCATGCCCTGAACGGTGTAAGCGTGATAAAACTCAAACCCCTGACAAAACAAGAAGGTGATACCCAACGCGACCGTCAGGTACATCCACTTGATGCACTCGGAACGCTTGTCGTCTTTAAGCTTGTGGTGTGCGATGGTGACAGTGAAACTGCTGGTAATCAGCAGTACGGTATTGATGGCCGCTAGCCCCCAAGCATCCATGCTTGTGAATGCGCCGCCTGCATCACCCGGTCCATTGGTCGGCCAAACCGCGGTGAAGTCGGGCCACAACACGAGGTTGGTAAACAGCCTCGCGCCATCTCCCCCCAGCCATGGTACCGCTATTATGCGTGTGAAGTACAACGCACCGAAGAAACCTCCGAAAAACATCACTTCGGAGAAGATGAACCAGGTCATACCCATGCGGAAGCTCTTGTCGTTCACACCGCCCTGAACGCCATAGTCTCCCAGTTCACTCTCCGCTGTCACGCGGTGTATCCACGCAAACACGACGTAGAGCATCAGAAGGGCACCAATAACGAGCGGATACACCACCGGTATTGGTGATTCACTCTCAAGCCAGTGTCCAAAACCAAAGATTACCAATACCAAGCCGACAGTCAGCGCGAACGGCCATGCACTGGGAGGC
>Ga0307374_10004372_pt1 | contig 23564 bp, 19 predicted proteins | sample OX3MG_FD_202532 | JGI IMG/M metagenome (GOLD analysis project Ga0307374, IMG submission 202532) | Soil microbial communities from Risofladan, Vaasa, Finland - OX-3 | ecosystem: Environmental > Terrestrial > Soil > Coastal area > Acid sulfate soil | place: Finland: Risofladan, Vaasa | collected... | reverse complement strand
GGCGGAGAGCGGTGGGTCGGCGGGACCAGCCCTGGCTGCCCTGGCGGCGGTCGCCGATTACTGCCAAGAAGGGGAATTGGCGCTCGATCCGTCCTTTCTCAGGGTGAGCTGGCGGGTGCCCGGGGGCGCGATGAACCTCGACGCGTCCACTCGCCGCAACCTGGAGTTGCTCGAGCCGTCTGGAGGAGGCACCTCGGTCTTCCGCCTGATCGACCGCACCCTAACTCCCCTCGGAGCTCGCCGGCTGCGCGCCTGGCTCCAAGAGCCGCTCAGCCTGCTGCCCGCGCTTCTCGAGCGACAGGCAGGGGTCGGCGAACTCGCGCGGTCTGGATCACTTCGGGCGCAGGTGCGCTCTTCCCTCAGCGGATGCCGGGACCTGGAGCGGCTCGTCGGAAGGTCGGTGCACGGCGCGGCCAGTCCGCGCGACCTGGGAAGTCTGGCAGACACGTTGGAGCGACTTCCGCAGCTATCTGCCTGTCTGGATCGAGCGCAGTCCCCCCCGCTTCGGTCACTGGCCGCGGCTCTGGACGGTCCGACCGGGGCGCTGACGGCCCTGCTCCGGCGTGCCCTGGAAGAGGATCCCCCGTCTCAGGTGCGGGATGGGGGTTTCATCCGATCGGGCTTCGACGAGCAACTTGACCAGATTCGCCAGGCCAGCGCGGGCGCTCGGGACTACCTCTCGAATTTGGAGGAGTCCGAACGCGAACGCACCGGGATCCGGGCGCTCAAAGTTGGCTATAACCGGGTCTTCGGTTACTACATCGAAGTCCGCCACGCGGCTCGGGACGCGATTCCTCCCGAATACGTCAGGCGCCAGACCCTGGTCGGCGCCGAGCGCTATGTGACTCCGGATCTGCGCGAACACGAAAACGTGGTTCTCACGGCCCGCGAGCAGAGCCTGTCCCGCGAGTTGGCATGCCTCTCGGCTCTGCTGCAGGCGGTCGCCGACCAGGCGGGAGAACTCGGTCGGGCGGCGACGGCGCTCGGGGACCTGGACGCGCTGCAGGCGTTGGCCGAGCTGGGGGTTGAGCAGGGCTGGGTGATGCCGCAGATCGACGAGGGGCTGACTCTGGAGCTGATCGAGGGAAGGCATCTGCTTGTCGAGTCCAGCCTGGGAGCGGGCCGGTTCGTGCCCAACGACGTCGCCATGGATGGCGAGACCGAGCGGCTCTGGCTCTTGACTGGGCCAAACATGGCGGGGAAGTCGACCTTCCTGCGCCAGGTGGCCCTGATCTGCCTGCTGGGGCAGATTGGCTCGATGGTGCCGTGCACCAAGGCCCGCTGGGGGCTGGTGGACCGGATCTTCACCCGGATTGGAGCCCAGGACGACATTGCTTCCGGACGCAGCACCTTCATGGTGGAGATGGAGGAGATGGCGCTGATCTTGGCCCAAGCGACTCCGCGCAGCCTGCTGATCCTGGATGAGATCGGCCGCGGCACCAGCACCTACGACGGCATGAGCATCGCCCAGGCCATCCTCGAATACCTCCACGACCAACTCGGGATGGCCCGACGGGTTCTCTTCGCCACCCATTACCACGAGCTCACCACCCTCGAGCGCGCCCTGCCCGCGCTGCGGAACTTCCGGGTCGAGGTGATCGAGACTGAAGAGGACGGCGAGCTGCGCATCGCCTTCCTCCACCGGATCGTGGCGGGCGGAGCCGATCGCTCTTACGGCATCAATGTGGCCCAACTGGCAGGGCTGCCCACGTGGGTGCTGGGCCGGGCCGCCCAGGTGCTCGCCGGGCGGGAGTCTGAGCGCCCCCTGGCGTCGTTGAGTGGGGCGGAGCAACAGTTAGCGCTGCCGCTGAACCCAGCGCATCCGGTGATTGTTGAGCTGGAGCATCTGAAAATTGAGGGCATGACGCCGTTGGAGGCACTCCAACAGATCGCCGAATGGCAACGCCGGGCAGGAGAGTCGACCTGAACGGGAATCCTCCCGGAGCCCCGGGTCCGGGTGGCACCCGGTCGTCCATCAGACAGCTGGCGCCGGAAGTTGCCGACTTGATCGCGGCGGGAGAGGTCGTTGAGCGACCAGCGTCAGTCGTCAAAGAGCTGGTGGAGAACGGGCTCGACGCCGGCGCCGCGCGGATCACCGTCGAAATCGAGGGCGGGGGCATGGAGATGATCCGGGTCGTGGATGACGGTCGAGGTATGCCTTCGGGGGAATTGGCGCTGGCGCTGCAGCGCCATGCCACGAGCAAACTCACCGCGATCGACGATCTCACTCAAATCACCACTTTCGGGTTCCGGGGCGAGGCGCTGGCGAGCATGGCTGCCGTCGCCGGGGTGGTTTTGGTTTCGCGGGAGCGGGACTCGGTGGCCGGCGCCAGAGTTGAGGTTGCCGCCCAGGGGCCGGGTCCGGCGACTGCGGTGGCTGCGCCACCGGGAACATCCGTCGAGGTGCGGCGCCTCTTCCACAACACTCCAGCCCGGCGGGCCTTCCTACGCTCCACTCGATCGGAGGCCACCGCGTGCCTCAGGGTCGTTTCGGAGGCGGCGTTGGGGCGGCCTGACGTCCGGTTCGAGGCCCGGGCGGAGGGGAGGAGAACTCTCGGTACCCCGGGCGATGGTGATCTCGTAGAAACCGCCCGATCGGTGCTTGGTCGTGGTGTGGCTGACCAGCTGATCCCGGTCTACTGGCAGGGCCACGGGGTGGCCGTGGTCGGTGTTCTGGGCCCGCCGGGCGTGGCCCATCCCAACCGCAACGCGCTGGTCGTGATGGTCAATGGCCGGCGGGTCCACCAGCGCACTTTGGCCGCGGCCGTTGAGGGTGCCTACCGGGGACTGCTTGAGGTGGGGCGTCACCCCCTGTCGGTGCTCGACATCCGCTGTGACCCACGTGAGGTGGACGTGAACGTCCATCCCACCAAGAGGGAGGTGCGCTTCAGAGACGAGGGCCGGATCTTCGAGGCGGTCCAGAGGGCGTGTTGGGGTGCTCTGCGCGACCTCCGTCCCGCCAACCTCCTCCTATCGCCAGAGTCCCGGGGCGGAGATGCTCAGGTTGCTGTCGGGTGGTCCGCGCTGCGGGAAGCACCCCCGTCCAATTCCGATGCGGGCATGGAGCTGCTCGCTGACCAGCCACCGCCTGGGGACCAGGACAACTCCCTCGCCGGCGCCGATCGGTGGCGCTACCTCGGCCAGGCCCATAACCGCTACCTGGTCGTCGAGACGGAGCGGGGACTGGGCCTGGTGGATCAGCATGCGGCCCACGAAAAGGTGCTCTACACCAGGGTGCTGGAGGTGCTGGCCACCGAGGGCGACGGCGGCGGGCAAGCGGGCCAAGGGCTGCTCAGCCCCATGCTCGTCGAGGTGGGGCCGGCCGTCGTCGCTGGCCTGGCCGACGCGGCCGACCTGTTCCGGCGGGCCGGCTTCGATCTGGAGTCGTTCGGAGTAGGAACCGTGAGGTGCTCCGCGGTGCCCATGGGCACCCGACTGTCCGAACTGCGGCAATTGCTAGTGGAAGTGATCGGCAGCGCGACGGCCGGAGAGGGAGACCTGCCATCGCGCCGCCACCGGCTGGCAGCATCCGTGGCGTGCCACAGCGCGGTCAGGTTTGGTGATCCCGTCACTCCCCAGGAAGTGTCGGCGCTGTTGAGAGACCTGGCTGGCACTCCTGGCGGGATCACCTGTCCCCACGGCCGGCCCGCGGTTCTCCTGCTGTCCGAAGGACAGCTCATGTCTGCCTTCAGGAGGCACTGAGGGTGTCTCGGGCTTCGGCTGGGCCTGCCCGAGTCATTCCCCGGGTCGTGGCCATCCAGGGACCGACCACCTCGGGAAAGACCCGTCTGGCGGTGGCGCTCGCCCACGAACTGGAAGGGGAGTTGGTGAATGCCGATTCCCGCCAGGCTATCGCCGAACTGAGCATCGGGGTCTGCAAGCCCACTCCCGCCGAGCTCCAGGGAGTGGTCTGCCATGGGCTGGATTGGAGCCACCTGGGCCACCAATTTTCAGCCGCCCAGTACCTATCTCTGGCGACTGGGGCCATCAAGGAGATTTCGGCTCGGGGCCACCCTGCCATCGTCGTCGGCGGTACCGGTCTCTATGTTCGAGCGCTCCTCGGCGGCTACGACTTTGGGCGCACCACCCCGGAGGAGGCGCGGATGCGGAGACCCATCCCCGCCGACAACCAGCCCCAGCTCGTCGCCGTCGCGACTCAAGATCTGGCGCGCCTGGACCCCGAGCGGGCCCAACAGGTGGACCTGGGGAATCCCCGGCGGGTCATTCGCGCCGCGGAACTGGCGCGAGCGGGCACGCGGGCCTACCAGTCACCACCTAGCTGGTCGATACGCAAGTTGGGCTGTCACGTCAGCGCGAAGGAGCTGCGTGAGCGGATCCAAGTTCGATCGGACCGGCTCTTGGGCCAGCCACTCCGAGAAGAGGTGGAGTCGCTCGTCTCCAAGGGCTTCTCGGCGGAGCTGCTGGCACGTTCGGCGATCGGGTATTCTGAAGTTGTCGACTGGGCTCTCGGGCACTGCCCGCGCCAAGAAGCACTGGAGCGCGTGGTGGCGCGAACGTGGCGATACGCGAAGGCCCAGATGACTTGGCTACGCAGCGAGCCCGACCTCGTTTGGGTCGACGCTAATGCCAGCCTGGACGAGATGGTTAGCCAGGGATTGGCAGTCCTTCTGACCGGCCCCGGGGCGAGGTTTCGATGAGAGTTTTCGACGAGTCCATGCAGCGCGAACGGGAGCGCGCATTTCTACTGGGGTGGACGTCGTCCGAGCGCGACCTAGGCCACGTCGAGCTGGAGATGGACGAGCTTGGTGACTTGGCCCGCACCGCGGGAGCGGAGGTCGTTGGGTCGGACGTGCAGAAGCGTCCGAAGGTGGACCCCACACTGTTTTTCGGGCGGGGGAAGGTAGCGGAGATTCGGGAACTCCGGGAGAGCCTCGATTTTGGTCTGCTGATCACCAACGACGAGCTCTCAGCGCGACAGCAGCGCAACTTGGAGGAGCAGCTCGAGATCTCCGTGGTCGACCGCACCAGCCTGATCCTCGATATCTTCGCGCAACACGCGCGATCGCGCGAGGGTCGAATCCAGGTCGAAGTGGCCCAGCTCCAACACCTCCTACCCCGGCTCACCGGAACCAGCGGACTCTCCCGGCTCGGTGGTGGGATTGGAACCCGCGGTCCGGGTGAGCAGAAGTTGGAGACGGACCGGCGGCGGATCCGCAACCGCCTGCGGGTGTTGCAGAGGGACCTCACGGAACTGCACGAGGAGCGAGCACTACATCGGGAGGGTCGTCGTCGCCAACCATTTCGGACGGCCGCCCTAGTCGGCTACACGAACGCCGGAAAGTCGACGCTGCTCAACGCCATGACGGCCGGTGGCGCGTTGGCCGAGAACCAACTGTTCGCGACACTCGACCCGACCACGCGGGCGGTGCGGCTACCGTTCGGCCAACCGTGTCTGCTGGTGGACACGGTCGGTTTCATTCAGAAGCTCCCTCACGAACTGGTGGCTGCCTTTCATGGCACGTTAGAGGAGGTTGGCGAGGCAGACCTGCTGGTTCATGTGCTGGACGCCAGCCATGCCGGCGCCGAAACCCGCCTCGAGACCGTTCATGCCACCCTGCGCGAGTTGGATCTCGAAGACCGACCACTGCTCCTCGCGATCAACAAGGTGGACCACTGCTCGCCGGAGAGTCGGATGCGTCTGCGCACTTTTCAACCCGAACCGTACTTGGGTGTGGTCATGGTCAGCGGTACCACGGGCGAGGGGCTGGACGATCTCCGGTCTGCAATTGCTCAGGCACTCTCCCGCGACATGCTTGCGGTCGAGGCCACGATTCCCTACGACAACTGGAAAGCTCTCTCCCGGTGGCGACGCTACGGGGTAGTCGAGGGCGAAGAGTTCGCCAGCGATGGAGTCCATGTCCGGGGCCGCTTACCCGAGGCGCTGGTCGAGGGTATGAAGAGCGGGGCAGGCGGGGAAGAGCCGGCCGACTGAGTCAGCGAACCTACTGGCGCAGTACTCGAATCACGGCCACCACTTTCCCCTCGATATGGGCGTCGTTCACGATCAATGGACTAAACGCTTCGTTCGACGGCTGCAGCCGGATGTGTCCACTTTCACGGTAGAGACGTTTGACGGTAACCTCACTCTCGCCGGTGTCAGGGCTCTCCAACCGGACCACGGTTACGCTCCCGTTGGGGACGTTCGTACCCGGCTTAACCACCACCAGGTCTCCATCGAAAATCCCGTCCCCGTGCATGCTCTCTCCTCTGACCCGGAGGACGAAGGAGTCGTCGCCACCGGCGATCTCTGGCCCAATGGCCAGATGTTCCTCGATGTTTTGCTCCGCCAGTAGTGGAGCGCCTGCGGCCACCTGACCCACCAGAGGCAACCAGTAGGCCCCGGTCGGACGATTCGCAGGTATCGAAGAGTCAGTGAGCAAGACTGTTCGCGACTTGGTGGGGTCGCGATGGATCAGTCCCTTGCGCTCCAAGACATTCAGGTGGTTCTGCACAGTTGAGCTAGAGCTGAGGCCGACGGCTCGCCCGATCTCGCGGACCGATGGAGGATAGCCTCCATCGAGGCTCCGCGATCGGAGGTAGTCCACAATTTCCTGTTGCCGAGGATGGAGACCTTCGGACATCTAGCAGCTCCTATCCGAGGTGCCTACCGACCGGCGGGGCCACCCCAGAACAAATGATCGCTCCCGATAGTAGCACCGATCGGCTGGGTACGCAAACGGCTGTTCGCCTGGCCCGGATCCCAGCCTCTCTGGACCATTGCCACCATATTCGACCAGCTTCGCCACAACTGATAACGAAGAGCACACCCGCTCTCGGCAGGTTCAAATCACAACCGGGACCGGCAGAGCTGAGTCAGCTTGGCCTTGACAAACGAACAGGTGTTCTCTAAAGTACGAACCGATGTTCGTGCCAACTAGGTCCGGTGAAGCCCCGATAGGTCGTAGCGCTCCGCGCCAGCCAGCCCGGAGAACTCTTCGGCGCCCCTGGGGACTGCTCGTCAAGGTGGCCGTGCTGACTGTGCTGGTCGGCGCCGTCATGACCCAGGTGGTCCTGGGGACAGCCGGCTCTAGAGGACCTTCCGTGGTGGTTGGGCCTGGACAGACCCTGTGGGGGATCGCCAGCAGCCACTATCCGCAGTCGGACCCCAGGGCGGCGATCGCGGCGATCGAGTCCGCAAACCACCTCGACAGCCCGGGCATTACACCGGGCGAGCGACTGCTGCTGCCGCCGGTCTGATCCCTAGATCCACGAGCCGGGCCTAGGGGTCCCGCGACTCGATAGGCTTGGGTTCTAGTGGTGATCTCCAACACAGCGCTCGACCGCATTCGTGCCGCCGCGGCCACGGTCCAGAAGGAGAGGCGACTGCCGAGCCTGGTAGTGGCGGTGGCCCAATCTGGGCGCCTGATCCATCAGGTCTCGATCGGAGAAGCCGACCGGGCATCGGAGCTACCCGCTGGACCGGACGTGCAGTACCGCATTGGGTCGATCACCAAGACCGTGACCGCGGTGGCCGTGATGCAGCTCGTGTCCCAGGGCAAGCTGGACCTGCGGGGGCCGCTCCGACAGGGATGGCCAGGCGCCCCGCACGACGACATCGCCCTAGCCGATCTCCTCACCCATGGAGCTGGGCTCCAACGGGAGCCTGCCGGATCCGTCTGGGAGACTCTCCAGTTCCCCGAGCGAGACCAGCTGGCGGCAGCGGCCGATATGGCCCAGCGCCTCTACCCACAGGACAGCTGGTTTCACTACTCGAACCTCGGGTTTGCACTGCTGGGAGAGATGGTCGCGCAGATGAACGGAGTTACCTGGGAGACGTGGGTAGCTGAGCACGTGCTGCAGCCTTTGGAGATGCGGCGCACCACACCACTTCCGACCGGGAGTTCGGCCCAGGGGTACTCCGTAAAGCCATACACCGACGAGGTGGTGAGTGAGCCCTCAGTGGACTGCCGCGGGCTCGCTCCGGCGGCCCAGCTCTGGAGCACGGCGGAGGATCTATGCCGCTGGTCGGGCGCCCTGGTTGGCGGCCGACCCGACGTGGTGGCCGCCACAACACTGGCCGAAATGGCTGCACCACGCACGATGGCGGATCTCGAGCACTGGACCAGAGGGTTCGGCTTGGGCCTGATGCTGATGCGCGACGGGGACACCGTCTACGTGGGTCACACCGGATCGATGCCGGGCTTCCTGGCGGCGGTCCTCTGCCATCAAGCCACCCAGCTGGCGGTCGTGGTGTTGGCCAACACGACCGGCGGATTCCAGGTGGGTCCACTGGCTTTGCAGCTACTTTCCCTGGCCCGCGAGGGGTCTCCATCTGATAGCGAGTGGAGTCCCGGCGAGGCACCGCCACAACGAATCGAACCACTTTTGGGGCGCTGGTGGTCCGAATGGAATGAGTGGATATTCCGGTGGCGCGACGGCAAGCTCCAGGCCATTCAGTCCGAGTCCGACCCGGGTGAAGCAGCCACTGAGTTTGCGGAGACCGCACCAGATGAGTTCGTTGCGCTCACCGGGACGGAACGCGGGGAACGGTTGCTGGTGATCCGCGGAGAAGGCGAAATGGCGGGCAGGGTGGAGAAGCTCTACTGGGCCACCTATCCGTTCACTCGAGCTCCTCGACCATTCGGCGAACTGCGCTGACAAGATGGCGGCCAGCGATCGGACCATGGCCCCTAGCTAGCCGTCGCAGGCCATTCAGTCGGAGGGTGAACTGAGCAGTCTGGCTATCCCTTCCAGCGGAATAGACACCCACTCGGGACGGCTGCGCAGCTCATAGTCAACCTCGTAGAGCGCCTGACTCGCCTGGAGGCAGGTGAGCAGCAGTCGGAGTGTGCTTCGATCAGAGGGCAGCAGTCCGGTGCCACCCATCGTGGCTAGGTACTGACCGAGGAAGGCGTCCCGGGCCAGACCCGACCAGGCCCGCCCATAGGGCTCCAGGCTGGCGGCACTCACGTCCGCGGAGTCCACCTGCTGGCGCAGGGCGACGGTTGCCGCGTAGTCGAAGGAGCGGAGCATCCCGGCAAGATCCTGAAGCGGCGTGGCCCGGCGACGCCTGACCGATATCGGGAGCGAGGGGCGACCTTCGAAGTCGAGGGCGTGCCAGCCGGCGTCGGTTCGCAGGAGCTGTCCCAGGTGGTAGTCACCGTGGATCCTGATCGCGCTGCCCGAGGGCTTGAGGCCTACCACCCGGCGGGCCAGTTCTTGCAGTGCGCTGGCATGGACCGCCAACGGCTCGAGTCGCGGGTCGCCCAGTCCCAGCAGCTTCTCTGCCAGTGAGTCGAGGTCGTCGGCGATGATTTGCAGGTCATCCTCGGAGAGTGCCCGGGAAACTAGGTCGGGGTCGCCGTCCAGTCCCGCGAGGGCCAGGTGCATCTCGGCCGTAAGATTCCCGATCTGAGCCGCCGCGCCTGCGAAGGACGACCCCTGGCGCTCCACGGCCTTGACGCAGTCCTCGGGAAGTGGCACGGCTCCGTCGGCGTCGACCAGGAGGTCGCCGTACAGGTCGCGGAGGGAAGTGAGGGCTAGGGAGAAGCCGTCCGTCCCGTTGCGCAGGTAGGTCTGGGCCACCGCGAGCGAGATGGTGACGTCGCCAGTACTCGCCTCGACGACGCCCAGCGGGCGGGCGATCCCGGCGAAGCCGGCTCGGTCCAGTGCCTCCAGCAGTTCGACCTCGGGGCTTACCCCGGGCCAGACTCGGCGGAGCACCTTGATCAGCAAGTCATCGCCGTAGAGCACGGTCGACTGGCTTTGATCTTTGGGCGCCATTTGGTTGGGCTCTAAGGAAGGAAGCGGGGGGAGCGGAGGGTGCAGCAGCCGGAAGCTGAGCTGCCCCGATTGGTCTCCCCGGATCGACTGACTCTCGGAGAGTGAGGTGAGGAACTGGGCTGCCAGGGCGGGATCGGCGAAGGCGTCGTAGACTGCCCAGGCCGTCGGAGCGGCATTCTCCAGGGGCTCCTCGGCCCCGCCCACCTGGCGCGAGACGGAGCGGATCCCAGAAGAGAGATGGCGGTCCCAGGGTCGAATTCCCAGAACCATCTGATACGTGGACGACATCCCCTCCTCGAATTCCGCCTCCACGAGTGCGATGACCAAGCCCGGAGCATCGCGGCGGAGCCAGAAGGTCTGGTCGAGATGCAGCTGGCGGAGCTTCCGGTGCTTGTCGGCAAACCACCGCTCCTGGGCCAAGCTCCCAGCCAAAGCAGCCTCGATCCCATCCATTGCCGACAACTGCGGGACCTTGGTCACGCCACTGCCTCCAGGCTTAGCCAGTAGAAGGCGTGGGGACCCAGGGTGAAGGGGTACGGCTGAGATCCGATCTTGGGGAAGGGGACCCGACCGATGAGCTCAACCGGGGTCGCCCCAGCGAACTGACGGAGATCCAATTCGACCGGTTGCGCGAATCGGGAGAGGTTGTTCACGCAGAGGATCGTCTCCCCATCAGACGACCGCAGGAAGCCAAGGATCGAGGGATTGGTGGCTTCGACCACCTCGAAGCGACCCCGGCCGAAGACCGGATGCGCCTGCCGGACCCGAATGAACCGCCTAACCCACTGGAGCAGTGAGCTCTCACTCCGCTGCTGCTGCTCGACATTGCACGCCTGGTAGCCATACAAGGGGTCCATCAGCGGGGGCAGGTAGAGCTGGGCGAAGTCGGCCCGGGAGAAGCCACCGTTGCGGTCGCCGTTCCACTGCATGGGAGTCCTCACTCCATCTCGGTCGCCAACATAGACGTTGTCGCCCATGCCAATCTCGTCGCCGTAATAGAGGATCGGCGTTCCTGGGAAGGAAAGCAGGAGCCCGTAGAGCAGCTCCATCTGGCGGCGGCCATTGCCCAAGAGGGGCGCCAGCCGGCGCCGGATCCCGATGTTGAGCTTCATCCGGGGGTCGCGGGCGTATTCCGCGTACATGTAGTCCCGCTCCGCGTCGGTGACCATCTCGAGGGTGAGCTCATCGTGGTTGCGCAAGAAGATGCCCCACTGGCAGTCCTGAGGAATGGGCGGGGTCTGGGCCAGGATCTCGGTGATCGGGTACCGCTGCTCCTGACGGAGCGCCATGAACATCCGCGGCATTAAAGGGAAGTGGAAGCACATTTGGCATTCGTCCCCGTCGCCGAAATAGGCTCGGACATCGCTTGGCCACTGGTTAGCTTCAGCCAGCAGCAGCCGGTCGGGAAAGTGGGCATCCACCGCTCGGCGCACGCGCTTCAAGAACTGGTGGGTCTCGGGTAGGCTCTCGCAGTTGGTTCCCTCCGCCTCGAACAGGTACGGGACGGCGTCCAACCTGAGCCCGTCCAGACCCAAGTCGAGCCAGAAGCTGATCACCTCCAGCATGGCCTCCTGCACTTCAGGGTTCTCGTAGTTGAGGTCCGGCTGGTGGCTGAAGAAGCGGTGCCAGAAGTACGCCCCGGCCTGGGGGTCGAAGGTCCAGTTGGAGACTTCCGTGTCCACGAAGATCACCCGCGCGTCCTCGTACCGGTTGGTGGTATCGCTCCAGACGTACCAGTCCCGCTTCGGCGAGTCAGCACTCCGGCGAGCTTCCTGGAACCAGGGGTGCTGGTCCGAAGTGTGATTGACGACGAGGTCGGTGATCACCCGGATGCCGCGCGAGTGGGCTTCGCTGATCAGCCGGCGCATGTCATCCACCGTCCCATACTCGGGCTGGATCGCATAGAAGTCGGAGATGTCATAGCCGCCGTCCCGCTGCGGCGAGGCGAAGATCGGCAGTAGCCACAGGCAGTTGACGCCGAGCCAGTGGAGGTAGTCGAGCTGGGCAATCAGCCCGGGCAGGTCACCGACGCCGTCATCGTTGGAGTCGAAAAAGCCCCTTACGAAGACCTCGTAAATAACGGCGTCGCGATACCACTGGGGATCAGGGGCCAGATTCACGCTTCCACCCAGAAGATCCGCGACGGCGCCTGGCTGGGATCCAGTTCGATGACCTGTGTCGAGCCCGTCCAAGTCGCAACTGTCCCACCGAGCAGATCATGAACCCGAAGGGTGGGGCGGGAGTGAGCGGTCAACTGCTTCAGGGAGAGTCGCACGGTCGCGCGGTGAACTCGGTCCGGATCTAGATTGACGACCACTAGGATGACATCGGCACGGTCGGCGGTGTGCTTGGAATAGGCGAGAACTTGGGGATCGTCGGTGCGATGAAAGTACAGCCGCCTCAGCTGCTGCAGCGCCGGATGATCGCGTCTGATCTGATTCAGCTGGGTGATCAGCGACGCCAGCGAGCCGGGCTGGGACCAGTCTCTAGGCCGGTACTGGTACTTCTCCGAGTCCCAGTACTCCTCGGACTTTGGCTTCTGGGGTCGGTTCTCGCAGAGTTCGTAGCCGCTGTAGATTCCATAGGTAGGGGAGAGGGTGGCGGCGAGCACCAGCCGGTATCGAAATGCGGGTGGCCCGCCCTGTTGCAGCTCCTCGGTGAGGATATCCGGGGTGTTGGTGAAGAAGTTGGGGCGCAGGTAATCGGCCGTCTTCTTGGTCAGCTGAGTCAGGTATGTGCGCAGTTCGAACTTGGTGGAGCGCCAGGTGAAGTAGGTGTAGGTCTGGCTAAAGCCGACCTTCGAGAGCTCAGCCATGAGGGCCGGGCGGGTGAAGGCCTCCGCCAGCAGGATGACCTCAGGATGGGACTGTCTCAGTCGCGTGAAGACCCACGCCCAGAACGGCACCGGCTTGGTGTGCGGATTGTCGACCCGGAAGATCTGGACGCCCTGAGCGATCCAGAACTCCAGAATCTGGTAGCAGGCCTCCCACAGCCCCCGCCAGTCGGAGCAAGTGAAGTCGAGCGGGAACACGTCGTCGTATCGCTTAGGGGGGTTCTCTGCCGGGCGGATGGTTCCGTCCGGGCGGTGTTCGAACCAGTCGGGGTGCTCCTGGACCCAGGGGTGATCCGGAGAGCACTGAAGGGTGTAGTCGAGGGCCACCTCCATGCCCAGGTCCTCGGCTGCCCTCAAGAATCCCCGGAAGTCCTCCAGCGACCCCAAGTCCGGATGCACCGCGGTGTGACCGCCGGCCGAGGCCCCGATCGCCCAGGGGCTGCCAGGCTCCCCCGGAGCTGCCACCGGAGCGTTGTTGCGGCCGCGGCGAGCGGTAGTTCCGATCGGATGGATCGGAGGGAGGTAGACCACGTCGAACTTCATCGCAGCGACTTCGGCCAGCCGGGATCGCGCGGACACCAGCGTTCCTGACGAGAGCCCATCTGAGCCTTCGGAGCGGGGGAAGAGCTCGTACCAGGACCCGAATAGAGCTCTCGATCGTTCGACCCAGATCGGTACTCGTGGACTTCGCGCCGGGGAGGACCGAGCCAGAGCTTCCGCCATCAGTCGGGCTAGCTGGGCACTGAGGAGGTAGTTCTGCAGGGTCGAGGTCGGCCCGCTGGAGAGTTGCTCGAGCCGGCGCTCGATGCCGGCTCTTACCCGCGGTTCGAGTAGGGCTGCCCCGGTGAGCACCAGTTGAATCCCGGTCGGAAGTTCTGGAGTGGGGTCAGCCTTGGCCCGCAGCCACCGCCGGTAGTCCTGGCGCCAGCTCCCGAAGCGATCCCGCCAGGCTTCGATCTGGAACTCCGCAGGGCCGATCCCTGAGAAGGTGATGTTCCCGATCCAGAAGTCATCCAGGCGCCCCTGGAGCCGGAGGTAGGCCCAATCGTTGGCCGGCGCCCCGCCGGCCATCCGCCAGCGCACTTTTACCAGCAGCGTCGGCTGACCCTCACTGAAGACGCAGGCCCGCACCGGCACCTCCTCGCCCAAGGCGGCTTTCGCGGCCAGTCGGCCGCCTTCGACGTGAGGCGTGACCTGGTTGATGACGATCCGGTCGATCCGGGCCGGGAGTTCTAGCCCGGTTGTGGTCGAGGTTTCATCTGGCACAGGGCTAGATTGCCACCCGGCGGCCTTCCTATGCGTTGGGAACCCAAACCGGGACCCATCCGCACTTGAACTCTTCCCTCTGTTGCATCGAAGTCGCAACAGGGGTACGATGCCAGGCAGCGGACATGGGAGGATCCCGGGCATGGCCACCTTGGCTGCGACTCCGATCGGCCGGCTAGCTCGAATCCGCAACAGCCTGACCCCGGCAGAGTGGGGGAGGGCGGGCGGAATGACGGCCTTCATCCTGGGGCTGCACCTCGTCGGGTGGGGGCTGCTGTTCACGGTGATCCTGCCCATGCACCTCAAAGTCTTCGGGATCGGGATTGCGATCACCGCCTACACGCTGGGGATGCGGCACGCCTTCGACGCCGACCACATTGCGGCCATCGACAACACCACCCGGAAGTTCATGGCAGAGGGCAAGCGGCCCTTGAGCGTGGGCTTCTGGTTCTCACTGGGGCATTCCAGCGTCGTCTTCGGCCTGGCGGTGGGATTGACCATCGCCGTCAAGGCCGTGGCCGGAGCCGCCACCAACCACCACTCCACGCTGGAGGGCTTTGGGGGATTCTTCGGGACTCTGGTCTCCGGCACTTTCCTTTATCTGATCGCGTTCCTCAACCTGGTGGTGTTGGTGGGCATCATCAAGGTCTTCATCAACATGCGCCAGGGGCGCTTCTCCAATGAGGAGCTGGAGCAGCAGCTCAACTCCCGGGGAATGATGTACCGGTTTTTCGGCAAGCTGATGCGGGCGATCCGCTCTCCCTGGCAGATGTACCCCGTCGGTGTCCTATTTGGTCTCGGCTTCGACACCGCGACTGAGATAGCGCTCTTGGTGGTCGCGGCAGGGGTGGCCACGGCCGGGCTGCCGTGGTACGCCATCCTCTGCCTACCGATCCTGTTCGCCGCCGGAATGAGTCTCCTCGACACCATCGACGGGTCCTTCATGAACTTTGCCTACGGGTGGGCCTTCGCCAAGCCGGTCCGCAAGGTCTACTACAACATCACCATCACCAGCCTCTCGGTGGGGGTGGCTTTCCTGATCGGAACCGTCGAGATTCTGGGCTTGGTCGCCACCGAACTGCATCTAAAGGGTGGGTTCTGGCACAGCGCCGCGAAGTTCAACATCAACGCGGCTGGGTTCTTCATCGTCGGGCTCTTCGTCGTGACCTGGGTGGTTGCGCTTGCCATCTGGCGCTTCGGAAAGGTCGAGCACCGCTGGGAACGGGCCGCCGCCCGGGCGCGGGCCGACCAGTAGACGATCCCCCGGGCGGATCGGGGGGCTCGCGCCACCCGCCCTCGCCGATTCGATAGGCTGGTCTCGTGCCCCAGAGCGAGAGTGCCGCCCGCCCCGGATCCCCGGGATGGGCACTCGCAGTGATCGCCACCGGCGTCCTGATTACGGCGGTCGACACCACGATCGTGGTGCTGGCTCTGCCCCACATCCAGAGATCGCTCCACGCCAGCCTCAGCTCCGTGGTCTGGATCATCGTCAGCTACCTGCTGGTGATCACCTTGCTCTCCACCCAGGTCGGACGGCTCGGCGACATCTTCGGCCGGGTGCGCATGTATGAGGCGGGCTTCGGGGTGTTCGTCTTGGGCTCGCTCTGCTGCGCCCTAGCTTGGAACGAACCGTCGATGATCGGCTTTCGAGTCCTCCAGGGAGTGGGTGGGGCGTTCATCGCCGCCAACAGCGGAGCGGTCATCGCCGACACCTTTCCTCCGGAGCGGCGTGGGCGCGCCTACGGCTTCAACGCGGTGGGTTGGAACATCGGCGCCATCATCGGGATCGTCCTAGGCGGGCTCATCACAACCTATCTGTCCTGGCGTTGGGTCTTCTGGATCAACGTCCCCATCGGACTCGCCGCCCTGGCGGTCGCGCTGAGAGTGCTGCGGGAGAGGGGAGAGAGGCAGCCGAGAACCCTGGACCTCTGGGGAATGGGGCTGCTCGGCATGGGCTTGTTCGGGATCCTCTGGGCGATGATCAAGCTCTCCTCCAGTTCCTTCGACGGCCCGATCGCTGGGGGACTGGTCGCGGGCGTAGTCTTCCTGGTTGCCTTCGCGCTGGTCGAAAAGCGGGTCCGCGAGCCGATGATCGCGCTGCGGCTATTCCGAATACCGACCATGTCGCCGTCACTTTTGGCCGCGTTCTTCCAGGGCCTAGCCAACTTCGCTGTCCTATTTCTGCTGATCATGTACCTGCAGGGGGTGCGCCATCTCACCCCCTTGGACGGATCCTTGTGGCTGGTGCCGGGCTATCTGATCGGCGGAGTGGCCTCGCCGTTCGGCGGGCGGCTGGCGGACCGGCTGGGGCCGGCTTGGCCAGCCACCGTAGGGCTGCTCATCTGTGTCGGCGCACTGCTGATCTACACCCAGCTCACGACCACCAGCCCACTGTGGCTGGTCTCGATCGGAAGTGTGGTGAACGGGGTGGGTTCAGGAGCGTTCTTCCCCGCCAATACGGCAGCGGTGATGCGGGCGGCCTCCGCCCGCGACTTTGGCCTCACTTCCGGCCTGCTGAGGAGTTGTGCCAACGTCGGCATGGTGTTCTCCTTCGCGGCGGCGATTGTGGCCGCCTCACACAGCATCCCCCGAGCACTGGCGTTCGCAATTTTCGTCGGCGGTGCCAATCTCTCGGGAGCGCGTGGGGTCGCCTTCGTCGGCGGGATCCACACCGCGCTATACCTGGCCGTGGCGCTGATGCTGGTCGCTGCGGGACTCTCCGGCACCCGCATTCTCTCGCGGAAGCTTTTCACCGGTCAGGCGGATCCCCCCAAGGCAGCTGCTAGCGCCCTGTCGCAGGTCGACTGACGAACTAGGGGGCCGGGGCCGCGGTGGGAACCGCGTCCGGAGCTGTTCGGCTCCGAGCGGCTGCCTGGCGGGGGGAGCATTCCCAAGGCAGATTTGCGGTTCAGCTCAACCCTTTTGCCGGAACTCCCGAAGTCAGATCGCTAAACTGTCGGCGGCAGCGAGGCCAGAGTATCTGCCGCGTCACCGATGCCCCCCCGGTGCCCTGTTTACGGCGTTGATGTCGCGCCTCAAGTGCGGTGACAGCACCCCATTAATGGAGCCCAATGGCTAATTCTGGCGCGTGGTCGAAAGTTCTGGCGCCCCTGCGAGCGCGCGACTTCCGGCTGATGTGGTCCGGCAACTTGGTCTCCCAGCTGGGCGACGGAATCTTCACGGTCGCGCTGGCCCTCGAGGCCCTGCGAGTGGACCACCAGCCCACCGGGCTGGCATATGTGCTGGCCTGCCGCGCCGTGCCGTCAGTGGCGTTCTCGATCCTGGGCGGAGTGGTGGTCGACCGGTTACCCCGGCGATTCGTGGTACTGGCAGCCGACCTGGGGCGGGGTGCCGCTGTCGGGCTCATCGCGTTGTTAGTTCTGGGACACGACATCACTCTGTGGCAGCTGATCGTCATGGCAGCGGTGTTCGGGACCGCCGACGCATTCGCTGGTCCCGCCTTCATGGCGCTAATTCCGGAGCTCCTGCCGATCGAGCTGATCACCCAGGCCAACGCCCTCAACAGCACCAGCTCGGAGCTGGCGATCAACCTCATCGGGCCGGCGGTCGGGGGACTGGCCGTCGCTGTCGTCGGGACCGCGGCCGCCTTCGGCTTCGACGCGGCCAGCTTCGTGGTAGCCGCGGGGTGCCTGGCATTTCTGCACCAGCAGGCCCGGCCCAGCCCGAGCGGAAAGTCCTTTCTGGCAGAGGCGGTCGAGGGGATCCATTACATCGTTTCTCGGCGCTGGCTCTTCGTCCTGCTAATGGGTGCGGCGGTGGCCAACCTGGTCGGGCTGGGACCGTACATAGTTCTGCTGCCGGTCTTCGTTCGACATGTACTGCACTCCAGCCCGCTGGTCCTGGGTCTCGTTTATTCGAGTGCGGGGGCCGCCGGCGTCGTGGCCTCATTGGTGGTAGCGCGCCTTGGGTCGCCGCGGCATCTGCTGGAAACCATGTGGGGCGCCTACTGCAGCTCCGGACTGCTGCTGGCCGGCATCTCAGTGGCGCCCAATCCGTGGGTCGCGGCGATCTTGGTCGCAGGATCGGCGGGCCTGCTCGTCTACGGGGACGTCCTGTACTTCACCAAGCTGCAGACTTCGGTGCCCAAGCAGCTCATGGGTCGGGTGTCTTCGGTGTCCTTCGTCATGGTCTGGACCTTGACTCCGCTGGGCATGATCATGGGCGGGTTCGCTGCCACTCTGCTAGGAGCGCGGGGTGCGTTTCTCCTGAGCGGATTATTGGCGGCGTGCTGTGGGCTGGTGCTGCTGATCCCAGGCGCGCGAACGGTAACTGCCGAGGCGGAGCCGGCCTAAGCTGGAAGTGACCCGGGGAAGGGGGCGGGGGAGTGGCGATCCGTCCGGCGCCCTCTTGGTACCTTGGTAGCAATCTTGAGTCAAGCCGAATCCGCCCTGACCATTCGACCGCTCACGGGGCCCGACGAGCTCAACCTGTTCCTGAATCTGACCTACTCCCTCGACAACGAGCTGAGGGAGGACCTGGCAGCCGGCCGTCGGCGCCCGGAATGGCTGTGGGTCGCACTTCGGCACGGCCGGGTGGTGGCCCGGGCGGGCTGGTGGGGAGAAAGCGGCGAGGACGCCCCGGCGGTCCTTGACGTCTTGGACATCGCCGGCGACCCGGACCGGATCGAGGTGGGCGCGGCACTGCTCACGGCGGCGCTTCTAGAAGTGGTTCCAGTGGGAGCCAGCCCGCCGGAGTACATCCGTTTTGTCCCGTCAGACTGGCGCGAGGTGCCCCGCTTCCGGCAGGTCGTCGAGGACCGGATGGCGATTGCGGCTCGGACGGGTGCTCGGCTGCTGGTCGAACGGCTTCGTCTCGAGTGGAGACCGGGCACGCCGGTAGCTGTGCCCACCGGTCGGCTCGAATTTCACCCAGTCGAAGATGACGCCCAGCTGGTGGAGCTCATGACGCTGGCCATGGGAGGGACGTTGGACGCCCATAGCCGCGACGACCTGACCCACCTGTCGGCCCGCGAAGGGGCGGTCAGTCACTTCCAGGATGAACTCGCCCGCTACGAGAGTCCCCGAGAGTGGTGGCGAATCGCCGCGCGCCCGGACAGTGAGGCGATTGGCTTCGTCATCCCCGCCCGCAACGACTACCACGCCATCATCGCCTACCTGGGCGTCGTGCCTGCCCATCGCGGACTGGGATACGTTAATGAGCTCCTCGCTGAGGGGACGCGGGTCCTAGCCGCGCAGAACGTGCCTAGAATCCGTGCCTCGACCGACCTGGATAACATCCCCATGGCCCAAGCATTCGCCCGGGCGGGATGGATCAACTTCGAGCGCGCGATCAGCATGACCTGGAGCTGAGCCAGCCCAACCTGGTACCGGAATTCCCCGCGAACCGGAGCCGGGGGAGGTGTGACTCCAGTTCACTATAAGCTCACGAGAAGAGACCTTATCAGCAACATATATCGATTCAGGTACCTAGACCCCTCCTCCTGTCCCGCCAAGACCAATTGGCTCGTCCGGCGCGATGCCGCATGGCTGGAGGCCCAGCGCAGTCGGCCCTCCTCCGGGGGCCAGCAGCGGGACGCGGCCGCCGACCAGGCCGGACCAAGCCAAGCTGCTGTCCCTAAGCTCTGTCCACATGGAGCTCAGCGGCCGGGTGGTGATCATTACGGGCGCCTCGTCTGGAATTGGGGCGGCCACGGCGCGGCTGGCCCACAGCCAGGGAGCTCGCCTCGTGCTGGCGGCCCGGCGGGCGGACCGATTGACGCTGCTCGGGGCGCAGCTGCCGGGCTCTTTGGCCGTGCCAACGGACGTAGCCGAAGCGGCCCAGATCATTCGGCTGCGCGACCGGGCGCTCGCGGAGTTTGGCGCAATCGACGTTCTGGTGAACAACGCCGGCCAGGGCCTCCACGTTCCCCTGACTGAAGTCGATCCGGAGGACTTCGAAGCCGTCTGGCGGCTGAACGTAGCGGCGCCACTCCAGTTGATGCAGGCGGTACTCCCGTCCATGACTCGCCAAAGTGCGGGCTCGATCGTGAACGTCAGCTCCGGGACCTCCCTGATGGTGCTTCCCGGCCTGGGCGCCTACGCCGCAACCAAGTCGGCACTGAACATGCTCTCCAAGGTGGCGCGCGAGGAGTTCGCTGCAGCCGGGGTGGTGGTCTCGCTCGTCTACCCCGGCATCACCAAGTCCGAGTTCCATGACTCGCTCCGGGCTGGTCACGGCCCGGGCGGAGCCGGTGGTCGGCCGGCGGCGCCGGCAGAGCTGGTGGCTGAGGTGATCCTGGAAGCCGTCCGTTCGGGCGACGCCGAGGTTCGGGTAAGGCCGCCGCAGCTGTAGGGGCGCCCGAGCAATCGGAGCGGCAGGGCTGCCTAACATTGGCTTGTGACCTCCCCTCCTCCGCCGCAGTCTCGCCGGCCCGAGACCGCTCCCACGCCCCAACGCCAAGCAGGTTGGGACCTGGCGCAACGCTGCGCCGAGGAGATGTTCAGGGCCGATCGTGCCACCCGCGACCTGGGCATGGTGATCGAGGATGTCGGGCCCGGCCGATCGCGGCTGCGGATGGTGGTGGCCGCCGCCATGATCAACGGACACGGGATCTGCCACGGCGGCTACCTCTTCATCCTCGCCGATTCGGCCTTCGCCTTCGCCTGCAACACCTATGGGGAAAAGGTGCTCGCGTTCGGCGCGGATATCGTCTTCCTCAGCCCCGCCAAGCTGGGCGAAGAGCTGGTGGCGGTCGCGGCTGAGCGCGTCCTGGACGGTCGGAACGGGATCTACGACGTGACGGTGTCGCAGAGCCCGACGGGTCGGGTGGTAGCCGAGTTTCGGGGGAGGTCGCGGATCGCGGGTCCGGTGGCACCCCATCGGACACAGAACCCATCAGCACCTGGATAGCCGGTCAAAGAGACCCAGATGCGCGACCTGACACCCGCCCAGTGGAGCTCGAGCCGGTTCATACGGCGTCGCGCGGTGAGCTAGTCAACCTGCAGCTGCCTCGACTCCGCGCCACCGTGCGCCTGGCCTCTGGCCGGGTTCCCCTCTATGGCGCCCGGGTGGACGCGATCGGGATCTCCCCGGGCGACATCCACGAGCTGACGGACATCCAGCGTCTGCCGTTTTCGACTCAGGGTGACCTACAAGACCAGTACCCCTCGGGATGGTGGCGATCCCGCGTCACAAGCTGATGCGCATCCGGGCGTACCACTGGACGACCCACGGTGGTGGGCTACACCGCCGCCGACATCGACACATGGGCCAGTCTCATGGCCAGGTCGATCCGGGCGGCCCGGGTGACTGTGGTCGTGGAGGTGCTGGAGCCAGGCTTAGTGGAGCGCTCGAGTGGCAACGCGAAGCGATTTTTCGATCTGCGCGCGACTGGATAAGTACTTCAGTGGCTCGTAACGTACCCGGAACGCCCAGGCCGTATCCTGGCGGAACTTCCAGAGTCAGTTCCACGGGAGTCCTCCCTTGCTGGGCCCACCGACTGCGACGACTGTCCACCGACGAAGTCGCCTGCCGATGCTCGCGGGTGTCCTTGGAGGCGTGACCTTCTGCGTGGCCGTGGCCATGGTGATCGTGACCGGCAGAGAGTTTGGGACCCAGGACGGGACATGGGTTGCCCTCTGGCTATGCCCTCCCGTCGTGGGGGCCGTGACCGCCGCCCTGCGACCACGTAACGCGGTGGGCTGGATTCTGCTCGCCATCGGCGTCGTAGGAGTCGGCAGTCAGATCGCTTACGCCTACTCGCCAGGGCCGCACCTGACGGTGCCTGAGGGGCTGGTCGTCTCCATGGGAAACATCCTCATTTATGGCGCAATAACTCTCTTCGTGGTGCTCATTCTGGTCTTCCCGAGCGGCCACGCAGCCCGGGGCTGGCGCCGCCAGTTGATCAAGTTCCTCGCCGTGACCTACGCGCTGATCCTGATCCCTTCCCTCCTCGTACCGAAGCTGTCAAGCGACGCCCACAACTACACCAACCCCCTGGCCGTGCGGGAATTAGGGGGTGTGTTCAACGACGTGATAATGGTCTTCACGCTGGGGGGCATTGTCACTCTCCTGATTGCCGCCGGGGATGCGATCCGGAGGCTGCGTCACGCTACCGGGGTACAGCGCCAGCAGCTCAAGTGGCTTGCCTATGCCAGCGCTCTCTTCGTTCCAGCATTCATCCTGGTTCTCCCGACAGGGAATTTGTGGTGGTCCGCGCTCCCCCTGGCGGTCGCCACCAATGGCGTGGCCGCAAGCATCGGACTGGCCATCGTGCGATACCGTTTGTACGACATCGATCGACTGGTCTCGCGTACCGTTTCGTACCTGATCGTGGTGGGCCTACTCTTCTCGGTGTATGTCGCCTGCGTGCTCCTGATGACCACCTTCCTGCCGCTGCGAGGCAGCGTCAGCGTGGTGATCGCGGTGCTGATCGCGGTCGCCCTCTTCGCACCCGTGCGCTCCAGAGCACGTTCGGCGGTGGACAAACGCTTCAACCGGTCCCGCTATGACGCCCAAGCGGTCGTCGACTCCTTCGCTTCACGGATAGGTGAGCAGGTGACCCTGGATGCCATCACGGCCGATCTCCTGGCTGCGGTGGACCAGACGGTCCAGCCAAGTCACACCAGTTTGTGGCTACGCGGACCCTGACGACCGCGGCGATCTCTAGTTGGGGTCGTTCGGCAGCTCCTCGCCGCCTGGAATGGCCCGAAACCAGCACGGCTATCGTGCCCGCGCTGTCCGGCCCAGCTGACAGCGGCCATTGCGGACGGTGACCCCCTCCTCTGCTAAGAGCTCAGTTTGACGCTGCTCGTGGCCCGGAACCAGTCGGCCGTGACTGTTCACCACGCGCCACCACGGGAGTCCCTGCGACTGCGCGAGGACGTGACCCACTGCCCGAGCTCCCCCCATTTGGCCAGCCAAAGTGGCGAGCTCGCCATAAGTCAGGAGGTCGCCAGGCATGGTCGCCCGTAGCAGCCGCTCAACCGCTTCCGCCAGGGTTGGCTGCATGCGCTGGCTCACCTCTCGAATGTAGCGGAGCCGGACGGTCCAACGCGTTGGGTGCAAGGTCTCGACGGGCTTCTCTATCCTGGTCGGGTGCCCGTCGCCTCGACCCTTGACGCTCAGATCGATGTCGATGCGGCGATCGAGAGGCTGCGCGGCCGGATCCACTCCACTCCCCTGCTCCACTCCCGCCTGCTGGACGAAGCCGCCGGCGCTCGAGTCTGGCTCAAGGCGGAGAACGTGCAGCGCGCGGGTTCGTTCAAGATTCGCGGCGCCTTCAACGCAGCCTTGGTCGGGCTTGAGGCCAACGACCAGCGGGGGCTCGTCGCCCTATCTTCGGGTAACCATGGGCAGGCCCTCGCACTTGCGGCCGCCGAGCTGAGCTTGAGCGCGGTCGTGGTGATGGCCGAAGGATCGTCACCTGTGAAGGTCGCTGCTGTCCGGGGGTACGGGGCGGAGGTGATCACCAAAGGCGTGACCATGACTAACCGGGAGCAGATCGCCTCCGACGTGGCCGCCGACCGAGGCCTCCGGCTCATCCATCCGCATGACGATCCGCATGTCATCTCCGGCCAAGCCACAGTCGGATTCGAACTGGTAGGGCAGCTCCTGTCCCGGGGCGTCGAAGCTCCACTGGTGCTGGTACCGCTCGGCGGCGGCGGACTGCTGGCCGGGGTTCTGATCGCCCTCCGGAGATGGCTTCCCAAGGCTCGAGTCGTCGGGGTCGAGCCGGAGGCGGGAAACGACGGGGCTCTCT
>Ga0307374_10004371_pt1 | contig 23566 bp, 21 predicted proteins | sample OX3MG_FD_202532 | JGI IMG/M metagenome (GOLD analysis project Ga0307374, IMG submission 202532) | Soil microbial communities from Risofladan, Vaasa, Finland - OX-3 | ecosystem: Environmental > Terrestrial > Soil > Coastal area > Acid sulfate soil | place: Finland: Risofladan, Vaasa | collected... | reverse complement strand
GTCGTGCACGGCATCGCCGGCATGCGGGACATGAAGCGCGTGGGACGCGTCGCCATCGAGTCGCTCGTCTACTTCGAGATCGTCACGACGCTAGCGCTCGTTTTCGCGCTCCTCGCGGTGAATCTGTTCCACCCGGGCGCGGGGATGAACATCGATGCGCGGGCGATCGACGCTCGCGCGATCGGCGCCTACACGAGCCAGGCACATGGCCAAAGCGTCGCGGGATTCCTGCTCGGCATCATCCCCACCACGTTCTTCAGCGCGCTCACGCATTCGGCGGTGCTGCCGGTATTGTTGGTGTCGATCCTGTTCGCCGTCGCGGTCTCGGCGATGGGCAAGCGAGGCCAGGTCATCACCGATTTCATCGGGACCCTCACCGAGGCGTTTTTTCGCATCGTCGGGCTCATCATGTGGACGGCCTCTATCGGCGCCTTCGGCGCGATGGCATTCACGGTCGGCCGCTTCGGAGCCGGGTCGCTCCTCGCCCTCGGCAAGCTCCTGCTCGAGTTCTATCTCGTCTCGCTCGCCTTCGTCGCCATCGTCTTCGGGGCCGTCGCGTATTGGGCGGGAGTGAGTCTCCCCAAGCTCCTCGCGTACATCCGCGACGAGATCGTGATCGTCGCCGCCACCACCTCGACGGAGACGGTGCTGCCGCTCCTGATGGAGAAGCTGCGCGCGCTCGGGTGCGACGAGACCGTGGTGGGGCTGGTCGTGCCCGCGGGATACTCATTCAATCTCGATGGAACCTGCCTCTATCTCAGCACCGCCGTCGTGTTCCTTGCGCAGGCGACGAATACGCATCTCGGTGTGCTCGCGCAGCTCGGCGTCATCGCCATTCTGCTGCTCGCGTCCAAAGGTGCGGCGGGTGTCGCGGGCGCGGCGTTCGTGGTACTCGCGGCGACGCTGGGCTCCCTCGGCACGGTGCCGCTCGCGAGCATCGCGCTCATCCTCGGCATCCACCGGCTGATGGCGGAGGCGCTGACATTCGTGAATCTCGTCGGCAACACGCTCGCGACGATCGTGGTCGCGAAGTGGGAGGGCGCCGTCGATTTCCCGGTGCTTCACGCGCGGGTCGGGCGGCGCGGAGCGCGGGTGCCACTCGCCGCGGGTGAGTGCGTCCACGCGACTGGCGTTGTGCCGGATCGATGAGGGAGTGAGATTCCCTGCGACGCAGACCGCGCCGCTTTCCGGATCGGCCGGATTCTCGGCAGACCGCATGGCTCTCATCTTCCACGGCGTGCAGTTCTACCTGATCGCGGTCGAGGACGTTCCAGGGTTTCGCGTCGCACGCCTGCGCAGCCGCGCGCCCGGACGTGCGTGATCTATGATCGAGCGACCGTGCCGATTGCCGTCTGAGCCTTGGCCGATACCGGTGGCGTCGGCAACCACATCTCGCCCGGCTGCAGCACGAAGGTGTATTCGAGGCTGCACCATGGACCCTGAAGCTCCGGAGCCGGTGCGGGTGGTCCTTCGTGCCGCACATAGTGGCCAAGCAGGTGGCGAACGACGCCAAATTGCGCATCTGTCTCTATCAACGGATCGTCATCGCTGTATACCTGTGTAGCGATCGTCTTGAAGCCGGGCTTGTAGATGAGCGCGTGCAGATGCGCCGGACGAAATGGGTGACGATGCTCGGTGGTGAGCAATCGGCCGACGGGGCCATGCATCGGAATCGGGTAACCCGCGGGCTTGACGCTGCGGAATCGAAACGTGCCCTCATGGTCGGTGAGCAACCGACCGCGGAGATTCCAGTCGGCCTGCGTCGGATCCTGATTTTCGTAAAGGCCCTGCGGCGAGGCCTGCCAGACATCCACTGTGGCGCCCGTGATCGCTGCGCCACGGGTGTCGATGACCCGTCCGGTGAAGAACAGCGGCAGGCCCGGTGTCGGGGATCGCACCAACGTGCCGCCGTCCTCGACGTACGGTGCGCCTGCACGCCAGAAGGGTCCGAGCAGATTGGCGGAGGTTCCGTGGTTGTTGGTGAGGGATACGAGGATCGATACGCCGAGTGAGCCTGCCATCAATCGCGTCTCGTTGTGGCTTTCGGTGGTGCTTTGGCCGAGGGCGGTGACCAGTGTGATGGCCTGATCGAACTCCTGCTCGGTGAGACCCACTTCCCGGACGAACGCATGCAGATGTCGGATGAGCGATCCGATGATCTGCCTCGAGCGCGCATCCTCGATCCTGGCTGTTTCTTTCAGCACCGCTTCGGTGACCTGCTCCTCGGATTCGATGATCATTGGCGTATCTCCGCCGCCAGCCGCCAGCCGCCAGCCACGCTACCGCACTCGGGTGCATCGGACAATCCGGATCCCAGGCGCGTACAGTTGCCCGTGTTTCATCCGCCGGCGATCCGGGTACGTCTTTGTGCGCTTGATGCCCATATGCTAGCATCATGATGCTGGCGTACGACCCTCACTCTCGAAGATGACATCGCTACCCGCCTGCAGGCGGAGGCCCGCAAAGCCGGTCGGCCGTTCAAGGCTGTGGTAGATGAGTACCTGCGAGCCGGGCTGGCCCAGCGTCGAGCGGCGAAGAGCGCAGGTCCGTTTCGCGTCAAGCCCCTTGATCTTGGCGGCTTCTGGGTGATCCTTCACGGGCAGCTTGTTGAGGCTCAGGTCGTGGGTCCCTTGGTCACCGATGCCGCTCTGGCGGCCTTGGCCCTCGAGCAAGGCGCCGTGTTGTGTTCGACCGACCGGGATTTTCGGCGCTTTCAGGACCTGCGCGTCGAGAATCCGCTGCAAGCCCAGGCTTCCTCTGAATTTGTCCGCGGCAGGCCGGCTCGGCGGCACGGCGCATTGCCGGCTTCGAGCGCCTCGAGACCCCTTATGCGCCCGGGGGCGGCACCGGCTGCTTTTTCAGGAAGTCTCCCGCCGGCAGGGCCGCGACGTGCAGATAGTTGTTGTGCGCGAGGGCCTCGTAGAGCGGCGGTGTAAAGAATGCAGAGATACGTGAGGCGACGAGCGCGGTGGCCATCATCGGAATCACCATACCGGTGCCGTTGGTCATCTCCATCACGATAACGAAGGAGGTGATGGGTGATTGCGTTACCGCGGCCAGATAACCGGTCATGCACAGCGCGATCACCGCCGCCATCGGTGCCCACGTGAACGCCGCGTGCACCCACTGCGCAAGCCCCGCGCCGATCGACAGTGACGGTGAGAACAGGCCGCCCGGGATGCCGGCCAGGTAGGTCACCACCATGGCGCCCCACTTGGCGATCGCGTACCACTCGGAAAGCGGCGCCGCGCCCGTCAGCAGATGGCGCGCCTGGTCGTAGCCGCTCCCCCAGGTCTCGCCATGCGTGCCGACGCCGAGCGCGGCCACCACGATCCCGATGGCCAGGGCGTACAGCACGGGCCTGCGCATGCGCAGCGCTATGAGAAAGCCCGGCATCCACCTTCGCCACCGCAGCAGTGCCAGGTTGAACGCCGAACCAAAAAGCCCACAGAGGGCCGCCGACAACAGGACCGGCAGCACGAAAGCGCCGCCCAGGTTCCCCGGCACATTGATCTGGCCGAAGTAGAGATAGTTGCCCGCCAGCGCGAGCGAAGTCAGGCCAGAGAACACCACCGCGGTGATCATGATGCCGTTGGTGCGGCTCTCGAAATCCCGCGCCAGCTCCTCAATGGCAAAAATGATGCCGGCCAGCGGCGTATTGAACGCGGCCGATAGCCCCGCTGCCGCCCCGGCCAGGAGGAGCCGGCGCTCGAGTTGTGCGTTACGGTGCGGGTAGAAGCGCCGGATCTCCGCCATGGTCGCCGCGCCAATGTGCACGGTCGGCCCCTCGCGGCCGATCGTCAGGCCGCCGAGCAGGCCAATGAGAGAAACGGCAATCTTCCCGACGATCACGCGCAGGCCGAACAGCCGCCGCATCAGCGTGTCTTCTTCTTGCTGGCGCAGCACATGGAGCGCCGCAATCACCTGTGGAATGCCGCTGCCCTCGCTGCCTGTGAACCAGCGCCTGGTGAGAAACAGCGCCAGGCCGGTCAGTGCCGGGGTGATCACGAAGGCGAGCCAGGAGCGGCCGGTGATCCAGCCGAGAAAAGCGTTGGAGGCGTACGTGCTCAACTCGGCATACGACACCGAGATCAGGCCCACCAGAAGCGCCGCGCCCCAAGGCAGTCCCACCTGCAGTAACAGCCGTCTGGATTGAGCACCGAGGAGCCGGCGCTTCGCCCGCTCGCGCAGGCGCTCCCGTAAGCCCTCGGGCGGACTCTGCATTGAGCTTTCTGCGGGGCCTTGCTGCGGCTCAGGGCGCAGCTTCGAGCGCTGCCACCAGCTCATCGGCATCTGCAATCATCGATCCGCGCCCTTCGAGCCTTGCGACAGTCATTGATTAGCGGCCGGATGCTAGCATTTTGTGTTCGAAGTCGACCAGCATGCTTCGGGTCTGGAAGCGGGTGGTCTAACGGGGCTGGGCCCGCTCGGCCGTGTGATCCGGAGCGGACAGTACCGATACACCCGGTTGCGCTGGTGTTCGCGGTGCCGTCGACACCGGTGCCTGCGTGCTCGTTTTCAATAGATTCGATATGTTGACCCTCGGTATGCCGAACCGCCCCTGCAACTGCGCGAGCTTCGCCAGATCGATCGGGCCGACGATGTTGATGATGGTCAGCTTGCGTGGTTGCGCGGCAATGATCGCCATGCCCTGGGTGATGCGGCCGCTGCGACGCAGGTAAATGTCGACGTCGGTTTGCTGCTGGCGGTCGTGAGTCGAAACCAGCGGCACCCATCCCGGCGCCCCCAGCTGTGCTCGTACCGCGTCGACATCGGCCTTCGAGTAGGCGCCGTCGCGGTCGAACGTAAAGCTGCGCACGTAGACGCCCTGCAGGGCGCTGACCAGATCCTTGACCGCAGCGTCATCGGGGTTGGAGTCGGCGCTGAGGACCCCGGCAGCCAAACCGATCAGCGACGGGCCCAGCGAAATATTGACCGACTGGCTCGCCTTCTTCGCCAGCGCCGAAAAATCCGGCAGTGCCAGTCGCCCCGGCTGGGCCAGCTGGCCCGGTTGAGCCAACCGGCCCGGCTGGGCCGCCGCGATCAGCGGGGCCAGCATCACCAGCCCGGACAGTACGATGATGGATCGAAATCGCATGATGATTCTCCTTACTCCACTCAAGGCCTCGCCTCCTCTTCGCGGATCACCACGGCGCGTACTGCGTTGACGTTCGCGCTGGCGATGTTCAGCGCCTGCAGCAGCTGCGCCCGGGCGGCCAGCCCGCGCTGCCATTGCACGGTCTGCTGTCTCCAGCGCACCAGCCCGACCGCGGCGATCACGCACGCGGCCAGCACGGCCGTCAGCCCCCAACGGTGCAACGGCATGCGCAGGTAATGCCGCGCCGGCGTGTGCAGCCGCCCCGGCATGCGCAGTCGCGCCAGCACGACATCGGCGAAGTCATCGCCGGGGTCTGCCGGTCGCAGTGCCGCTCGTAGCGCCTGCTCCAATTCCTGCTCGTTCACGGGCCTGTCCCTCCGGTATTGGCCGGGTTCAATTCGCCGCAGCCTCTGCGCAGCAGCGCGAGCGATCGCTTCAGGTGGCTCTTGACGGTATTGAGTGCCAGTCCGAGCGCCAGCGCGATCTGCGGCGGATCCAGATCTTCCTGATAACGCAGCAGCAGCACCGCGCGCGGCACGGGCGCCAGTTGCGCGATCAGTTGCCGCAGCCGCCGATCACGCAGTGGATCATCGTGGCAGGCAGGCGCTTCGATCTGCGCCGCCGCCTCGAGCGGCAGGGATATCAGCGCCGATCGTCGCCGCCGCAGCCGGTCTATTGCGCGGTGACACACGGTACGTCGCAGCCAGAAGTGCAGGTGCGCCGCTGAGACAATGCTGCCCAGATGCCGATGCAGCAGCACGAAAGTGTCCTGTGCGAGCTCCTGCGCATCCTCGCGTACGCCCAGCAGCCGCAGCGCCAGGCTGTAGACGCTGCCCTGATGCGCGCTCACCAGCTCGCGAAAGGCGTCGGTCTCGCCGCTGCGGGCCCGAGCCAACGCGCGCTCCAGGGGGCTTGCGTACGATGCCGCGACGGGAGCTGCCCGCGGCAGGTTCAAGGAATCGGCCTGCATATCCCCTTAATACGAGCGTGACGCGACGGCAGGGTGCAGCTCAGTTCGCCGCCGGGTCACATCGGTCACTGCGGCGGCGCCGGCGCAGGCGCCAGATGCGAAAACCCAGGTTCAGTGCCAGCCACGCGGCCAGCGCGCCGATGGGCCAGCCGATCCAGGCCGGCCACAGCGCGGCAACGGTCGCCACGGCGGCCAGTGCCAGCATGGCCGCCAGCAGCGGGACCCGCGATACATCACCGAGCACGCGAGGGTTGGCCAGCGCGGCGCCGAAGTTGTTGGCGATGCGCAGCGCGCTGGCCGCGGCGCGGCTGGAACTGCCGCCGTAGCGGCGCACCGGCGGAGCAGGCGCGGTTCTGATGATCTTTTCGGTGCGACGCCGGCGGCGCGGTGCCAGCACCACTTCGGTGGCGTTAGCGAGGTCCCGCTCGTATTGGGCGGCCATCAGCCCTGCAAAGCCGCTGTCTTCCACGGCCACGTCGATTTCGCGATTGCCCAGCCAGCTGGCGAGATTGAGATTGGAGGAGCCCACCCGCGCCCACTGACCGTCGGCCACCGCAGTCTTGGAGTGCAGCATCGAGCCATTCCATTCGAAAATGCGGATCCCGGCCTTCAGTAGCGGCCGGTAGCCGGTGCGCGACACGCCCGCGACCAGCGGGATATCGCTGCCGCCCGGCACCAGCATGCGTACATCGACCCCATCGCGCGCGGCGCCTACCAGTGCCTGCACGTACGGGGCAATGCCGACGAAGTATGCGTCGGTGAGCCAGAGCGAGCGGCGTGCCATCGAGGCGATGAGCTGATCGAAGCGGTACAGCACGGAGCGGACCGGCTCGCCGGCGATCACGCGCAGTGCGACCGAGCCGGCGGGTTCCCTGGGCGAGGGCGGCGGCTCCAGAGGCTGCAGCGGCGCGCCGCCGATGCTGTTCCAGCTGTCCGCAAAGGCGGACTCGAGCTGCGCGACCGCCGGGCCGCGCAGCGCCACGCCGGTATCGCGCCACGCCGGTACATGGCGCGCCGGATCACCGAGCCACTTGGCGCTGATGCATACGCCGGACAGGAAGCCCTGCACGCCATCCACCACCAGCAGTTTGCGATGATCGCGGCTGATCCAGCCGAATGCCTCGCCCAGCCGGGGAGGATTGAACACCCGCACCTGGGCCCCGGCGGCCAGCAACGGTGCCCAGAAGGAGCGGCGCGACTGGCCCAGACATCCGAGCCAGTCGACCACCACGGCGATGAACACGCCGGCCTGCGCGCGCTCCACCAGCGCATCGCGAAACGCGCGGCCGACCTCGTCATCGCGGACCAGGTAGTTCTCCAGCAGCACGCGTCGGCGTGCGCCGCGAATGGCCCGCAGCCAGACCTCAAAGTGAACCGCCGCGTCGATCAGCAGCTCCACCGCATTGCCGGTCAGCAGCGCAGCCCCGGCCGTGCGGCTGAATACCCGCTCGGCCAGCATCCGTTCAGGCGTTGTCGGACGGGTAACTGCCACGCTCGTGCTCACAGTGATTCAATCTCGCGCTGCGTGAGCTCTCGCCACTGCCCTTTCGGCAGCTCACCGAGCTCAAGCGGGCCGATCGCCACGCGTACCAGACGCAGCACCGATATCTGCAGTTCGGCGAGCATCACCCGGATCTGCCGGTTGCGCCCTTCCTCCAGCACGATTTCCAGCCACGCATGCCGTTGCCCGCTGCGCAGGCAGCGCGCGCGCCGGGCACAGAGGCGCTCGCCATTGTTCATCACCCCCTGCTCGAGAGTGCCTAGCAGCGCAGCGCTGGCCAATTGGTTTATCTGCACGTGGTAGGTCCTGGGCAGCTTGCCGTGTGCGCCATGCCCCGCGTCGCTGATATGGGCGGCCCACTCGGGATCGTTGCTGAACAGCAGCAGGCCCTCGCTGGCCTTGTCGAGCCGTCCCACGGGCGCGATCCATGGCAGAGCGGCGCCGGCGAAGCAGCTGTAAACGGTGGCGCGGCCCTGCTCATCAGCGCGGGTCGTGACCAGGCCGCGCGGCTTGTTCAGCATCAGCACCCGGCGCGCGGCGCGGGCGCACTCGCGTCCATCGATGTCGATGCGATCGATGCCCTGATGCACCGGCTGTTCGGCGTCGTGCACCGGTTGGCCGTTGACCCGGACCCGTCCCTGGCGCACCCACTGCGCAGCCTGGGTACGTGAGCCCATCCCCAGCTTGGAAATGACGCGTGCAACGCCGTGGCGCGTCGCTGTGCGGGCCACGAGCTTGATCGGCAAAGCCGCGGTCAGAGCGAATCGGCGCTCAGGCCTTGATCGTGTAGTCGGTCCACTCGGCGATCTTGCCATTTCTGAGGAAGAACACCCCGGCGACGTTGAACGAGCGCGTTGCGCGTGCCGAGACGAACGAGTCGTGCCTGTGGGTCAGCACGATGGGACCCGCGGCGTAGGTCTCGAAGACGTGGAACTCGACCTTCCGTGTCTGCTGCAGGAACTTCGTCAGCATCTGGCCGATCGCCTGCTTGCCGATCAGGGGCTTTGCCGTCTCGAGGACACGATAGACGGCATCGTCGGCGAAGAATGCGCTGACCCTGGCGACATCGCGTGTCGACCAGGCTTCACAGAAGTCCTTGACCGTGCGTATGTTGGCCCGTTCGGCAGCGGTGAAGGAGGCGGCCTGCGCCTTGCCCGGCGCCAGGCCGGCGAAGGCGGCGCCCATTGCGCCCATGGCCAGCAGGTCTCGACGCCGCAGTTGTTTGGATGCTTGCATGGCCGCTCCCACCTGTTGGATTTGTTCGCCCGGAGCGTTGCGCCCCGGGTGCAACGGAATCTAGAGCGGCTGTTTCAGCGTGTCAATGCGGTGGCCCTGCAGATAGCGGTCCGGCGGCGACTCAATGATGGATGGCGCGAATCACGAAGAACGCGCCGACGACGATCAGGATGGCACTGGCGGTGAAATGCAGCGTTCGCAGCGGCAACCTGTCAGCAAACAGCTTGCCGATGAACACCACCGGGGTGTTGGCGAGCATCATCCCACAGGTGGCGCCCGCGACCACGGCGGCAAGGTTGTGGTAGCCGGCGGCCAGCGCCAGCGTCGCCAGCTGCGTCTTGTCGCCGAGCTCGGCCAGCGAGAAGGTGATCAGCGTGGTCAGGAATACGCCGCGCTGGCGGCCGATACCCTCCTGGCCGTCCTGCTTTTCCGGCTTGAGCATCCACAGGCCCATGAGGATCATGCCGGCGCCGACCGCCGCGTCGAGCACGGTTGGGTTCAACTGGCTGCCGACCCACACCCCGATCAGAGCGGCCACGATGTGGTTGGCAACCGCCGCGCACAGGATGGCGGCGAGAATCGGCCACGGCCGGCGGAAGCGGGTCGCCAGCAGCAGCGTCAGCAGCTGCGTGCGGTCGCCCATTTCCGCCAGTGCCACGGTGGAAAGGGAGATCAGAAACGCTTCCATCAGCCGCGCCGTGCGCCAGCCACACATCGCCTGCGCTGCGGATGCAGGCGCGGGGCGGATTGACAGCCTGTAGCACGGCTGAGACGATCCGGGCGGAGGTCGGCCCCATGATCAAGCCTCGGAACGTGTTGCGGTTCATGGTGCTCGCCGCCGTCCTGAGCGCCGGCGGCGCGGCCTTTGCTCTGCATGGCGCCGGCGCGGCGAGCGCCCCAGGCCGCACCGGTGCGATCGCGCATGCGACGCGTGCCGCGACGGCGGTCATTGACCCGCGCAAGGCCAGCGCGCAGCAATTCTTTCGCACTGCCCACGTCTACAGCTTCGAATTGACCATCAGCGCGGCCGATTTTGCACGCATGCCGCCAAAGAATGGTAACGGTGGCAGGGGCATGGGCGGATTTGGCGGAGCCGGAGCCGGAGCCGGAGCGGGGGCCGGAGCCGGGGCCGGCGGCTCGGGTTACGCCAAGGTGCCGGCGCAGTTGCGCTTCGACGGCAAGGCGTGGGGCACGGTCGAAATCCGCTACAAGGGCAACTCCAGCTACCGCGGGGCACGCAGCGATCTGAAGCGCTCGATCAAGCTCGACTTCAATGTGCCGGGCCGGCGCCGCCGCTTCTTCGGCATGTCCAAACTCAACCTCAACAACAATGCCTTCGATGGCAGCCAGATGCGCGAGACGCTGGCGTACGCGGTGTTCCGGCAGGAGGCTGTGCCGGCGCCGAGAACCGCGTATGCACGCGTGTTCATCAGCGTGCCGGGGCAGTACCGGCGCCAGTATGCCGGGCTGTTCACGGTCGTGGAGCAGGTCGATCAGAAGTTCTTCGTCGAGCGTTGGAAGCACAAGGTCGGGCTGCTGCTGAAGCCCGAGGGGTTGAGCGGACTGCCCGACCTGGGCAACGACTGGAGCAGCTACGCCGCCTCGTACTCCTCCAAGATCCCCGCCAAGGCCGACGATGCCAAGCGCTTCATCGCGTTCGTGCAGTTCGTCGATCACGCCTCCGATAGGGACTTTACGGCGCGCATCGGCGATTACCTGGACGTCGATGAATTCCTGCGCTTCCTCGCCGTGGAGGTGGCCACGGTTAACTCCGACAGCCCGCTGGCGATGAATCACAACTACTATCTGACGGTACGCCCGGGTACGGGCAAGGTGGTCTGGGTGCCCTGGGACATGAACATGGCGTTCGGCGGGTTTCGCCGCGGCGAGGTGAATCTGAGCCTCTATCACGCCTCGGCGCCGGGGATGTTTCCGCTGGCCGACCGCGTGCTGTCCGTGCCGGCGCTGCTCACGCGTTACCGTCGCATCGTGCGCGGGATGCTTCGAACCAATCTCACCCGCGAGCGCATGGATGCAGCCATGCAGCGCGTGGCCGCCTCGATCGGCAGGGCCGTTGCGCTCGACCCGACCACCAGCGCGGCACAGCTGCAGCGCAACCTTGCAGCCAAGCCGTCGCGCCGCGTTACCACCCTTACCGGCGGCACCGGCGGCGGCGCGCCGGCGCCTGGCGGCTTCCGATTTCACGGCCGTGATGGACCGCCGCTGCGGCGCTTCATCAGCGACCGGATCGACTCGCTGCGCAATCAACTCTCTGGCAAGAGTGTGGGAGTTGCCGGGCGCGCCGGCTTCGGCTTCGGACCTGGCTGACCGGGGCATAGGCCTGCCGGAAAAAATGCAGTGGCACACCTTGCTGCCCCTCCGACCACATCGTCGGGGGGCAGCGTACCCCTCAGATCCGTACCACTGCGGTCTTGATTGTTAGGCTCCACCAGCAACATACTACTGACACCGTGTGTGGTTGTCAGGTCACGGTGACGCGCATGCCGTGGCAGGTGTGCGGCTTCGACTCATCCGTATCGCCGCTGCAGGTGCTGCGTGAGCGACACAGAGGTCAACTCGGATTCCCGGCTGATGCGAGCGCTGGGCGCGGCGCGGGTCATCGTATGGGAGTGTGACCTGCGCACCCACGCGGTCACACACGTGGTGCCGGCGCAGATGCTGGCCCCGCAGCCGATCAATACACCCACCCCGCTCACGCGCGTCTTGCGGTTGGTGCACGCCGAGGATCGCCGTGAAGTGGTGGCGCGGGCCCGCGCCGCGGTCGAGCACTGCGCGCCCTACGTGCAGCACTTCCGCATCTGTCCGGGCGCCGATGCCGCGCCGATGTGGGTGGAGCAGCACGGCTCGGTGGTGTGCGACGATGCCGGCCACGCGCTGCGCCTGGAAGGCGCCATGATCGACATCACGGCGCACAAGCAGGCGCTGGATGTGCTGGCCGTGGCCGATCGGCGCAAGGATGAGTTCCTGGCGACGCTGGCGCACGAGCTGCGCAATCCGCTCACTGCCATTGGAGCGGCGGCACAACTGCTGCAGACGGTGGCGCTGGACACCACGCAGATACACAGCTGCGTCGCTATGATCCGCCGCCAGGCCGGGCAATTGCGCCGCCTGATTGATGACCTGTTGGACCTCAGCCACGTCGTGCGCGATCGCCTCGAACTGCAGCTGGAGCGTTGCGATCTGCGCGACGCGATCGCGACCTCGGCGGAGGCGATCGGCGAGCTGCTCAGGGCGCATCGGCATCAGTTGCTGCTGCAGATGCCGGCGCAGCCGATCGAGGTGTATGCCGATCAGGCGCGCCTGAGCCAGCTGTTTGGTAACCTTCTGACCAACGCGGTCAAATACACTCCGGACGAGGGTCGCATCGAGCTGGCAGCCGAACAGGCGGGCCAGTGGGTGCAGGTGCGGGTGTGCGACTCCGGCATGGGAATCGCGCCCGAACATCTGCTGCACCTGTTCGAACCGTTCTACCAGGCAGACAACTCGTTGGCGCACGCGCACGGCGGCCTCGGCATCGGCCTGGCGCTGGTGCGGCGCATAGCCCAGCTGCACGGCGGATCGGTCAGCGTGTACAGCGCAGGTCCCGGTCAGGGCAGCCAGTTCGAGGTGCGTCTGCCGCTCGCTGCCGCCGATCGGCCCGTACGCCAAAGCGGCTCGTTCAGCGCGGTCGGGACCGCGCGCGCAGCGCATTGCCTGCGCATCCTGGTGGCGGACGACAACGCGGACGTAGCCGAGACGCTGTCGCTGTCGCTGCGGATGCGCGGGCACGAGGTCAGGGTTGCATTCGACGGGGAGGAGGCGCTGCGGCTGGCCGACCAGTTCCGGCCGGACGCGGCCCTGCTGGACGTGGGCATGCCCAAGCGTGCCGGTCATGAGGTGGCGCGCGAGATCCGCGCACGCTCATGGGCGCGCCAGAACCACATCCTGCTGGTGGCGCTGACGGGGTGGAATGCCCGCGATCTGCAGGGCCGGATCGACATGAGCGCGTTCGATTCGCAGATGCTCAAGCCCCCTGATATCGATGCGATCAAGCTGCTGATCGAAAATGCCCGCGAGCGCATCCGCGGCTGACACGTAGCAGCTGCTGCGGCGCGGCGACCGTGGCGCCGCACTGGGTTTTGTGCGCCGGACGTCGCAGTGTGGCGCATCGTCGGCGCTCGCTGTCGCAGAAATAAGGCCCCGTTCCGTTTCTCGCCGCGCCGTCGTGCTTATTTATGCTGCCCTTTTAATCAGCACAGCAGGCAGCCGCGGGCCAGCCGATGGGAAAGATCACGATCATCTGTCCTCGAACAGGCCAGCGGGTGCCGACCGGCCTGGTCATGGACCGCAACGAGTTTGAACGTGCACCGGAGGCGACCAACGTGTTTCGTTGCAGCGCCTGCGGGCGCGTGCACCAGTGGACCAAGCAGGAGGCCGAATGGCTGGAGGACAGTCCGGATGAGGACCCCGGCCCCTGACCGCCATTCGCAACCGGACCGGATCGGCGTGCCGCTGCCGAACAGACTCTATTTACCAATATAATAACAATTGTTATTATCTCCGCTGTTGGAGTCTGGCGGAGTATTCCATATGTCGGTGGCGATGGAGCGATTGCGCAACCTCGGCTTTCTGGTGCGGGATGTGTCGCGGCTGTACGGCCGGCACTTCGAGCGCCATGCGCGCGAGCTGGAGCTGACGCTGCCTCAGTGCAAGGTGCTGGCACATCTGTCCCGCAACGAGGGCATCAGCCAGGCACGTCTGGCGGAACTTACCGAGACCGATCCCATGACGCTGGTGCGTACACTCGATCGCATGCAGCAGGACCGCTGGATCGAGCGGCGCGCCGATCCGGCCGATCGGCGGGCGCATTGCCTGTTCCTGCGCGAGGAGGCCAAGCCGGTACTCGCGCGCATGTGGAAGATCGCCGACCAGGCGCGCAGCGAGGCAATTTCGGTGCTCGCGGCGCCCGAGCGCGAGCAGCTGATCGAGCTGCTCGCGCGTGTGCACGAGAACCTGCAGGCGCTGGATGCGCGCGCGGCGGATGAACGACGCTCGCAGCAGCACGCGCCCCCGTCCGAAGCGCGCGCCAGCAGGGGGACTTGAAAATGGACGCAAAGGTAGATCTCCAACGGCCGGCACCGCAGGCTCGCCGCAGCCGCCTGCGCTGGCCGCTGATGCTCGCCGGCATCGTGATCGCGGCGCTGGCGGGACTGGCTTACTACCTGTTCAGCGGCCGTTACATGTCGACTGACGATTCCTCGTTGCGCGCGGCGATGACCTCGATCAGCTCCAACGTTCCCGGACGGGTGGTGGAACTGGATGTGCACGACAATCAGCTGGTCCACCGCGGCCAGGTGCTGTTCCGGCTCGACGATCGCCCGCTGCGCATTGCGCTGGCGGAAGCGCAAGCGAAGCTCGCCACCACCAAGCTGCAGATCAACGCCGCCGAAGCCTCCTACCGCCACCAGCTGGCGGACTTGACGGCGGCGCGCGATACGGTGGCCTATGAGAAGCGCGAATATGCGCGTCAGCAGCGCCTGGTGCAGTCGGGCATCAGCTCGCGCGCCCAGTACGAGCAGGCCCAGCATGCGCTGCAGCTCTCGCAGACACAGCTGGTCTCCGCGCAGCAGCAGGCCGGCAGTTACCTGGCGCTGCTCGGCGGCAATCCCGATATGAAGGTCACCGATCACCCGGTGGTGATGCAGGCGCAGGCTGCGCTCGACCGGGCCAAGCTGCAGCTCTCGTACAGCACGATCCGCGCGCCCGAGGATGGCGTGGTGACCAAGGTCGAGCAGCTGCAGATCGGCGACTACATCAACGCCGCCACCCCGGTGTTCAGCCTGATCTCCACCAGCGATGTGTGGGTCGAGGCCAATTTCAAGGAAGACCAGCTGGCGCACATGCGGCCGGGCCAGCCGGCAGACGTCACCATCGATGCGTACCCCGGACGGCATTTCAAGGCGCGGGTGGCGAGCCTGAGCCCCGGTACCGGCGCGCAGTTCTCACTGCTGCCGCCGGAGAATGCCACCGGCAATTGGGTCAAGGTGGTGCAGCGGGTGCCGGTGCGGCTGCAGCTGCTGCCCGGCCCGCAGGACGCGTTGCCGCTGGATGGGAGCTTGAGCGGGCTCAGTGCCAACGTCACGGTCGACACCGGCTATCACCGCAGCCTGTATGCGTACCTGTTCGGCGCGGGTGAGGGCTCGGGCGATCACGGGGGCGCCTCGAGGACCGCGGCCATGGCCACGGCGCGGTTGACGCGGCGCTGAGGCTTGAACAGGCCGCAGTGATGGACGACCAGGAGCACGCCCGCAGCGTCGCCGCTGCGATGCAGCGGCATCGCGGCATGATCACGCTCACCGTGATGCTGGCGTCGATCCTGCAGGCGCTCGACAACACCATCGCCAACGTGGCGCTGCCCCGTATGCAGGGCAGCCTGTCGGCCACCTACGATCAAATGACCTGGGTGCTGACCTCGTACATCGTCGCGGCCGCCATCATGACGCCGCTGACCGGTTGGCTGGCCGATCGCTACGGGCGCAAGCCGCTGTTCCTGGTGTCGATCATCGGCTTCACGGCCGCCTCGGCGCTGTGCGGCGTGGCGCAGTCGCTCAACCAGATCGTGCTGTTCCGGGTGCTGCAGGGGATCTGCGGGGCATCGCTGGTGCCGATGTCGCAGGCGGTGCTGTTCGACATCTATCCGCCGGCGCAGCACGGGCGGGCGATGGCGTTGTGGGGCCTGGGGGTGGTGCTCGGTCCCACGCTCGGGCCGCTGCTGGGCGGCTGGCTTACCGACAACTACAGCTGGCGCTGGGTGTTCTACATCAACGTTCCGTTCGGTGTGCTGGCCGTGCTGGGCGTGCTGGCGTATTTCCCGGACACCCGCCGGGCGCGCAAGCACTTCGATTTCTTCGGCTTTGCGATGCTCGGGCTGTTCGTCGGCGCGCTGCAGGTGATGCTCGATCGCGGGCCGATCAAGGATTGGTTCAACTCCGGGGAGATCAAGATCGAGGCGGCGGTGGCGGCGCTGGCTTTCTACCTGTTCATCACGCACACGCTCACGGCGCAGCGGCCGTTCGTGCGGCTGGCGATGTACAAGGACCGCAATTTTCTCACTGGCAACGTGCTGATCTTTCTGGTGGGCATTTCCCTGTTTGCGACGCTGGCGCTGCTGCCGCCGCTGCTGCAGGACCTGATGGGCTACTCGGTGTTCCAGTCCGGGCTGGTCACCGCGCCGCGCGGGGCCGGTACCCTGATCGCGATGATGGTGGTGGGACGCATCGTGGGGCGCATCGACGTGCGGCTGATCATCGGTACCGGGCTGGCGCTGACCGCAGTGTCGATGTGGCAGATGTCGCACTTCTCGCTGCTGATGAACATGTCCCCGGTGGTGTGGTCCGGCGTGATCCAGGGCTTCGGCACCGGCATCATCTACGTGCCGATGGCGGTGCTGGCGTTCGTGACGTTGCCGGCGGCGATGCGCAACGAGGCCACGGCGATGTTCAACCTGATCCGCAACATCGGCAGCAGCATCGGCATCTCGGTGGTGCAGGGGCTGCTGGTGCGCAATACCCAGGTGGTGCACGCATCGCTGGCGAGTAACCTGACCCCGTTCGTCGTGGCGACGCATCGCATCGGCGCGTTGGTGGACCACGCCGCCGTCGCCGCGCTCAATGGCGCCGTCACCGCGCAGGCTTCGATGATTGCCTACCTGGATGATTTCCACGTGATGATGATCATGACCGTGCTGTCGATTCCGCTGCTGTTGTTCGTGAGGAATGCCAAGGCCGGCAACCAGGGGGCAACCCATGTCGTCATGGACTAGGCGCGCGGTATCGGCGCTGCCCGCCGCAGCACTGGGCGCCGTCGCGGTGGCGCTGTGTGGCTGCGTGGCCGGTCCGGCTTTCGTCGCCCCGCAGGGGCCGCGCAGCACGCGCTACACCGCCGCGCCGCTGAGCGCGCTGGCCGGCAGCGGCGCGGGCGTAAGCCTCGATGCCGCGCTGCCGCTGCCGCCGCAGTGGTGGTCGATGCTGCGCGCGCCGATGCTCGATGCCACGATCCAGGCGGCGCTGTCCGGTAACCGCGGGCTGGCGGCCGCGCGCTCGCGGCTGGCGCAGGCGCAGGAGCTGATCGGCGTGGCGCAGGCACCGCTGTATCCGCACGTCGACCTGGACGGCAGCGCCGGCCGGGTCAAGTATGGTGCGGCGTTTCTCGGTCCACAGAAGCTACCGCCGTTCACCTTTTATTCGGTCGGCCCGAGCGTCAGCTACGCGTTCGATTTCGCCGGCAAGGTGCGTCGCTCGATCGAGCAACAGCGCGCACTGTGGCGTTCGCAGCAGGCACAGCTGCAGGCCGCCGCGCTCGCGCTGAGCGGCAACGTGGCGATGCAGGCGCTGGTGGCGGCCTCGGCGCGCTCGCAGATTGACACGCTGCAGGCCGTGCTGAACGATGACCGGCGCAATCTGAAGCTGGTGCAGGACGCGTTCGCAGCCGGAAGCGGCACGCGGGTCGACATTCTCAATGCGCAAAGCCAGCTCACCACCGACCAGACCCTGCTGCCGCCGCTGCACCGCCAGCTGAGCCTCGCCACCGACGCGCTCGCGCTGCTGGTGGGGCGCTCGCCGGGGCAGTGGACGATGCCGGCCTTCCGGCTCGAGCAATTTCATCTGCCATCGCAGCTGCCGCTGGTGCTGCCCTCCGAGCTCGCGCATCGCCGCCCGGACATCCAGGCCGCCGAGGCGCGGCTGCACGCATCGACCGCGGCGGTCGGTGTCGCCAGTGCCAACCTGTATCCGCAGATCAGCCTGAGCGCCAATGCCAGCTTCGAATCCACCGCGCTGGGCGCGCTGTTCAATGCCGGTGGCATCGGCGCGGGCCTGACCGCCGGCCTGACCGCGCCCCTGTTCGATCACGGTGCGCTGCGCGCCAGGCAGCGTGCCGCCATCGACGAGATGCACGCGGCGCTTGCCGACTACCAGCAGGCCGTGCTGAGCGCGTTCCGCCAGGTGGCCGATGCGCTCCAGGGACTCGATCACGATCAGGAACTGCTGGCCAGCGAGCGCAGTGCGCTCACCACCTCGGCTCAGAACCTCGATCTGACCCGCCAAAGCTACACCGCCGGGGAGAGCGGGGTACTGCAGGTGCTCGACGCCCAACGGCAGAACCAGCAGGCGCGGCTCGGCCTGGTGCGGGCGCAGGCGCAGCGCCTGCAGGATGCCGTGCAGCTGCTGCTGGCGCTGGGGGGGCGCTTGCCGCTGCCGCCGGCCCCGGCGGGCGCGATTGCCGGGACCGGGGCATAAGGCGCCGCGGCATCGTTTTTTATTGCAGCGCAGATTATGATGGGCGCTGGAGCCATCGTCTCTCGAGCCGTCATCTTCCAAGGGGGTCTTATGAAATACCTAGTCTGCACCAGCGCCGTGCTGGCGCTGTGCACTGTCACGGGTGCCAGCTTCGCCGCGTCGGCCAAACATCATCACATGACCGTTCCGGCTTACATCCGCGCAGCGGTGAACAGCAGCTCTCGCCCTGAAAGCGATCGCAAGCGTGATGTCAACCGCAAGCCGGCCGAGGTTCTCGCCTTCGCCGGCATCAAGCGGGGCGAGAAAATCGGCGAGCTGATGCCGGGCACGGGTTATTACTCGCGGCTGTTGTGCCGGATCGTGGGCGATTCAGGCCACGTCTACAGGGTGAATTTCGACGTGCACATGCCGCCGCCGCCGCCGGGCGCCCCGCCGCGCGCGCGACGGCCACGGCCGGCCCCCGCGCCGCTCGGCTGCGATAACGTCACGACCAGCCAGCAGGCGGCCTCCGCTCTGAAGCTGCCCTCGGGCCTCGACGTGGTGTGGACCACCGAGAACTATCACGACATGCACAACGCGATGCTCGGCAGTCCCAACATGGTCGCGCTCGACAAGTCGGTCTACGACTCGCTCAAGCCCGGTGGCGAATTCATCATCGAAGACCATGCGGCGGCGGCCGGTACGGGCGCGAGCGAGACCAGCAAGCTGCACCGGATTGACCCGGCGCAGGTCAAGAAGGAGGTCGAGGCAGCCGGCTTCAAGTTCGCCGGTCACAGCAACGTGCTGCACAACCCGAACGACAACCACACCCAGATCGTGTTCAAGATGATAGACAAGACCGACCGGTTCCTGTTCAAGTTCCGCAAGCCAAGGTCTTGAGGCCCACCGGCGCGGCCCCGACGCGAGGCTCGTTCAGGGTTTGCGGAAAATACGCAAGCGCTGGCCTAGCGTTCCGCCGGGGCCAGCGTTCGGCACCTTGGAAGTAGATGTGGCACCGGGCACCGGCGGCGGAACCGGTGCCACCGCCGCCTTGGGGGGCGGCTGCAGTGACGGCCGCTGCGGCGATGGTGCCATCCCCGGGTTGGCGCGGCTCGGGCCCGCGTCGTTCACGCGGGCCGAGGCCGGCGTGATGGCCTGGGCGACCGACTGGGGCTTCGCCAGCGGCAGGCCGACGGGCAGCATGTCCACTGCCAGGTTCAGATGCCGCAGCTCCCCGGGCTGCAGCGCCCCCACTCCCACCACCTGGCGCACCAGCTGCTCGCCGCGTTCGTTGCTGATGTCCAGCACGATGCAATATTCGCACTGCTCGGCGGCCGGCCGGTGCGCAATGGTGCCATCAACGCTCAGCGCACGATATCCGTCGTCGGCCGCGCCGGGCTCCCTGCCTGCGGTGGCGAAGCGCAGGTGATGACGGCAACCCGGGCAAACCGCCGCGCTCGCGAGCACAATCGCCTTGCAGTGCGGACAGATGCGCGTGGCACCGGGCTGGCCTGTGCGCGCGGTGCTCATACCGCGCGCGGGGTCCCCTTGAGTTCGACCGCGGCCGGCCGTTCGGCTGCACGCTTGTTGTCATCCCAGCCGAACTCGACATGGCCGCGCATGCGCGAGCCGGCCGCGACCGTGATCGAGGCGGCCTTGACGTCGCCGACGATGATACCGGTGCTGAGCACGTCGACCTGCTTGGCCGCGTCGATATTGCCCTGCAGCTCCCCGCCCACGATCACGACTCCGGCACGGACCTGGCCTTCGAGCCGCGCACCGGCGTCGATGCGAAAATTACCATCGACCTGCACGTCACCCTTGAAACGTCCAGCAATGCGCACATCCCCCGCGCCGATGATCTTGCCCTCGATGGTCAGCTCGGCGGCGATCACCGATTCCACCGCCGCGGCGCGCGGAGCGGCTCGGCGGGCGCTATCGGCGGCGATGGGCGCCTCAGCCACGCTGCGCTCCGGCGGCTTGGTGTGCAGTTCGGTTACGGTAGGGTTGGCTGCGGCGGGGTTGCCGCCCGCCGGGCTCGCAGAGCCGGTATCTTTCCATAGTGCCATGAACGGTTCCTCCGTCGATGAAGGGCAGAAAATGCAATCCCAGCACGGTACCGCCAATCGGGTGCGCAACACCAGTGTCTTTCGTCAGAGACAGCCGACGTGCGGTCTTGCCCCGGGGCCGAGCCGTTGGACCTAGAGTAACGTGAATGCCGGACCTTGACGACATGACCGCGTTTCATGCCACCGATCGCGCGAAGGCCCGCTCGCTGCGCCCGCTGCGGGCGCTGAAGCCCTTTCTTGCCCCGCATCGCTGGGTACTGGCGGCCGCGCTGGCGGCGCTGATGATCGCGGCGGCGGCCGCGCTGGTGGTGCCGGTGGAGGTGCGCCAGCTGGTCGATCAGTCGATCAAGGCCAAAAGCGCCATCCTGATCAACCGCTATTTCATCCGTTTCATGCTGGTCGGGGTGGTGTTCGGAATTTTTGCGGCCCTGCGCTTCTACCTGGTCAGCTGGCTGGGCGAGCGCGTGGTTGCGGACCTGCGCGAGGCGGTCTACAGCCGCGTGGTGCGCATGGATCCCACCTTCTTCGAGGTCACGCGCACCGGGGAAGTGCTCTCCCGGCTCACCGCCGACACGACGCTGGTGCAGGCGATCGCCGGGGTCAACCTGTCGATCTCGCTGCGTTCGGCGATCAACCTGGTCGGCGCTCTGGCGATGTTGCTGGCGACCAGCATCCGCTTGACCGGCATCATCCTGGTGCTGTTGCCGGTCGTGATCGTGCCGCTGATCTGGGTCGGGCGGCAGGTGCGGCGATTGTCCCGCACCACGCAGGATCGTATCGCCGATACCAGCAGCCTGGTCGATGAGACGCTCAACGCGGTGCAGACGGTGCAGGCCTTCACGCTCGAGGAGCTGCAGAGCCGCCGTTACACCCAGGCGGTGGAGCTGAGCTTCGTTGCCGCAATTCGCCGCACCCGGATGCGCGCGCTGATGACGGCGTTCGGCACCATGGAGGTGTTCGCGGCGATCGCCTACGTGTTATGGCTGGGGGCCAATGCGGTGCTGTCCTCGCATCTGATGACCCCGGGGCAGCTGTTCCAATTCCTGATCTACGCGGTGATCGTCGGCTCCTCGGCCACCTCGCTCACGGAGATGTGGGGCGAGATCCAGCGCGGTGCCGGCGCGATGGAGCGACTGGCCGAGCTGCTGTCGGCACAGCCGACCATCATGGCGCCGGTGCACCCGGTGCGGCTGCCGGGCCGCTCGCAGGGCCGCATCGCCTTCGAGCAGGTGAATTTCCGCTACCCCTCGCGCTTGGAAACCCTGGCGCTGGTCGACTACACGCTCGAGGTCAACAGCGGTGAGTCCATTGCCATCGTGGGGCCATCCGGGGCCGGCAAGAGTACCAGCCTGCAGCTGCTGCTGCGCTTCTACGATCCGCAGAGCGGCCGCATCTGCATCGACGGCCACGATATCCGCACGCTCGAGCCGCATGAACTGCGCCGGCAGATTGGATTCGTGTCGCAGGAGACCATGCTGTTCGGCACCAGCGCGCGCGAGAACATCGGCTATGGCCGCCCGGATGCGTCCGATGATCAGATCGAAGCGGCGGCGCGTGCCGCCGCGGCCGATGAGTTCCTGCGCGCCCTCCCGGACGGCTACGACACCTTTCTCGGCGAGCGGGGCACCCGGCTGTCGGGGGGCCAGCGCCAGCGCATCGCCATCGCCCGCGCAATTCTGAAGGACCCGCCGATCCTGTTGCTGGATGAGGCCACGAGCGCGCTCGACGCCGAATCCGAGCGGCTGGTGCAGGCGGCGCTGGCGCGGTTGATGCGTGGGCGCAGCACGCTGGTGATCGCCCACAGGCTGGCGACCGTGCTCAATGCCGACCGCACCGTGGTGCTCGATGCCGGCCGCATCGTGGCCGTGGGCAACCATGCGGAGTTGATCCGCTCGAGCCCGCTGTATGCGCGGCTGGCGGCGCTGCAGTTCGGGGTCGAGCAGCCGCGGCTGGCGATGGCCGCGACGGCCGCAGCAGCCACGGCCGGTGCCGCAGCCGCTCGCCTGGGTGCGGTGGCGGCCCGCTACGTCGATGACTGAGGACGCTGGCGCAACGCGTGCCTGGCCTTGACCAGGTCGGCGCCTGCGCGTGCTGTGCGCCTCACGGCGGATGCGGCACCAGCACCGCGACGGGAAGGATGTCGAACAGCGTGCCGGGCGACAACGCCTCGCCCGACGGCGACAGCACCCGTCCGGTCAGCAGCTCGCGCCAGTGCGCACGCTGCAGCGCTGCCGGCATGGTGAGCGTGGTGGCATCATCGAAGCCGCGCCCTTCGCGCCGCCGCGGGAAGCGGGTCACCGCGACGATCAGGGCCTCGTCATCAGCGGTGCGCGCGTACGCACACACCTCATCGGCCTGCGGTCCGGCAACCTGCAGCGGCTGGTAGTCGCCGTGCTCGTACAAGGGGCTATGGTCGCGCCGGTGCTGCAGCAGCGTGGTGATGAGGGCGAGCTTGATGGCACCATCGCGCCAATCGCGGAACAGCCGCGCGACGCAGCCGGCGCGATCGCGCCGCAGGGCCGGGCCGATGCGCTCGAGCAGCCGCACCCGCTCGGCGTAGTCGACCGCTCGGCGATTGTCGGGGTCCACCATCGACAGGTCCCACAGCTCGGTGCCGTTATACAGATCCGGCACGCCCGGTACGGTGAGCTCGATGACGGTCTGCATCAGGCTGGCGTGCATGCCGGCCGCCGCCAGGCGCTGCGCGAACGGCAGGAATGCGGCCAGAAAGGCGCCGGCGCGGCTGCCGGTCAGGGCCGCGTCGATCAGCGCGCCCATCGCCTCCTCGTACTGCGCATCCGGAAACGCCCAGTTGGTGTGCAGCCGCGCCTCGCGCATCGATTTGGTCATCGCCGCGCGCACGCGCACCGCAAAGGCGCCCAGCGCCTCGGCATCGGCCCCGGCATCCGCAGCCGCATCATCGCCGAGCAGCTCGCATGGCCAACTGCCCAGCAGCAGCTGGTAGAGCAGGTATTCATCGTTGCGATCGGGCCGCTCGAGCGCCTCGGGCTGCGCGTTGGGACCGCGCAGGATGCGCGACCATACCGGCAGCTGCGCGCGCCACTCCGCGGCGAACTGCGATAGTGCGGCCAGGCGCGCGCGCGCATCGGCGCCGTGCTTGGTGTCATGGGTGGCCAGCGTGAGCATCGAATGCGGCCAGCGCTGCGCGCGCAGCAGGTTGCTGTGGTGGAAGGCAGCGAGCGTGCCGCCGAAGCGGTCCGGATCGCCGCCGACCTCGTTCAGCGCCACCAGGCGGTGGTAGCGGTAGAAGGCCGTATCCTCCACGCCCTTGGCATGCACCGGCCCGCTGTACTGCTGCAGCCTCATCGCACAGCGCACCAGCGACGTGTGGGAGAAGCCGGTGCGCGGCCGCTGCAGCAGGCTGCCGGTGAGCACCTGCTCGAGAAACTCGAATAC
>Ga0307374_10004370_pt1 | contig 23566 bp, 24 predicted proteins | sample OX3MG_FD_202532 | JGI IMG/M metagenome (GOLD analysis project Ga0307374, IMG submission 202532) | Soil microbial communities from Risofladan, Vaasa, Finland - OX-3 | ecosystem: Environmental > Terrestrial > Soil > Coastal area > Acid sulfate soil | place: Finland: Risofladan, Vaasa | collected... | reverse complement strand
GACCCGCGATCGAGGCCATCGCGCCCTTTAGGGACTTGGTCGATTCGCTCGGCCCGGAATCTTCGCTCAGGGCGCGTCCGTACTCGACGCCGACGTCGTGGGCCATCTCCTCAGAGGCCTCGGGTCCCAGGCGCTCGAGGGCCATCTCGAGCAGCGCCACGAGCAATGCGTCGCGGCGGATCGAGCCCTCGAGCGTGACGCTCTCGTCCACGACGCGGTAGCCCTTGGCGGGGCGCCCCACGGTCGTCTTTTGCAAGCGGTCGAAGGTGACGTAGCCGCCGTCGGTGAGTTTCTCGAGGTGGTGGCGCACCACGTTGGCGTGCACGTCGCAGTGCGCAGCGAGCTCGCCCGCCGTGGCGCCGGGGTTCTCTCGAAGGTAGAAGTAGATCTTGCGCCGCGTGGAGTCGCCAAAAGAGTGGGTGAGGCTGGTAACGGTCGCCGTGAACAGCGCCGGGTCAAGTTCGCCCTCGTTCGTCGCCGCCACAACAAAAAGTCTAGGAGTCGCCGGTCCCCGCGCGACGGTAACCTCAAGGGGTTTAGCTAAAGGACCGCCGTGACCCCCGATCTCCCACTTCGCCAGCGCCTCGGCGCCATCAAAGAGCCCCAACTGGTGCGCGGACTGGGCGAACTCGGTTTCCTCGGCGCCGTGTCCGACGACGCTTCCCAGGTCGAACTCGTGGTGCCGGTGACCAACTGGCCCCACTTAGAGCGCCTGATCGCCGAGGTGCACGTCGTCGCGCCCGACGCCGAGGTGAGCGTGCGCACGATGAACGACGAGGAGCGCCTGGCGCTTCGCCACACCCTTCGTAGCGCCATGGCCGCCGCGCCCGGTCCGGGCCAGCACGACCACGGCGAGGAGAAGCCCAAGGTGCTCGACCGTCTGACCAAGACGCGCGTGCTCGGGATCTCCTCGGGCAAAGGGGGAGTGGGCAAGTCCTCGGTCACGGTCAATCTCGCTATCGCCCTCGCGAAGGCCGGCTTTGACGTGGGCGTGCTCGACGCGGACGTCTACGGCTTTTCCCTGCCCAAGATGCTCGGGGCGACGAGCGACCCCATCGTGCTCGGTGACACCGTGATCCCCACCCTGGTGCACGGCGTGCGCGCGCTCTCCATGGGCTACTTCGTCGACGACGCCCAGCCGGTGATCTGGCGGGGCCCCATGCTGCACAAGGCCATCGAGCAGCTCGTCACCGAGGCCTGGTGGGACGAGCCCGATTACCTCTTGATCGACATGCCCCCCGGCACTGGCGACGTTGCGCTGACGCTCTCAGAGATCGTGCCGCGCGCCGAGATGTACGTCGTGACGACCCCCCAGGCCGCCGCCCAGCGCGTCGCCCAGCGCTCGGCCTACGCCGCGCGCAAGCTGAAGCTGGCGCTTCGCGGGGTGATCGAGAACATGAGCTGGTTCGACGCCCCCGACGGGACCCGTTACGAGATCTTTGGCGCGGGCGGGGGCGAGACCCTGGCGCGAGAACTGGGCGTTCCCCTGCTCGCCCAGATACCCCTCGAGCCGGCGCTACGCGACGGGGGCGACCGCGGTGAGCCGATCATCGTGAGCGACCCCGAGAGCGCGGCCGCGCGCGCGTTCGTCGAGCTCGCCGAGCGCGTGGCCCAGCAGGGTCCCGCGCGGGTCTATCGTCAAGAACTCAAGCTGGTGTAGCAACGAACGAGGGGGCGAAGTGGACGTCGCGGGCAAGGTAGCAGTCATCACGGGCGCGGCGAGCGGCATTGGTCTCGCGACCGCTCGCCAGTTCGCCTCTTCGGGGATGAAGTTGGTGTTGGGCGATATCGAAGAGGGCCCCCTCGACGTCGCGGTCACCTCGCTTCGTGAAGCCGGGGCCGACGTGGTGGGGGTCGCGACGGACGTCACCAACGAGGCCGACGTGATCAACCTGCGCGAAGTGGCGCTGGCGAACTACGGCGCCGCGCACGTGATCTTCAACAACGCCGGCGTCGCGGCGGGCCCGACGATCGGCACCCCGACCAAGGTCTGGGACTGGGTGCTTGACGTCAATCTCGACGGCGTGATCTACGGCATCAACGCCTTCGTGCCGCTGTTCCTCGAACAAAACGAGGGCCACGTCGTCAACACCGGCTCGCTGGCCGGACTCGGCGGCGTGCCCGGCATGGGGGCCTACTGCGCGAGCAAGTTCGCGGTCGTGGGGATTTCGGAGTCTTTGTATCACGAGCTGGTCATGAGCGCTAAGAACGTGGGCGTGTCGGCGCTGTGCCCGGGCTTCGTGAAGACGCGAATCTACGAGTCCCAGCGCAACATGCCCAACGAACTCGTCAGTTACAACGAAGACCCCGCGGCTCGTTTCATCGCCGACGTCGCCCAGAGCGCGGTGCAGGCCGGCATCGATCCGAGCGAAGTGGCCCGGCGCGTCGAAGACGCGGTCGTGCACAACAAGTTCTGGATTCTCACCCACGAGCACGCGGCGATTCGAACGACCGAACAGCGCCTCGAGTGGATGCGCGGCGGGCCCGCGCCGGGCATCAATTTAACGGCGGCCACGCAGCCCTAGCTACGGGGTGAGATCCTTCACCACCTGGGCGATGCCCTGGCCCCACGCTTTCAACTTGACGGCCGGTAGATAGGACACTCCCTTTTTGGTGTGGTCCACCTGCGGCGCGGCGAGGTACTCCTCTTGTCCGCGCGTGTTGATGAAGTAGGTCACCGAGGAGTGCTGCACGTCAGCGCTGCGCGACGGCGCGTACACCGCGATCCCGTAGTTAAACCAACTGGCCTGGAGTGAGGAGAACGAACCGGTCAAGAAGTGCCACGACGGGATCGAACTAAGACGATGCTCGTTGGAGAACTGGGCGACGTTGGCGACGCTGCGGTTGTACTGGTTGACGTTGATCGCGAGGAACACCGTCTTCTTCGCGAGCGGTCCCAAGAGGTGGTTCGCGTCGATGAGTTCTTGGGAGACGATTGGGCAGATGTCCGTGCAGTGCGGGTCCATGAAATTGAGCACCACGTTCTTGCCGCGCAGCGAATGCAGCGACAGGGTCTTGCCGTGCTGGTCGGTGAAGGTGAAGTCGGGTGCCGCGCGGTGGGGCACGGGAGAGAGTTGCATCAAGTTCACGATGTAGTTCGACAGATTGCTCGGCACCCCCTCGGGGCGAGGAACCGTGGGCTGCGCGCTGCGGCCGTGCAGGTGCCAGGCGAAGGCGAGCAGCGTCGCGGCGAGCACAATGGTGACTGACAGGCCGGCGACCATAATCGTGAACGACCGGTTCTGCACTGCCCCAGCGTACCGGGCACGCCCGCTCGACGCCGGTCGCTGATTTTTTTTCAGAACTAGCGGTCTATTCCGTTGGGGAGTTGGTCGATGGGCCAGTCGAGCAGCGTGACCGCGGCTCGACAGGCGAAGCGGTCCGTCATGCCCGCGACGTAGTCCACCGCCACGTGCAGCTTCGAGGCCGGCGAGTCGATCAGGGCCTCGTCGGCGGCGACGTTGGGAATGAGCAGCGGATGGGCGCTGTAGTGCTCGACGAGCGCGCGCAGCATGGCGACGACCTTGAGGGCCTCGTCGCGCGACGAACGCCGAAGGTAGATCTGTTCGTAATTAAAGCCGCGAAAGACGGCGAGCGCTTCGGCGTGCAGCGCGTCCATGCCGATCGCGCCCTCGTGGCGAACGGTGTCGATGATGGCGTTGATGAACGTGCCGAGTTGTTGCCCGCGACGCACGCCACAGCGTTCGAGCACGATCGCGGGCAGTTGCTCGACGCCCACGACGCCCGCCGACACCGCGTCCTCGAAGTCGTGACAGACGTACGCGACGCGGTCGGCCCACGAGACGACCTCGCCTTCGGGCGTGAGGGGTGCGGGACGCGACCACGAGTGGTTTCTGATCCCGTCGAGTGTCTCGGCGCAGAGATTGAGATCGCGCAGCGCCACGTCGGCGCCCCACGTGGCGTGGTCGAAACCGCCCTCGACGTAGGGGTCGAGGGCCTCCTCGCTGGCGTGCCCGCCGGGCCCGTGCCCGCAGTCGTGCCCGAGCGCGATGGCCTCAGTCAGCGCCACGTTCAGGCCCAGGGGCCGCGCGATGCCCGTAGCCACCTGGGCGACCTCGAGGGCGTGGGTCAGGCGGGTGCGCATGTGGTCCTCGGGAAAGATGAAGACCTGGGTCTTACCGGCGAGACGTCGAAAGGCGTTGGAGTGAAGTATCCGGTCGCGGTCGCGCTCAAAGCACGTGCGCCACTGGTCGGGCTCTTCGTCGCGGCGCCGCTGGCCCGCGCCCACTGCGCGCGTGGCGCCCGGGGCGAGTTGGTCGTCGAGTTGGTGCTCGCGCGACTCTCGAGAACGCGTGCTCGCCAGGGCCAGCGCGTCGACGCGGGCGAAGGAGTTCTCGTGGGCGACGGTGAGCGTCTCGCGCGCCCCCTCGAAACCTTCCATCGTCGCGGCCCAACGCTGGTTACGTTCGCTGGGCAAATCGCTACTCACGGGACACATCATGCCCCAGCGCCGTAACATGGTGAAAGTCCCGCACGCTAGAGGAGAGCCGTCATGGAGATTCGCATTGGCATCGTCCAGTCGATGAAGGAGATCGACGTCGAACTCGCCGACGACACCGATCGCGACGCCCTCGGCGCCCAAGTGGAGGCCGCCTTGAGCAACGACCAGGTGCTCTGGCTGACCGACCGAAAGGGCCGCCGCGTCGGCGTCCCGGCCGCTCGCATTGCCTACGTCGAGCTAGGGACGCCGGCGCGTGAGCGGGTGGTGGGTTTCGGCACCGTCTAGTACGTGCTCGACTACCACCTGCACCTCTGGCCGCACTCGGCCGGGTCGACCTGGTTCCAACTCGACCAGATCGCCCAGTACTGCGACGAGGCCGCTCGCCACGGCGTGAGCGAACTCGCGCTCACCGAACACGCGAATCGCTTCGTCGACGTCGCCAACGTGGTCGGCCCCTGGTGGCTGCGCTTCGGACACGAACCAACGTCGAAGGAGATGGCCGCCTACTGGGACTTTCACGCGCGCAGTTCGCTCGAGGAGTACGTCGAACTCGCCCAGCTCGCTAAGGACGAGGGGCTGCCGGTCAAGATCGGACTCGAGGTCGACTACCAGCGCGGCCAGATGGACGAGGTCAGCGCGCTCCTGGCCCAGTACCCCTTTGACGTCTTGATCGGTTCGGTGCACTGGATCGACGCGTGGGGCTTTGACGACCTCGACAACGCGCTCAACAGGGGCGAGTGGTCGATTCGCGACGTCGAGAAATGCTGGGACGACTACACGCTCGCCCTCGAAGAGTTGGCCGCGACCGGCGCGGTCGACGTCTTGGCGCACCCCGACCTCATCAAGGTCGCCGGCTACGTCTCGGCGTCGCCCGAAGCGTTCTGGGATCGCATGAGCGAAGCGGCCGCGAAGGCGGACGTCAGCGTCGAGTGCTCCTCGGCGGGATGGTTCAAGCCCGTGGGCGAGCAGTACCCGGCGCAGGGATTTCTCGATCGCCTGGTGAAGGCGGGGGTGACCTTCACCACCGCCTCAGACGCGCACCGCCTCGAAATGGTGAGCGCTCGCGTGGACGACGTCGCGACGATGCTCGAGGAGCGCGGCGTGCACGAACTCGCCTCCTACGAAGCGCGCGTGCGCCAGATGGTCCCGATGAGGAACAGCTAGTGGCGACCCTGGCCGAGCTCGCCGCCCTGCGCACCGATCTCGATAAGGCGAGCATCGAGCACCTCGTTCGACTGGCGGCCTCGTGGACGCTCCTGGCGGACCTGGCCTTTTCGGACATGGTGCTGATGGCGCGCGTGGAGGAACCCGCGAATCGTGGCGAAGAACACTTCGTGGTGTTAGGCCAGGTGCGGCCCAATAACCGTTCGACGTTGCTGAGCGACGACCTGGTCGCCACGACCCAGCGCGCCGACGCGTGGCCCCTCGTGCAGCGCGCCTTCGAAACGAAGTCGCGCGTCACCGGGGAGGGCTGGGTCGCCGGCATCGATCATCTCGTGCCCCAGTGGTGCGTGCCGGTGTGCGCCAAGGGCCGCGTCGCGGCGGTCATGGTGCGCTTGCAGGGGCCGGTCCAAGTGGGCGCCTCGCTCTATGAGAAGGTCTACCTTTCGATCTTCGAGCGACTGTGCACGATGGTCAGCGACGGGACGTTCCCCTTTCGCGAAGAGGACGTCGCGGGGCCGGGCCTGCCGCGCGTGGGCGACGGCATCGTCCTCTTGAACGGCGAGGGGGTGGTCGAGTTCGCGACGCCCAACGCCGCCAACGCGCTGCACCGCCTGGGCATCTACGCCTCGGTCGAGGGACGAACGCTGCGCGAACTCGGACTTCGCGCGCGCGTGGTCGAGCGCTCACTCGAGTTCGCGTTGCCGACGCTCGAGGAGATCGACCGCGGACACGACGTGGCCATCCTCTTTCACTGTGTGCCGTTGATCGAGGACCAACGCGTCACCGGCGTGCTGGCGCGCGTGCGCGACGTGTCGGACTTGCGCCAACTCGACCGCATTGTTTTGAGCAAGGAAGCGGCCGTGCGCGAGGTCCACCACCGAGTGAAGAACAATCTCCAAACGATCTCCTCGCTCCTTCGCCTCCAGGCGCGAAGGAGCGACGAAGACGAGACGAAGCTCGCCCTCTTGGAGGCCGAGCGTAGGGTGCGCTCCATCGCGGTCGTGCACGAAGTGCTCTCGCGCGAACCCGGCGAGGAAGTCGTCTTTGACGAAATCGTGCGTTCGTTAGTCACCCTGGTTGAAGACACGGTGCTGGCATTGCATCCCGTAGAGATTGTCGTTAACGGCGAGCTCGGCGTGCTCTCGACCGACCTCGCGACGCCCCTGGCCGTGGCGCTCACCGAGTTGCTCACCAACGCGGTCGAACACGCGTTCAGCGATCAAGTGGCCGAGGTCGAGTCGGCGGGAATTGTCACCTTGAACCTGCACCGGGAGAACGATTCGGCCATCGCCGAGATCAGAGACAACGGCCGCGGCCTGGGAGAGAACTTCTCGCTCGACGTTCCAAAGAGCCTCGGGCTCTCGATCGTGCGCGACCTGGTGCGAACGCAACTGCGTGGATCGATCGAGATGATGTCGATTCCCGGCGAGGCCGGGGGAGGAACCTACGTGCGCGTAGTGGTTCCTCTCGGCGAGGACGACTAGATCAGTTGGGTGCCGCGGCGTCGAGCGGCCAGCCACTGCTTGCGCAGTTTGCGTCGCTCGTCTTCCGTGGTGCCGCCCCACACGCCCGACTCCTGGTTGGTCGCCAGGGCGAATTCGAGGCAGGCCTTTTGGGCCTCGCACTGCACGCACACGCGCTTGGCCGACTCGATCTGGTCGGTGGCCATGCCGGTCGTGCCGATGGGGAAGAACAACTCGGGTTCCGTGTCTCGACAGGCGGCCGACGAGCGCCAATCGGCGTCGTCCCAGGCGTGGGTGCGGTTCCAAATTAACGACATGTCAGTCCTCGTACGGTGGGGGGGAAATCGGGCCAAAACGCCTCAGGGCGTCGCTGGACCAGCAAAAAATCTTAGTGAAATTCACGAGCCAAAACAAGGCATTCTTTGATTTTGTTGCCTTCGCGGCCCCCCTGGGAGCCTGGAAGACTGGCGCGGTGAGCAAAATCTTCGCCCATCGAGGCGTGCACCACCAGGCCCGTGAGAACACCCTGGAGGCCTTTAAGGCGGCCCGGCGCCTCGGGGTCGATGGCGTGGAGCTCGACGTCAGGCGAAGCGCCGATGGGGCCCTCGTGGTCCACCACGACGAGGCCTGCGAACAGCGCCTCATCGCCAAGACCCGCGCCGCGGAGCTGCCGAGCTACGTCTGCACCCTCGAAGAGGCCCTCGACACCCTTCGCGGCCTCGAAATCAACGTCGAGATCAAGAATCTCTCGAGCGAGGTGGGCTACGACGACACAGGAGGCTTCGTCGGGGCCGTGACCCGGTGCGTGGAGGCGAGCGACCAACCTGAAGCGGTCCTGATCTCGAGTTTTGACCTCGCGACGTGTCAACAGGTTCGCGAAGCATCGCCCGAAATTGCGGTCGGCTGGCTGTTATGGAAGCTCGACGTGCTCGAGGCCCTCGACGTCGCGCACCTCTATGGGTTTCGAGCGCTGCACCCGCATTTTTCGGCCCTGGGTTCGGCCGAAGTGGCCCAAGCGCGAGACGCCGGGGTTGAACTCAACGTCTGGACCCTGAACCACCGCCGCGATCTCATTCGATTTTCACAGTGGGGCGTCGCGGCGCTCATCACCGACGAGCCCGCGGTGGCCCTCGCCTTGCGCAAGGACTCGCACTGATCTGTACTGGTCGGTAATGGCCTAGATTAAGGGTTATGAACATCGTCGTTTGTGTAAAGCAGATACCCGACCCGGCCGCTCCTCAGTCCTTTGACGCCGCACACAACTTGGATCGCTCGGGCAAGCTCATCCTCGATGAGGCCGATACTTACGGCGTCGAGATGGCGCTGCAACTGGTCGACAAGGCCGGCGGCGGCGAGGTGAGCGTCGTCTCCATGGGTTCGGCCAGTGACGTGGCGGGCATTCGAAATGCCCTGGCCATGGGCGCCGCCAAGGCCGTCATCGTCAGTGACGAGACGCTGCGCGGCAGTGACGCGCTCACCACGGCCAAGGTCTTGGCCGGGGTCATCGCTCGCGACCGGCCCGACCTCGTGCTGTGCGCGACGGAGTCTTCCGACGGCTACACCGGCACGTTGCCCGTGCAGCTCGCCGAACTGTTGTCGATGCCCTCGATCACTTTCGCCAAGGCCGTCAGCGTCGAGGCCGGCACCGTCAAGGTCGATCGCCAGACCGAGGCCGGTTACGACGAGGTCAGCGCGCCGCTGCCGTGCGTGGTGAGCGTGACCGCCGGCGTCGTCGAGCCGCGCTACGCCTCCTTCAAGGGCATCATGGCCGCGAAGTCCAAGCCCCTCGAGACCTTGAGCGTCGCGGACCTCGGGCTCGAGGGCCTCGTCGGCCCCGCGGGGGCGCGTCAAAGCATCGTCGAAGTCGTCGCCGCCGAGGCGCGCCAGGGCGGCGAAAAGTACGTCGATGAGGGCGACGGTGCCGCCAAAATCGTCGCGTTCCTCGAATCCGTCAAAGTTCTTTAGGAGTCACCGTGTCCGTCACCTCACTTTGGATCGTCGCCGAGCCCACGAGCGGCTCGTTCACCACGACCACGCTCGAACTCTTAACGCACGCGCGCTCGCTCTCTCCATCGATCAGCGTGGTCACCTGGAACGAGGGCGCCTCGCTGGCGGCCCAGGCCGGTGAGTACGGCGCGAGCACGCTCTACGACGTGGGCGCGCTCGACGGGGCGCTCCCCGGAGCGAGCGTCGCGGCGGCTATTCAAGCGCTGGTGGCGAGCAAGGGCGCGCCCGACGCGATTCTCATTCCCAACTCCTACGACGGGCGAGACATCGCGGGACGGCTCTCGGCTCGTCTGGACCGGCCCGTGCTGACCAACGCGACGGGACTGGTCGAAGAAGGCGGCGTGTTGACCACGGAGCACCCGGTCTTTGGCGGCACGCAGATCGTTCGCGCGCGCTTCACCGGCGACGGACCCGGACTCGTGGTCGTGCGCGCGAAGTCCTTCGCCGCCGAGCCCTCCGGTGCCGACGCGGCGTCGATCGAGGCGGCGCCCGCGGGTGAGGTCGGCGCGAGTGGTGCGTCGCGCGTGCTCAACTCGCACGTCGAAGAGCGCGAGGGGCCCAAGCTCGAAGAGGCCCCCGTCGTGGTCTCGGGCGGGCGCGGGCTCGGCGAAGCGTCGAAGTACGCGCTCATTGAAGAACTGGCGAAGCTCTTGAACGGCGCGGCGGGAGCGAGTCGCGCCATCGTGGACGCCGGGTGGGTCCCCTACTCGCACCAGGTGGGCCAGACCGGCAAGACCGTCAAGCCCACCGTCTACATCGCCTGTGGCATCTCGGGCGCGACCCAGCACATGGTGGGCATGAAGGGCTCAAAAAACATCGTGGCGATCAACAAAGACGCCGACGCGCCGATCTTTCAGATCGCCGATCTGGGCATCGTGGGCGACGTGCATCAAGTCCTGCCCGCCCTGATCGAGGCGCTGCGCTCGAGGGGCTAACGGGGAAGGTCTTCGACGGCGTTCAGCGTGAGTGCCATGACGATTTCGACGGCGTCGTCGCGGGTGACTTCGCCCGTATCTAAGAGGTCGTAGAGGCCAAAGAGCGCGTTCATCACGGCCCAAATCGTGGCGCGATTCATCAGGGTCGCCATTTTGTTGGGGTAGACGAACTGGCACCAACGAAGAATGAGCAGCCCGCGCAACTCGTGCAGCGTCGCTTTGAGTTCGGGCCGGTCGGCCTCAAGGCCCCCAAAGACGTAGCGCAGCAGTTGGCGATCGCGAAGCGGCAGGTCGATGCCGATCTCAGCGGCCCGGCGTACGGCGCTTAGGTAGTCGTCGCCGCTCGATTCGATGGCCTCAGCCACCGAGTCCTGCATGGTCATGAAACGCGCGCGCAGGATCTCCCTGAAGAGGTCGTTCATGTCGTTGAAGTGGTGGTACGCCGTTTGACGGGTCACGCCGGCCTCTTGGGCGACTTGAGAGATGGTCAGTCGGCTCAGGCCCACGCGGTCGACCAGGACCAGAGCGACGGCCAGGAGTTGCTGGCGTCGCGCGTCGGAGCGCAGGTACGGGCGCTTGGCGGGCATTTCCGGGCCATCGGGGGGTGTGGGCGAGTCGGTAGACATGCCGTTTATCGTTCCTCTACTGGTGGCACGGTGAATTCTACGTACGAAAAAATTCTATCGGCGCAGATTGGTTTGCTTCAACGTAATCTTGCGAATCCCCGGTATTCCTTAGAAACGGCTGTGAATAATTACACAGTGTATTAACTAGCGCGAAGTCCGGGCCCCGCCTGTCGGGCGCGACGGTGAGGCGGCACGCAAAATTTCAAGGAGATTTCCATCATCGCGCGAACGCGCTGAGGTAGTCGCGGCCGCGCTCGCGCGCGGGTCATCGTGAGGCCCCTTGGGGTCAGATAATTCTGATGACGCCGCGTCACGTTCGAGGTTTCAGGTCCCGGGCAATGTCCCCGGCGCCGCGCCCGCGTTCTTTAGGCTGTGCTTAGCCTTATGAGTAGCGCCCTTCGCCAGAGCCACGCCCTACGGTGGTGGACGCTCAGCGTGCTCTCCTTGGCTCAACTCATGGTGGCCCTGGACGCGACGGTGATCAACATTGCCCTGCCTCGAGCGCAGATTGATCTCGGCTTTTCCTCGGCGAACCGACAGTGGTTGATCACCGCCTACGCGCTGGCCTTTGGCTCGTTGCTGCTGCTCGGCGGGCGCTTGAGCGATCTTTGGGGCCGGCGCAACGCACTTTTGATCGGCATCACTGGTTTCGCGATTGCCTCGGCGATGGGGGGCGCGGCGAACAGCTTCTCGACCCTGGTCGCGGCGCGCGCCGTCCAGGGCGTCTTTGGCGCCCTGCTCGCGCCCGCGGCCCTGGCGGCACTGACCGTCACGTTCAGCGACCCCAAGGAGAGGGCCAAGGCCTTCGCCATTTTCGGGGCCGTGGGCGGTTCGGGCGCCGCGATTGGCCTGTTGCTCGGCGGGGGACTCACCCAGTGGGCGACGTGGCGCTGGTGTCTCTACATCAACGTGTTCTTTGCGTTCGTGGCGCTGGTGGGCGTGGTGCTCTTCGTCGCCGGCGGCAAGAGCGAGCACCACTCCCAACTCGACGTGCTCGGGACCCTGCTCGCGAGCGGCGGCCTCTTCTTCGTGGTCTACGGATTCGGCCACGCGGTCACGACGAGCTGGTCCAATCCCGCGACGTGGGGATCGCTCGTGCTCGGCGCGGTCTTGATCGTGGCCTTCGTCGCCTGGCAGCAACGCTCGAAGCATCCTTTGTTGCCGCTTCGAATCTTTTCCTCGCGCACGCGTTCGGGCTCGTTGGTCGCGATCTTTTTCACCAGCGTGGGCATGTTCGGCGTCTCGCTCTTTCTCGCGTACTACTTGCAACGAACCCTGGGTTACTCGCCGCTTCGCACGGGGGTCGCCTTCATGCCGTTGGTGATCGCGATCTCGGCCTCGGCGGCGCTGGCCAGCGCGCGGCTCTTGGCCAAGACCGGCCCGCGCCCCTTGGTGCCGACCGGGATGGTGCTCGCGATGATGGGTATGGTGCTCTTCACGCGCCTGGCTCCGGCGTCGAACTACTTTTCCGGGGTTCTGCCCGGTCTCATCGTGCTCGGACTTGGACTGGGCCTGATCTTCGCGCCCACGCTCGCGAGCGCGACGGCCCAGGTCAAAGACGCCGACGCCGGCGCGGCCTCGGCGCTCGTCAACACGACCCAGCAGATCGGTGGGTCAGTCGGGGTGGCCCTACTCAACACGATCGCGGTGTCGGTGACGATGCGCGCTCTACACGCCAGGCATCCCTTCGTCTCGAACGCCACGTTCATCACGCGCGCGACCCTGCACGGCTACGCGGTCGCCTTTTGGTGGTCGGCCGGCCTCTTTGGTTTCGGCGCCGTGGTGACCTTGTTCATGCTCGAGTCCGGTCCCACGGGCACGTCGGACCCCGCGTCAGAACCCGCCTAGATGAGCGGCCAGGGGTAGGGCGGCCAGGGAGCGTCCTCGTCGGGCAGGGGATAGCTCGCGCGTTCGACGAGGTCGTGGGCGCGCCACTGCGCGAGGGCGAGTTCGCTGACGTCGAGCCAGCGAGCGAGGTCGCCGGTTTCGCCCATCGCGAAGCGCTCCAAGCGTTCGCGCAACCCGGCGTCGAGGGGCCCGCCGGCGTACTCCCAGATGACGGTGCGCAGTTTGTCCTCTTGGTGAAAGCACAGACCGTTGTCGATCGCCCAGGCGCGCTCGCCGTCGTAGAGCACGTGACCGCCCTTGCGGTCGGCGTTGTTCGCCACCACGTCAAAGGCGCAGAGCGTCGCGAACCACTCGTGGAGTTCGGGGCGCTCGCGCAAGGTGAAGTAGTGGTCGACGAGGTTGTCCTCGACCCACCACTGGAACGAGCCCGGTCCAAAGGGGCCGTCGTCACGCCCGATCGTGGTCGGCACGAGGTCCGTGCCGAGGGCCACGTCGAGCTCGTAGGCGGCGACCTCGCGGCGCCAGAGACCGTCGGGGAAGTCCCATAACTTGCGCTCGCCGGCCTCGGCCTTGTAGCAGGCCCGAGCGATGACGCCTTCGTGGGTCACGATCACGAGGAGGGCCTGGTTCGACGACGCGGCGACGCGGCCCTCGACTTCGATGGTGCCCTCGCGCAGCAGGGTCTCTTGGGCCGCGCGGTCCATCTCAGCGAAGGGGCGCGCGATGACCGTTGGTGCGCGGGCAGTCATGCCCGCGCGCGTCGAGCGGTCCGCCACACAGCGGGCACGGGGGGCGACCCGCTTCGACCAGGCGAGTGATGGCGATCGCCAGGGCGCCGGCCCACTCCTTGTTGAGTGACAGCGTCAGCCCCGCGTCCTCGTCCACCGATTCAAAGGTCACGTCGATGACCTCGCGGTCAGCGTCGATGGCGAGCGTGACGTCGCCGACGACGAAGTCGATCTCGTACTCGGGCTCGAGGGTGAGGTCATCGGGCAAGTGAGCGGGGCGGCCGAGTTCGCTCAACACCTGTGCGAGCCACTGCGCCAGGGCGGCGAGCTGGATCTTTTCGCACTTGAGAATCACGAGGCGACGGCCCTCTCGAACTTGCAGCAAAAACAAACGCTCGCCGACTTCGCCGATGGCGCCCACCATCACCCGGTCGGGACTTGAAAAGACGTAGTTCACGACGGCCTCAACTGCGCTAGTGAGCCGGTGTTGTTGACGCTCAGCACGATGGGCGCGCCGTCGCCGAGCACGACGGCCGACACCGAGCACGTCGAGATCACCGTGCGCTGAAAGAGGTCGAGAGGCACGCCCTGGGCGAAGGTCACTGCGGCCTTGATGGGATCGGCGTGGCTGACGACGACGATGGTCTTGCGGCGATGTTGAGCGGCGAGGCGCTCGAGCGTCGCCCAGACGCGCGTTTGCATCTCGGGGAAGGACTCGCCACCGGGAAAGCGAAAGCTGCTCGGCGCGTTTTGCACGCTGCGCCACTGGGGCTTCTTTCGTAGGACGCTCAAGCGCTTCGAGGTCCACTCGCCAAAGTCGCACTCGAGCAGTCCCTTGTCGACGCGCGGCGTGAGTTTGAGCGCCTTGGCGATGGGAGCCGCCGTCTCACGGGTGCGCTCGAGGGGCGAAACGTAGAGCGCGACGGGCCGCGTGGGGAGCTCGAGGAGGCGCTGGGCGACTTGCTGGGCTTGGGCGGTGCCCTCTTCGGAGAGGTGCAGACCCGGCGCTCGACCGGGCAGGACCTGGCCGGTCGTGGCCGTCACGCCGTGGCGCACGAGGAGGATGGTCGTGTGAGAGGGAGCCGTCACGTCGTGACCCTAACGCCGGACTAGCCCGGAGTCACCGGCAAGCGCCGAGGGCCGGGATTGGCCCCGGCGGGCCAGCGCTTGCGCGAGATCTGGGCCAGACGGTGCAGCAACGCCACCGCGCCGGGGTCGTCGTCGCCGGGGCGCGTCTCGACGAGTCCGCGCTCGATCAGGGCGGCCATCAGCGCTCGCCCGAGGTCGGTGCGCACGATGACGAGGGTCCAGTCGCCAAAGGCGCCGATGCCCCCCGTCGAAATGTCGGCGTGCTCCGCGGCGAAGTCTGGACACTGCTGGCAGCCCTCGCGGGTGTAGGCGTGGGCCTCCTTCAGGGGGATCTCGTGAAAGCCTCCGTCGCGCGTCCAGATCTGGAAGATCCCCTTGATGTTCATCTTGATGATGTCGGCGCGCTTGAGGCCGTACTTCGCCTCGAAGAGCTCTTCAAAGATGGAGTCGTCAAAGGTCTTCGAACACAACAGTCCGATCGTGAGGCTGAGGCGGCGCGCGACCTTGCCGGCCTTGCGAGCTTGCATCGCGCCGGGGGCCGAGGCGATGCACCCCATCCCCACTACGGCGATGCGTTCGGCGCCGCCCGCCACGGCCTCGTCGTAGGCGAGCAGATTCGCTGAGTAGGTGTAGCGCGACTTGGCGCTCGCCAGGACGTCGTCGCGGTTGCGCGCGACCGCGGGCGTCGCGCGCCACGTGGTGCCGTCGCCCTCGAGGGCGCTCACGAGCGCCGCGTCAATGACGTCGTTCTCGAGCGCGTAGATCAACAGCGCCGAAACGAAGCCGCCGTCTTGGCCGTTGTCGATGAGGGTCGGATCGCTGGCGCGCGCGAGGAGCACGTCACCGATGCCAAAGACCTCCTCGTCGCTGCGCTCGCGCGCGAAGCGGTGCGTGTCGATCTCGCTCTCCCAGTTGCGAAAGCGCGGGCAGGCCCGGGTGCACATGGTGCAACCCTTCTCGCCGTGCGTGCAGTCCGCGGGTCCGCCGTCGATATCGAGGTGGAAGGGTTTGTAGACGCCGTTGTCGGCGTTGTAGTCGAGCACCGGGTGCGGACAGACGACCACGCAGGCCGCGCAGCCCGTGCACAGCCCCGAGGTCACGACTTCGCTGAAGAGTTCTCGCCAGTGCGGTTTCTCGATTGCCACGGGTCAACCTTAGTTAGTACGTATAAAGGCCGTTCGACGGTACCGTGTTCGCGTGCCCGAGATACTCGAAGTCGAGTCCTATCGACGACTCGCTGATCGACTACGCGGAGCGAAGATCCACAAGGGTTGGAGCGACGCGTACGCCGCGAAGAAACTCACCTCACCCGCGGCGTGGTCGCGCTCGGTGCGTGGTCTCACCATTCGCGCCACGTCGAGGCGCGGCAAGTTGCTGCTCCTCGAAACCGACGGTCCGACCTTGGGACTTCGATTTGGCATGACGGGGGTCTTGCTGCTCGACGGCGCGGCGGGCATCGACGGATTGTTCTACGGCCCCCACACCTTTAAGCGCGAGTGGGTCCGAGCGGGACTCGCCTTCGAGGATGGTCGAAAGCTCATCGTGCACGACCCTCGGCGTCTCGCGCGCGTCGAGGTCGCGCCCTCCCTCGACGAGCTCGGACCCGACGCACTTACCTTGACCAAGGCGCAGTTCAACGAGGTCCTTCGGATCGGGCGTGGCGAGGGGCCGGCCATCAAGGCCCGCCTACTCGACCAGGGCGCCGTCGCGGGCGTCGGCAATCTCTTGGCCGACGAGATGCTCTTTCGAGCCGGCGTCGATCCGCGCACCCCGACGGGCCGCCTGAGCGACGAGCAGCGCCAGCGCCTGTACCGGGCCTTCACCCAGACGCTGCGCACCCTCGAACGGCGTGGAGGTTCGCACTTGGGCGACCACATGGAGGGTCGATTCCCGGGGGGATTGTGCCCCAAGGACGGCGGCGCCATGGCGGTGGCGACCATTGGCGGGCGAACGACCTACTGGTGCTCGCTGCACCAGCACTAGCAACGTACGCTTCGTCGCGCTGACCTGGGTAAGAATGGCGATCGTGCAATCTTTCGTCCAGAACTACGGCTACTTCGCGCTGATCGTGCTTTCGATCGTTGAATCCGCGATGGCGCCGATTCCTTCCGAAGTGACCTTCGGCTTCGCCGGAGCGCTTTGTACCTCGGCCGTCCTCGGCCACGCGCAGTTCTCGGTGTGGGCCGTCATCTTGATTGGCACCGTGGGTTCGCTCGTGGGTTCGATCATCGCCTATGAGCTCGGGCGCACGCTCGGGCGCACCATCGTCGATCGTTGGGGCAAGTGGATCTTGTTGACGCACAAGGACCTCGACGCCGCCGAGCGCTGGTTCGCCAAGTACGGCGCCCTTTCGGTCTTGATCGGTCGGATCTTGCCAGTCGTGCGCAGCGCCATCTCGGTTCCCGCGGGCATCGCTGAGATGAAGCGAGGACCCTTCATGATCCTCACGACCATTGGTTCATTCGCGTGGGTGTCGCTCTTGACCGGTCTCGGCTACGCGGCCGGCAACAACTGGCCCCGGGTCAGCCACGATTTTCACGTCTTTCAAACACCGATGATCATCATCTTGGTGGTCTTGATCGCCTCGTTCTTCTGGCACCGTGTTCGCACGGTGCGCCGCCACAACGCGAGTTAGAGCGCCGCGAGGACCTTGGCGGCGTGGCCGTCGGCGCGCACCGCGTACCACGCGCGCTCGACCTTGCCCTGGGGCGAGATCAAGAACGTCGAGCGAATGACGCCTTGGACCAATTTGCCGTAGAGCATCTTCTCGCCGTACGCGCCGTATTTGGCCATGACCTTTTTTTCGGGGTCGCTCAGCAAGAGGAGACGAAGCGCGTACTTCTCTCGAAATCTCACGTGGCTCTTCGCGTCGTCGGGAGAGATGCCGATCACCGTGACGCCCAGTTTCGCGAAGCGCGCTAGTTCGTCGTTGAATTGGCACGCCTCTTTGGCGCATCCGGGGGTGTCGTCGGCGGGATAGAAGTAGACCACGACGCGCCGTCCGGCGAAGTCCTTTAACGAAACCTTCTTGTCGTTGTGGTCGCTCAGCGTGAAGGCGGGCGCCTTCGCGCCGGGTTCGAGTCGGGTCATGGCGCTCCTTGGTTCGTGGTCGTGTTGGGTACCCGTAGACTAGGGGTGAGCCCGTAGAGGGCTCGGGCCCACCACTTCTTACTGACGGTTACGGGTCCGACCGAGAAGAGACCTTCGTTTCCGTGAGTAGTGAATCCCTAGAGACCATCCTGTCTGACTCCGACAAGTACGCCACCAATAAGACCTTCGAGGATCTCGGTGTCGCGCCCGAACTCTGCGCGACCTTGAAATCCCAAGGCATCACGACCGCCTTTCCGATTCAGGCGATGACGATTCACGACGCCCTGGCCGGGCGCGACGTCTGCGGCAAGGCCAAGACCGGTTCGGGCAAGACCCTGGGCTTTGGCCTGCCGATGCTCCAGCGCGTCGCGAAGACTCGCTCGCCCGAGTTGAAAGAGGGCCAGCCGGTGCGCCCGCGCGGGCTCGTGTTGCTGCCCACGCGCGAACTGGCCGTGCAGGTCTTCGAGGTCCTCGCTCCCCTCGGCAAGGCGCTCGGTCTGCACGTCGCGGCGGTCTACGGCGGCGCCGACATGGAGCGCCAGATCAAAGCGCTGCGCAAGGGCGGCGACATCATCATCGCGACACCGGGGCGCCTCATCGACCTGGGTGATCGAGGCGAGGTGAACGTCGAGCTCTTGGACGTGCTCGTCCTGGACGAGGCCGACCGTATGGCCGACATGGGCTTCATGCCCCAAGTCGAGTGGGTACTTCGCCGGATCAACGAGCGTCCTCACCAGACGCTGCTCTTCTCGGCGACCCTCGATGGCGCCATCGATCGCCTCGTGAAGCGCTACCTGAGCGACCCGGTCTTCCACGAGGTCGCGAGCGACACCCAGACCGTCGCTCGCATGGTGCACCACTTCCTCCAGGTCCACCAGATGGACCGCATCAAGGTCGCCGCGACGATCTGCAACGCCAATAACAAGACGATCGTCTTTTGCCGCACGAAACGAGGCGCTGATCGCCTCGTTGAGCAGCTGCAAAAAGAAGGGGTGAACGCGGCCGCGATCCACGGCGACCTGCGCCAGAGCCAGCGCGAAAAAGCGTTGGCGGACTTTGCCGCCGAGAAGCTGCCCGTGCTCGTCGCCACCGACGTCGCCGCGCGCGGACTGCACATTGACCACGTGGACTGCGTGATGCACTACGACCCGCCCGAAGACCACAAGGCCTACCTGCACCGTTCGGGACGAACCGCGCGAGCGGGTTCGACTGGCGTCGTGGTGTCGTTGATGCTCTGGAACCAACTCAACGACGCCGCGGTGATCATGCGCCGTCTCGGTCTCAAGTTGCCCGTCGTCGAAGTCTTCTCGAACAATCCGCACCTGCGCGACCTAGCGCACTGGGAGCCCACCATGGAGGAGTCGGTCCTGTGAGCAAGAAGAAGAAATCCACGCTGCCCGTTTATACGCCCGACGAGACGATCAAGCGTGCGCTGGTGGTCGTGGCGCACCCCGATGACATCGACTTTGGATCGGCCGGAACGGTCGCGACGTTGACCGCCGCGGGCGTTGACGTGTCGTACTGCCTCGTGACCTCGGGCGACGCCGGGGGTGACCTCTCGACGCAGACCTACGAAGAGCGCGCCGCCGAGCGCGAGTTCGAACAGACCAACGCCGCCAAGGAGGTGGGCGTGAGCGACCTCACTTTCCTGCGCTGGCCCGACGGCCGCGTCGAAGTCAGCATGGAGTTGCGCAAAGAAATCGCCAAGGTCATCCGCCGCTGTCAGCCCGACCTGGTGATCACCCAATCGCCGGAGCGAAACTACGAGCGCATCTTCGCGAGCCACCCCGACCACTTGGCCGTGGGCGAGGCGACCATGCGCGCCGTCTATCCCGACGCCCGCAACCCGCACGCCTTTCCCGAACTCGCCGGAGAGGGTCTCGGCGCCCACACCGTCTCGCAGGTCTGGTTGGCGGGCTTCACGCCGACGATGGTCGTGGACATCACCGAGAACTTCGACCGTAAGCTCGCCGCGCTTCGCCAGCACGTCTCACAGGTCGGCGAGCGCGAGGGTCTTGAAGAGATGCTGCGCACGTGGACGCGCGCGATGGCGAAGCTCGCGGGTTTGAAGAAGGGTCGACTCGCCGAGGGCTTTCGCGTCGTCAACACGAAGTAGCGCGAGAAAGTCGCTCGCGTCGTCACGACTTTGGGCACTCGTGGCGAGGCGAAACGGCGCGCCAACGCAAAATTGATATTAAGAATTTTGTGAGACGCCTGATTACTGTCGCCCGACTCTTCTTGACGCCGAGAGAAAATCGCCGTAACGCCATGCGCGCTCTGGTAAATAATCTGCACTCCTTTAATTGTTACGAACACAAGACAGTTCGTTTGAATCATTGACAATTCGGGCCCCTTCTCCTCATGATTGAAGGACGCAAATAAAAGGGGTCTTCGATGGAACTGCATCACTACCGTCGCACTTTCAGCGCCGTCGCCGTGGGGGTCTTGACCCTCGCCACGAGCGTCGCCGTGCCCAGCGCTTGGGCCTCGGCAAACAGCGCGTACGCGCACGTCACGAAGTCGGCCAGCACGTCGTCGATACGAGGTGTCGTGGTGGCGCGCGACGCGACACGACACACGCTCGCCGTCTCGAGTGGCGCTCAGCGCGTGAGTACGTTGCGGTTGGCCTCGTCGGGCGCCGTGAATAAGGTCGCGCTGGGATCGAACGTGATCGCGAAGACCTCGAAATTGGCCGACGGGACCTTTCACGTGGTGTCACTGACGAATCACGGCGTCATGCGTCACACGAAATTTCGTGCCACGGTCGTGCGCGCGGCGTCGAGCCGGCTCACGCTCTCGGCCGGTGGCAGCGTCTTCACGGTCGCGGGCGCCAAGCGAAGCTCGCACGACTCCTCTGGATCCGCTTCCTCGTCCACCACGGGTGACGTCGTCGAGGTCTCGGTATCGATCGGCGCGCAGGGCCTCGACGAGACCTCGCTGCAACAAGTCGGTACGTCGAATCTTCTCGAACTCGAAGGCACCCTCACTTCGCTGAGCGCGACCTCGCTCGTGCTCGCGGTCGATTCGGGCGCCTCGACGACGATCACGATTCCGGCCAGTTTGACCCTGCCGTCGAGCATCGTGGCGGGCAATCAAGTTGAGGTGTTAGCCGACTACGCCAACTCGACATTCACGTTGGTCACCATCACCGACGACGCCTCGGCCGGCAACTCGAGCGCGTCGGGCGTGTCCTCGAGCGATCAGGGTCAAGCCAGCACGATGGAGATTGAAGGACTCGTGGTCGCGGCGAACGCGACCAGCGTGACCATTCAGCCCGGAGACCAGGCGGCGCCGGTCATCGTGGCCGTACCGTCGACGATTGACGTGTCGACGCTGAGTGTGGGAGCGCGGGTGCATGCTCGCGCCGACATGGTCAATGGTGTGTTGACGCTGACGAGTCTCGACGTTCAGAGCAGCGACGCTCAAGACGGCCAGTCAATGATGACCGAGGTCGAGGGTGTCGTCGTCTCGGTGAGCTCGACGTCGCTGGTGATTCAGCCCGGCGACCAAGGAACGCCGGTGACGATGGCGGTGCCTTCCACGATTGACGTTTCCAGCATCGCCGTGGGTGCGCGGATTCACGCGCGTGGCGCGATTCTTAACAGTGTCTTGACTCTGAGCAGCTTTCGCGTGCAGGGCCAGGAAGACCAGAACGCCTCGCCATCAATGGAGGTCGACGGAGCGGTCACGGCAGTGAGCGCGTCCAGTTTGACCATTCAACCCAGCGACAACGCCGCGCCCGTCGTGCTGGTGGTGCCCTCGACGATTGACGTCTCGGCGATTCAAATCGGCAACGAGATTAAGGCCACCGCGACCCTGCTCGCGGGGGTGCTGACGCTGGCGAACTTTGAACTCCACGGCCAGGGCGACCACGCCACTGAGTTGAGCGGCGTCGTGAGCACGGTTACGGCCACGAGTCTGACGATTCTCGCGGGCGACCACTCTCAGGCAGTCGTGCTGGTCGTGCCAAGCACCGTCGACGTTTCGACGCTGGCCGCCGGCGACCACGTGAACGTCACCGCCGCGATGATCGCGGGGGTGTTGACACTCGAGTCGGTCAGCGTCGACAGTTAGACGACCTCGGCGTCGCGTCTGGTTGCGTCCACGGCCTCGCTCTAGGGTGAGGTCGTGGGCCGCAAACGATCGCCTCTTGAAGTCGCGCCCACGCCCATTGGCTTTCGCGTGGCGACGCGAGCGCTGTGGCACCTGCCCGCTTCGCTGAGCCGACGCGCGCTCGCCCTCGAGGTGCTGGCCGGCGTGACGCTGCTCGCCATCGCGATTCCCGAGCAACTCGCCACGTCGCGGCTGGCCGCCGTGCCCGCCTACACCGCGATGATCGCTTTCATGGGGGCCACCGTCGTTTTCACCTTGTTTGGGTCGAACCCCATCATGTCGGTGGGCGCGGACTCGACGATTGCGCCGCTGTTCGCGGTGGCGCTGGTGCGTCTCGCGCCGGGTTCCTCAACGCACTACCTCGAATTGGCCGCGGCGACCGCGGTGGTGACGGGGCTGGGCGTCGCGGCGGTGGGACTCTTTCGACTCGGATGGATCGCCGACTTCTTGTCGCTGCCGATCGTCGCGGGCTTTTTGGGAGGAATTGGTCTCATCATCATCGTTCATCAACTGCCGAGCGCCCTCGGCGTGGCCTCGGGCGGGAGCACCATGCTCCAGCGTCTCAACGTGGTCGTTCACGAACTAGGCGCCCTTCGTCCCTGGTCGCTCACGCTCGCCGCGGCGACGCTCGTCATCATGGTCGCCGGCGAGCGCGTGAACGCCCGATTGCCCTGGGCGCTGCTCGCGATCGTGCTCGCCACGCTCGCGTCGGTCGTGCTCTCTTTGTCGTCGCACGGCGTGATCGAGTTGGGTGCGGTCAGCGCGGGACTGCCCGCGTTTCGACTTCGTTGGCTGAGCGTGCACCAGTGGGGTGTGGTCGTCACGACGGCGGTGACCTTGATCATCGTCGTGCTCTCCCAGAGCGCGGCGACGGCGCGCTCTTCGGCGGACGAACTTGGCGTGGCCGACGACCTCAGTCGCGACTTCATCGGGGTGGGCCTCGCCAACGTGGCGGCCGGACTGCTGGGTGCATTCCCGGTGGACGCGTCGCCCGCACGTACGACGGTGGTGCGCTTGGCGGGTGGGCGAACCAAGTTGGTCGGCGCGGTGGCCGTCGTGGGGGCGCTTTTGCTCTCGCCCCTGGCCCATTTCGCCCACGCCATCCCCCTGGCCGCGTTGGCCGGCGTGCTCTTCTTCGTGGCCGGACGCTTGGTCAAGTTCTCGCAGTTTCGTGACGTGTGGCGCACGAGTCGCGTCGAGTTCCTCTTGTCGATGACCTCGCTCTTAGGGGTGGTGGTCTTTGGCGTGGAATTGGGCCTCGCGATCGCGGTGGGGTTGGCAATCCTGAGCCAAACGTGGCGCTCGAGCCGGCCCCACTTGATTGAATTAGGACGTCGCAAGGGGACGACGAGTTGGGAACCGCTCGGAGCGTCGGGCGTGGAAAGCGTCGAGCACGTGCTCGCGGTGCTCTTCGACAAGGAGATCTTCTTCGCCAACGCCGGCGTCTTTCGACGTCTCGTGCACCAGCACTTGGGCGAACACCCCCACACCAAACATTTGGTGATCGACGCCGTGGCGATCAGCGACCTTGACTACACCGGGTTGGTCATGCTGGCCCAGATTCTGACCGACCTAGAACGTGACGGTGTGAGCATTGCCTTTGCGCGAAGCAATGACCTCGTGCGAGCGCATTTTAAGAAGTCGCCCGAAAAGGTCCTTCGCCACGTTGCCTTCTTCGAGAGTGTCGACGCGGCCGCGGGTGCGGCGACGAAGCGTAATAACTAGTCACTTGCGACGCGCCGCCACCGCCGCGAAGTCGCACCGGTAGGCTGGCGGGGGGCGAGTGAGCCCCGCGGGCGTTGTACCCCGCGCGAGTGGAAGGTTTCGTCCGTGCGTGTTGCGCAGATCTCGGTGGCCGTGCTCTTGGTAGTGGGCGTCGCGGTGGGGGCGCTGGTGTTGGTGCTGAGCACCTCGGGCTCGTCGAAGCCCTGCATTTCGGCCACGAAAGCCTTGTCGTTGAACGCGGCGGCCGCCGCGAAGGTCAAGAAGCTCCCGCCCTCACGCGACAATGACGCCTTTCGCGCCCGGCTACCCGACGCGA
>Ga0307374_10004369_pt1 | contig 23567 bp, 18 predicted proteins | sample OX3MG_FD_202532 | JGI IMG/M metagenome (GOLD analysis project Ga0307374, IMG submission 202532) | Soil microbial communities from Risofladan, Vaasa, Finland - OX-3 | ecosystem: Environmental > Terrestrial > Soil > Coastal area > Acid sulfate soil | place: Finland: Risofladan, Vaasa | collected... | reverse complement strand
TTAAGCTGCGTATGCCAGTTGATTAGAATTGGCACTTGTTGGTTTCCATGCGATCGCGGGGGCATGGAGCCCGGCACGCCTCCCCATCTCATCCACTTCCGTCGAATCCGGGACGCCCCCAATTCGAAGAAGCAATCTGATTATAGCAAATCCACTGCCGTCGGCGGCCGCGGCGGCGCGCTATGATGGGCTCAGTTCCTGTGCTGCTCTCCGAAACAGAATTGCGCGCGGCGCTGGAGCCGCTGCTCGACCGGCTGCTCAACGAGCGCCTGCACCTGTTCCAGCTCCAACTCGAGCCCCGGCTGCAGTCGCTCATCGCCGCCGCCCTCCAGCCCCGCGCCCTCGCCAGCGCCCAGAGCGACCTGCTGCGCCTGCTGCAAACCCAGGATCCCAACCAGTGCTTCGCCCTACTGTTCCAGCAGGCGCGCGAGTTGGTCGGCGCCGCCTGCGCCCTCATCGTCGTGCACCGCAACCAAGCGGCGGTGTGGAGGCGCGAAGGTATCGAGTTGCCCGAGCGCTTCCCCCTCGCCAGCCAGGACCTGGTGCTGCGCGCCGGCCAGCGCCTGCCGATTCGCGTGCGCGGTCGCGTCGTCGGCCTGCTGCACTGGCCCGGAGCTGCGTTGGAGGCTGCCTCCCAGACGCGCCTAGACCTGCTTCTCCAACTCGCGGGGCTAGTGCTGCTCGGCCAATCCCCGTCCCGGCCGCAATCCACCACCGCCGCCGCCGCCGTCGCCTCCCCGCCCAGCTCCGCCCCATCGCCCGTCCCGCCCCCGTCGCGTGTCCCGGGTTCGGAGGAAGAGGCGCGGGCGCAGCGCTTCGCCGAGCTCCTGGTCGAAGATTTGGCCCTCTACCTGAGCCGCGAGCGCCCCCGGGAACTCGCCGACGGACGCGCCCGCGGCGACTGGCGCAGCCGCTTTCAATCCGAGTTGGAGCGCTGCCGGCGCGCCTTCCTCGAACGCTACCCGCCCGGCGGCGGCATCGGGATCCACTTATTGGAGGAGGCGCTGCCACGGCGGTTGGCCTCCTAAAATCCGCCGCCGCCGCTCTCGCCCTGGCGCTCGGCTGGCCGGCAGCGGCCCAGGCCGTGCGTCCCTTCCCGACCTCGGCCGCCCGGATGTACTTGACGGCCGCCAACCCTCCCGCCCGCGGCTTAGCCCCCCTGCCCCGCGCCCCCTCGCCCGCCGCCGTTCACGCCGCCGAGCGGCTGCTGCGGCGGTTGAGCTTGACCGCTGGCACTAGCCCAACCCTCCGAAGTCAGTGCGCCCTGGCGGCCATGGTGCTGGGCCTCGGCGAAGGCCAGCGTGGCGACCTCGCCTCCGCCCGACGCGACTTGGCCCAGGCCGCGGCTTGGCCGCCCCTTCACGACGCCGCCACCGCCGCCCTCGTCGGCCTGCTCGCTCAGGCCCACGACGACGCTGGCGTGCTCGCCGCCGCCGACCGCTTCCCGCTGCCACCCAGCGATGCCTTCTACGCCCAGATCGCCCGGCCCGCCGCCCAGGCCGCCGCCCGCCTGCAGCAGTGGCCCGCCGCCCTGCGCTGGACCCTGCATTTGGCGGTTCGACCCGCCGTTCTCCAGATCGAGGCGCAAGCCCAGACCGCCGCCGGCAAAGCCCACGCCGCCGCTCTACTGCACCGCGAGTTGATCTACCGCTTCCCTGCCTCGCCCGAAGCCCGCCAGTCGCGTCCGCTCTGGCAGCAGGATCTCGCCACTTGGCCCAAGCTCACCCCCACCTGGGCCGGGACCGCGACGCAGGCCCGCGCTTGGGCCGCGGCGGGCAACGCGCGGCGCGCCGCCCAGGACTGGGCTGCGGCAGCCCAACTGGCCCCAGCAGCCCGCCAGGCCGCCCTGCAGGCCTCCGCAGCCCGCGCCTGGCTCTCAGCCGGGCAAGTGGATACCGCCCAGTCCCTCGTCCAAGCCCTGCTCGCCGGCTCCGAACGTGCCCAAGCGCTGGAGCTGCAGGTCGAGCTCGCACGCCGCCGCAAATCGGATGCTGATTTGGCCGCCCCCCTGCAAACCTTGGCGACCGAGTTTCCCACCAGCCCGTGGTACGCGCGCGCCCTCCACGAAGCCGGCGACCAAGCTCTGATCGAAAGCGACGCCGCAGCGACTCAGGCCCGCTTCGATCGCCTGCGCCAAGCCTTCCCGCACTCTGCCTACGCGCCCAATGCCGCCTGGCAGGCCGCCTGGGTGGCCTATCGCCTGCGCCAGCCCAGCACCCCCCGCCGCCTCGAACTATACCTCGCCCAATTTCCCCACGGCCCGCAGGCGGTCGACGCCCTTTACTGGCGCGGCGAATGGGCCCGCACCCACCGCCAGCTCCGGCTCGCCCAAGCCTGCTTCCGCGCCGCCGCCCATCGCTTTCCTGGAACCTATTTCGGGCTGCAAGCGCAAGCGCTCGTCGCGCCCAAAATCATGCCGGGCCCGCTGCCCAGATGGCTGCGAGACTTCCAGGCCGACCCGCCCACGCCCCACGCTGCCCCCATCCCGCCGGCCTTTCGCGCCGACCTCGCCCGGGCCACCTGGCTGCGCCAAGCCGGTCTGACCCAGCCCGCCGCCACGATTCTTCACAGCGTCCTGTTACGCCAGCCACCCGGCTCCGCCTCCCTCGCCCTTGCCCGTCAACTCGCCGCCCTCGACAACTCCCGCAGCGCTTGGCATGCGGGCCTCGAGGCCATGCTGCGCGCCGTTCCCGGCTACTTGGACCTGCATCCGTGGCAGCTCACCCGCCGCGACTGGACGCTGTTGTTTCCCCTCGCCTTTGCCCCCGATGTCCGCTTGGCGTCGCGCCACTTTGGACTCGACCGCAACCTGCTGCTGGGGCTCATTCGTCAGGAGTCGGGCTTCAACCCCGGCTCCATCTCCAGCGCCCACGCCCGCGGCTTAATGCAGTTGGAACTGGCCACCGCGCGCGGCCAAATTCCCAGGCTGCCGCATGCCTGGCGGCGCTTGGCCCCCCCGGAGCCGCTCCGCTCGCCAGCCTTGCTCAACCCAGGCTTGAACCTGGCCCTGGGAACGGCCGAACTGCATCGCCTGCTGCAGGAGTTCCACCAGCCCGTCCTGGCGCTCGCCGCCTACAATGCCGGCGATTTCCGCGTGCGGCAATGGCAGCTCGCCTTTCCCCGCCTCAGCCCCAACGAATTCATCGAATCCATTCCCTTCGCCCAGACCCGCGCCTACGTGCAAGGCGTCTTGCGCAACCAAGCCCACTACCGCCGCCTATACGGAAAATGAAGGGGGCTTGCAACTTGCGCGCGCTCGTGCTGAACTGGAGGCACGCAAGGAAGGAGGTGGTCCAGTGGACAAATCTGGCAGTAGATGTTGCAGCAATTGGACTTGCGAGGTGGCTGAGGCTTAGGCGTTCGCGCCCGGCCTCGGAGGCGTCGCGGACGCCTCAGCCAATCCCAACAGTTCACCGTCCCGTGTCGGCCGCGCCGACACGAGCCCAATCCAACGGTCCCGGCTTCGGCCGGGACCGTTTTCCTTTATTTTTTTGGGCGGCCGAAACTTTCCCCTGGCTGCCGGGTTTTGCCCTTCAACCCGTAAGCGCACCAAGGGGCCTGGGGGCGAAATCCTCCAGGCCCCTTTTCCGAAGGGCCCCGACCGTGGTAAATTGGGGTTCTCCCCTGCGGGAGTAACTCAGTGGTAGAGTGCGACCTTGCCAAGGTCGAAGTCGCGGGTTCGAATCCCGTCTCCCGCTCCAGCGTCCCGGTGCCCATTTGACATTTCCGTCCGCCCCGGCCCTCGCCCTCGGCCGGTCCCCGCCGGGCTGCGCCCCACGCTGGCTTTGACCTCGCGGTCCGTGATGTGATACATGTATCGTTGGGATGATGCACAGCGGAATGATGCACGGCTCCATTCCGAAGCAGCGGACGCGGTGGGTCTCCACCGCGATGGTGCTGTTCTTCCTCGCCCTGCACTGCATTTCGCCCACCGCCAGCCTGCTCGCGCGCTTGGACGGCCTCATTCAGGCGCCCCAGGCCCACAGCCTGACCACTCCCATCCACCGCCTGCAACGCGCCTGCCTGCCCATTGCCGAACCTCCCTTGCCCACGCCCCGCGTCGAGGCCGGGCTTGGCCTCACCCTCACGGCACGCATGGTGCCGCCTGCCGCGCAGCCCGCGGCGCAAGAGTCGGCCGCCCGGCAAGCCACTCCCTTGCGGATTTAGCCCGTCCCTTGCCTTCTGCTGCCCGCGCGCTGGCCGCGCGGGTTCGTTGCTTTCCCATTGCACGAAGCCAGGAGGATGGATTGATGTCCGCAAAGAAAATTCTGTTCGTTGACGACTCCACCCTGCGGCAGCCGTTTCTGTGCGAGCTGCTGCAAAGCACCGGCGAGGTGATCCCCTTTGGACAGCCGAGCAAGGCGCTGACCGCAGTCAGGCGCGGCCTGGGGGTGGATGTGGCGGTGCTGCACTACCGCCTCTCCTTGACGCCGCTGATTCAGGCCATTCGCAGCGGGCGGCCGCGGGCCAAGATTGTCGCCTTCGGAACTCCCCGCAGCGATACTCCGTTGGGCGTGGACCACTACCTGAACATGCCCATTCTGGGGGCCGAACTCCACGCCTTGGTGGAGAAGATGGCCGCCAAGCGCAACTCCAACTAGGCAGGCGCGCGCCTGCACAACCCCAGACGGGGCGGGTGGCTGCAAGGCCGCCCGCCCCGCTGGCATTTCTGCCCACGTCCTACCGCGCTGCGGGTGCGGGGCGCAAATAGGCCTCCAGGAAGTTGGCCAAGAGCTGCTTGCCCGCCAGAGTGAGAATGCTTTCGGGATGGAACTGCACCCCCTCGACCGCCAGTTCCCGGTGGCGCACCGCCATGATCGAGCCGCTGGGGCCGCGGGCGCTGACTTCCAGGCAGTGGGGAACGGACGAGGGGTCAATCACCAGGGAATGATAGCGGGTGGCGGAAAATGGCTGCGGCAGGTTCCGAAAAATCGTACGCCCGTCGTGCTCGATCAAACTGGTTTTGCCGTGCATGAGCACCTGGGCGCGCACAATGCGCCCGCCAAACGCTTGGCCAATGCACTGGTGCCCGAGGCAGACCCCCAGGATGGGAATGCGTCCGGCGAAATAGGACACCGCCGGCAGGCTGAGCCCGGCCTGATCGGGAGTGCAGGGCCCCGGCGAGATCACCAGCGCCGAAGGCTGCAAGGCCGCAATCTGCTCGATGCTGATCTGGTCGTTGCGCCGCACCTCGACCTGCTGGCCCAGTTCCCCGAAGTACTGGGCCAGGTTGTAGGTGAACGAGTCGTAGTTGTCGAGCAGGAACACCATGACGGAAAGCCTCACAGGCCGGCGCGCGCGCGCTCCAGGGCCCGCATCATCGCGCCGGCCTTGTGGACGCACTCGAAATACTCCTTTTCCGGCACCGATTCGGCCACGATGCCGGCACCAGCCTGAATGTGGGCCATGCCCCGACGAAACACGATGGCGCGAATCAGGATGCAGGAGCTCAGGTTGCCGGCGTAGTCGAAATTCAAGACCGCACCGCCGTAGGCGCCACGGCGGGTGGGTTCCAGTTCCTCGATGATCTCCATGGCCCGCACCTTGGGGGCGCCCGAAAGAGTGCCCGCCGGAAAACACGCGGATAGAGCGTCGAACACGTCGCGGTCGGGCCGCAATGTGGCGCGCACGTCCGAAACCAAATGTTGCACGTGGGAGTACTTTTCCACCGCCATCAGCGCCGGCACGGTCACGCTGCCGCTGACCGCCACCCGGCCCACGTCATTGCGCCCCAAGTCCACCAGCATGACATGCTCGGCCCGCTCCTTTTCGTCGGCCAGCAGCTCGCGCGTCAGCTCGGCGTCCTGCGCCTCATTCGCTCCGCGCGGCCGGGTGCCGGCGATCGGCCGGTAGAGGAGCTGGCGCTGGTTCACCTGAACCAGCAATTCGGGTGAGGCCCCCACCACAACCACGTTGCCCAACTGCAGAAAAAACATGTAGGGAGAGGGGTTGATGTTGCGCAGCGCCCGATACACCTGAAATGGCTCGACCTCGGTGGCGACGTCGAAGCGCTGGGAGAGCACCACCTGGAAGACGTCGCCGGCTTCGATATATTGCTTGGCACGGCGCACGGCGTCTTCGAAGCTGGGCCGTTCCCAGTTGGGAAACACCGACATGGGGCCAAGTTCTGGGGCGGAGCGCGGCAGGCGCGGCGCCAGCCGCAGGCGGGCCGCCATGGCGTCCAGATCGTCCAGCGCCTGCTGATATTCGGCCTCCACGCCGGCCTCGGTGCGCACCAGCGCCACCAGGGTGATCTGCCGGCGCACGTGGTCGAACACGATCTGGCGGGAAAAGAACATCAGCAAGGCTTCGTCGTGGCCCAGGTCGTTGCGGGACCGGCTTGGCAGGCGCTCGAACGAGCGCACCATGTCGTAGCCAAAATAGCCGACAGCGCCGGCCAGAAAAGGCGGCATCTCCGGCAATGGCGCGATGCGGCGGTTCTGCACTTCGGCGCGGGCCAGCTCGATCAGGCTTCCCGCCGCCGGCTCCCAAGCCCCTGGCCGCGCCGAGCGCGGCTGGTGCCGGAACGCCACTTTGCCCTTGCGCTGGCGCAGCAGAAAGTCGGGATCCACCCCCAAGTAGGAGTAGCGCCCCAGCTTTTCGCCGCCTTCCACACTCTCCAGCAAATAGCTGTACTTGGAGCGCCGGCCGCGCAGGCAGTTGAGGTAGGCGGCCACGGGCGTATCCAGGTCGGCAAGGATGGTGCGGGTGAGCGGGATGAGATTGTAGTCTGCGGCCAGGCGTTGCACCTCGGCCAGCGCCAACGGTTGCGAAGGGGTCAACATGGGCAGTGATGCTCTCGATTGTAGCGTAGCGGGTACAATCTAGTCAGCATGCGCGACCTTGGCCCCAGTGCGGCCCGCGATGAGTTTGCAGCGATCCAGGCGGGCCCGGAGCGCCGAGGCAAGCAGCGGCTGTTGCTGGCGATGGCTCGGAACCTGGGTCCGGTTTTGATTCGGGGGCTGGGCGCGAGCCTGCGGTTCGAATTGCCCGGGGGCATTCCGCCGGGTGCGTTTGCGACGCCGCCGCAACCCGCCATCTATGTGTTTTGGCACCGTTGCCTACTGCCCATCGCCTGGTTCGCCCGTGGCCACGGCTTTGGCGTGTTGGTGAGCCAGCACTTCGACGGGGAACTGATCTCGCAAACCGCGGAACGCCTCGGCTACCGGCTGTTTCGCGGCTCCAGCACCCGCGGCGGCAGCGACGCGCTCCTAGAGATGACGGCGGCGCTCGAACGGGGCCAGCCGATCGCGCTTACCGTGGATGGGCCGCGGGGCCCAAAGTTCCAGGCCAAGGGCGGCGCCATCCAATTGGCACGAGCCACCGGCGCCCCCATCTATGCGCTGCACGTGTCCCCGCAACGGTGCTGGACCACCCGCAGTTGGGACCGGTTTCAAATCCCCAAGCCCTTTACCCGGGCGCGGGGGGTGTGGGACGGCCCGCTCGTGGTGCCTCGCGACGCCGGCCCGGCGGAGATCGAGGCCAAGCGGCTCGAGATGGAAGGCATGCTGAACTATCTGCGGGAGACCAACGATGTGCCGGAGAGCGGGAGCTAGTCCAAGGCGGCAATATGACGCAACGGCTGATCGAAGGCGGCCATCGGTGGCAAAAAAAAGCAGATCCACTTCCTGGACGCTGGCACCAGCGGCGGCATCGGGGGCTTCGAGGTGGGCTACTGTCTCATGGCAGGCGGGGAGAAGCCGATCCTTGATCGGGTCGCGCCGATCCTCAAGACGTTGGCGCCTCCCGACGGTTTTCTTTACACCGGTGCGGCGGGATCGGGGCACTTCGTCAAAATGGTGCACAACGCGCTGTCGCCAACCGGAATCGTTGAGCGCCAAAGTCATTGCGGCGCTGCGCAACGAGTTTGGCGGGTACGCCGTCAAGAAGGAGAGCATTCTGTAGACATGCTGGAATGGGTGACCCCGCCTACGCTGGCCGAGATGACGGATGTGTTCTGTCAGCGGCTCGATCTGCTCGTCCGGCAGGCGCCCGGCGCCTGCCCGGTGGCCTTGACCGGCGGCGGTTCGGCGGCTGTGTTCTATGATGCCTGGGCAGTACATGGAGTGGCGTCGCAGTTTAGGTTCTACTGGAGCGACGAGCGCATGGTGGCGCTCGACGACCCCGACAGCAATTTCAAGCTGGCCCGCGATCATTTGCTGAGCCCGGGACGGGTAGCGCCAGCGTGTCTACACCCGGCGCCAACCGGCCTGCCTGTAGCCGCCTGCGCCGCTGCCTACGCGGACGAAATCCGCCACGGCATCCTCGCGAGGCCAGACGGCACACCGCAGTTTCCGTTGATCATTCTGGGAATGGGAGCGGACGGACATACCGGCTCGCTGTTCCCCGGCCGCGATCCCTATTCGGACGATGCGCAATTGGTGAGGGCGGTCGATGGAACCGTGGCGCACCCGCATGCGCGCATCACCTTTACGCCACGCCTGATCAACGCCGCTGCGCAGGTCTGGTTTTTAGTGACGGGAGATAAAAAGGCCTGGGCGCTGGAGCAATGGGCCAAGCGCACGGCTTCGGTAGACCATGTGCCTGCGCTGGCCGTAGACCCCACCCAGACGCACGTCACCATTTTTGCCCGCTAGCGCCGCGCGCCCCGATCCCGCATCCAAATCTTAGCGGCGAGAACCGGCACCGGCGACGAGGGCCGCCTGGGGCGAGGGATCGAGCGGTCGCGGCGGCGTAGGCATCTGCGCGGTGGCGAAGCGCGGCAAGGGCGCGTCGCTCATCGCCAAGGCATACACGGCCGCAGCGATCTCGGCGGCGCCCTCGCGGGCATCCTCAGGGACCACCCGCTCGTAGGTGTCGAGGTTGGTGTGCCAACTAAAGGGCTGGTACTCGATGGGGTCTTGTTCGAAATTGATACCGGTGAGGCCGGCTTGGTTGAACGACGTGCTGTCGGTGCCGCCGGTGCGGCGGATGGAGGTGGCTGCGGTACCCATAAAGCCCCAATCGCGAAACGAGGCCAAGTCCTGCCGGATGACCTCGGCAGCCGCAGTGGGCCCAAACACGTTCGCTCCGCGCGGCTTGCTGGTTCCGTCATCAATGTTGAGATAAGCGACCAAATCCTTATATTCGGGCTTGGGGCGCTCGAAGCTGCCGAAATGGTGGTCCACGTAGGCAAGCGAGCCGAGTAGGCCCTCCTCTTCTCCGCTCCACAGCGCCACCCGGATAGTCCGCCTTGGATGCACATGCATTGCGAGCAGGATGCGGGCCGCCTCCATCATCATGGAGCAGCCGATGGCATTGTCGGTCGCGCCCGTGGCATTGTTCCACGAGTCCAAGTGCCCGCCAAGCATGATCACTTCGTCCTTCTTGTCGGTTCCGGGAATCTCGCCGATGGCATCGTAGGCCGTCGCGCCGGCCGGGTAAATGGTGTTGACAATATTGAATCGCAAGGTGACGTGCAGACCATCGGCCAACACCCGGGCGATACGCCCGTAGTCGTCGTTGCGCATGACCACGGTGGGAACTTCCCTGGTGATGTCATAGGTGGGGTTGTTGTAGGCGACGATGACGCCATGGGCCATTCCGGCGTCGTTGATGCGGACCTTGACCCCGCTCTTGATCAGAAAAGCGTCGAGTTGAGTTGTGACCTGCTGACGGGTCAGGCGCGTAGGATCGGCCGGACCGCGCCCACCACGTCCGCGCCCACCGCGGCCAAAACCTTGGCAGGCAGGATCGCCGGGGGCCAAATTGAACTGGCAGTTCCAAAAATGGTCCGGTCGCCGCAGCGGCGGAGGGTTGAAATTCACCGGGACCATGGCCGGGGTGCCTACCAACACGATCTTGTTCTGAATGAGCGGAGCGGTCTTCTGGAAAAAGGCGTCGAGTTGCGCCTGGGTCAGCATGCTGGGCAGAGGGCCGCCGCGGACAAAGCGTTGGGTGCCGGGAGGATCGACTAACACCGTCTCGGCGGTGACCACGCCGGCTGTGCTCGGTGTCCAGTGCAAGGGTTTGACGATCAGTTGGCCATGGAAGGGCGAGACGGCGTCGGCTTGCAGGCTGAGGTTGTCCCAGCCGGGGACGGTATGGTTGAGGCGTTCGGGCATGAACGGGTAGGGCTCCAGGTGGGTATTGACCATGCCAAAGCTGGCCATCGTGCGGATGGCCCAGTCGTCGGCGGCCTTGAGGTTGGGTGTGCCGGTGAGCCGCGGGCCATAAACATCCGTCAATTCGTGCTCGATCCACATGACCTTGGAGTTGGCAGGCGATTCTTGGGCGCGCAACTGGCTCAGGATCGCGGCAGGGGCCGGATCCCGGCGAACGCGGCGGCGAGCGGCAAGTCCAAGAAGGCAAAGGGAGATCAGCGCGGCGGCGAGGAAGAAGGATTTTTTCCCCATAAGGCACGTCGTCCGAAAAGCGCCTTATTGTACAACACGTGGGCAGCGGGGCGGAGGTAAAATCAATCCATGCCTCTATCCCGTGGATATGCGGCCGCCGCTGCGGGCGCGTCCTTGACTTCCTTTTCCTTCGCGCGCCGTGCCCCCGGGCCCCATGACGTGGCGATCCAAATCCTTTATTGCGGCATTTGCCACACCGATGTTCATCAGGCACGGAACGAGTGGGGGCGCGGCATCTACCCCATGGTACCCGGGCACGAGATCGCCGGACGGGTAACGGCGGTGGGCGCCGAGGCGCAGAAATTCAGGCCCGGCGATCTGGTGGGCGTGGGCTGCATGGTGGACTCCTGCCGCACCTGCGCCAACTGCCGGGAAGGCCTGGAGCAGTTTTGTGACCAGGGATGCACGCTGACGTACAACTCCTATGACCGCAACGGCGAGGTGACATACGGCGGCTACGCTGACAAGATCGTCGTGGACGAGGACTTTGTGCTGCGCATCTCCCATCCGGCGACGGAGTTGGCCGGAGTGGCGCCGCTGCTGTGCGCCGGCATCACCACCTATTCGCCCCTGCGGCACTGGGGCGTCGGCCCGCACAGCAAGGTGGGAGTGATCGGACTGGGAGGGCTCGGCCACATGGCGCTCAAGCTGGCCCACTCCTTTGGGGCACAGGTGGTGCAGTTCACCCGCTCCGTCGGCAAGTCGGCTGATGCCCGGCGATTGGGTGCCGACGAGGTGGTTGTGGCTGCCGACGAGGCGGCGCTTCAGGCGCACCAGCGGAGCTTTGATTTTATTCTGGACACGGTGGCGGCCGGCCACGACTTGAATCCCTATTTGGGCTTGTTGAAACGCGATGGCACATTGGCCTTGGTGGGCGTGCCCGACAAGCCGCTCGAGGTGGTGGCGACGCCGCTGATCATGGGGAGGCGCTCGCTGGCGGGCTCGCTCATCGGCGGGATCGCCGAGACCCAGGAGATGCTCGACTACTGCGCTCGGCATAAACTTGTGAGCGATGTGGAGATCATTCCCATCCAGCAGGTCAACCAGGCCTATGATCGGGTAGTAAAGAGCGACGTCAAGTACCGTTTTGCCATTGACATGGGCAGCCTGGCAACGGAACGGGCTTAGTATGGCCGATCTGTTGCGAGAGGCCTTGGAACGGCTCCTGGATCGCCAGGAACTGACCCGCGCCGAGGCGCGCGCCTTGCTGGGCGCAATTTTCGCAGACGTAGGCGATGCCGCGGCCACGCCGGCGCGCGATGCCCAGATTGCGGGGATTCTGGCGGCGCTGGCAACCAAGGGAGAGACCGTTGACGAGATTGTGGGGTTTGCCGAGGCCATGCGGGCTGCCGTGGCAGACATTGGCCTGCGTGGTAAATCGCCAAGTTGGGTGGACCTTTGCGGAACCGGAGGTCGCGCCCGGAACATCTTCAATATTTCCACCGTCGCGTCCTTCGCGGTGGCTGGCGCCGGCCTGGCCGTGGCCAAGCACGGGAACCGCAGCAGCACCAGCGTCTGCGGATCGGCAGACGTACTCGATGCGGCCGGAGTCAACCTGAGTTTTCCGGCGGAGCGACTGGGAAGTTGCCTGCTGAGCACCGGGATCGTATTTCTGTACGCGCCGCTGCTGCATCCGGCAATGCGGCGCGTGATGCCGGCGCGGCGCGCACTGCAGGTGCGCACCGTCTTCAACTTGCTGGGCCCACTCACCAACCCCGCCGGTGCGGGAAGCCAAGTTCTGGGGGTGCCGTTTGCGCCCCTGGTACCGAAGCTGGCGCAGGCGCTGCTGGCCTTGGGAACCACACATAGTTTCGTGGTGTACAGCGAGGATGGGCTCGGAGAGTTTTCGACCACCGCGCTCAACCAGGTGGCCGAGATCCGGGACAACCGCGTCCATCAATTCCTGCTGGATGCGCGCGACCTGGGCTTGCCCCGAGTTCCAGCGAGCGCCCTCGCCTGCCGCAGCCGGGAGGAAGCGCTGGCCGCCCTCCAGCGCGTGTTGGCCGGCGAGGCCGGCCCGCACGCCGACATCGTAGCTCTGAATGCGGCGGCGGCGTTGCGGGCCGGAGGCCTCGCCTCCGATTGGGCCGAGGGCTTAGCGATGGCACGAGCGGCGCTGGCCTCGGGCGCGGCACAGCAAAAACTGGAGGCCTTGGTTCAATTCACTGCGGCGGGCCAAACCGCCCGCGCGCGGTGAGGCACCCGACTGAAGGAGGGGTTTGATGGGCAGGTTGCTCGAACGGGTGGTGGTCTTGGGCGCTGGCACCATGGGGGCGCGGCTGGCGGCCCACTGCGCCAACCATGGACTCGCCGTGAGCTTACTCGACCTCACCCGGGCGCGGGCCGAAGCCGGCCTGCAGGCGGCGCGGCAAACCCGTCCCCCGTCGTTTTTTTTGCCGGAATCGAGCCGCCTGATTCAGCCCGGCGACTTTGACGCCGACCTGGCTGCCGTCGCCCGCGCGGATTGGGTGGTGGAGGCGATCATCGAGGAACTGGCCCCCAAGCGCGAGCTGCTTGCCCGCGTCGCCGCCCAGCTCGGGCCCGACACCCTGCTCACCACCAACACCAGCGGCTTGCCCATCGGCGGGCTGGGCACGGAACTCCCCGCCGCCGTGCAGCCGCGCTGGCTGGGCACCCACTTCTTCAATCCGCCCCGCTATATGCGGCTGGTCGAGGTCATCCCGGCTCCGCACACCGATCCGGCGGCGCTGGCCTGGCTGCGCGCCGCCATCGAGATTCGCCTGGGCAAGGGCGTGGTGCAGGCGCGCGATACCCCGAATTTTATCGCCAACCGCATCGGCGTGTTCGCGCTGCTGAACACGCTGCGCCTCATGGGCGAGCTGGGGCTGGGGGTGGAAGAGGTAGACGCGCTGACGGGACCAGTGCTGGGCTGGCCCAAATCGGCGACATTTCGCACTCTCGACATGATCGGGCTGGACACGTTGGCGCAGGTCATCCGCAATTCGCAGCAGAACCTGCCGCAGGACGAGCGACGGGAATTGTTCCAGGTTCCGGCCTATCTCGAGGCGATGCTGACGCGTTCGTGGCTGGGCGACAAGTCCGGCCAGGGCTTCTACAAGCGCATCGGCGACGAGGTCTGGGCTCTGAATCTCGAGACGTTGGAATACCACCCGCGCCGCAAGGTTTCCCTGGCCTACGATGACCTTAGAAGCGCAGCGCATGCCAGCCCGTTTGTCCGCCAAAGCTTGGACGAACTGTTTCGCTACTGCAGCGCGCGTGTGGGCGAGATCACCGATGAGCCTGAAGCGATTGACCAGGCGATGCGGTGGGGCTACAACTGGCAAAACGGGCCATTTGAAATGCAGGCTTTGCTGGCGACCGGCGGCCCACCGCGGCGCGGGGTGGGCCCGGAGGTGCGGGCCAACGCCGCTTGCTCCCTGATCGATCTTGGCGATGGCATAGGTTGCCTGGAGTTTCATGCCAAGTTGAATGTCATGGGGGCCGACACGGTGGCGATGATCACCGAGACACTGCAAGATCGAGCCGCCGCTTTTGACGCATGGGTCATTTCCAACGCCGCCGACAATTTTTCTGCGGGCGCGGATCTGCTGTACTTGTTGGCGCTGATTTACAACAAGGAGTGGGACGACGTCGAAGAAGCGGTACGGCGGTTCCAAGCCATGAGCATGGCGGTGAAGCGTTCGCCGCGGCCGGTGGTAGTTGGCCCATTGGGCATGACCCTGGGCGGAGGAAGCGAATTGATGCTGCACGCCGCGCGCGTGGTGGCGCATGCCGAACTCTACGCCGGCTTGGTAGAGGTCGGTGTCGGTCTCATTCCGGCGGGCGGGGGGAGCAAGGAAATGGCGCTCCGCGTCGGCCCCAAGAAGGCGTTCGAGGCAATTGCCATGGCCAAAGTCTCCACCTCCGCGCCCGAGGCGCGCCAGATGGGACTGCTGCGGGATGGCGACCAGGTGATCGCCAATCGCGCGGGCGTGTTGCAGGCCGCCAAGCAAGCCGCCCGCCAATTGGCCGACGCTGGTTACGAAGCCCCGGCGCCGGCGACCCTGCTCGCACCGGGGCCTTCCGCCGCCAGCACGCTCGAGCTGGGAGTGTATTTGATGCAGGAGGCAGGCCAGATCAGCGAGTTCGACCACGCCATCGCCCGCCGCCTGATACATGTGCTCTGCGCCGGCGGCGCCCCGGCGGGGATGCCCGTGCCGGAGGCAACGCTGTTGGAACTGGAACGGGAGGCTTTTCTCGGCCTTTGCGGCGAGGCGAAGACGCAAGCGCGCATCGCCCACATGCTGAAGACCGGCAAACCATTGCGCAATTGACGGCGCCAAGAATCAACGCCATGGCCCAAGCCTATATTGTCTCCGCGGTTCGAACTCCGATTGGCAAGGCGCCCCGGGGTGGCTTGAGCGCCACCAGGCCCGATGATCTAGCCAGCCTTGCGCTGCAGGCGGCCTTGCAGCGCGCCGGGGTGGAAGCCGAGGCGGTGGAAGATGTGCTTTTGGGCTGCGCGATGCCGGAGGCGGAGCAGGGCCTGAATGTCGCCCGTCTGGCAGCGCTGCGCGCCGGACTGCCGGTCGAAGCATCGGCGGCTACTGTGAACCGGTTCTGCGCCTCGGGCATCGAGGCCATCGCGATCGCATGCGAGCGGATCTCCGCCGGGGCCGAGGTGATTCTCGCCGGAGGCGCCGAGAGCATGAGCATGGTGCCGATTGTCGGCCACCACCCCAGCATCAACCCCTGGCTGCTGGAACACCGTCCGGAAAGCTACCTGAGCATGGGGCTGACGGCAGAGCGATTGGCCCGGGTATGCCATATTGACCGCGAGGCGGCGGACCGATTCGCGCTGGCCAGCCACCAGAAGGCGATTGCCGCGCAAGATGGCGGGCGCTTTGACGCAGAGCTTGTGCCCGTCAAGAGCCGAGTTCCGGATGCAGCGGCGCCGAACTATTGGCGCGAGGTGGAAGTGAGTCGCGACGAGGGCCCGCGACGCGACACCTCGCTGGCAGCGCTGGCGGCGCTCAAGCCGGTTTTTCATGCCCAGGGCGTGGTGACCGCCGGCAATGCCTCGCAAACCAGCGACGGAGCAGCGGCGGCACTGATTGTATCCGAAGCGTTTCTGCGCGCCCGGAATTTGACGCCGCTGGCCCGGTTGGCCGGCTATGCGACCGCTGGCGTGGATCCGGCCCTCATGGGCTTGGGCCCGGTGCCGGCGATACCGCGGGCACTGCGGCGAGCCGGGGTAAAGCTGGAAGAGCTCGCTGTCATTGAATTGAACGAGGCATTTGCAGCGCAGGCTTTGGCGGTGATCCGCGAGGCCGGCTTGGATCCGGAGCGGGTGAACGTGAACGGCGGCGCCATCGCGCTGGGCCATCCCCTGGGCTGCACGGGCGCGAAGCTATTGGCCACGCTGGTGAACGAGTTGCGGAGGCGGCGAGCGCGCTGGGGACTGATCACTCTTTGTGTGGGCGGCGGCCAGGGGGCGGCCGCCGTGATTGAGAATCTTGCGATGTAACGCCATGGCTCGTGACCCTACGCACAACGGCGGATCGTTCCTGCTGGCACCCCCCCGAGCGGTATTTTCGCCGGAGGCGTTCAGCGAGCAACAGCGGTTGACCGCCCAAACCGCCGAAACGTTCGCACAACAGGAGGTCGCTGTCGCCAGCGAGGCGATCGAGCGCCAGGATTTCGAGGCGACGAGGGCCCTGCTGCGGCAGGCAGGCCGGCTCGGACTCACGGGGGTGGACATTCCCGAGGCCTATGGCGGCCTGGGGCTGGATTTTGCCGCCTCGACGATTGTGGCCGACCATCTCGCGGTGCAAGGCTCGTTTTCGGTAAGCTTCGGCGCGCATGTCGGCATCGGCACGCTGCCCCTGGTGTTTTTTGGCAGCGAGGAACAGAAGCAGAAATATTTGCCGCGACTGGCGACGGCGGAGTGGGTCGGTGCCTATGCCCTGAGCGAAGCCGGTTCGGGCTCCGACGCGCTGGCGATGCGCACCGAAGCCAAGCTGACTCCAGGCGGAGACGAATACTTGCTCAACGGGGAGAAGATGTGGATCAGCAACGCCGGCTTCGCCGACCTGTTCACCGTCTTCGCCACCACTGGCGACCGGGTGACGGCGTTTCTGGTGGAGGCCGGCTGTGCCGGCCTGGCCACCGGGCCCGAGGAGCACAAGATGGGCATCCATGGGTCCTCGACCCGCTCGTTGCTGCTGCGCGATGTCCGCGTGCCGCGGGGCAATGTATTGGGCGAAGTCGGAAATGGAGCCCACATCGCCTTTCAAATCCTCAACATTGGACGATTCAAGCTTGGCGCGGCGTGCATCGGCGGAGCCCGCAATCTTCTGCGGCAGGCCATTGGCTATGCGCGCCAGCGCCATGCCTTCGGACAACCGATCGCGTCGTTTGGGCTGATCCAGCAATACGTCGCCCGCATGGCGATGGGCATTTACGCGGGCGAGTCCGCAGTCTACCGCACGGCAGGCCTGATGGCGGACGAGAGGGATCTGAACGAATATGCGGTCGAGTGTTCGATGGTCAAGGTGCATGCCAGCGAAATGCTCGACGCCGTAGTGGATCAAGCCGTTCAAATTTACGGAGGCAACGGGTTTGTCAGCGGCAATGTCGCCGAACGCGCCTATCGCGACGCGCGGGTAAACCGGATTTTCGAGGGCACCAACGAGATCAATCGGCTGCTGATCAGTGGCATGCTGCTGCGGCGTGCCGAGAAAGGGAGCCTGGCCTTGCTGCCAGCGGCCGAACAGGTGGCCGCCGAGATGCTGGCGCCACCGACGGAGCAAGGCGTATGCGAGCAGGCGCGCAAAGTAGCGTTGCTGGTCTGCGCGGCCGCCCATCGGCGCCACCGCGAAACGCTGGCCCAGCAACAGGAGATCCTGGCCATGATTGCCGACCTGCTGGTGGGCGTCTATGTGATGCAATCGGTGGCCGTGCGGCAGCCGGAGAGCGTGCTGACGCAAGCGGTGCTCGCCGAACAGATGGATGCGGTGGAGATGACGGCTCGCCACGCCTTGGCGGCCATCAGCACCGGGGATGAGTTGCGCACGCAAATGACCTGGCTCAGGCGGCTGCTCAAGCGCGAGCCGGCCAACCTTATGGCCTTACACAGGCAAATCGCAGAGCGCGCGCTGGAAGCGCAAGGCTACCCGGCTTGATCGCCACCGTGCGGGCGGCGGCGGAGTTGGGCTTCATAGACCGCCCGCGCATTGCCCCACCGGGGATCGTTGCTGGGCGCGGCTTCCAGGCGCCGTGCAAACTCGGATTCCAGGGACAGATCCAGGGCGGCTGCAGCCAAGTCGATGGCGTGGGCGGCGTAAGAAAGGATCTGGGCGGTTTCGATGCCGGAGACGTCGTCGAAGAACCAGCCACAACTGGTGTACATCAACATGGCGTGGCGCTGGACCTGCAGCAGACTCCAGACGCGCTCCTGCTCGCGCGCATTGAGTGGGTAGCGGGCGTGGCGAGCCAGAAAAGCGGCGGCAACCTTGGGAGACTCGTCGAGCACGAGTTCGATGAAGTCATTGCGCGCGGACCAGGCATTCCACAGCAGTTGAGCGGCCGCATGCTGATACGCCGGCGCCAACTGGTCCCGAAGCCAATCCAAGGCAGCGCGCAGAGGCGCGCGCCAGGCTTGATGCCAACCCGGGCGGCCGCCGGAGTTGCACCCGCAATCGGAGCGCCAACGCTCAAGCCCATGAACGCAACTCCAGGAGGAATTTTCCACGATCTCAACCTCGCGCACGGGAGGATGGGTAGCCAAAAAGGCCCGGTAGTTGGACAGCGCCACCTCGGGGCGAGCGATCAACGAGCGCAAGGCAGAGGCGAGAGCCATTTCGCCAAAGCGGTGATGGTGGCCGTAGCTCTCGCCATCGGTGGCGACACTGGTCAATTGCGGCTCGCGACGGCGGGAGCCGCCCGCCTCCGCCAAGCGGGTAGCCAGATGATGTCCATCGTGCAGCAAACCACCAAAGGCGACATCCTGGGCAATGGCGGCATCATAGAAGAATACAGCGATGCGGCGCTCCGACGGCAGGCGGACTTCGTAGGGGAAGCGGCAATCGACCCGCCCGCCCGCCACGTCCTGCCACTGGCGGGAACCAAAGCGGCGCACGCGTCGGGCCTGACGCGGCGCAAGAATTGTGAATTGAATTCCCGCCGTGGCGAGATCCTCGAGAGTCGCCAGATTCACGGCGGTCTCGGGCAGCCACATGCCGGTTGGCTCGCGGCCAAACCTGTGCACAAAATCTCGACTTCCCCAAATCACCTGCGTGGCGCGGTCGCGGGCATTGGCCAGCGGAAGGATCATATGGCTATAGGCCTGCGCCATGGCGCCATGCGCGCTGCGGTCGGCGGCCAGCACGGCAGCGTAGACTTGGGGGGCTTCCGCCTGCAGCCAAGAAAGCAACGTCGGGCCAAAATCGAAGCTGATCCGAGCGTAGTTGTTCTGGGTGGCAAGCAAACGGCCGCGCTTATCGAGGATGCGCGCCTGCGCATTGGGCGCGTAGCACTCGGCGGTGATGCGGTCGTTCCAGTCGTGATAGGGCTGAGCAGACTCCTGGCGCTCCACCCGCCCCGACCAAGGGTTTTCGCGGGGGGGTTGATAGAAGTGGCCGTGGATGCACACGAATTGGGTGACGAATTGGCGGTCCCCGGACACCTAGGGTTGACTCCGGAAAAACAGGCAGGAGAGCGGGGGCAACCGAATTCGCAAGGAATCGCTCTCGCCGTGCCAAGGCTGGCCGGTGCTCCGCGCCCCGCCAAGATTGCCCACGCCGCTGCCGCCATATTCAACGGCGTCGCTATTCAGAAGCTCGCGCCAGTAGCCGCTGCGAGGCACACCCACTTGGTAGTCGAGGCGGGGGATGGGAGTGAAATTGCACACTACGAGCACCCGATCCTCACCGGTCGCCAAGCGCAGCCACGTCAGAGTACTGTGAATGGCGTCGTTGCAGTCCACCCATTGAAAACCGCGCGGGTCGAAGTCGAGCTGGTGGAGGGCCGGAGAGGCGCGGTAGGCGGCATTCAAGTCTGCAACCCAGCGCAAGACGCCGAGATGCAGGGGAAATTGCAGCAGGTGCCACTCCACGCTGGCCTCGTGGTTCCATTCATTGCCCTGGCCGATCTCGTCCCCCATGAACAGCAGTTTCTTTCCGCTCTGGCCGTATTGAGAGCCGAGCAGGAGGCGAAGGTTGGCGAAGCGCTGCCATTCATCGCCCGGCATTTTGGCAAGCAGCGAGGCCTTGCCATGCACAACCTCGTCATGAGAGAGCGGCAGAACGAAATTCTCCTGGCCGGCATACAACTGGCGGAAGGTGAGTTGGCTGTGGTGGTAGCGGCGATGCACCGGATCATGGGCCAGGTAGGCCAAGGTGTCGTGCATCCAGCCCATGTCCCACTTCATGCCAAAGCCCAGGCCGCCGACGTAGGTCGGGCGCGAGACCATGGGCCAGGCGGTGGACTCCTCGGCCATGGTTTGCACTTGGGGAAACTTGCCGTAGACATCTTCATTGAGTTGGCGCAGCAGCGCAATCGCCTCGATGTTTTCGCGGCCGCCAAACTGGTTCGGAATCCATTGGCCGGGAGGCCGGGAATAGTCGAGGTACAACATCGAGGCGACCGCATCCACACGCAGCCCGTCCGCATGGTACTTGTCCAGCCAGAACATGGCGCTGCTGAGCAAGAAGCTGCGCACTTCGTGACGGCTGTAGTTGAAGATGCAGGAATTCCAATCGGGATGGAAGCCCTGACGGGCGTCGGCATGTTCATACAGATGAGTGCCGTCAAACAGCGCCAACCCATGGGGGTCATTGGGGAAATGCGAAGGCACCCAGTCCAAGATGACCCCAAAACCATGCTGATGAAGCTGATCTATCAGAAACATCAGATCCTGGGGCGCGCCGTAGCGACTGGTAGGGGCGAAGTAGCCAGTGGTTTGATAGCCCCAAGAGCCGAAGAACGGGTGCTCCATCAACGGCAGAAATTCCACATGGGTGAAGCCGGCTCGCTGCAGGTGCGCGATGAGCCGGGGCGCTAGTTCGCGATAGGTAAGGAACCGGTTCCCTTCCTCGGGCACCCGCATCCAGGAGCCCAGATGCATCTCGTAGATCGCGATTGGCGCATCGCCGGCATTGGCCGCCTGGCGCCTAGCCATCCAAGGTCCATCGTCCCAGTCGTAGTGCAGATCGCAGACCATGGAACCGGTGCGCGGGGGAAGCTCAGCCCTGAAAGCAAATGGGTCGGCTTTTTCAAGCCAGACGCAGGGGGAAGAGCTCCGGGGACGGAGGGCATATTTATAGATGGCACCGGCAACCACGCCGGGGACAAAAGCCTCCCAGATTCCCGAGTTGCCCAAGGGAGCCAGCGGCGTTGCCCCAGGCGACCAGTGATTAAAATCTCCAATGACACTGACCTGCTCCGCATTCGGGGCCCAGACGGCAAAGCTCGTGCCCGCGGGCCGAGCATCGCCTGCATGCAAGCTGGCGCCCAACTTGCCATAAAGGCGAACGTGTCGCCCCTCCTGGAACCAATGCAAATCGGCTGCGTCAAAACCACTTTGCCGCAGCATTTCTTCGGAGCTTGGCGGGGCCGAAGACGTGGCCGCCGCAGATTTGTCGCGGTCGGCGGCAGAACGCGACGAGGGCGATTTGCGGGCCATCCTCCTTGCACCTTATCACCGTTCCCGGGGTCCCGACAGTGGCGCGTGATGAACCGCGCCGGATTGCAGCTCTGCCGCCCACAGCCGTCCAGCGCGTAGTGCATCCGATCAGCTTGTCGCGATCGGTGGCGAAGCTGTGGCGCGCACGCGGTCGATTGAGGGAGTAGGTATACTGAGGGGTAGCGCATGCCGATATCGGCCATCATCGTCGACGACGAGAAGCTCGCCCGGGAGGAGTTGAGCTTTTTGCTGCATGAATTTCCGGAGGTCGAGGTGGTGGCGATGGGCCAGAACGGCCTCGAGGCGGTCAAATTGGTGCGGCAGCACCAACCGGACCTTCTTTTCCTCGACGCCCAGATGCCCGGCCTGGACGGTTTCGCCACGGTGCGGATGCTGGAGTCTAAAAACGTCCCGCTGCCCTACCTTGTGTTTGCTACTGCCTACGATCAATATGCGCTTCAGGCATTTGAAGTGAGCGCGGTGGATTTTTTACTCAAGCCCTTTGACCAGCCACGACTGGCGAAGACCATCGAGCGAGTGAAGCGCCATCTTCAATCCGGCGAATCGGTGGCCGGCAAAATTGACCGGATGATCCAATTGCTGGATGCCCGCAAGGTGCCGGCAGCCACCAAGATCCTTGTCAAAGCGAACGGGCGCCAATTCCTCCTGGATCCGCAGGAGATTGTCTTTGCCAAGGTCGAGGACGGCGTGATCCTGGTAGCTACGCGGCAAATTGAGGGACATGCCACCTACCGCACGATCGAGGAGTTGCAAGCCACGCTGGACGCCGGCAGCTTTTGGCGCGCTCATCGGTCCTATTTGGTGAACTTGAACCACGTCAAGGAGGTGGTGCCGTGGTTCAACAGCAGCTACCAATTGCGCATGGATGACAAGAAGCAGAGCGAGGTGCCTGTCAGCCGCACCCAGAGCCGCCACTTGCGGGAACTGTACAAGCTTTGAGTGGGCGCCTGCGCCTGGACGGGCTGCGGTGCGGCTCCTGCGAGTTCCTACCGTTCGGTTTGTTGACGGACGGCAGCGCAAGCTTCGATAATAGCAACGATGCCCTTGAAGGCCGAACTCTCCCCCTCCCCCGCCATTGGGGCAGCTTTGACCTCGGAACGAGTCCTGGAGCTCTACCGGGTGATGTTGCTCTCCCGGCGGCTTGATGACCGTGAAATCCTGCTCAAGCGGCAGCAAAAGATCTACTTTCAGATCAGCGGCGCTGGGCACGAGGCGATCACCGTGGCCGCCGGAGATCAATTGCGGCCGGGCTATGACTGGATCTACCCCTACTACCGCGATCGGGCACTCTGCCTACGGCTAGGGGTCACGCCCACCGAAATGCTGTTGGAGGCGGTGGGAGCGGCGGATGACCCAGCATCCGGTGGGCGACAGATGCCGTCGCACTGGGGCCATGTGAAGTACAACATTGTCAGCAGCTCCAGCCCGACGGGGACGCAGTTCCTGCAAGCGGTCGGTTGCGCGGAGGCGGGCAGGCACTTGAACCGGCACCCGGAAGTGGAGGTTTGGCTGCAGCAGCACCCACACCCGCAGGCGGTTGCCCATCAGCGGGACGAGGTAGTGCTGGTCAGCTCCGGGGAAGGCGCAACCAGCGAGGGAGAGTTCTGGGAAGCGCTGAATGGCGCCTGCCGGGAAAAACTGCCGGTGCTGTTTTTAATCGAAGACAATGGCTATGCCATTTCCGTACCGGCGGAAGTCCAGGGAGCGGGGGTCAACCTCTCGGAAACAGTCGGTCAGTTTCCGAACCTGGCCGTGCTGCGCTGCGATGGCTGCGATCTGTTTGAAAGCTACGCGACCATCGACCGAGCCCTGCAGCACTGCCGCCAGGGCAAGGGGCCGGCATTGGTGCAAGCACAAGTGGTGCGGCCCTATTCCCATTCGCTCTCAGACGACGAGCGCCTTTACCGACCCGAGCAGGAGCGTGAGGACGAGGCACGGCGCGACCCGATTGCGCGCCTGCGCGCCCACATTTTGCAGCATCGTCTGGCCTCGGAGGAACAGATTGAGGCGATGGAGACGGGGGTTGAAGCCGAAGTGGTGGAAGCCAGCGACGCCGCGCTAGCGGCGCCGCTTCCCGCACCGGAATCCATCTACAACTTCGTCTATTCCCCCGACGTGGACGTGACCACGGAGAGCTTCGCCAGCGAGGCGCAAACGACCGATCCCAAGCCCCAGACCATGGTGGATCTCATCAATGCGTGTCTACACGAGGAGATGGAACGGGATCCACGCATTCTGGTGTTTGGCGAAGACGTCGCCGACTGCACCCGCGAAGAGAATCTGAGCAAAGTAAAAGGCAAGGGCGGCGTTTTCAAGGTGACCAGCGGGTTGCAGCGCCGATTTGGCAGTGACCGCGCCTACAACTCGGCCTTGGCGGAGGCTTCCATCGTGGGCCGGGCGATCGGCTTGGCCACACGCGGCTTGAAGCCTGTGCCCGAGATTCAGTTTTTTGACTATATTTGGCCTGCCATGATGCAGATCCGGGACGAGTTGTCGGTGCTACGTTGGCGCTCCAACGGATCGTTCGCGGCGCCGGTAGTGCTGCG